>Ga0335069_10011386_pt1 | contig 12552 bp, 11 predicted proteins | sample Lox_Sample_11_FD_206714 | JGI IMG/M metagenome (GOLD analysis project Ga0335069, IMG submission 206714) | Soil microbial communities from Loxahatchee National Wildlife Refuge, Florida, United States - Lox_Sample_1.1 | ecosystem: Environmental > Terrestrial > Soil > Wetlands | place: USA...
TGACGCTCTACCGGGTGGGCCGGAACTCGCCCGTGGTGGAGGCGCTCCTCGAGGCGAGCCAGGCCGGGAAGCAGGTGGCGGTGCTGGTCGAGCTCAAGGCCCGCTTCGACGAGGAGAGCAACATCGGCTGGGCCCGGACCCTCGAGGCCGAGGGCGTGCACGTCATCTACGGGCTGCTCGGCCTCAAGACCCACTCCAAGGTGGCGCTGGTGGTGCGCCGGGAGGGGAACGCGCTCCGCCGCTACGTCCACCTCTCGACCGGCAACTACAACGGCGTCACCGCCAGCGTCTACACCGACCTGGGCTTCTTCACCTGCGACCCCGACTTCGGCGACGACGCCACCCACCTGTTCAACACCCTCACCGGCTACTCCGCCCAGGAGGAGTACCGGAAGCTGCTGGTGGCGCCGGCGCGGCTGCGGGAGCGCCTGCTGGCGCTCATCGACCGCGAGATCGACCACCAGCGGGCCGGGCGGGGCGGCCACCTGGTGTTCAAGGTCAACGCCCTGGTGGACAGGGCCATGATGGAGGCGCTCCTCCGCGCCTCCGCCGCCGGGGTGAGGATCGACCTGGTGGTCCGCGGCATCTGCTCCCTGCGGCCGGCCCTGGCCGGGCGGAGCGAGACGGTCCAGGTGCGCAGCGTGGTGGGCCGCTTCCTGGAGCACAGCCGCATCTTCTGGTTCCGGAACGGCGGAGACGAGGAGGTCTACCTGGGCAGCGCCGACCTCATGGAGCGCAACCTGGACCGGCGCGTCGAGGTGGTCTTCCCGGTCGGCGACCCGCAGCTCCTGCGCACCCTCCGGGACGAGATCCTGGAGAGCTACCTGCGCGACAACGTCCGGACCCGCCTCATGCAGCCGGACGGCTCCTACCGGCGGCTCCACCCGGCCGAAGGCGAAGCGCCCTACGACAGCCAACTGGCGCCCCTCCAGACCCGCGCCACCAAGAAGCACGGGTAGCCGGACCGGTTCGGATCGCGGCCGCGGCCTGCCTCCCGGCGCGCGCCCTGCCATCCCGGCCGGATACCCCGCCGCAGGCGACCACCTCTGGCGGCTACGGGGCGGCCATCGACGGCGTGAACACCCCGGAGATCCAGGTGGCCGACAACGACTACGCCGTGGGCCGGCTGCTCCAGGCGGTGGCGCATAGCCCCTATGCCGCCGACACGCTCGTCTTCGTGGTCGAGGACGACGCCCAGGACGGCCCCGACCACGTCGACGCCCACCGGAGCACGGCCTTCGTGGTCGGCCCGTACGTGAAGCAGGGAACGGTGGTGAGCGCCCACTACACCACCGTGAACCTCCTGCGAACCATCACCGACGTGCTGGGCATCGACCACCTGGGCCTCTTCGACGCCCACCAGCGGCCCATGGCCGAGGTGTTCGACCTCTCCCGCAAGCGCTGGACGTTCACCGCCCGGCCGTCGGGGCTGCTGGCCGGCACCCAGCTCCCCATCCCCCGCTCGGCGTTCGCCGCCGCCCGGATCGCCCCGACCCACGACGCCAGCTACTGGGCCGAGCGGACCCGGGGAATGGACTTCAGCGGCGAGGACCGCGTCGACGCGGCCCTCTACAACCGCGTCCTCTGGCAGGGGCTCATGCCCGGCCGGCCCTACCCGCTGGCCAGCGCGCCGGCCAGGCCGCGGGATCCCTGACCGAGGCCATCAGGCCACCCCGTCGAGCCGGGGCGCGCGCTGGCGCGCCTCGGCCCGGAGCGGGGACACGTCCACGGTGCCTTTCTCCTCCACGCCGTCTGCCGCGAGCTCGGCCCGGAACAGCGCCTCCGCCTCGATCGCGTCCCAGGCGCGGACGTGGCCGACGCGCCGGGAGGAGGGGGAGGAGAACACGCAGGTGAAGAAGGACTCGCGCGAGGTAGGCACGGCCGCCTTCCTACCAGCCCGCCACCTGGCGCGTCCGTGACGCAACGGTGCCGGACAGGTGACCGGACGGTGACGGCCCCGCAACCGTCCGGAAGGCGGGGAGATCGATCCCGGATCGTCGCAGGGGCGCCGCGGGCCGGAGACCGGGGCCGGGCAGGCTCTCGACCGCATGCGCCTCGCCTATGGAGTCCACGGCTACGGGCGCGGACACGCGGTCCGCTCGCTGGCCGTCCTCTCCCGGCTCACCTCCCGGCACGAGGTGCTGGTCCTGGCCGGCGGAGACGCCGCGCCGCTGCTCCGTCGGTACAGGCCCCTGCCCCTGCCTGCCTTCACCTTCGGTTACCACGGCACGCGCCTCTCCGCCGCCAGGACGCTGCGGGCCAACGCGGCGCTTCTCGCCGCCCTGGCCCTCGCCGGCCCGCCGGTGGCCCGGATCGAGCGGCTCCTCGACTCCTTCCGCCCCGAGGTGGTGGTGTCCGACTCGGAGCCGCTCGTGCTCCGCGCCGCCGGCCGCCTGGGGATCCCCCGCCTCGTCTTCGACCACGTCGGGGTCGTGGGCTGGTGCCGGCCCCCGGCGCCGCTCGGCGACGCCCTCCGGCTCGGGCGCGACGGCCTCGCCTACCGCCTGCTCATGGGGAACCCCGAGCGGGTGGTGGTCTCCAGCTTCTTCGACGCCCCGCCGCGCCGGGCCGACGTGAGGGTCGTCCCCCCGGTGCTGCGCGAGCGGGTGCTCCGGGCAGAGGCGGCCGACGCCGGGCATCTCCTCGTCTACCTCAACCAGCCGCGGCTCCTCACCCCCGCGGTGCTCTCGGCCATCGCCGGCGCCGGGGCCCCGGCCGTGGTCTACGGCGCCGGACGCCTGGGGCGCGAGGGCGCCGTCCGCTTCCGGGCCATCGACGAGGCCGCCTTCGTGGACGACCTGGCCTCCTGCCGCGCGGTGCTCGCCACCGCCGGCCACCAGCTGGCCGCGGAGGCGCTGCACCTCGGCAAGCCCCTGCTCCTCTGCCCCGAGGACAGCGCCGAGCAGCGTCTCAACGCGCGCGAGCTGGTCCGGCTGGGCGCCGCGCGCGTGGTCCGTCCCCGTGAACTCTCCGCCGACCTGCTGCGCGCCTTCCTGGCCGGGGCGACCCCGCGGGGCGGCGCCGCGGGCCGGATCCGCCGCGACGGCAACGACCGGGCCCTCGAGGTGCTCGAGGAGCAGCTGGCCGCGCTGGCGGCCCCGCCCTCCTCCGCGCCTCAGGCGTCGTCGGCCGGGGCCCGGGCGCTGTGCACGCCCTCCAGCCCGACGTAGCGCAGGAGGCGGCTGTGGTGCCCGGAGAGGCCCACGATGTGGTAGCGGCCCGTGGCCGACGCCAGGGCGCGCGCCAGCCGCACCAGGGCGTGGTCCTCCACCGCCCGGGCGTCGTGCAGGTCGACGGCCACCGGCCCGTCGTCCCGCAGGCCGACGATCACCGCGGCGATCCGGTCGGCCTCGCCGTCGTCGAGCAGGCCCTCGAGGTGCACCACCGCGCCGCCCGACTGCGGGTGCAGGACGCCGATGCGGGACATGGCCCGGATCCTGGCGACGCGCCGTGGCGAACGGAGGGAGGACCGGTGACGGATCGAGCCGTCCGGTCTCGGCGAGGCGATACGCCCCGCTCAGCCGCGCTCGGAGTACACCACCAGCCGCTGCCCGGACAGGAGCTTGTAGCGGCCCGGGCTCTTGATGCCGTTCCAGCGGCAGAGGTCGACGAGCTCCACCCCCAGCCGCTGCGAGATCGACCAGAGCGTGTCACCGGCGCGGACCCTGAGCAGCGTGCGCTCGGCGCGGCTGGCGGGGCGGCTCTCGGCGGCGGCCTCGGCCGGGACGGCCCGGGGGGCGGCCGCGGGGCGCGCGGCGGCCGGGGCGGCGGGCAGCCGCGCCGAGGCGATGCCGGCCTCGCCGGCCACCGGGCGGGGGATGAGCAGCTCGGTGCCGACCCGTAGCCGCCGTCCGTCGCGGAGGCTGTTCATCTCCACGATCCCCTCCACCGGCACGCCGTACTGCGCGGCGATGCGGGAGAGGGTGTCCCCCTTGCGGACGACGTGCCCGGTGAAGGTGGTGCGGACCTTGGCCTGGACCGTGGACCAGGCGTCGGCGAAGGTGGGCGCGGCCGCGGCCGGGATCTTGAGCGTGTAGCTGCGGGGCGGGGTGCAGGAGCGGCGCAGCTCGGGGTTCAGGTCGACCAGGTCCCGCTCGCCCACCCCGGCCGCGCGGGCCACCACCGAGAGCAGGGTGGCGCTGGGGATCTCCACCTCCTGGTAGTCGGTCCAGGACTCGCGGTCGATCTCCTCCTCGTGGAAGCCGAAGGCCTCGGGGTGCTTGGCGATGATGGCCGCGGCCATGAGCTTGGGCACGTAGCCCTTGGTCTCGGGCCGCAGCAACCTCCGCCCCGGCGTCGCCGCCATCGACCAGAAGTCGGTGTAGCCCTTCCGCTGCGCCGACTGGATGCGCCCCACGCCGGCGTTGTAGCCGGCCCAGGCCAGGCGCCAGTCGCCGGTCTGCTCGTAGAGCCGCTTGAGGTAGCGGGCCGCGGCGCGGGCGGAGCGCTCCGGGTCCCGCCGCTCGTCCACCCAGAAGTCCTGGTGGAGGCCGAAGAGCCTGCCGGTGCCGGCGATGAACTGCCAGGGGCCGGAGGCGCGGGCCCGGCTGTAGGCGAAGTTCCCGAACCCGCTCTCGATCATGGCCAGGTAGAGCGTGTCGGAGGGGAGCCCCTCCTCCTTCAGGATCTGGCGGTAGCGGTCCTCGTAGCGGTGCGAGCGGCCCAGCCACTTCACGAAGTGGCCGCGGGCCACCGGCGACTGGAAGAAGCGGATGTAGGCCACCACCGCCGGGTTCACGTCGATGGGGATGTCGTACTCCGCCTGGAGCGCGGCCAGGTCGAGGTCCAGCTCGGGGATGAGGGCGATGCGCCCGCCCGCCCGGGGCGCCCCCTGCAGCGCGGCCTGCTGCCCGCCGGCCTCGGCGGCGTCGCGGACGTGGGCCAACTCCTCGGCCCGGCGCACATCCTCCATCTCGGCCGAGTCGGCCTCGACCTGGGCCTCGACCTCGGGCGAGTCGCCGTCGCCGTCGGCCTGGTCCTGGTCGGGCCCCAGCCGGGCTTGCGCCTCGGCCGAGGGCACCAGCCGGGGCGCCGGCACGGCCGCCGGCGGGAGCGCGTCGGCACCCCCCGGATCGGCCGCGGCCGGATCGGCGGCGGCGGGCGGCGCCGAGGCGCCGGCCAGGCCGGCGGACGGGAGGAGGAGGGAGAGGAGAAGGAGGGGGAGCGTGGTCAGCTTCATCGTTCCTCTGGGCAGCCGTGCCCCGAGGGACTTCCAGGGCGAGGTTTCATGGTACCGATCCGCCGGCGGGAATCAAAATCATACGACCCAGGGTCACGCCGCCTCCGCGGAGGTGGGTCGCGGGCTGGACCCCGAGGTCGTGGGACATCATGGCCGCCCGCCTGGCCGCTCGCCCGGTCGACCGGCTCGTCCCGCGCGCCCCTGGCACCGCTCGGCCGCGCCGGCGCGGGCGCCGGCCCTGGCTCCCGGAGGTCGGACGTGTCGGCAAATCGTTGCACCGGCACCACACCCCGCTTAGCCCCTCCAACCGCCGTGCCAGCCCGGCATTCCGGGTTCACGGCCGCCCCCCGCCGTGGTAACCCGCCCATCGGCCCCGTGGTCGCGCATGCGCATCGGTCCCTACACCTTCCCCGGTCGCTACTTCCTCGCCCCGCTGGCGGGGGTGTCGGACCGGCCCTTCCGCGCCATCTGCCGCCGCATGGGTGCCAGCTTCGCCTACACCGAGATGGTCTCGGCGCACGGCCTGGTCCAGGGTGCGCTGCAGACGGCCAGCTACCTCGATCGCGAGCCCGACGAGGAGCCCTTCGCCGTCCAGATCTTCGCCGGCGAGCCGGAGATCCTGGCCCGGGGCGCGGCGGTGGCGGTCGCGGCCGGCGCGGGAATGGTGGACATCAACATGGCCTGCCCGGTGCGCAAGGTCTGCGGCGCGGGAGCGGGGGCGGCGCTGGCCCGGGAGCCGGACCGGGTCGAGGCCGCGGTGCGGGCGGTGGGCCGCGCCGTGCCGGTGCCGGTCACCGTGAAGATCCGCGCCGGCTGGGACGACGGCGAGGTGAACTGCGTGGAGGTGGCCCGGGCCGCCCAGGCCGGCGGCGCCGCGGCCGTGGCCCTGCACGGGCGCACCCGCGCGCAGCAGTACGCCGGGCGCGCCCGCTGGGAGCTGGTGGCGGCGGTCAAGCGGGCCGTGACCATCCCGGTGCTGGGGTCGGGCGACGTCTGGACGGCCCGCGACGCCCTGCGGATGGCGGCCGAGACCGGCTGCGACGCGGTGTTGGTGGCGCGGGGCGCCTGCGGCAACCCCTGGATCTTCCGCGAGCTGGCCGCCGCCGAGCGCGGCCTCCCCCCGCCGCCGCCGCCCTCGCGCGACGAGTGGATGGCCACCGTGCTCGAGCACGTGCGGCTCCAGATCGAGCACCGGGCCCGCTCGGCGCGGCCGGGCCAGCCACCGGCCGAGATCGAGGCCGCCGCCATCCGCGAGCTGCGGCGCCACCTCCTCTGGTACACCCGCGGCCGCCGCGGCGGGGTGCACTTCCGGCGGGACGCCGACAAGCTCCACACCGCCGCCAACGTCGAGGCCCTGCTCGCGCTCCACTTCCCGCCTGGCGGCCAGAGCTTCGATCTCGACCCCGGCTACCACGCCCAGGCCGAGGCCGACGCCGAGTGAGGGGGCGGCAACCCCGCCCGGGCCGCCGGGGGGGCAGCCCCCGGGCAGGTCCCTTGCCCGGCCCCCGTCGCCCGACCATGGCGCGGCGCGCCATTGAAACCGGCGCCGCGGGCGTGCGACGCTCTGCGGGCTTCGCAGACCGCCCGCCGCCCTGAGCGCCTCGGCCGCCCGCCGGAATCGCCGGCACCCGGGGAGCGCGGGGCGCCGCCGCGTCCGCCCCGTGGGAGGTGCCACCGTGTTGAGACGATTCGCCTCGAAGCTCTACAACTGGGTCGCGCTCTTCATCGTCCTGGGCGCGGTGCTGGGCGCCATCTGGCCCGCGGCCGGCGCCTCGCTGCAGCCGGTGGCCGAGGGGTTCATCTCCCTCATCAAGATGCTCATCCCCGGGGTGATCCTGTGCACGGTGGTGCTGGGGATCGCCGGGGCGGGCAGCCTGAGGAAGGCCGGCCGGGTGGGCGGGAAGGCCATCCTCTACTTCGAGGTGGTGAGCACCTTCGCGCTCGTCATCGGCCTCTTCATGGCCAACGTCCTGGGGCCGGGCCGGAGCTTCCACGCCAACCCGGCCCAGCTCGATCCCAAGCTGGTGGCCAGCTACATCAACCAGGCGCAGAACATGACCCTCAAGGATCACCTGCTGAAGATGATCCCCCGGACCATCTTCAGCGCCTTCACCGAGGGCGACGTCCTCCAGGTCCTGGTGGTCTCGGTGCTGCTGGGGTTCGCCCTGGCCCACCTCAAGGACCAGTACAAGAGGCCGCTGCTCGAGTGGCTGGAGCAGGTGAGCAAGATGCTCTTCGGGGTGATGCGGCTCATCCTCTTCGCGGCGCCCCTGGGCGCCGGCGCCGGCATCGCCTTCACCGTGGGCAAGTTCGGGCTCAAGTCGATCCTGCCCATGGCCTGGCTGGTCGTGCTCTTCTACCTGACCTGCGCCGTCTTCGTGCTCCTGGTCCTCGGCACCATCGCCGCCCTGGCCGGGTTCAACATCCTGAAGCTCCTCCGCTACATCAAGAGCGAGCTCCTGCTGGTCCTCGCCACCAGCTCCTCGGAGTCGGCCCTCATCCCCCTCATGGAGAAGCTGGAGCGGATCGGGCTCTCCCGATCGGTGGTGGGCCTGGTGGTGCCCACCGGCTACTCCTTCAACCTCGACGGCACCAACATCTACATGACCATGGCGGCGCTGTTCATCGCCCAGGCCCTGGGCATCGAGCTCACCCTCGGGCAGCAGCTCTCCATCCTGGTGGTGGCCATGCTGACCAGCAAGGGAGCGACCGGCGTCACCGGGTCGGGCTTCATCACCCTGGCCGCCACGCTGGCGGTCGTGCCCGGGATCCCCGTCGTCGGCATGGTCCTCATCCTGGGGATCGACAAGTTCATGTCCGAGGCGCGCGCCATCACCAACCACATCGGGAACTGCACCGCCGCGGTGGTCCTGGCCAGCTGGGAGAAGGAGCTCGACTGGGACCGGTTCCGGGCCGAGCTGGCGCGCGGCGAGGGAGGGCTGCCCGTCGCCGCGGCCGAGCCGGTCCCGGAGCGGGTGGAGTAGCCGACGCGACCGGGGTCCTGAGCCCACCGCAGGCCGGGCAGGTCCCGCCCATGCGCCGGTCCTCCGCCCGGCCGCGGGAGGGGAGCCGTCCCGGATCGCTCCCGCTGTTCAGCCCGTCGGCCCCCGGGTAAGCTCCCGCGCCCGGAGAGCCTCATGACCGACATCCGCGCCGAGATCCAGGCCGTCCAGGAGGAGGTCCACGGGCGGACCGCGTTCGTGGAGGCCCTCCTCGCCGAGACCGGCAAGGTGGTGGTGGGGCAGCGCTACGTGGTGGAGCGCGTGCTCATGGGCCTGCTCTCCGGCGGCCACGTGCTCCTGGAGGGCGTCCCCGGTCTGGCCAAGACCCTGGCGGTGAAGACCATCGCCGAGGCGGTGGACTGCACCTTCCGCCGCATCCAGTTCACCCCCGACCTGCTCCCCGCCGACGTGGTGGGCACCCAGGTCTTCGACCCGCGCACCCAGACCTTCTCCGCGCGCCAGGGGCCGGTCTTCGCCAACGTGGTCCTGGCCGACGAGGTCAACCGGGCGCCGGCCAAGGTCCAGTCGGCCCTGCTCGAGGCCATGCAGGAGCGGCAGGTGACCTTGGGCGAGCAGACCTTCGCCCTGCCCGACCCTTTCATCGTCCTCGCCACCCAGAACCCCATCGAGCAGGAGGGCACCTACCCTCTGCCCGAGGCCCAGGTCGACCGCTTCATGCTCAAGGTGAAGGTGGCCTACCCCACCCGCGAGGAGGAGCGGCTCATCATGGACCGCATGGTGGTGGCCGCCCCGCCCCACGCCTCCAAGGTGGTGGGGCACCCCGAGCTGGCCGCCGCGCGTGGCACGGTGCTGCGCATCTACATGGACGAGCGGATCAAGGAGTACGTGGTCGACCTGGTCTTCGCCACCCGCGACCCGCGCGGCCACGGCCTGGCCGACCTGGTGCCGCTGGTGGAGTACGGCGCCTCGCCGCGGGCCACCCTCTTCCTGGCGGTGGCCGCCCGCGCCCACGCCTTCCTGCGCCGCCGCGCCTACGTCACCCCCGAGGACGTGAAGGCGGTGGCCTACGACGTCCTGCGGCACCGGATCACCCTCACCTACGAGGCCGAGGCGGAGGAGGTCACGCCCGAGAAGGTCATCTCGCGGGTCCTCGACCGGGTCGAGGTCCCCTGATGCCCGGGCCGACGGCATGACCCCGCGCGAGGTCCTCCAGCGCGTCCGGCGCATCGAGATCGGCACGCGCAGGGCGGTGGCCGGGACCCTCTCCGGCCAGTACCACTCGGTGTTCAAGGGGCGGGGCATGGACTTCAGCGAGGTCCGCGCCTACCACCCCGGCGACGAGGTGCGGAGCATCGACTGGAACGTCACCGCCCGCACCGGCCACCTGCACGTGAAGCGCTTCGTGGAGGAGCGCGAGCTCACGGTGATGGTGCTGTGCGACCTCTCCGGCTCGGCCGACTTCGGCTCGGGGGAGCGGACCAAGGCCGAGGTGGCGGCCGAGATCGCCGCCCTGGTGGCCATGAGCGCCGTGGCCAACGGCGACCGGGTGGGGCTGGTCCTGTTCACCGACCGGGTGGAGCGGTTCGTGCCGCCGCGCAAGGGTCGGCGTCACGCCCTGCGCATCGTCTCCGAGATCCTCCAGGCCCGGCCCGCCTCCCGCGGGACCTCCCTCACCGCCGCGCTGGAGTTCCTGCGCAAGGCCTTGCCGCGGCGCACCGTGGCCTTCGTGCTCTCCGACTTCCTCGAGGCGGGCCCGTTCGCCTCGCCTTGGCCCGGCGGCCGCCCGCCCGCCTTCCCCTTCGAGCGCGCCCTGCGCATCGCCGCCCGCAAGCACGACCTGATCCCCGTCCGCCTCGGCGATCGGCTCGAGTCCGATCTGCCCGCCGCCGGGGTGGCCTGGGTCGAGGACCCCGAGACCGGGGCGGTGACCCGCCTCGACCTCTCCCGCGCCGTCCGCGAGCGGTTCCGGGCGGCGGTCCAGGCCGAGGACCAGGCCCTGACCCGGCTCTTCGCCCGCCTCCAGCTCGACCACGCCGCGGTCCGCGCCGACGACGCCGACTACGTGACCCCGCTGGTGGCCTTCTTCCGGGCCCGGGCCAGGAGGCACGGGTGAGCGCCACCCTGCTCGCCCTGGCGCTCGCCCTCCCGGCCGCCCCCGCGGCGGGCCCGCCGCCGGTGCCCAGCGCCGACCCCATCGGCGTCCATGCCCGCGCCGACAAGGCCAGCGTCCGGCTGGGCGAGCCCTTCGGCTACCAGGTCGAGATCCGCCACCGGCCCGAGGAGTGGTACGTCCTCGGCAAGGAGCTCGACCTCTCGCCCTTCCGGGCCGACGGCGCCCGCTGCCGGCGCGACCAGCTCGGCGGCGAGGCGCGAACCACCTGCACCATGCAGCTGGCGCTCTTCGCCCTGGGCCCGGTCGACGTGCCTGACCTCCTCTTCGAGGTGGACCGCCCGGCCGGGAAGGCGCGCCTCTCGGTGCCCGGGCCGCGCGTCACCGGCCTGGGGGTGATCGACCCCCGGGCCCCGGCCGCCTCCCTGGCGCTCCGCCAGGTGGCCCCGCCGGTGCCGCTCTGGGTCCGCAGCTACCGCCTCCTCCTCGCCGCGCTGGGCGCGGCCGCGGCCCTGGCCCTGGCCCTCCTCCTCGTCCGCCTGGTCCGCCGAGCCCGGGCCCGTCGCGCCCTTCCCCGGGTCCCGACCCCGGCCGAGCGGCTCGAGCGCCGCCTGCGGGCCTTGGAGTCGGAGCGGCTCCCGCTGCTCGGGAAGGGGGAGGAGCACGTGGACCGGCTGGCCGAGGCGGTCCGCGAGTACCTGGGCGCCCTGCGCGGCCTGCCCGCCCTGGACCTCACCAGCGCCGAGCTCCTGGCCGCGCTCCGGGCAGCGCCCGACCCGCGCCTCGACCTCGCCGCCCTGGAGCGCTTCCTCTCCCAGGCCGACGGGGTGAAGTTCGCCCGCCGACCGGCCACGCCCGAGTTCTGCGAGGCCGGGCTCTCCTTCGCCCGGGAGCTGCTCGGGCGGACGCAGCCGCCGGCGGGCGGGGAGGCGGCGGCGTGACGCTGGAGCGGCCGCTGGCACTGGTCCTCCTCGCCGCCGTCCCGCTGGCGGTGGCGGCGCTCCTCCTCGAGCGGCGGCGCGCGCCGCGCCTCCGCCACCCGCGCACCCTGGCCCTGGCAAGGGCCGGGCGGGGCTGGGCGGCCCGGCTGTGGTGGCTCCCCCAGGCCTGCGCCGTGGCCGCGCTGGCCCTCGTGGCCCTGGCGCTGGCCCGGCCGCGCTCGCCCGAGCGGGAGCCGGAGTGGACCGCGGTCGAGGGCATCGACGTGGTCATCGCCCTCGACCTCTCCACCTCGATGTGGGCCGCCGATCTCCAGCCGCAGGACCGGATCACCGCCGCCCGCGAGACCCTGCGGGCCTTCATCGAGCGGCGCCCCACCGACCGCATCGGGCTGGTGGTCTTCGCCGGCGACGCCTACACGCAGTGCCCGCTCACCCTCGACCACGGCGTGCTCCTCGGCCTGGTCGACGGCCTGCGGCCGGGCTCCATCGAGGACGGCACCGCCATCGGCAACGCCCTGGCCACCGCCCTGAACCGGCTGCGCGACTCCACCACCCGCTCCCGCGCGGTGGTGCTCATCACCGACGGTGACAACAACGCCGGCCAGATCTCGCCGCTGGAGGCGGCCGGGCTGGCCCGGGCCCTGCACATCCCGGTCTTCCCCATCCTGGTGGGCAAGGGCGGCCTGGTCCCCTACCCGGTGGGCGAGGTCCTGGGCCAGAAGATCTACCAGCCTCGCGACTTCCCGGTGAACCCGGAGCTGCTCCAGGAGATCGCCCGCCGGACCGGCGGCGCCTACGCCAACGCCACCGACCGGGCCGGGCTCGAGCACGGCCTCCAGGAGGTGCTCGACCGCATGGAGAAGACGCGCCTGGTCGAGGCGGGCGGGGTGAGTCGACAGAGGGAGCTCTTCCCCGGCCTCCTCCGCGGTGCCTTCGCCCTCGCCGCCCTGGGGCTGGCCCTCTCCACCACCCGCTGGAGGCCCTTTCCGTGAGCACGCCGGGGCCGGCCCCCTCCTTCCGCGTGCTGGGCGAGCTGGTGCGCCTCGCCGACCCGGGCGCGCTTCGGCTCCTGCTCCTGGTGGCGGCGCTCTCCGCCCTGGCCGGCCTTTCCCTCTGGCGCCGCCGCGCCGCCCTCCGCCGGGCGGCCGGCCCCCTCGCCCCGCGGGTGGCTCCGGCGGCTGGGGCGGGGCTCCCCGCCGCCCGGCTCTCGCTCTGCCTGCTCTCCCTGGCGCTGCTCGCCCTGGCCCAGGCCCGGCCGCAGTGCGGGACCCGCGCCGAGCCCACCCGGCGGCTGGGGCTCGACCTGGTCGTCACCCTGGACGTGTCCCGCTCCATGCTGGCCCGCGACGTCGGCCCCGA
>Ga0335069_10011387_pt1 | contig 12552 bp, 14 predicted proteins | sample Lox_Sample_11_FD_206714 | JGI IMG/M metagenome (GOLD analysis project Ga0335069, IMG submission 206714) | Soil microbial communities from Loxahatchee National Wildlife Refuge, Florida, United States - Lox_Sample_1.1 | ecosystem: Environmental > Terrestrial > Soil > Wetlands | place: USA...
ATGGCGGACAAGGGCTTTGGGTTCATCGCCCCCGACGACGGCACGCCGGACGTCTTCTTCCACCAATCCGCCATCGAGGCTGACGGCTACCGCAGCCTCCAGGACAACCAGCGGGTCGAGTACACCGTCACCAGAGGCCCCAAGGGCCCGCGGGCGGAGCAGGTCCGCCCGATCTGAGGACCGGGGTGGCTCACGCAAGGGCCTTCCCCGCATGCCCTTGGCGTCGGGCCGCAGGCAGGGTGCTGCAGCTCAAAGTCGAATACGTCGAAGTTCTCGGCGATCCGTTCGGGCCGCACCGACTTAGGGATCGCGGAGCGTCCTTCCTGCAGGTGCCAGCGAGGCCTGGCTTTCCAGCTGCGCGTTCGACTGGGTGATGCTCGACATGTTGTTCGGCAGCCACTGGGCCGTGACGTTCTTGTGCGCGGCCTGGTACTGCTGGGTCAGCTGTTGCAGGCCGGCGTAGCCCGCATCACGACGAGCGTGAAGATGAGCATCGCGACGAACAGCAGGGTGCCGATGGCCATGCCGTAGCCGTACTGGTCGTTCTGGAACGCGGACTGGTACATGTCCAGGCCCGGCACCAGGGTCGCGGTGCCCGGGCCGCCGTTGGTGAGCAGCAGGATCGGCACGAAGTTCTGCACGGCGAAGATGCCGGACAAGATCACTACGATCCGGAACTGCGGCATCAGCAGCGGGATGTCGATCGCGAACACCCGCCGGAAGGCGCCCAGACCTCGATCAGCACCAGCGGCGGCAGCACGATCGGCAAGACCAGGACATACTTCGCGACGGCAGCCGGTCGCCTCGGCATGCGGGTGACGATCTCCGCCGCGGTGAACTGGGACACCAGGCTGATCAGGATGCTGCCGCCGACCAGGATCGCGATGTTCTTCGCCTCGGTCCCGAAGGTCGGGGACTGAAGGTACTGCCGGAACTGGGATACCCCGGCGTAGGTGGGCGCAGAAAAGCCGTCAGCCCCACCCCGCGACCAGGTGGTGATCGCGACCTGTACTACCAGCATCGCGTCGACCCCGACGTGCCGATCGAGGACGTGGCCGGGGCGATGAAGGAGGAGAACCTGGACGCAGCCGCCATACAGCTCACGCCCGATGAGCTCGATGAGATCGACGCCGCGACCTCGGGGATCGAGGTCCGCGGAGCCAGGGGAACCGGACGTGAACAATACCCATGAGACTTTCGTGACGGTTTGGCAGACGGGGCACCTGTGGCGGGGTCGCCGGACGATACGCCAACATCAGCATCCTCGACGTCCACAGCATCGACCGGCTGCACGAGCTGTATCCGTGCTGCCGCTGTTCCCCTATCTCGATATCCGGGTGACTCCGCTGGCCACCCATCCCTCGGCGATCCCAGGGCCGTGACACTGGACCAGCCCGGTGGCGTGGCGGCTACTGTCAGCCAGTGAAGGTGACGGTTAGGATATCGAGGCCGGCGATACGGTCAAAGTGCCGGAGATTGGCCGTCCCGACGCGCCATCCGGCGCTTATGGCGGTCGCCGCGACGAGCCGGTCATGTGCCCCGACGTCCTGGCCGGCCGCGGCAAGTCCGGCCCAGATGCGGGCATGCGCGCGAGCGGCGAGGAGGTCGAAGGGCAGCGGAGGAAACGCGGCCAGGACTGCCTCGACGAAGGCCTCACGGCGGGCCCGGTGTTCGGGGGTGGCGCGGTGCACGCCGTGCAGCAGTTCCGAAGCGGTGATGGCGGCGATCCCGACCTCTTCGTCCGGCCCCAGCTGCTCTTCCAGGCGCCCGCTCACCTCGGCCATGGCGCGTCCCGGCGGCAGCCGCCGGACGGCGCGTTCGAGGTCGATGAAGACGGTGGTGTCTAGGAGCGTGCCCACGGGTCATCCGGAGCTGGCCCGACGTCAGCGAGCACGGCCTCCATGTCCTCGGCGAAACCCGGATCGGGCATGGCCGCGCCGGCGAGCAGCCCAAGTGCCTCGCGCAGCGGCCGTCCGCGCCGCGCGGCCGGCCAGCCGGCCGCGGTGTCATCTGGATGAACGATGACGAAGGCAGGGCGTTCGTGGTTCACGACGACCACTCGCTCGTGGCGGGCGACCGCCTCGCGGGCATGCCGGGGAATCCGTACCTCCTCGGCCCTGATGGTCGTCATGGCTCCATCATAGCACTGAGGCCGTACAGAACCGTACGGTCCTGTACGGCAACGCGCTTGTCTGACTGGGTCTGGCTGGGTCTGCCATAGTTTGGGTGCATTGTCCCTTGGTTAGTCACTGGCCCACGGCGCGGGGTGGCACGCTGACACGACCGTTTCCGGGATCATGGGCCGCGCCTGGCTCACGCCGTATGCTCGGGACCAAGGACCCACAGGCGACGGAGGAACCCGGTGACCGGCTACCGCCCTATGACCCTGGCCGATCTGGCTGGCCACCTGGTACGGACGGCCGACGGCAAGACGCGGTGGAAACTTGTGTCGGAGTTCCTCGAGGAGTACCGGTGGGCACCGGAAGACGTTCAGCCGTCCTTGCTGCGAGACGAGCCACCGCCGACCGGCGACGAGCGGTGGGACGCACTGCTGGCCGCACTAGCGGAGCATCTGGCGGCGCAGCATGACCTGGCCGCACCGGAGTGGGCTGAGATGAGAGTCCTGCAGCGGCCGTGGTTCCCGGCGGAACTGGAAATCCAGCGGGCTGATGCGCTGGTCTGGGCGCCAGCGGCATTCAGGAAGCATGGCGTCTACTTGTCTGCCAGGGACCTGGAGGCCGCGTGAGCGAGCCTGACAACATCCTCCTTGGCCGGGCAGAGCTTGAACGGGCATTCGCTGCACTGGGCGAGCGCCTGGCCTGCAGGGGCGTCGTGGCAGATGTCTTCATCGTGGGCGGCGCCGCCATGGCACTGGCTTACGACGCTGCCCGCGTCACGCGTGATGTCGATGCGATGTTCAAGCCGCACGGGATCGTCCACGAAGAGGCCGTGCGGGTCGCGGATGACCTGGGGCTCCCCGCTGGTGGCTCAACGAGCAGGCAAGCACCTACATTTCCGGCAAGGACGACCCTGACAAACGCCGCGTATTCGATCATCCCGGGCTGCGTGTCATGGCCGCCTCACCACGTCACATCTTCGCGATGAAGGCACTCGCGGCCAGGACCCGCGACATCGACGATCTCCGCCTGCTCGCCGAAATCGTCGGGGTGGAATCAGCTGACGCAGCCCTGCAGATATGCGCACGGGCTGCCGGTGACAGATCGGCTGCGCTCGGACGGCGACGGCTCCGCTGACATGTTCGCCCGTATCAACGGCGCTTGTGCACCCTCTGCACTGTCAAGCAGGAGAACAGGGGGACCATCATGGCTGTCCTGACCGCCGGCCGGACCGGCACACCGGCAGTAGAGGCGCCCGCCCGGGACCAGGTCGGCACCAAGCCGGGGAAACATCAGCAGGTGTGGTACACCGTCCTGGCGCTGGGGATCGCGGCAGCGGCCTTCGCCGGGGCCTGGCGGCTGCACGGAAACACCGCGAGCACCTACCGCATCGGCAGCCAGTGGGGGGCCTTCACCGGCCTGTTCATCCTGGCGCTGGCCATCGAGCGCGCTCTTGAGCCGTTCAGCCGCAAGCTCGGGCCGGACACCACCAGGCGCAAGGACACGCAGGCCAGGGCCCTGGCCGGCACGCAGCCCGGTGACGCGGACGAGATCGCCGTGGAGTGCCAGCTCGCGGTGGACATGTGCCGGCGGCTGACGGCCGTGGTCACCTGGGGCGTGGCGACGGGCCTTGCCTTCCTGCTGTGCGCCGAGCTGAATATCACGCTCATGCAAGCCGTCCGCGCCAGCGGCTCCGGGGCACCCCCGTTCTGGGCCGACCTGCTGGTCACCGGCCTGGTCGTCGGCGCCGGCACCAAACCGCTGCATGACCTGGTCGCCAGCATCGAACGCGGCAAGCAAGGCCCTTCCCCAGCCAGGGACCGCGCACGGTAAGGATCCCGCAGGTCCTGAGCAGCACACCCCTGCGGCTGCCGCGGACCTGCGCCGGCATGACAGACCCGGCCCTCGCCACAGGCCACCGGCGCACCGGGATGGTCTCACGGAACCAGGTATCCGCGACGGCGGCAATGACCGCGCACGGGACGCCGGAACCGGCACGGCTGACAGGACCGGCGGCAAGGGAGAGATGACAGGATGACCAGCGCGCTGCTCATCATGGACGTGCAGCAAGGGGTGCCGGAGCGCTTCGGCCAGGCCGGCCTGCCCGGCCGCCTGGGCCGCGCGCTGGCCGCCGCCAGGAACGCCGCGATCCCGGTTATCTTCGTCCCGGGGTCAAGCCCGAGGGGTGAACCTGTCATCGCGGAGGCGGTCGAGCCGGCCGATGGGGTGTCCGTAAGCGGACCCTCCAGCGAGACATCCCGAGACGCAGACACTGGTGCGGCTGACCTGCGGTAGTACCGTCTCAGATAGGTAGTCCGCAAAAATGTCCGGTGAGGGGAGGCTAAACGGTACGCTGCGCGGGGTCGAAGAACTCATCGGCTACGCCAGATGTTCAACCGTCCTGCAGGACCTCACCGCCCAGCGCGAGATCCTCACTGGTCTCGGTGTCGCCGCAGACCGGATCTACCTCGACCAGGGACTCAGGGGAGACCGGATCCCGCTCGCAGATCAGGTCGTGCGCCGCCGCCTCGAACCAGACCACCCAGGACTACGCCCTCTCGCCGACGAGGCCGCCGACACCGTGACCCGCGCCGCCCGCCGCAAACGCAGACGAGACGGTGACAACTTCAGATATCGACTACGACCGATTCCGGGACGGCCCAGGAAGTCCGGCCTTGCGACGGATCGCAGGGCTAGCAGCCTTCGCCAGGGCTCAGGTGCCTGATTAGGTAGCGGTGCGGACGGTCAGCGTGGCGCCAGCCGGCATGTGCAAGTCCGCACGGCCGTCCTCAGAAACAGTGAGGGTGAACGGGCCTAGCTGGACCAGCCCGAAGGAGGTCGGAGCTGCGGACCCGATGAGAGACTCGGCGCCTGGCAGGTCGCGCAGCTCAAAGGTCGCCTGCGGATTCCGCTGCCGAGCCCGTGGCGAGGGACCGCCCACGAGATAGTCAAGTCGGGCGTCGGCGGCTGTCTCGAAAGTGCTGCGGCTGACCCTCCGCGTCTTGCCCTCGGGAATCTCCGCCTGGTGGGTCGCGTTGGTCACCGCCCAGGCGCCGACGACTACGTCGTCGAAGACGGCTATCAGAACTCGGACCCGGTCGGCTTTCTCGGCGTCCATTGCCCACGCCCCGCGGGCAACCTCTATCCAGGTCATCTCACCGGCGCGCACCAGTGACTCGGACTGGTTCGGCCACACGACAGCGACGAGGTCATCACCCAGATACTTCTTCGTCCGCTTCATATAAATGAAGATATCAGATACGTGGAGATATTAGCAAGATACTTCTAGATATGGCTAGCTGGTGTCCACTGGGGGATTCGGTAATCGACCCCATTGGCTACGGCGTACAGTGCACCGGCCGGGCATGCCCGGCCGGTGTCCGATGCGAACGCGAGCACGGTATCTGCGGCGGCCCGGGCCTGGCCGGTCATGACCGCCCGGGGGGTTAGGCGACGGCAGCGATCAGCCCGGACCCGATCCTTGCAGGGCCAGGTCGAGGGTCTTCTCGAGGCTGAGCGCCATGCCCTGGGCGTAGGCCCGCTCGAGCTGCTCATCGCCCAGGTGCGCACGCGCTTGGTCGAGGCTGTCCTGGCGGTCACGCGCATCGAGTCCTTGCCACGGATTGCCCGTGCGGTCAAGGAAGGCTTGCGCGGCGCCGTGGAGCGCAGCTGCCCGGTCCCAGGCGCCCGCATCGCCGGCCAGGCAGGCCAGGCCGAGGATGGCGCCGGCCATGTCCCAGTTGTGGCCGTTCCGGCGGCCGATCCGCAGGGCGGCCTCGAACGTGGACCGGGCACCGTCCAGGTCTCCCTCCGCACGCAGCACCAGGCCCATGATCGCCGACACGGCGACGACCTCGTATCCGATCTGCTGCGCGGCTTGCACCGCGGCTTCCAGGTGAGCCCGGGCGGCGGGAATGTCCCCGGCTTCTAGCGAAGCACCGCTGGCGTTGTTGTGCAACATGGAGTTAATGAGATGGTCGCCGGATCGTTCGGTGCAGGCGATCGCTTCGGCGAAAAGTTGCCCGGCCGGGGCCGGGTCGATGGTCAGGAGATACAGGAGCAGGCTCCTGCCCAGCAGCACGTCGTCGCCGAGCCGCCGGGCCCGCTCGACAGACTCCTGCCCGAACGGGCGCCCTGTCTCCGGCTCGCCGGCGAAGTAATGCGCGGCGCACAGTGCCGCAAGAGACCTGACGAGCAGCCGGTCGTCGCCCAGCTTGCGGGCGAGCTCGACTGCCTGTTCAGCCAGGTGCCGTGCCGTAGCGACGTCAATCCAGAAAGCGATGTGCGCGGCGGTGACCAGCGCCACGCCGAACAGCACAGGGTCGGCGGCGGCGGCGGGCCGCTGCAGCGCCGGCACCAGCAGCCTGAAGGCCTCCTGCTCCCGAGAGCGCGCTCTCCAGTAGCGGTCGAGCGCGACGCCCAGGCGCAGCACCAGCGCGGTCCCGTCCGGGCGGTCGGCCGTGTGCTGGGCGGCGCGCCGCAGGTTGGCCTGGTCGGCGTCCAGCCGGGCCAGCCACCGGCCCTGCTCCGGCCCGGTCAGGTGCGCAGCCGCCGTCTCGGCCACCGACAGGAAATGCGCGCAGTGCGCCTCGGCGACCGCGGCGGCCTCATCCTCGCCGGCCTCGACGAGCCGCTCGGCGGCGAACAGCCGGATGGTCTCCAGCAGCCGGTACCGCAGCCCTTCTCCGGCGGGCTCGGCCACGACCAGGCTCTTGTCCACCAGCGACCCGAGCAGGCCGGCCACCTCCAGCACGTCAATGCCGCCGAACCCGCACACCGCCTCAGCCGCGGCCAGGTCGAAGCTGCCGGCGAATACCGAAAGGCGCCCCAGCAGCACCTGTTCCGCGCCGGCCAGCAGCGAATAGGACCAGGCGACCGCCGCCCGCAGCGTCTGCTGGCGCTCCAGGGCGGTGCGGCTGCCCCCGGTCAGCAGCCGGAACCGCTGGTCCAGCCGCCCGTGCAGCTCGGCTAGCGACATCGACCGCAGCCGGGCCGCGGCCAGCTCGATCGCCAGCGGCATCCCGTCCAGCCGGCGGCACACCGACACCACCAGCGGCCCGGCCTGCTCCTCCACGGGCAGGCCGACGCCGTGCGCCCGGGCCCGCTCCGCAAACAGCGCGACCGCATCAGAAGACCCAGGCGCGAAGTCGGAGTCCTCGGGTCCGGGCAGCGACAGCGACGGCACCCGGTAGATGGTCTCCCCGCCGATGCCCAGCGGCTCCCGGCTGGTGGCCAGCAGATGCACCCGCGGGCAGCGCCGCACGATCGCCTCTGCGGTCTTGGCGCAGCCGGCGATCAGGTGCTCGCAGTTGTCCACCACGATCAGCACATCCTGCAGCGCCAGGGCATCCAGCAGGGCTTCCAGCGCCGGCCGGCCCGGCCGGGCAGCCAGCCGCAGCGCCTCGCAGACGGCCGCCGCCACCGCGTCCTGGTCGGTGACCGCGGCCAGCTCCGCCAGCCACACCCCGTCCCCGGACCCGTCCAGCAGCTCGGCGGCCACCTGCAGCCCCAGCCGGGTCTTGCCGCACCCGCCGGCCCCGGTCAAGGTCACCAGGCGAGAGGACTCCACCAGCCTCCGGACCTCGTCCACCTCCCGGTCCCGCCCGATGAACGCCGACAGCTGAGCCGGGAGATTGTTCGGCAGCGCCGGGTTGCCCAGCGACCGCAGCGGCGGGAACCCCGCGGGCAGGCCCGCCGCGTGCAACTGGAAGATCCGTTCCGGGCGGCCCAGGTCCTTCAGCCGGTGCACCCCCAGATCGGCCAGCGCCGCGCCCGGCGGCAGCCCGTCCCGCACCAGCACCGCCGCCGACTCCGACACCAGCACCTGCCCCCCGTGGCCGACCGCGGCCACCCGGGCGGCCCGGTGCACCTCCAGGCCCACCAGGCTCGCCGCCGTCCGCGGCGCCTCCCCGCAATGGATGCCCATCCGCACCCGGACCCGCTCCCCGCCCGGCCACGCATGGTCCTGGAGGGCCTGCTGCATCTGCAGTACCGCCGCCACGCACCCCCGCAGCGAGGAGAACACGGCGAAGAACGCGTCCCCCTGCGTGTCCACTTCGCGGCCGTCGTGCGCGGCCAGCGCCGACCGGATCAGCGCGTGATGCCCGGCTAGGACCTGTGCGTAGAGGTCTTCCCCCAGCCGCCCGAGCAGCGCCGTCGAGCCCTCAATGTCGGTAAACAAGAACGTCCGGCTGGCCGCCGCCGACCTTGTCCCGGCCTCTCGCGCCGCGGCCGCCAGCGCCTCACCCGCCGGCGCGCGGCCCCGGGCGGCCGCTGTAAACAGCTCGCGGGCCGGCCCGTCCAGCCCCAGCGCCCCGGCCAGCAGTATCGCGGTGTCCTTGCGGGCGGTGCGGTTGATCCCCCGCTCCAGGTCGCTGATCGCCCGCTGGCTCACCTGTGCGGCCTCGGCGAGCTCGTCTTGGGTCAGCCCGGCCTCATCGCGCAGCTGCCGCAGCAGCCCGCCAAAACTCAGCCCAGTCTGCTCCGCTACTGGTCCATCGACCACAGGACCCTGTCCCCTCCGCCCGCCCGGCGCCAGCCCCCCACCGGTTCCGGCGCACGCACGGCCTCACCGCCCAGCCTAATCCTGTGCCTCTATCCTGTGCCTCTCCTGTGCGCGGCTACGTATGGTGACCGCCCGCCCCAGTTCGTGACAGTGGAACACAACAACAAGCCCGCCACCGTCGCAAGGGAGAAGGCCACCATGTATCAGCACACCCAGCTCGCCGCCTACCGGCAGCGCCAGCGGCTCGCGGACGCTGAGCAGCAGCGCCTCGCGCGGCAGCTCCGTCACCTGTCCAGGGCCCGGCGGGCCGAACGGCCCAAGCCGGTCTTTCTCATGGTCACCCGGCTCCGGTCGATCCTCAGTGCCACGCACTGACGCGTCTTTCCAAGATCAGGCCCGAAACAGCAAGATCGGCCCGGCGGCCGACGAACGGCGGCTGCTGACCCTGGTTGCTCCGTTCTTCACACGCAGAAACTCGCATGCGTCGGCCTGGCACCCCTGGCCGACAGCCCAATCCAACAGACTTAACGTTGTCTATCAGCTACGAGGAGTTACCGTGGAATCACAAGGCGCACAGCCACAGCGCGTCAATGGCAAGCTGCCGGTCAAGCCGGGTACTTACCTTCAGGTCACGGCCCCGCGCCATGGCCCCGCGACTCTGCGTCCGGCCGTCGCGGCCCTACTGCCGAACGCACCGATTAAGGCCCGTCAGCCGTCCCGGACCGCCGCTGTGGCGGCGGGCGCGGCGTCGGCACCGCAAGTCGCGGGCACCGGCAACCTGCCGGCTGGCTTCGGCAGGCAAGTCACATGGACAGGCGAGGACGACTTCGCCATGGTGGCCATCCTCAACACGGCCGATGACCTCGGGCTGTGTGTCAGCGGGGTCAGAGACGGCGACACCTACGAGCACGTGGCAGTGTCTGGTCATGCCAGCTTCTCGACGGACACCAAGAACAATGGGATCGCCGGTCTGATCGGCGTCATAGGAGTTGGCGCCGACGCCGCCGCGGGTTACTTCGGAGTTCCGGAGGTGAAGCCGTTCCTGGACGCTGCCACCAAGTATGCGCAGCAGCAGTTTCCGGAATCTGGGGTGCCCTCCAAGCGCCGTGACGGCTACGGCGAGGACGGCAGCCACAACAAGGCCAGGGCAGAGGGCGGCGTGATCGTCTGCGGGCCCCAGGCTCAAGGAATCCTTTACAGCGCAGACGCGGATCACCAGAGTTTCTGGATCAAGCCCGACGGGACCCGGGACGACAATCACCTGCCGAAGCACATCCACACAGGTGATGCATTCTATCTGCAGCGGGGGATGGGGCCCCGCCAGCTCAGCGGAACCGGCGACCTGTTCCTGTGCGCGTGGGACTGGAATTTCCCAGACAACGCAGGATTCTACGAGGTGCATTTCATCCTCAAACGCGGCAATCGAGACACGAATACGCCAGTCGGCTGATCGGCTTCCCGATGTCAGGGACAGACCCAGAGCCGTCGATCGCCGCCGGATGACATCGACGACACTCGGGGCGAATAAGCCCCGGCTCACTGACTGGCGCCCGGCTCACACCGCGCAACCCGGGACGCCGCTCTGCCACAGCGGCCGCATCAGTTTGGGCCGACGCCGAAAGCTGGATTCCAGCTCCCGGCGTCGCAGCCCGGTGCCCGGCCGCGGGGGTGACCATCGAAGGGAGCACGCCGTGCAGACAACGCATCAAGACATGCAGGCAACCCACCTAGGCCGGTCTTTGCGCCATGACCTGCAACAGGCACCAGGATTCTCCGCCCTGGCGCTGCTGCTAGCCATCCTGGGCTCGGTCGTCGGCACGGTCATCACGGCCTCGTTTGGCAGCGGCCAGTGGGGAGCCCTCGCCGGTGCCGCTATCGGCCCGGTGATCAGCACCACGTTCTCCACCAGGCGCACCGGGGAGACGGGCCGCGTCCGCAGCGCCACCATCATCCTCTTGAGCGCCGGTGCCTTGCTCATGACCGTCACCGGGTTCACCTTCGCCGACCAGCTGGCCGGCAAATCCGTCCTCCCCGGCGCCCACCAGCGGCCCGGCACCTTCTTTCCCGTTGGGCCGGGCACTCCTTCGGCCACACCGGCGGTCACGCCGTCGGGCAGCGGGACAGCCGCGCCCGGCATCCAGGTCCAGCCCGATCCCCTCGACTGCGGCACGGCCGCGGTCGGCGCGGACACGACATGCGCTCAGCCGGTCACCATCACCAGCACGGGCGCAGGCGTGCTGCGCATTACAAGTATCGATGTGATCGAACCCGACGGACAGGATTTCACCGCCAGCCAGGATTGCATAGGGACCCTCGACCCCAGCCGGACCTGCGACGTGCAGATTGGCTTCCAGCCGGCGGCCGCCGGTCGGCGACAGGCAACTTTGGTGATCCACCAGAACCTTCCCCGGCCCGACCAAGGCACCAAGATCACGCTTACCGGCGTCGGTGACGGCGGACCCAGTCCCAGCCCGTCACCGTCACCATCGCCCAGCCCGTCACCGTCGCCCAGCCCGTCACTATCGCCCAGCCTGTCACCGCCGCCGGGACTGTAAGTTAAACGGTGTAACTTCCGAAACGGAGGAGACACCAGTGACTGACGTGACACAGGACCGGGACCAGGACGGGGCGGAGCTTTCGGCGGCCGATGAGCAGGTGCTGCGCGAGCTGACCGAGCGGGCCCGGACCGGCGGGCTGAAGCTGACCGGCGAGGGCGGCCTGCTGGGCCGGCTGACCAAGATGGTCATCGAGGGCGCGCTGGAAGGCGAGCTGGATGATCACCTCGGCTACGGCAAGCATGATCCGGAAGGCCGCGATGGCGGCAATTCCCGTAACGGCTACCGGGCCAAGACGGTGCTCACCGGCACCGGGCCGGTGGAGATTTCCGTGCCGCGGGACCGCGATTCCAGCTTCGAGCCGAAAATCGTCGCCAAGAGGCAGCGGCGGCTCACCGGGGTCGACGATATGGTGATTTCCCTGTCGGCGAAAGGGCTGACCCACGGGGAGATCGCCGCGCACCTGGCCGAGGTCTACGGCGCCGAGGTCTCCAAGCAGACGATCACGGCGATTACCGACCGGGTGATGGAGGGCCTGGCGGAATGGCAGAGCCGGCCTCTCGATCCCGTTTATGCGGTGATCTTCATCGATGCCATTAACGTGAAGATCCGCGAGGGCCAGGTCGCCAACCGGCCGATCTACCTGGCCCTGGGCGTCACCGCCGACGGCGAGCGTGACGTGCTGGGACTGTGGGCCGGGGAGCACGGCGACGGGGAAGGGGCCAAGTACTGGCTGCGGGTCTTGTCGGAAATCAAGAACCGCGGGGTCCGGGACGTGTGCATGCTGGTCTGCGACGGGCTGAAAGGCCTGCCCGACGCGGTGAGCGCGGTCTGGGAGAAGACCATCGTGCAAACCTGCATCGTCCATCTCCTGCGGAATTCGTTCAAATACGCGTCGAAAAGGGACTGGGCGCAGATCGCGAAAGACCTCAAGCCCGTCTATACGGCCGCGTCCGAGTCCGAGGCGCTGGACCGGTTCGCCGAGTTCTCCGGCAAATGGGAGAAGCGCTACCCGGCTATCATACGGCTGTGGGAGAATGCGTGGGCGGAATTCGTGCCGTTCCTGCAGTTCGACCGGGAAATAAGGACCGTCATCTGCACCACCAACGCGATCGAGTCGATCAACGCCCGGCTCAGGCGTGCCGTGAACGCCCGCGGTCATTTCCCCACCGAGCAGGCCGCCCTGAAATGCCTGTACCTGGCGATCATGAGCCTGGACCCCACCGGACGAGGCCGCAAGCGCTGGACCAACCGGTGGAAGGCCGCCCTGAACGCCTTCGACATCACCTTCGACGGCCGCCTCAGCGCGGGACGGAAGTAACAATAGAGGAAGAAGTTACACCGTTAAGTTGACAGGCCCCCGCCGCCCCCAGCC
>Ga0335069_10011388_pt1 | contig 12552 bp, 7 predicted proteins | sample Lox_Sample_11_FD_206714 | JGI IMG/M metagenome (GOLD analysis project Ga0335069, IMG submission 206714) | Soil microbial communities from Loxahatchee National Wildlife Refuge, Florida, United States - Lox_Sample_1.1 | ecosystem: Environmental > Terrestrial > Soil > Wetlands | place: USA: Florida...
CGGGTTGTCGACGACTGGGCCCGATCATGACCTTCGGGTGCGTCGTGAGGACCTCCATGACCAGCAGGCCGTCGCAGCGCGATCCGGCCTGCAGACCGGCGGTCAGGAACGGCCGGTGCGCCGCCCGGCCGCTTGGTGGACGCCTCGGGTCAGAGCTCGGCCCGGACCATCTCCACGGCCTTGCCCATGTTCCGCAACTTCGCGTACGCCGTGGTCCGGCTGAAGTAGCCGAGGCCGCAGTCGGGCGCGACGAGGAGTCGGTCCGGGGGCACGATCTCGAGCCGCTGCCGGATGCGGTCGGCGATCACCTCCGGCGGGTCGACCATCACGTTCTTCGCGTCGACGACGCCCAGCCCGAGCACCTTGTTCTTCGGGAAATCCCGGTACGGGTCGAGGTCGGAGAACTCGGCGCTGCACGACTCGAGGTGGATGACGTCCACGGGGGAGGACTCGAACAGCGGGATCATCTCGCGGGTCTTCGCTTCGAAGACGTCCCGCTGGCCGTCGACGCTGCCGTAGCAGATGTGCCAGAACTTCAGCAGGTCGACGCCGTCGAAGAGGATCTCCTGGACCTCGATCTGCCACATGTCCTGGGTGTAGGGGGCGAGCACGTCGATCAGCTGCACGGCCTCCAGGCCCATTCCCTGCAGATACTTCAGCTCCTGGTTCAGCGCCCGGGCGAGGTCGCGGGCGACGTCGATCGGATCGCTGTAGAACCGGTTGTCGACGATGACGCTCTGCTGCGCCGGGCCGAGGAACGCCACCTTGAACGGCTTGTCGGTCGCGTTCTTCATGGCGTTGACGACGCTCTCGAAGATCGGCCGCTTCCACTCGATCCTACCGGTCACCTCGGCCTTGTAGAACGGCGCATACTTGACGCCGTCCCCGGGCGGCCCGTACGGGGCGAACCCGCCGAGGTTCTCGGGGATGAAGTGGAAGATGGGCTCCAGCTGGAAGCCGGGTGCCTCCCATTCGTAGTACTGCGCGCCGTCACAGAGCACGTCGAGACCGGCCAGCTCCTGCTCCCGGGCGCAGATCTTGCTGGCGTCCTCGTACGCCACCCGCAGGTAGTGGCTGCGGTACACCGGCTCCGCGAGGCTGCCCAGGACACGACCCTGCAGCCAGTGCGGGCGGGGGAACGCCGAGACCGCCGATGTGGGCAGAAGGACGTCCTGGCCCCGAATCTTCATCGCGGATGGCTCCTCTCGGTCCGCTGAGCAGGGGCATCACGGCTGCGCGTGTCGTCGCGCAGGATCGCCGGGTGTCCAGTCAAGGTACGCACCGGATGTGGTCTGCGATTCGTCCTGCCGGGCCAATTCGGCGGCGGCCTCGCTGTCCTCGACCGACGTCGGTCGCTGGCGTCGACGCGCGGGCCTGTGTGCGTCTCATCAGCACAATCGCCGGGCCCATGTCTGACCGGTCAGGACGAAGGCTCGCCCCGGCGGAACCCCTACCGTGGATCTTCCATCGTCGCGTCGGCCCTGGCGCGCCCGGTCCGCCGCGGTACGGACTGGACGCGGGGCTGGAGGGAGGTTGGGCGTGACCGTGGCAGCCTCGCCGGAGTGGCCTCGGGCGGCGACCGGTACCGCCCGTGGCGACGGTGTCGACCTCGCGTACGTCGAGGTCGGTCACCGCGATGACCCCTTGGTGTTGTGCCTGCACGGCTTCCCCGACACACCGTTGACCTTCCGCCGGCTCGCGACCGAGCTCGCAGCCGCAGGGCGCCGAGTCGTCGTCCCCTGGCAGCGCGGCTACCCGCCGTCCCAGGTGGTCGACGGCCCCTACCAGGTAGCGGTCCTGGCCCGGGACGCCGTCGCCCTGGTCAGGGCGCTGTCGCCCGGGCGACCGGCCCGCATCCTCGGGCACGACTGGGGGGCGTCGGCCACCTATGGTGCCGCCGTCCTCGCCCCCGACGTCGTCGAGCGGATCGTCGCCCTGTCCGTCCCGCCGTCCCCGGTGTTCCGCTCATTCCTCCGCTCGAGCTGGGACCAGCAGCGGGCGTCCTGGTACCAGTTCCTGTTCCAGCTGGAGCCCTTCGCCGAGACCGTCGTCAGCGCCGGCGGCTTCGCCTTCGTCGAGCGATTGTGGCGGTCGTGGTCCCCCGGGTGGGAGCCGGAGCCCGAGCTGGTCCGGGCGGCGGTCAGCAGCATCGAGGCGGGTTTTCCCGCGTCCCTGACGTACTACCGGGACACCTGGCAGCGGGCGCGGCAGCGCCCGGACCTCGCGGCGGACCAGCAGCGGATCATGGATGGCCCGGTCACGGTCCCAGCCTTGGTCCTGCACGGCGCGCAGGACGGGTGCATCCTGGCCGCCGCGTTCGCCGATGCCGGGACCTATTTCAGCGGCGACGTCCGGATCGAGGTCGTGCCGGGCGCCGGCCACTTCCTGCACCTGGAGCGTCACGACGTCGTCAGCGAGCTCGTCGTGAGCTTCCTGGCCGCCTAGCCCGCCATGACGTTCGAGGTCGTCCCGATCGAGACACCCACCCTGGGTGACCGGTCCTACTTGGCCCATGACGGCCGCCTCGCCGTCGTCGTCGACCCCCAGCGGGACATCGACCGGATCATCGCGCTCGCCGGGTCCCACGGGGTGGAGATCGCCCACGTCGTCGAGACCCACATCCACAACGACTACGTGACGGGCGGGCGCGCCCTGGCGGCTGCGACCGGTGCGGCGTACCACGTCAACGGGGAGGACCCGGTCCGCTTCGCCCGCGAGCCGGTCGTCGCGGGTTCCGCGATCGAGGTGTCGCCGTCGCTCGGCCTGCGGGTGGTCGCCACGCCCGGGCACACGTTCACTCACCTGTCGTACGTGCTGTCCTCCCAGGGTCGCGTCGTCGGGGTGTTCACCGGCGGGTCGCTGCTGTTCGGCTCCACGGGCCGCCCCGATCTGCTGGGACCGGCCCGGACCCCTGTCCTGGTGCGGGCACAGCACGCCTCGGTCCGCCGGCTCGCCGCGGAGCTGCCGGACGACGCCGCGATCTTCCCCACGCACGGCTTCGGAAGCTTCTGCTCGGCGACACAGACCGACGGGACGGCGTCCACCATCGGGCACGAGCGGAAGGTCAATCCCGCGCTGACCCAGGATGAACGCAGCTACGTGGAGGAGCTCCTGGCCGGCCTGGACGCCTTCCCCGCCTACTACGCGTGGATGGCCCCCGCGAACCTCGCCGCCCCCGACGGGTCGCCGGACCTGTCGCCGCCGCGCCTCGCCGACGCCGACGAGCTGCGGCGGCGGATCGAGGCCGGCGAGTGGGTGGTCGACGTCCGCGAACGACGTGCCTTCGCGGCGGGTCACCTCCCAGGGACCGTGAACCTCGGGATGGACGGGCAGTTCGCCACGTATCTCGGGTGGCTGGTGCCGCCCGGGACGCCGCTCACCCTGCTCGGGCGGACGCCGGGCGACGTGGCCGAGGCCCAGCGAGAGCTGGTCCGGATCGGGATCGACCGGCCCAGCCGGGCCGCCGTCGGCACGCCCGCCGACTGGACCGGCGGCGCTCCTCCGGCGACCACCCGGCTCGCCACGTTCGAAGACCTGCAGGCCGCGCGTTCCGAACGCGATCCGGTGGTGCTGGACGTCCGGCGCCGGCTGGAGTGGGCGCAGGCACACCTCGCCGGGGCCGTGCACCTGCCGCTGCACGAGCTCCAGGACCGGCTCGCCGACGTCCCCGTGGGCGAGGTGTGGGTGCACTGCCGGAGCGGCTACCGGGCGGCGGTCGCGGCGTCGCTGCTGGCGGCGTCCGGTCGCGGCGTGGTCTGCGTCGACGACGAGTTCGCGAACGCCGAGAAGGCGGGTGTCGAGATCGTGCACGCAGGTTCGTGAGGGCGGCCGAGGCCGCGGGGTGGGCCACGCGGGCGCGTCGGCCGGGCACAATGGGTGCCGCACGTCAGGAGGGCTGTCCGAGCGGCCTATGGAGACGGTCTTGAAAACCGTTGGGGCGGTAATCACTCCGTCCCCGGGGGTTCGAATCCCTCGCCCTCCGCACTGTGATGTCGGCAGGCAGAAACAAGGGACCTTCGGCACATGGCTGTCCACCACGCGCGCGCGAGAATGTGCGGTGGACTCCGAAGGGAGGTCCGGTGACGATGCGGATGGACCCGGGACGGCAGGTGCGAAAGGGCTGGGAGCGGCTTCGCCTCTATGGTCGGCAGCCGCGGGCCGACCACCGAGCGATCGGCGTCGGACACGGTGACCAGCCCCAGTACAGTCGCAAGACCCGACGGATGCTGACACGGCTGTTCCGCTGACCCGGCGGGTGGAGTGACACAGCTCGACACCGGCCGCGGCGGTGAGACCGTGAATGGGACCGTACTGGAGACTGCACGAGACGACGCAGACATCCGCTGATCGACCGGCGTCTCGGGTGAGCAGAGATCGGCGGACCGTGGGGCTTCGCCGTGAGGTGTCGGTGCATCGTGGCCGGTCGTATGCAGGTGTCGACCATGTCGCCCGTCGTGGCGGTGCGGCGGTCTTACCTCGACCTGCTGCGGGTCGTCTCCATCGCCGCGGTTGTGATCGGTCACTGGCTCCTGGTCGACATCTCGTATCGGGACGGGCGCCTGTCCGGTCGCGACGCTCTGGGGGCGATCAGCTGGGCGGGCTGGCTGACCCTGCTGTTCCAGGTCATGCCCGTCTTCTTCCTGGTGGGCGGCTATGTCAACGCCGCATCCTGGCTCGCCCACCGAGCGGGTGGTGGCGGATGGGGAACCTGGGTGGGGGCCCGGGCGAGGAGGCTGCTGCGCCCTTCGAGCGTCTATCTGGCCGCAGTCGTTGTTGCCGTCGTCCTGGCCTCGGCGGTGGGCCGGCGACCCGAGGAGCTCGCCCAGGCCGCGTGGTTGGTCTGCCTACACCTGTGGTTCCTGCCCACGTACCTCCTGTTGATCGCGCTGACTCCGGTGATGCTCGCCGCCCATGGCCGATGGGGCCTGCGCGTGCCGGGCGTCATGGCTGTCACGGCTGCACTGATCGACGTCGGCGTTCTGCGGGCGGGCCTGCCACTGATCGGCCTTGCGAACTACCTGCTCGTGTGGGGTTCGATCCACCAATGGGGTTTCGCCTGGCGCGACCAGGCACCGGTGTCCCGCGGCAGGGGGGTCCTGTTGGCCGCGGGAGGCGCGACCCTGTTCGGCGTCCTGGTCCTGGGGGGGTGGTTCCCACCGGACCTGATCAGCGCGCGCAACACCAGCCCGCCCTCGATCGCGCTCCTGGCTTTCGCGGCCGCGCAGACCGGGCTGGTCGTCCTGCTGGAGCCAGCCGCCACCCGAATGCTGGACAGGGGACGTCGCCCGCGGCTGGTGCAACGCCTCAACGCCTCGGCCATGACCGTCTACTTGTGGCACATGGCACCCGTCGTGCTCATCGCCCTCGCCGTGTACCCGCGGGTGACCGTGCCGCAGCCTGTCATCGGATCAGCGCAGTGGTGGGCGCTGCGCCCGGTGTGGCTCGGCGTCCTCAGCGCGGTGCTGGTGCCGCTGACACTCGCGGTCGACCGCCTGCAGGCCCCCTTGATCCCGGCGCGGCTGCCACCCGCGCCCCCCACCGGCGGTCAGTCAGTGCTCGTGGCGCTCGGCCTGGGCGTCGTGGCCTGGGCCCTTGCTCGCCTGGCGATCGCCGGTGCCGCCCCGGACGGTCGTCTGGCGGTTCCGGTAGTCCTCACCTATGCCGCCGGAGTCCTGCTCGTCGAGGCCGCCAGGTGGCCGCGGCAGCTCTGATCGGACGCCGCCGGTGACGTCGTCCGGAGTCGTGGCTAATCTCTCGCCGGTGGGACGTGCGCCGTCCGCGCGTTCGCTGCCTCTGCTCCTGGCACATGCGGCTGCAGTCGCTGCGACGGCGGTGACCACCTCGGTGGTGGGTCGCGTCCTCGGCGGCGGCGCGCTCCCCGCCGCGATCGTCCTGACGCCGTTCGCCCTCGTGACCGGTGTCCTGGTCCTGGGGTTGAGCTTGATCATGTGTTTCGGACGTCCCTGGAAACGGTCGCTGACGGCCGTCGTCGCCCGACGAGCGGCGGTTCGCAGGTGAGGCCCCGCTGGGCCGCGGTGGCCGCCCTGACGCCTCTGCTCGTCGTGCTGACAGCGCCGCTGGCGGTGGCGCACGCGACGCTGGTGAGATCCTCTCCGACGCAAGGAGCGGTGGTGTCTCGACCGCTCGCGGCGGTCACGCTCACCTTCGACGAGAACGTCCGGCCCCCGGCGTTCGTCATCGTCACCGGTCCGGGCGGAACGCGGATCGACGACGGCCCCGCGCAGATCCTCGACGCGACCGTGACGGAGCGTGTCACGCCGACCTCCGTTCCCGGGGAGTACAGCATCATCTACCGGGTGGTCTCGGCGGATGGGCATCCCGTGGAGGCGGTGCTGACCTACACGCTCCAGGGGCCGGGCTCCGCGGCTGCTCCCGCCGCCTCCACCGGCGCTGCCGCCGGCAGCCCCGGGAGCGGCGTCGACGGGCATTGGGGGCATGTTCTCATCGGGTTGGCGGTCGTCGCCGCAGGGGCCGGAGCCCTGCTCTTCGAGCGGATGCATCGCGACCGCGCCGGAGCCGATGGGCGCGCCGGGTCCGAGCGGTGACCCCCTGCGAGGGTCGCCCGACACAGAGGACACGACCTACGGTGGGACGGTGGACGGAGGGCGGAGCCGGGCCCGGTGGATGGTCCGCGGAGAGCACGACCTCCCCGCGGGCGAGGACTGGCTGACCCCGCGCGAGCTGGACCGGGCCAGGGCCATGCGGTTCACCAAGCGGCGCACCGAGTACCTCCTGCGCCGATGGGCGGGCAAGCAGGCGGTCGCCGCCGCCGCCGGGCTGCCGGGCGAGGCGGCGTCCATGGCCCGGATCGAGGTCGCGAACCTGCCCACCGGGGCCCCGGTCGTCCGCGTCGACGGATCGTCCGTCGACGTGGACCTGTCGCTCACCGACCGCGCGGGATGGGCGGTCTGTCTGGTGGCGTGGAGGGGGGCCGACGTCCGGGTGCGGGTCGGGTGCGATCTGGAGATCGTGGAGCCACGGTCAGCCGGCTTCGTCACCGACTTCCTCACCCCGCGGGAGCAGCGCTACGTCGCCTCACGTCCGGACGACGGTCGTGACGCCGCGGCCAACCTGCTCTGGTCGGCCAAGGAGAGCGCTCTGAAGGTGCTCCAGACCGGGCTGCGCAGGGACACCCGCAGCGTCGAGGTGGAGCTGGGCGAACCAGTGGCCGTGACGCATGGCGGCACGGGCGAGGGCACGGACGAGGGCACCGACGACGGGTGGGCCGCGCTGGAGGTCCGCACCGCAGAGGGCGGCCGGATCCCCGGCTGGTGGCGCCGCGAGGGGGTGTTCCTCGTGACCGTGGCCTCCGAGCGTCCGCTGCCGCCTCCGAGGAGGTTGCCGGGATCCGCTGACCTGCGCGGAGCCCGGCCGGTGCACTCCTGGCTGGCCCAGCCGCTCACCCCGTGAGCGGCGAGGTCACCCCGTCGCGGTCGCCGTCCGAGGCGCCGCCGAGAGGTTGCGCCTGCGCAGGGACCGCGACCGCCATCCCCCGCTCGAGGGCATCGATGACATAGGGCCGCAGCGCGGCGGCGGCGATGATCCGGTCCACCGATCCGACCCGCTGGGCTCGCTGGATGGTGTGGATGGCGTCGAACTCGTCGGCGACCTCGCCGAGCTTCTCGGAACGGACCTCCTCCGTCACCCGCGCCAGGCGCGCCCGCAGGGCGGCGGCCTCGGCGCCGTCCGCCTGCGCGATGGCCTTGCGCAGATCCACGATCCGGGCGTCGCTCTCGGTCCGTGTCCTCACCTCGCGGGCGAACACCGTCGCGGCGGCGGGCGCGCCGCCGATGACCGAGGCGTAGGACCCCTCCACCGCTGCGATCTCCATCGAGCCGTTGAGCCGCTTGGAGAACACGACGAACGCGCCGCCGTGATACCGGGAGATGACGACGAACACGATCGGGCCGGCGAAGTTCGTCACCGCGCGTCCGATCTCCGCGCCGTACTCGAGCTGCCAGTGCCGCATCGATTCGGGCGACCCGTCGAACCCGGACAGGTTGGCCAGGACCACGAGCGGGCGGTTGCCGCTGGCCGCGTTGACGGCTCGCGCCGCCTTGCGCGCCGACTGCGGGAACAGGGTTCCGGAGCTCCACGACGACGGCCCGTCCGCCGGCACGTATCCGCGCCTGGCCAGGGCCCGGGACTCCAGGCCGAGCATGCAGACCGGGATGCCGCCGATCCGCGCGTCCCACACCACGGTCGTCTCGGCGCCGCGCCACCTGGCCCACCGTTCGAGAGGCTGGCAGTCGACGTCCGCGACGGCCCGGAGCACCGAGCGGATGTCGAACGGCTTCTTGCGGTCCGGGTTGTGCTCGGCCGAGAAGATGTCGCCGACCGTCCCCATGTCCGTCCCGGGCACCGGCGCGTGCGGCGCCGAGCGGACGTCACGCCCGCGCGGATCACTCGTCACCGCCCGGCGCGGGAAGCGCTCCCCGGGCACCACGTAGGTGTACGCGTAGTGCCTGAGCAGCAGGTGACAGGCGTCCTCGAGGCTGGCCGCCCAGTACTGGGCCTGCCCGTTCGGCCCCATGATCCGGTCGAAGCCGCCGATGCCGAAGTTGTCGTCGGCCGAGACGCCGCCGGAGAAGTCCAGCGCCTGCTTGCCGGTGAGCACCATCGCGCTGGTCGGCAGCATGACGAGGATGCCCCTGGTGTGCATCAGCATGGTGGCCTCGGCGTTCCAGTACGGCTGCCCGCCGACGTTGATGCCGGTGACGACGATGTTCACCTCCCCGCCCCGCTGGGTGTACTCGATCAGGCCGCGGAGCACGTCGGCGATCCAGTCCATGTTCTCGGTACCGCTGTCCATCGCGATGAGCGCACCGGATGACACCGCGAACCACTCCACCGGAACCCTCATCCGCTCGGCGAGATCGAGCGCGGCCAGGATCCGGCGGCACTCCGGCTCGGCGAGGTTCCCCAACCCGCGGGTGGGGTCACTGAGCACCGCGACCCGGGTCATCCCCTCCGGCACGTTCACGGTGCGGTTGGTGAGCAGACCGACGACCACGTTCGCGGTGTTGAGACCTGGCTCCCGGTCGACGGGTCCGAGCGTCCCGTCATGGTCGAGGTCGTACTCGGTGAAGGTGCCGGGCGGGAACTCTGCCGCCGTGCCCGCACCCGGCGTGAGCAGGCGGACGATCTCGTACGGGTAGGGGACCCCGAACCGCTCGGCCACGAGCACCTTCTGCCGGTAGCGGGTGAGCGGGCGCACGGGCTGGTCGCCCGGCGGCCGCTCCTCGACCGTGATCCCGTGGCCGCCGACCCCTTGGACCTCGAGGACGGCGTCGCGCAGCGACCCGTCCGGCTGCGGGATCCGAACGCGCAACAGGACCTTCTCCAGGCCCGCCCCAGCGGCGAGCGGTGCGAACGAGGCCGCCAGCCGCGCCCAGAACTCGGGCGGGACGTCCCACGGCGGCCGCACGTACAGCACGATCCGGTTCGCCTTCGGCCGGTCCTTCGCGGGGAAGGTCACCAGGGCCGCCCGCATCGCGGCCAGCGCCTGCAGCCCGGTCCGCTCCAGCCACGGGTAGGCGGTGGTACCGGCGGGGCCGAGGATCCCGGTGAGATCCCTGATCTCGGCGAGTGCGAACAGCCGATGGTCCTTCGGGTTCTCGTGCGCGACCCCGTGGAAGAGGTAGACGTCCTCCGCCGAGGCGAGGCGTTCGAGCGTGAAGTTCGACAACCGCCACAGGTCCAGGCGTTTGGCGAGCATCGGGTGGAGGTTGCGGTAGAGCCGGTCCTCGGCCAGGCCCCCGCCCGCCTTGGCCCGGTACGTGAGGTGCGCGGTGCGGAAGTGCTCCGCCCGCTCCCCACCCGTGCTCGTGACGGTGACGTCGAGCCGCCACGGGTCGGTGCCGAAGTCACACCGGCCCAGCAGCTCCTCCACCGCCGGCGCCAGCTGCTCGACCGGCTCGTGGGGAGCCGCCCGCCAGGTGGTGAGATCCACCACGACCTGCCGGTCCGTGGGCTCGTCTGCCAGGTGGGCTGCCACGGCGCGGGACACCTCGGGCAGCCGCTCCAGGGGGGCGTAGGCGACGACGAGGTGGATGTGCTTGTTCACCCAGTCGTAGTCGCTGACACACAGCATGTGGCCGGCGCGCTCGTCGACATGGAGATCGCGCAGGTCGCGGATCCGGTAGTAGCGGCGGGCGTAGACCTCGAGCAGCGTCCCCCGCATGCCGGGATCCGCCGTGCTCAGCCACCGGCGCAGCAATGCCCCGCGCTGCGGCTGTGGTGAGCGCACCAGGCGGTCGATGGCGGCGGATCGCCCTGGGCCGGCGGGATCGGTCTCGACGGCGTCCAGGAGCGCCTCGGTCTCGTGGTACTCCGCGGCCACCAGCGCCTCGAGCATCGGCTCGTCGAAGTAGTGGAAGCGCACGTCCCGCGCCAGATCGGCGACCCCCTCGTGGCGCCCCTGCGCCAGGGTCGCCAGCCGGTCCAGGCGGGCCCGCATCTCGGCGTCCGCCAGCCGAGCCAGCACCGAGCGCGCGCGCAGGCGGCGGTCGAGGATCGAGAGGACGACCGGGACGAGCTCCCCGACCCGGCTGAACGACCTGAACATCCACACGACGGCGGACTCGAGCTCGGGGGTACGTTCCAGCCCGTTGACGCCGTAGCGAGCCAGCGCCTCCTCCAGCCGCGTCTGGTACGTCTCGGGCAGGCCGGCCTGCTCGGGGTCCATCCACTGCAGGTAGGAGAGCAGGTACTCCTGGGTGCTGCCCTCGACGAGGGAGTCGTCGGGCTCGGGCTCGGTCCGCTGCCGGTAGAGCGCTCCGACCTCGGCGAACAGGTCGAGCAGCCGGTCCTCGCACCGGAGCAGGCCCTCATCGCCCGGCGGGCTCACCTCGCCGAGCCGTCGCTGCTCGACGAGCAGTCGCTTGAGCGTGCCCGGATCCAGGTCGTACCCCAGGAGGTAGTTCTGGAGGGAGCCGAAGACGCGCTCGCACGGCGGAGTACCGGAGCTCGGCCTGCGCTCCAGGCCGGTCAGGTCCACGGCGGTCGATGCGTCGCCGAGCACCGGGGCGGGCTCGGTGGATCGGATCCGCAAGATCGGCGCGCCGACGCTGACCTGGGCGTTGGGGACGACGTCGACGCCAGCCACCTCGCCGGGGTACGGCGCGGCCACGGTGGACTCCATCTTCATGCTCTCGAGCACGGCCACCGGGTCGCCCTTGGCGACGGTGTCCCCCGGATGCACCAGGACGGACACGACGAACGCCGGCCATCCCGCCCGGACGACGCCGCCGTCGTCGCGGATCACCTGGTGCGCCCTCCCGTCCACGAGGATCCGGAAGAGCGGGCCCTGCGTGACGGCGATCACCCGGTGGTGCCTGCCGCCGCATCGCACGCGGCGTTCGTACGCGTTGACGACGTCGACGGAGAGGTCGGCCGGCACGCGCCCGTGCCAGACCCGGTAGGAGCTCGGCGCGGTCCGGTAGACCGCCAGGTCGTACCTGACGCCGGCGTAGCGGAGCTGGACCGTGACGCCGACCTTGTCGGGCATCTCCGGCCGTCCCCGCCGGGCTGCCGCGTGGAACTCGGCCTCGGCGAGGGAGTGATCCGCGGCGTACGCCTCCACCGCGGCCGCCAGCAGGGCCACGGGGTCGGGCGCCGGCACGTGCTCGCCCGCCGACGTGAGCCGGTCCAGCCAGCGGTTGTCGACGTCCCCGGCCTGCAGCTCCGGGCGGTCGAGCAACGTGAGCAGGAAGGAGCGGTTCGTCGCGCCACCGTCGACGACGACGGCGGTCTGGGCGAGCGCACGACGCAGCCGCGCCAGTGCCTCGTCCCGGGTCCGGCCCCAGGCCACGATCTTGGCGATCATCGAGTCGAACTCCGGTGAGATCGCGTCGCCCTCACGGACACCGGAATCCACCCGCACGCCAGCACCGGTCGGTAGCCGCAACAGCGCGATCCGCCCCGGCGCGGGAACGAAGCCCTGCTCGGGATCCTCCGCGCAGAGCCGGGCCTCGACCGCGTGCCCGATCACCGGCGGCGGCTCGCCCTCGAGCCTGCCTCCGCCCGCGACGAGCAGCTGCAGCTTCACCAGATCCAGCCCCGTGGTCGCCTCGGTGACCGGGTGTTCGACCTGCAGCCGGGTGTTGACCTCCATGAACATGAAGCGGCCGGTGTCGGGGTCGACGAGGAACTCCACCGTGCCGGCGTTGCGGTAGCCCACGGCGGTCGAGAGCCGCACGGCTGCGGCCCGGATGGCCGCCTCGCTCGCGGCGTCGAGGGCGGTCGATGCCGACTCCTCGATCACCTTCTGGTTGCGCCGCTGAACGCTGCAGTCCCGGACGCCGACGGCCCAGGTCGTCCCGCCGTCGTCGGCGATGATCTGCACCTCGACGTGGCGGGCGCTCTCGACCAGCTGCTCGAGGAACACGGTGGGGTCGCCGAACGCGAGCTCGGCCTCCCCCCGCGCGGACGCCAGCGCTCCGGGCAGCTCCGCCGGCGCCCGGACGATCCGGATCCCACGCCCGCCTCCGCCCGCGGACGCCTTCAGCACGACCGGGTATCCCAGCTGCT
>Ga0335069_10011390_pt1 | contig 12550 bp, 8 predicted proteins | sample Lox_Sample_11_FD_206714 | JGI IMG/M metagenome (GOLD analysis project Ga0335069, IMG submission 206714) | Soil microbial communities from Loxahatchee National Wildlife Refuge, Florida, United States - Lox_Sample_1.1 | ecosystem: Environmental > Terrestrial > Soil > Wetlands | place: USA: Florida...
GGTGGCGATGGCGCAGAACAGCCAACTGCTGGCGGAGGGCGAGGTTCTCGAGCACGAGATGCCGTCGCGATCGCAGGGCGGAGGTGAGCGAGCGCAGCAGAACGAGGAACAACCCATGGAATGGGCAGCGTCACCCTCTGCCAAGTCCCCGTCAAATAACGGGATCGAGTATTGGCAAGCCACAGGGGTTTTGGGGGTCGTCCGCCGGCGGGCCGAGGCTGAGGGCCGGGTGTTGGTCGGGTACCGGTGACACGTTGGGGCGGGCGGCTCTGGGAATGTGCAGGCGCTGGGCGCTTGGTAGCGAGCTATCAAGTGTCTAAGACGAACCCGATCCCGAGAATAGCGGCAAGGTGCTCAAGCTCGTGAGCGTGATCTCCGAATACGAGCGAGTAGTGATGCCCGGTGGAGTTCCGCAGGAAATGGCCCACATCGCCCGAGAACTGCAGGCCGAAGCCCGGCCAACGGTTCCCGATGATCTCATCCGGCGCGACCTCGCGCGGGCAGGTGGTGGCCCGGCCGACATGGAACCGGAGGGTGTCGTCATTGCCGCCGATCCGAAGTACCGTGACGGTTTGGGCGTTCTTCAAATCGAACCGCACCGTGCCGCCGCGCATCTTGCCGATGAAGTACTCCTTGGGAAGCGCCTCGTCGGCGATGTTCCCGGGCATCGGCCAGAGGTGCACGCCCTGGCTGCGGTCAGCGAGGCTTATCGGGGCGGTGCCGCAGTTGAAGAACGTCAGGCGCCCAGTCGCCTTATTCAGCCGGGCGATATCTGCGAAGAACGCTGCCTCTCCGGTGAGGAGGTGCAAGATGTACATTGACAACGCCGCTGGGACGTCGGCCTCGCAGGCGGTCATGATCCCAGCGTCGTTGAGCATGCAAGTAGCGAGGCATGCGCAGTAGCCGTAGCCGTAGGGGATGGCTGACATCTCCGGCATGCACTTGTTGGCAAAGACATCAATCCCGTATAGCCGCTGCATGCGCTTGAACCCGAGATACATCCGAGCCTGGGTGCGGATCGCGTCCGCCTGCATCTTGTCCTCTCCAGCTTCCCAGTGCACCTCGTCAACCTTGGCTAGGAAATCCCTTTCGACCTTCTCCACCTCTTGGGGGTCGACCCGCTCCATTTCCTTGAACACCTGGACGGCGTCGTATTGCGGGAAGTCAACGCCGAAGGTCCGCTTCCAGCTAAACTCATTTACCTGGGTCTGGTACATCATCATGCACTTGCCGCCAATCGTGGCGATCTTGCGGTTGCGCAGCTGGCGATGAACCCAGGCGGCTCGGGCGTAGGAGCGGATGAAGGCATGGTTGGCCTCGTCCTTCATTGGCCCGCACAGATACGGGAACCGCCTTCCGATTTCCTGCAGCACGTACCGGATCTGAAGCGAGGCGCCAAGGTTGCCGTTGGCGATCCGATCGGAAAGGCCGTACAGAATGAATGGGGTCTGCAGGTCATTCACTGCCGAGATAACGTAGGAGGAGTACATCCACGTCCCGACGATGAAGACGATGACATCCGCTCCTTCCTCCTGAAGTTTCTGGGCGCGGGTGACGATGGCGTATTCGTCGAAGAGAACCACGTCCTCCATGAGGAGGTGGACCGAGGAGTCGTTCCCGTACCGTTCGCGCAAATGGTGGACGAACTCGTAGATTTCGTCCTTCTGATGATTCTCCTTGGCCATGGCGATGAATCCCACCGTCGGGATACTGCGGACGGGGATACCGCGCTCGACCCTAACGCCTGGATCTGGACTTGCCGTTATCTGCATGGCTCTCCTCCGTATACATGTGGGGCCGCTCAACTGCATCTCACGGCGAGCCCCCGAGCCCTCTCGATTGCGCGGCTCCAGGCTTGCCGAGAAGCCCGCCGCTCCTTGTCGGGCATGACGGCTTGGTACTCGGTCCGGTCGCGAAGCAGTCGCTCGAGGGATGCCTGATCCCAGAAGCCTGATTTGAGGCCGGCCAAGTGCGCAACGCCAAGGGCGGATAGCTCGGTCGTCCGGGACGCAAGCACCCGTCGGCCCAGCAGATCAGCCTGTAACTGCATGAGCGTAGGGTTCCGCGTCGGGCCCCCGTCCGCATAGACCTCGCGGACGTGTCCGATGCTACGATCGACGGCCTCTACAACGTCGGCAACCTGCTGCGCGATGGACTCAAGTGCGGCGCGCGCCAAGTTGGCGCGTCCGGTGGCCAGCGTGCAGCCTGTGATCATTCCGACCGCTTCCCCGTCCCACCAGGGAGCGCCAAGCCCGTTGAAGCCCGGGACAACGGATACGCCATCGCTCCGCGAGCGGTCCGCTAGCTCTGCGAGCGCCTCGGTCGAAATCCCCAGCACCTCCGCCATCCAACGGAGCGTAGCGCCTGCTGCCCGAATGTTGCCCTCGGCTGCGAACGCGGGCCGATCGACGGACCATCCGATCGTCAGGCACAGCCCCTCGGCAAGACGCTCTGGCTCAGGGACGAGCCCCATAACCGACGATCCAGTGCCATACGTAGCCTTGACGGTCCCTGGACTGAATCCGCCCTGCGCGAAGAGCGCCGCATGCGAGTCCCCCATCACCGCGAGGATCGGCACGCCGTCCGGCAAGGGTGGTAACCCGCGTAACGGGGGAAATGGGCCGGTCGAGGGAACGATTCGAGGGAGCGCCTCTCGTGGAACCCCGAACAAGCGCAAAAGGTCTTCGTCCCATCCCGCGTGCCGGACTTCCAGGAGCTGTGTGCGAGAGGCGTTGCCGATTTCGATGATGTGCTCGCTCCCAAACTGCGCGAGGAGCCAACTGTCGACTGTCCCCAGCCGGATTTTGCCGGCGCGCGATCGGTTTCGCCCGGGATCAAGCGATTCCAGCAGCCAGCGCGCCTTGGCGGCTGAGAACATGGGGTCGAGCGGCAAGCCACTACGCTCCTTGACAAGTCGCTCAGTCACGGGCGACCGCAAAGCCTGGCATTCGCCAGCGGTCCGCTGGTCTTGCCAGCTGATGAGCGGTGCGAGCGGTTGGCCCGAACTTGCATCCCAGGCAACGATCGATTCTCTCTGGTTGGAGATGCCGACTGCCGCTACCCTGCGGACGTCCTGACTCGCGAGGCAGGCTGCTACCGCCTCCCGGACGCTGCGAACGAGCGCCATTGGATCCTGGTCAACCCATCCAGGGCGCGGGTGCGACTCCACTAAAGGCGCACTCCCGCGAGCCACTACACGGCTGGCGCGATCCACGAGTAGGCACTTGGTAGAGCTTGTGCCCTGGTCGATCGAGAGGATGAGCGGCTCGGCCATAACCAGACCTCACGGAAAGAGTTCGAGCGCAGCCCGGACGATCCCCGCGGCGTTGAGCCCGAAGTGGTCCAGTAAGAAAGAGGCGTTGCCGGTCGGTGCGAACTGCGGCACACCGAGGATACGCATCGGTACCGGATGTTGCTCGCAGAGCACCTGCGCCACCGCGCTTCCCAACCCACCGTCAATCACCGATTCCTCGACCGTGACCACGCGGCCCGTCTCCTCTGCGGCGCGCACCAGCGCGTCCGTATCGATGGGCTTCAACGTTGAGACGTTTAAGACACGCGCAAGGATCCCGCGGCGCTGCAACTCGTCCGCTGCCTCCAAGGCGCGGTGCACCATCACTCCGCTAGCAACAATGGTCAGACTCGACCCGTGTCGCAACTCGACGGCCCTGCCCAGCTCGAACCGGTACGTCTCCGGCAAGACGGCCGGGACCCGGAATCTACCTATCCGGAGGTAGGAGGGGCTCTCCGTCCCCGCCGCCCACCGCATCGCGCCTCGGGTCTCGACAGGGTCCGCCGGGACAACTATGGCTAGGCCGGAAATAGCTCGAAGCCAGGCAACATCCTCGATTGAGTGGTGGGTCGGGCCGACTTCGCCGTAGGACAGCCCGGGGCTCATGCCGCACAGCACCACGTGATAGCCGCTGTAGGCTATATCGTCCTTGATTTGCTCCAGCGCCCGGCCCGTCAGGAACGCGCCGGCCGCGCACACAAATGGGGTGTAGCCGCCGTTTGCGAGCCCGGCCGCCACGCCGACCATGTCCTGCTCGGCGATTCCGACGTTTACGGTACGATCGGGAAACTCCTGAGCGAAGGTGGCGAGGTTACTCGAACCGATCGAGTCGTTGCAGACCACGACGACGCGCTGATCCCCACGTGCGATGACTGCCAACTCTTCGGCGAATGCGACGCGGCAGTCGAACCGTTCGTCGCGCATAACGGCGCTCATTTCCTGAGCTCCGCGAGCGCCTGTTCCATCTGCTCCTTACTCGGCACCTTGTGGTGCCACTCGATCCTGCGCTCGATGAAGCTCACTCCCTTGCCCTTGATCGTCCGTGCTACGACACAGCGGGGGCGCTCGCCCGGTTGGAGGGAGAGCACCTCGACCAGCGTCTGATGGTCGTGCCCGTCTACTTCCGTTGCCTCCCAGCCGAAGGAACGCCACCGCTCAAGTAGCGGCTCGAGCCGGTTCGTCGTTTCAGTAGACGCCCCTTGTTGAAGACCATTGCGGTCGACCACGGCCACGAGGTTTCCAAGGCCGCGATGCCCAGCTGCCATCGCCGCCTCCCAGTTGCTGCCCTCCTGCAATTCACCGTCCCCGAGCACCACGAACACGCGACGCACGGACCTCGAGAGGCGGGCGGCGATGGCGCACCCTACGCCGAACGGAAGGCCATGGCCAAGGGCACCGGTGTTGGTCTCGACCCCTGGTACGCTCCGGCTCGGATGTGCCCCCAGCGGTGAAAGCGCTTGAACGAACCGGGTGAGGTCGCGCGGCGGAAAGTAGCCGGCCATGGACAGCACCGCATAGAGCGAGACGGCGCTGTGGCCCTTGCTGAGGATAAGCCGGTCGCGGTCCGGCCATCCGGGGTCCTCAGGCCGGTGCCTAAGCACGCCGAACATCAGACACGTGAGAATGTCAGCGACCGACAGGTCACCGCCGATGTGCCCGAACTTGGCGGCGCTGATGGTGCGCACGACTGCGGCGCGAACGTCCTGGGCAAGATGCGCAAGGAGCCTGGCTCGGCCCGAGGGCTCAACCGCGGCGAAATCAGCTTGCGTTGGGGAGCCACACCAGGGGTCACCGAGGGGGTCCCCGCGCTCGGTGAGCTTAGGATAAATATTCGATACTGACATGTGCATTCACGCTAACGCCTCCCGGATGCCGTGGTCAAGCGGAGAGCGCAGACCACCATACGCCGCGCCGAGATCAGGGCTCGCGGGTGAGGCGTTCCGCCAACGCAAGGTCGGTGATAAGCGCGTTCACCCAGCGCCCCCGTAGGGCGGCCCGGATGGCGATGAACTTCCGTCCACCGCCGGCGACGGCGACCGTTAACGGAGTGCGTTTGATCTGTTCATAGGTGAGCCCGATGACGCGCTCGTCTAGGGGGGACTGAACGAGCCGGCCCTGGTCGTCGAAGAACCGCAGGCAGATCTCGCCAACTGCTCCCCGTGCCCGGAGGTCTTCCTGGTCTTTTGCGCTGACAACCGCTGCGCTCTCCCGAAAGACACGCGAGGGCGTTGCCAGGCCGCCGATTCCGGTGAGGAGCATCGAAAGCCGCCCATAGTAGGCGACAACTTCAGCGAAGTGCGGATCCTGCATGAGCGTACGGCGCGCCCCGGGCGTCCCCACGATCCCCGGTCCCAGCAAGAAGACCGGACGAGCCCGACAGATTTCGGCCAGATGCTCCGTTAGCCGGGTGGCGTAGCTGTGAGTGCCCGGCCGCCCAACCCCCCCCAGCGCCTGGACGACGTCTCTTGTGACCCCACGCCGGAGCGGGTGCATCGCCTCAACCGCGGCCAGGAGTGTCTCGCTCCAAGAGGAGATACCGACCACGGGGCAGGAACCTACGACCCCTTCGAGGTACGCTGCGGCGCTCGGGGCAAGAGCCCGGGCTACGTCCTCGTCACGGGAATTTCCCGTGTCCACGACCAAGACCTGGGTAACCCCGTACCTGTCCTCGAGTTCCTTTTCGATGTCGGCGAAGATGCCGGAGGGGACATGAACTGTGGTCCGAACGATTCCTTGCTCCTGCGCGAGTTTAAGCAGGCGCGAAACGCGAGCCTGTGAGATCTGGAGTTGCGCGGCGATCGCCGGCTGGTTCAACCCGCGTTCGTGGTACATCTGCGCAACGCGCACCACGAGCCTGATCTGCTCGACCTGACCGTCGGATAACCGTCTTCTTTCGCCGGCCCACCGCATCGTTCTAACCTCTCATCTTCTCCCAGCGCCGCCCCCTCCGACCGAGGGTCCCGAAGCGAGGCGCACTGACCACGGCCACCGACGACTCCGCCCGAGAGATGGGGCGACGTTCATCATGCACGGGCGAAGGGATCCTGACCAGCCGGCACCACCAACGATCGACGGTAGCGAAATCCTCACTCGGCGCTAGACGGCTCGTGCTTGACATGGCGCACGCGACCATCTACGGTCTAGCGTATATGCAATACCTGAATATCTATTCCTTTGACACCTCTCCTGTCAAGAGCCGCGAGGCGGACCGAGAGGGATCCAGGGGAAGAGTTCGGAGAGCGACGAACGGCAAATTGGCGCGTGGCCGTGCACACGACGTGAAAATACGAGATGAGGCGACTATGAAACGATGGAATACGAGAAGGGGAGTGCTCTCGATTGTGGCAATGCTGTGCGTGGCGGCGCCGACTGTCGGATGGGCGCAAGAGTTCGACCCTGACAACTTCGCTGGGAAGGTCTACGCTCAAGATCTTGCCACCAAGTTTGGACCGATTCCACGCCCAGCGATGAGCTTCACTGTCGGCTCAGTGGTAAAGAACCTGGCCAACGAGGCTTGGGCTCAGATGACGCGAGGCCAAAAGACCATCGCCGCCAAGTACGGCGTGAAGGTCGACATGCAGGCTACCACGACCGAGACTGACACCGCCGCCCAGCTGGCGATAGCGGAAACAATGGTGGGCAAGGGCTACAAGATCATGGTCATGTCGCCGATCACGAACGTGAATCTTGCACCTGCCGTGGACAAGGCGAAGAAGGCGGGTATCCCGGTGGTCAACATGAACGACGCCCAGATCGCGAACGCTGACGTGTTCGTGGGCGGTAACCAGAAAGACCTCGGCGCCATGGCGGCCGCTTATATGGGGGAGAAGCTCGGTGGCTCCGGGAAGGTGGTCCTGCTGGAGGGGGTAGCCGGCGCGTACTCCGCGATGCAGCGCAAGGCGGGGTTCCTCGAAACGATGAAGGCCAAGTACCCGGGGATCGAGGTCGTCGCCACCGTACCCGCCGATTACGAACGCCAGAAGGCGATGGACGCGACCGCCAACCTGCTCAACCAGCACCCCGACATCCAAGGAATCTTCGGAAGCAACGATCTCGAGGCTCTTGGGGCCGTCGAGGCCGTCAAGAACGCCGGGAAGATCGGAAAGGTGGTGATCATCGGCGTGGATGGGATCAGTGCCGCGTACGATTCCATCAAGCACGGCGAGATGACCGCAACGGCAGACCAATTTCTAGAGAAGGTGGGAGAGACGACGATGGAGGTCGCGCTGCGGATCGCAGCCGGGCAGAAGGTCCCGCGCGTCGTGGCGACCTTCCAGACCGTGGTCGACAAGGACACGATGGCCAAGTTCGGTCGGATGTGAAGCATCGGTGTACGGCGGTTGCGACCCTTCCAGCCCCGGGACCGAAGCCGTGCGTCCCCGCCGGCTCCTGCCCCGGGGTCCGTGTTTCCAAGCACCCACGTCGGATGTGGCTTTTTTTCCAGGGTCTTAGGAGGCACGAGGTTCGCGCCACGACCAGGCAGATTCTTCCTACCCTGGGCTGCACCCCTTCGCTAGGATCACGAGCATGCCGAGATTTCCGGCAGCCTCTAGACGGACGGGCTAGGCGTTCGATCTAGGCGACGCTACCATAGTGACAGGCGCCGGTTTAACGGGGAGATCATGGATAGCCAGATCGTCTTGCAGTTCGAGTCGGTCTCTAAGTCCTTCCCCGGGGTCCTCGCCCTGGACAACGTTTCCTTCGACGTGCGTGAGGGTGAAGTCCACGCGATCATGGGTGAGAACGGTGCGGGGAAGTCAACGCTCCTAAACATCCTCTCAGGTGCGATCAGTGAGTACGAAGGTCGCTTCACGTTCAAGGGAAGCCAAGGCAGGATCCGCAATCCACAGGACGCGCGGCGCCGGGGCATCAACATGGTGCACCAGGAGCTGTCGCTGATCCCCTTCCTCAGCGTGGGCCAGAACGTATTCCTGGGCTCGGAACCGCGGATTGGGGGCACGCCGTTCATCGACTGGAAGAGTGTGTATAGCCGGACTGAAGAGTTGCTCCAGACTCTCGAGGCGAACTTCGGTAGCCGTGACACGGTAGCGGCGCTAAGCACGGCACAGATGCAGTTGGTCGAGATCGCGAAGGCGCTACTCAACCGATCTAGAGTGTTAGCCCTCGATGAACCCACATCGAGCTTGTCCAGCCACGAGATTCAGAAGTTATTCGACGTGATCAAGCGTCTCCGGGACTCCGGTACAGCGATCGTCTTCATTTCGCATCGCCTCGACGAAGTCTTCGAGATCGCTAATCGGATCACGGTGCTCAAGGACGGAAGGTGCGTCGGAACCCTCGCCAGGTCGGACGTAACCAAGCCCATGCTCGTTCGTCTGATGGTCGGCCGGGAGGTCCTCGAGTCAGCAGCACAGAGGCCGCAGAGCCTGTCAAACGCCGAGGTCGTCCTCGAACTAAAGAACCTGTCAGCGAGGAAGCGGTTTCATGGGGTGAGCTTCGCTTTGCGGAAGGGCGAAGTGCTGGGTATCGCCGGGTTAGTGGGAGCGGGCAGGACCGATGTAGCGAGGAGTATCTTCGGAGCGGAGCCCATAGATGAAGGAGAGATCCACGTCCATGGCCAGCGCGTCTCGATCCGCACACCATCCGATGCGTTGAGGCTAGGGATAGGGCTTATCCCAGAGGACCGGAAGCTTCACGGGTTCGTAGGTATTCGTTCGAACGCATCGAACGTTGGGCTCGGTTCGATGCGGCGCCTCGCCCGTCTCGGCTTCGTATGGCCGGCGAGGCGGAACGCGAACGCCGATGAGTTTATGCGGGATCTTCGTGTTAACCCGCACAATGTCGACATGCCAACCAAGAACCTAAGCGGAGGTAATCAGCAAAAGGTTGTGGTGGCCAAGTGGCTGAGCTCCAAGGCGCGGATACTCATTGTCGACGAGCCAACCAGAGGAATCGATGTCGGGGCCAAGGCTGACGTATACCGGATTATCGACCAGCTAGTCGGGCAGGGGTTCGCAATCATCCTAATATCGTCAGAACTCCGCGAAATAATAGGAATGAGTGACCGGATCCTGGTCATGCGTGAAGGACGCATAGTGCGCGAACTCACCGACAAGCGGGATTTTAGCGAGGAGCAGATCCTCAAGTCGGCAATGGGAGTCAGCTATGATGCTCGTGCGTAGCCTCGAGCGGCCGACGTCCAAGCGCAAGATCGGACCGAGGAGACAGCTCGGAATCCTTGTTAGCCTGGTCGCGGTGTTCGGCGTGTTCTCGATCCTCGCGCCTTCGTACGTTTCGCAGCAGAACATCATCAACATTGTGCTCCAAGCCTCGATCAACGCAATCGTTGCCCTAGGCATGACGGTCGTCATCATCACCGCCGGCATTGACCTCTCGGTCGGTTCCGTCGTTGCGCTTACCAGCGTTTGTGCAGGTTTGGCGATGGTTCATGGGGTCCACATCCTCTTGGCACTCGTGCTTGCGCTCGTGCTCGGTGCTCTCTGCGGCACCCTGAACGGCTTGCTCATCTCGACACTGCGGCTACAACCCTTCCTCGTGACACTGGGCACCATGAGCCTCGTGCGCGGCGTTGCCTTGATCGTAAGCAACGGTGTTCCGATCTACGGGCTACCTCGAGAGTTCAAGGCTGCCATCGGGCTTGCTTCTATCGCGACGATCCCCGTTCCCGTTCTGATCATGGTCGCGTTTGCCGTGCTCGTCTTCATCCTGCTTCGATACACTATGTTCGGGGAGTACGTCTTTGCCATGGGGGGAAACGAGGAGGCGACGCGACTGTCGGGCGTCCCCGTGAACCGCTACAAGGTCCTGACGTACGGCTTCTCTGGTCTGGCCTCTGCAATCGGCGCCATCATACTCATGGGACGGCTCGGCGCTGCGGAGGCCGTATCGGGCACGGGCTATGAACTAGACGCCATCGCAGCGGCGGCGATCGGAGGAGCGAGTCTCGCTGGGGGTCGCGGCAGTGTTCTCGGGACCATCTTGGGCGCGATCATCCTCAGTGCCCTGCGCAACGGTCTTACGCTTATGAACGTAGCCTCCTTCTTCCAGATGGTGGCGACGGGGGCCATCATCATCCTCGCGATTATTGTCGATAGCCTGAGCCGCGGAGTTGAGTAGCGGGACCTGCAGCAGCTCGCCAGAGCTCGGCCCACGCGAACTTGTTGAGAGATCCTTGAACTACAGCGTTGGGACCGGGTGATTTCAAGTCCTCCTGGGCGCCACGGTGGCATCCTTTCGGAGCAGGCGGGTGGGGGTGTTCCGCCGGCCAAAATACGGCGAACGGTCGGCGGCAGTCAGTTGGACGCCATTGGATTCGGTTCGACTCCAGCGCCACGCTCTCGAGAGGTGGTCGGTGGTCGCGTCGTGAGTGGAACGCCGAGAAGGACGGGGGAAGGTTGCGCGGAGGAGCCCGAGCATGCCGGGGGGACGATCTTTGGGGGTGGCAGAATCGCCAACAGTTACCCCCGAGAGACGAGCTATGGCGGCCAACAGGTCGACGCCCCTGACAAAGCGGCAACCCTGGCGCTGACCAAGTGTTGAACAATTGTGCAAAGCGAGCTATCAAGTGTCGAAGACGAACCCGATCCCGAGAATAGCGGCAAGGTGCTCAAGCTCGTGAGCGTAATCTCCGAATACGAGCGAGTAGTGATGCCCGGTGGAGTTCCGCAGGAATTGACCCACATCGCCCGCGAACTGCAGTCCAAACCCCGGCCAGCGATTCCCGATGATTTCCTCCGGAGCCACCTCACGCGGGCAGGTCGTGGCCCGACCGACGTGAAGGCGGAGCGTCTCGTCGTTGCCGCCGATCCGCAACACGGTCACTGTCTGACCGTTTTTCACGTCGAAACGCACCGTGCCGCCGCGCATCTTGCCGACGAAGTATTCCCTGGGGATGGCCTCGTCGGCGATGTTCCCGGGCATGGGCCACACTTGTACTCCCTGGGAACGGTCGGCCAGGCTCACCGGTGCTGTGCCGCAGTTGAAGAACGTCAGTCGCCCGGTCTGCTTGTTGAGGCGAGCGATGTCGGCGAAGAACACCGCTCCACCGGTAAGGAGGTGCAGGATGTACATGGACAGGGCCGCCGGGACGTCGGCCTCACAAGCGGTCATGATCCCGGCATCGTTCAGCATGCTGGTGGCCAGGCAGGCACAGTAGCCATACCCGTAGGGGATGGCCGACATCTCGGGCATGCACTTGTTGGCGAAGACGTCGATGCTGTACAGCCGCTGCATCCGTTTGAATCCGAGATACATCCGGGCCTGCGTGCGGATGGCGTCCGCCTCCATTTTGTCCTCGCCGGCCTCCCAGTGCACCTTGTCCACTTTGGCCACGAAATCCTTCTCGACCTTCTCCACCTCCTCCGCGTCGACGCGCTCCATCTCCTTGAACACCTGGACCGCGTCGTACTGCGGAAAATCTACGCCGAAGGTGCGCTTCCAACTGAACTCGTTGACCTGTGTTTGGTACATCATCATGCACTTGCCGCCGATGGTGGCGATCTTGCGATTTCGGAGTTGCCGGCGGACCCAGGCGGCTCGAGCGTAGGAGCGGATGAAGGCGTGGTTGGCCTCGTCCTTCATTGGCCCGCAGAGGTAGGGGAAGCGCTTCCCCATCTCCTGGAGCACGTACCGGATCTGCAGCGAGGCCCCGAGGTTTCCGTTAGCGATCCGGTCGGAAAGGCCGTAGAGGATGAATGGGACCTGCAAGTCGTTCACCGCTGAGATGACGTACGAGGAGTACATCCACGTCCCGACGACGAAGACGATGAGGTCCGCGCCCTCCTCTTGAAGTTGCCTCGCGCGGCTGACAATTGCGTACTCGTCGAAGAGGACGGTGTCCTCCATGAGCAGATGCACGGACGGGTCACTGCCGTAGCGATCGCGCAGGTGGCGGACGAACTCGTAGATCTCGTCCTTCTGATGATTCTCCTTGGCCATGGCGATGAAGCCCACGGCCGGGATGTCGCGAATAGGGACCCCGCGCTCGCTGCGTGCCAGTGCGTTCCTGACAGTCGTGGTCGTCAACATGTGCTCCTCCTAAAGTGCACTTCAGGACATCAACTCATCTGCTCGGCCTCCGCGATAGAGATGAGCAACGGGACCGTCTGCTCCTCGCTCGCCAATTCTGCGGGCGAGCCCTTCGGGGACCTCGCCTACACCTTGGCTGTGGCTTCCTCTTTCATCACCTGGCGAGAACCTCTACCGATGAAACGACGCATCTTAGGACCGTTTGGAACGGTAGGTACATAGCCCGGTTTCAAGATGCTTCTATCGCTT
>Ga0335069_10011392_pt1 | contig 12547 bp, 26 predicted proteins | sample Lox_Sample_11_FD_206714 | JGI IMG/M metagenome (GOLD analysis project Ga0335069, IMG submission 206714) | Soil microbial communities from Loxahatchee National Wildlife Refuge, Florida, United States - Lox_Sample_1.1 | ecosystem: Environmental > Terrestrial > Soil > Wetlands | place: USA...
CTGTCCGTATGTCCGTTTCGTACGTGTCGACCCCCCATACCCCTATGTCCGTTTCTGCCCTGGTTTCCGGGGTGCATAGCGACACAACGCGATGCATAACCATGCATGCCGATGCGGGGTGCCTGCATACCTATGCAGTGACATTGGGTGACTGTTTCGGGTCAGTGGGATGGGGTGCGAGGGCCTGGAGGTAGGCCTCTTGTTCGGGGCTGAGCGCTGGCCATGCGCGGGTGGGTGCCGAGTCTGTGAGTGGGCTGCGAGTGGTGGTTGGGGTGGTGGGTTCGGCTGGGGTTGGGTTGTGCTGCTGCTCGGTGGTGGTGGTTGGTGGCCGGCGGCTGGTGCGGCGCGTGTTGGTCATCGTGGTTCCTTGGGTGTGGTGGTGCGTCGTTGGTTGCGGGCGCGTGTGGCCCAGGCGGCTCGGCATGCCTTGGGCTGCTGGTCCGGGTTCGATGGGGCCGGGGTCGTTGAGTGCGTCGCGGTCGCGCCAGCCTTGGTTGTAGGCGGCGGTGATGTGGTCGGTCATGGCTGGGCCTGTCGGCTGGTTTCCATGGTGTGTTGGGTGCCGTGGCTGCTGCAGTAGTTGTTGGTGCAGGTGAGGGTGATGGTCACCATTCGGTCCTGGGTTGGGGGGCTGGGTCGTGGTGGGTGGGTTCGCCGACCTGCAGGTTGCAGCGTGTGCAGGAGGCGATGAGGCGGTCGGGATTGTCTCCGCGGGTTTTGCCGTCGAGGTGGTGGACGCAGTCGGCGATGGTTGTGCAGCCGGGGAGTTGGAGGCGGCAGCGGTGGCCGTCGCGGCGGAGGATTTGGGTGCGGAGTTTCCGCCAGGCGCGGGTGGATCCGCCGGTCCAGTCGTTCATGGGTGGGCCTTCCGCCAGCGGCGCGTGTCGCGCCAGTCGAGGGCTGTCACCACCAGGTTGTAGGCGCAGCGGGCGCCTTCTGTGTAGAAGGTTGCGGTGATGATTGGTGTGGCGATGTGCCAGTTGATGAACAGGCTCACCGGTTCTCCAGTGCGTGGCCGTGGGACATGTCGTGCCAGGCGTGGCGGGTGTGGTCGGGGTCGATCTGGTGGTGGAGGTCGCGGAGGTCGCGTAGGAGCCGGGCCAGGACGATGGCGCCTGCGAGGGTGATGGTGGCGACGGTGACGATGGCGGCCGCGGTGGTGGTCATGGCTGGCCAACCCAGACGATGCGGGTCTTCCCGCCATGCCCGTGGACGGTCTCCACGGAGCGGATCCCCTCGTCGTGGAAGACGACCGAGGTTGGCCACTCGCTGAGCCAGCGGAGGGCGACGACGCCGTCAGCGAATTCGACGCCTTGGGCGACGACACCAGTCCCTGACACGCCGGTGACGTCCTCGTCCCGGACTAGCAGGAACGGGCGCGGGTCGTCGTGGCGGGGCGTGCCGGGCGGGGTCATGTGGCACGGACACTCGCAGGTCTCGCCCACCGGGTCGGAGCATTCGTCGTGGTAGCCGATGGAGCATTGCCGGTTCCGCCGGTGGTCGTAGGGGCGGCGGTTGGTGCGGTCGGCTCCGGTGAGCCGGTCCGTGTAGGCGTCCGGGGTCTCGCCGGGGAGCATCGGGGCATGGCTTCTCCTGGCGGTTGCGCTGCCACCAGCCGGGCGGCAGCGTGGCGAGGGCTGGCGTCCAGATGACGGCGTGCCCTGGGCTGCGCGGGCACTGAGGCGCCGGGGTCATCGGGTGCCGCCGATCCAGCGGAGCATCTTCGCGGCGTTGCGGGCGTTGGGCAGCTCACCCTGCTCGGTGCGTAGCAGGGTGATGTGGCCGACGCCGATACGTTGGGCGGCCTCACGCAGGGACAGGCCGCGCGCCTGCCGTGTCGCCTGCAGTAGTGCCGGGAGAGCTTCGATCATCGCGGCGGCCTCGGCTGGCTTGGCGCTCACGACGTCGCCTCGCGCCGGGTGAAGCGCCGCAGGAACTGGGCATGGCGGATGTGGGACATGCGGCCCTTTCCCTCGGCGGGCACGACCTGGACGAAGCCGCCGGGCCCGTCGACGTGGACGATCCGGACGGTGCGGGTGACGTTCTCGGCGCGCATGGCGGCGGTGGACCTCTGTTCCCACACCTGGCCGACCTCGGGGGTCATGCTGTCGCCTCGGCGTGGTCGGCGATCGCGGCCGGGGCTGGCGTGCCGGCGAGGTGCTGGTAGGGGCGGACGGGCACGAGCGGGCAGGGGGCGTCGCAGTTGCCGATGCGCCACCGCCATCCGGGGTCAGCGTCGCCGCCCTGGCAGTCATAGCACTTGGCGGCGATGGCGAGGGCGCGGCGGGGTTGGCGGCGGCCTTGGCGAGCGGGTCGAGGACGGGGCCGCGTTCGCCGCCTGCTTCCCGCCAGGCTCGGAGGGCGTCAGCGGCTCTGTGAGCGGCTCGCAGCTGCTGGGGGTTCCCCAGTGCCGGGTCAGGGCTGTTCGCGGCTCCAGCGGCAGCGTGCGGCGTCTGGCGGGTGGTCTGGTCGGTCATGGTGTCTCCTGGGTGAGGTGTTGGACGGCGCGGACGTGGTCGCAGGAGGTGCGGGCGGTCCAGCGGGCGCAGTCGCACCACCAGCCCTCGGTGGGGAGCCAGGCGACCTTGTGGATGTCGCGGTGGCGGCCGCGGGAGGTGGCTGTGGTCGCGGTGATGGACGTGACCCGGGGCGGCAGCGGGATGCCCTCGGGCGACGTGCGCGGGGCGGTCACGAGATGCCCGCGCAGGTGTCGCATTCCCACAGGCCGCGGTCGTTGCGGGTGCAGGTGTGCCGTTCCTCGCAGCACCAGCACGTCTGGTTGGCGCGCCGCTCGGGCTTGGCCGCGGCCAGCTGGCGGCGCTCGCGGTAGATCTCGGCGACAGCGCGGTCCCGGTCGGCGATCTCGGCAGTGGTCGGCTTGGGAACACCGGGTTCGCGGGTGAAGTACTGGCCGAACAGGTCGCGGCAGCCGGCGCAGGGTTCGCCGTCGACGTCGGTGATGCCTCGGCAGCCGGGGATCGGGCAGGGCGGGAACAGGCCGTCCTCGGCGTACGGGACAGCCACGACGGCGGTCACTGGCCGGCCGCCAGGCGTGCGCGGGTGCGGAGTTCGCTTCGGCTGGTGACGCGTTCGCTCTCGATGCTGGTGAGGTCGTAGCGCTCGTCGGGGATGGCGATGGCCTCGGAGCGGCACCAGCGGCAGGCGGTGGCCGGTTCGTGTTCGTGGCCGACCTTGGTGCAGCGCTGGACGCCACGGCCGGGACCGACGTCGGGGACGTCGCTGCCGGTGAGTGCGCGGTGAAGTGCCCACCAGGGGCCGTGCTGGTCGAGGCGTGCGGGGGTGTCGGCCTTGGGGTCGACGGCGACGGCGCACAGGGCGAGCGCGACGTCGGCGTAGGCGCGGCGGGCGTGGGCGCTCTTGGCGAGGTAGGCGCGGACGGACCGGGCGTGCCAGTCGGGGCGTAGGGCGGCGGCCATGTCGGCGAGGCGGGTGAGTTCGTTGTCGGTCAGCATGTGGATCAACTCCAGTCGTCGCGCTCGCCGCGCGTTACGGAAGTGACGATTGATCTTGATGTCTCCACGACGGAACTGCCGTGCCGTGGAGTGGAGTGACGTGTAGTGGATTGGAGTGAATTGCGCGCGCGAGACGGGAACGACACGGGATTCCCGTTGGAACGACACAGGAAGAGCTACGGGAGTTGTCACAGGAATCCCCTGGGCATCCCGTAGTCGATCCCGAAGGTCTTGCGCGCCACGTCGGGAGTCATTCCCGTGGCGTCCTTCGCGCCCTTGCGGAAGTTGCAGGGCTGGCACAGCGTCTGCAGGTTCAGCACCTCGTGGCCTCCGCCGAGGCTGATCGGCTTGATGTGGTCAACACACAGGTCCTCGGTTGAGCTGCAGTACGCGCAGCGGTTCCCGTCGCGTTCGTAGATGGTCTGCCGCACGGCATCGGTCAACGCGGCCTTCCGCTCTCGGTCCCGCTTCAACGCCTGCCCGATCTCCTCGGCCGACCGGTTCCACTTCAGCCACGACCGGATCTGGTAGCCGCCATCCACGCGTTCCCAGAGGCCGACCTCGACCAGCCGCGCCGCCCGCTTCGAGGCATCCCGCATCCCGATCCCGATGGCCACGACCTGCCGGTCGGTGAGGAACCCGTCGGCGGATGCGTTGGAGGAGAACGCAAGTGCTCGGGTGAACAGCACTTCGGCGCGTTCTCCGGCTTCGAGCAGGGCGTCGTCGAGGTAGTACCCGGCCGCCAGTGGCGCGTACGGGCCCAGCGACTTCGGCCGCATCAGCTGCGCTCCTGTCGTGCCGCGCGGTATCGGCGGCCGTAGTCGCGTTTCGCTTCGACGCAGACCTGGCAGCGGCATCCGGCGGAGTAGCCGGCGGTGCCGTGTACAGCGCCGCCGCGGGGACCAGCGGTGGCGCCGGCGGCGAGGCGTTGGCGTGCGAGGGTGACGTTGCGGCGTCCTGGGCGGCTCGGCGTGGTCGCGGCTGGTGCTGGTGGTGGTGATGGCGGGGGTGTTGATGGTTCGGGGTCGGCGAGTTGGATGACGGGTGCGTGTGGGGGTCGGCTGGTGATGGGTCGTGGCGCCAGGGGGATGTCGACTGTGCCGCGGGCGGCCACGACGTAGCCCGCGGTGCCGTAGGTGCGCATCAGGCGGTCCTCTTCTCTCGCAGTGCTTGCACGTGTGCCCGGAAGTCGGCGGGTGGCGCGCACAGCACGTGGTAGTGCCAGCCGTTGGTGACGAGCCAGGGGTCGAGGACGCCGCGGCAGGCACGGCAGCGGGGTGCGGTGGCGTGTTGGATCCGCTTGAAGACCGGGGAGTCGACGCAGGTCTTCCAGTGCGGCATCCACGCCTCACCCTGCGCCGGCAGTTCGGGGCCGGTGAGCACCCTGGCGCGGACCTCACCGCGGTGATTGATTTCGATCACGACGTTCCCGGCCGGGTCGGGGTCGGGGTTGAGGGGCAGGCGTCGGCCTTCGCGGGTGACTGCCCAACGAATCGTCTGCCCGCAGGTGGGGCCGGTGCAGGTGGCGGTGTTGTGGAGGGTGCCAGGGCGCAGGGCAGCGGCGGCGGGAACGTGGTCCGCTGTCGGGGTGCTGTCCTTCGTTCCCGGTGCGGCGCCCATGCCTCGCGCGCCCGGGTGGCGTTGACGCCCCGGCACCTGGTCTGTCATGCCTTCGGCTCGATCTCGCCGTCGATGGTGCGGCGTCCGAGGACGTCGATGCCATGTCGCGCTAGGACGGAACGTTCGGTGCCGGCCGAAGTTCACGAGCTGGGGTCTGACCGCCACGGCGCTGGTGGATCCGGCGGTGCTGTCGCTGGATGAGTTGGCCGACATCGCCGCGAACGCGGGAGCGATGGTCGGCCTTGGGACGGCCCGACTTTCACGGTCATCCGCGACACAAACCGCTTGTCGGCATACAACCCTTCAGCCGTCGAGGGCCCGTCGTAGATCAGCGGGAACTCTGCCGCCGTCACCGTGAAGCCACGTTCGACCTTCACGCCAGACTTCGTAATCCGGGCGCCCTCGATCAGGCATTTCATGATGTTGCGGTTCGGGATGACCACCCGGCCGTCGCCGTCCAGGTACAGCCCAGCCTGGTACTCCTGGCGGGCCATCTCCTCATGATCGGCGTCGGTCTTCGTGCGCTTCGATGAGACCCGCTTGAACGCCTTCGTCTCCTCGGCAAGCGGATCAGCGAGCGTGTCTGCGTGCATCAGTAGCGGCGTCAGGCCAACGATCTCGATCTCGATGTTCAGCACTCCTGGTTCCTCCCAGTGGATGTTGCCCATGCCTTGCCGTGACCAGCCGCGCCGGGCGGTGACCTGCCGAGCCCGGCAACGTCGTCATCTCGCCCGATACAGCTCCAACAACCCGGCCTGCACGGCGTGGCCGGGCCGCTCGTCCATGGCGTGCAGGAACGCCATGCCGTCGGCCAGGAGGGCGAGCAGGGCGTCCCGTGGGTCGGTTGCGGTGTCCTCGTTCGCGGTCTCTTCGAGGCTGCCGAGGGACGCGACGAGCCGGCCGAAGTCGGCGCCGAGTGCGACGAGCCACAACCGGGAGCCGGCGTCGGCCAGCTCGACGGATGCGCGGCCGCGGGCCTGGTCGTGACGCCGCCGGACGGCGGTGATCTCCTGCATCGGGTTGGGCACCGGCTACTCCGTCTCGTCGATGAACCCGTACGTGCTGGGCGCCAGGCCGTATCCGGGCTCGTCGTGCTCGTTCTGCCGATGCGCGCACTGCGGGCAGAGAGGCCCGTGGATGGACTCGGTGAGCTCGCCCGTGCGGGTGCCGCACTGCGCGCAGGTCAGGACGTACGTTGTGCCGTCGCTTTCGGCGGCGTTGTCGAGCTGCTGGAAGGCGTCGCGGGCCTCGGCGAGCACCTCGGACACCTTGCCGAAGGCCTCGGACAGGGTGTCGAGGGCCTCGACGAGGGGCCGCGTGTTGGCCCGGATCTGCACCTCGACCGGGCGCGGGTAGGGGCTGGTCATCAGGTGAACTCCTTGAAGATGGCGTCCGCGAGGGGCGTCAGGATGCGGACGGCTTGGGTTCTGGCCCAGGGGCTGATGGGTGCGCCGATGGCGTGGATGGTGGCCGCGAGGGTGGCGGCCTCTTCGACGTTGAGGGTGATCTGGACCTTGTCGGTCGCCACCTTCACGACGTCCATCAGTCCTCCCCTTTCGCCCCGGCGGCCTCGATCCACTCGGTGATGTCGACCGCGCGCATCGCGGTCTCGCCGTCGATCGTGCTGGGCATGCTGACGCCAATGGCGCCGGCCAACGCGAGGGTCGCGTGGACCTGCGACGCGGCCAGCATGAGCGCGGCGTCGGCCTCATAGACGGTCTCGGCGTCGTCCAGGGCTGCGCTGGACAGCAGGCGCTGCGCGGCGAGGTAGTGCTCAGCTCCGGTGGCCATGGGTCAGCCCACCGAGGCGAGGTCGCCGCCGAGCCCGAGGCGGGCCATGTGCGTGCGGCGCCACCGGTCGCGGCGCTTCATCGAGTCGTCGTCGTGGTGGCCGCCGGAGATGTACCCGGCGAAGTCGGGGCCACACAGGATGATCCAGCCGCGCTGGTCTGCGGTGCCGATCGGCTCGCACTGCAGCGGCGCATCGTAGGCCCGGCTGGCGGCCTGGAAAGCGGCGAGATGCACGCCGTCGGTGACGAGGGGCTTGTACGTGCCCTCGGCCTCCCGCAGCGACTTCGCGAGCAGCCCAGCCAGGTCAGGGAACCGGTCGACGATCGGCAGCAGCGTCCGGGTGGTCTCGGATCCTTCCCACAGGCCGTCGACGTCGGTGACGGTGACGCGGCCTCCGTCGCCGCCCGTCACGGTCGGGGAGAACAGCAGCCGCGCGCTTCCGGTGAGGTCGCCGTCGACCTTCTGCGCGGTGACGCCGTCGCGGAGCTGCCGCAGCATCTTCGGGTGGATGTCGGCGATGTAGGGGCCGTCCTCGACGGCGAACCGGATGCCGCGGGAGTCGGACCCTTCGACGATGGCGACGGCGGCGAGGGCGCCGGTGTGACCGTTGGTGGCCATCAGGTGCAGTTCGGTGGCGGCGGCGACGATCCGGACCCGGGCGAGCGGCTGGTCGCCCGGGTCGGATCCGAGCTTGGGCCGTTCGGCGTGCGGCAGGACTGAGCGGACCGCGGCGTGAAACGCGGCGATCGGAACCTCGATCTCCAGTTCGGTGGTGACGGTCACAGCAGCGGATCCCCTTCTGTCGCAACGGTGATGCGGGCGCCGATACGCCCGTCGGTGGCGTAGTCCTTGCAGGCGTGCAGGTTCGTGACCTGCGCGTCGTCGCCGAAGATCCCGGCGTCCGTCAATGCGTCGAGGCAGGCGCGGGCCAGCTTGTCGATGTCTCCGGAGCGGGCGCCGGTCGGCCAGGTGCGGCGCCGCGGGTGCGACGCGGGCCGCTTGAGCCGGAAGTCGATCAGGACGCTGACGGGGCCTTCCAACGGCAGCCACCCGTCGGGCACGGCTGCGAGCGCGGTCTGTCTGATCGCTTCCCGCCACGGCTTGAGCGTGGCCGGGTTCAGGTCGACGACGATGGCTCGGCCGCCGCGGACATACCCGGTCTTGGAGCCTTGGGTGGCCGGGCTGCCGTGGACGAAGAACTCGATGCCGGTCACGACGCGACGTCCGTGGCCGTGCGGGTGGCCTCCCAGGCGGCGTGCCGTTGCCCGGGGGTGGTCGCGGCCCACACGCCGTCGCGGAGGATCCGCTCCGTAGGCTCCGTGGCCTCGATGTAGGCCCGGCAGTCGGCGATGACGGGGCAGGCGTGGCAGATTCGGATGGCCCGGCACAGCTGGCAGTTGACCCGGCACCGGTTCGTGCCGCGGATCGACCGGTCGTGCGTGAACCGGTCCATCGAGAACCACCGAGGGTCCACGCGACGGCAGGCCGCCCGGACCATCCACTCCCGGTCCCCCACCGGACGCCGCTGTGGCAGGGACCGCCCCAGGATCGCCGTGCTCACGGCTCGCTCACCTCGCAGACGGCGACGACGAAATCGCCGGGCCGGGTGCAGTAGACCTTCGCCTCGTCGACGGTCCGGGCCAACTCGCCCGCGTATTCCATGCAGGTGTGCTCGCCCTTGAGGTCGTGGGCGATGCCGGGCGCGTGGTAGTCGGTGAACGCGACGGCGTAGCCGAGGATGCGGCCGGTCACGACGCCGCCCCCGCCCTCTGCATCAGGTAGATCAGCGCCGTCATAGGCGACACGATCGCCATCTCGCCGTCGAAGCACTCCCGGTAGAACGAGCGCAGCCGCACCGAGATCCTCTGCCAGCGTTCGGTTTCCGTTAGCCAGACGAGATCCGACGCCCATTCCGATGCGCGCAGCCCCGACCCGTCGTAATAGCAGACACCGCCGAGCACGGTGCAGGAGTCGGAGAACGGCTCCTGCCCGTCGTAGCGGGGCGTCGGGGAGTGGTAGCCGACGTCGGAGGCGTGCCAGGCGCTGCCGTCGCGGTCCCAGCTGTACAAGTCCCGGAACTGGCTGGCGTGCTCGTGCATGGCGGTGCCGGGCGGGTAGCGGGTGACGGTGAACTGCACCGACCCGGCTGGGCCGGTTGCCCGCCACGCAAGGTCGACCCAGCGGCCGAGATGATCGGGGCGGTGGTCGGTCTCGACGCGGATGCCGTCGAGGACGGCGAGGCCGGTCACAGTTCGGGGTCCTGCCCGAACCCGGGCTCCATGCTCGGGTCGTAGGCGCCGTCCGCGTCGGGGTCGGCGTCGCCGAGCAGCTCGTCGCGAACTTCGCTCGGGTGCGAAGTTCCTGCCGCGGGAACCTCCGCGGAGTGTGAAGTTCCCGGCCGGTCCAGGGCCTGCCCGAGCACGACGTACCCGGCGTCCCCGGCGAGGTTGTCCAGCACCAACTGCCCCTCATCGGCGGTCAGCTCACCGCCGCGGCTGATGGGCCGGCCGACGATGTGCCTGATGACGCGCAGCCGGGCGGCCTGCTGGCCCTCGCCGACGACCTCCAGTTCGACGAACCGGGCATTGATCTTTCGCCACTGGGCCGGGTCGAGCGGCTGCGGCGCGGCCACTTCCTGATTCGCGACCGGCAATGAGGCGGCCTCGTCGTACCCGAGCAGGTCGTCGCCGGTGGCCGCTGCAGCGGGCTGGGCGCCCGGCTGCGGGGCCGTGGTGACCTGGGCGGTGACTCGGGCCCTGGGCGGGCGGATCGTGCGCTGCGCGGCACCTGGCGCCTCGCTGGCCGCCTCGTCTTGGATGTCCTCGACCGACGCGATGCCCATCAGGACGTCGGGCGCGATCCGGTCGCACACCCGCGACGCCGCGCGGGCGTACAGCATGTCCGCCGGGGTCTTCGCGTAGGTCTCGTTCTTCGTCCACCCGGCCCGCCGCGCCTGATCCATCGTCACGGTGACCCGCTCGACGACCTCGGAGCCCCGGCGTCGGCCGGCCACGACGGCGCGGGTGTCGGTCAGGTCGTCGGTCCAGATCTCATGGCCGGCGGCGATGACCAACGCGACCTTGATGCGGGCGTACATGCCGGGCCGGCCGTGCACGACGTAGATCTGCTGCAGGGACACGAGTGGGTCGAGACCGAGGCTGATGCCCTGCAGCACGGCGGCGGTGGCGGAGGCGACGGCGACCTGCCGGGCTGCGGCCTTCTCTTCGGTGGTGGCACGGGGGTCGACCTTGGGCCGGTAGGAGTCCGGGACGAACGGGGTGTCGACGAGGGGAGTGACGAGCTGGGCGGCGGAGGTGGCGGCGCTGGCCCACTCGCGCAGCTTGGACAGGCCGTCCGGGAGGGCGGCGCCGGCGGTGGCCAGCGGGGCGAGCGCGGCGGTCGGGCTGGTGGCGGTGGCGACGGTGTCGACGGTCACGAGGTCTTGCTCTCCTCAGGGGCGGGCACGCCGAGGGTGCGTGCGGTCGGGCAGGGGTAAGGGATGTCGCGGTCGTCGTAGCTGCACTCGACGCACACCGCCTGGTCGAACTGGGTCGGTCGCCCGCAACCGGGGCAGGCGTGACGGTTGCAGTCCCAGGGCTGGGTATCCGCCGTGTGGCACGGCCGGTGGATCAGCAGGACGGCGTCGATCTGCTGCTGCAGGTTGGTGTTTGCGGCCACGATCACGACTCACGCACCAGTCGGAACGTGGACAACGTGGGCGCCATGACAGGCGGGCCGACGAGGTCACGGCTGGCCTTGGACCATTCGGCGACCTTCGCGGCGTACAGGAATGCCTTGTGCTGCAGCTCGTCCGCCTCGACCGGCAGGACGTCGTAGCCGTCGGCGCGGACGTGGATGCCGGCGGCGAAGTCGCACGCGGCGGGTTCGACCTCGCGGCCGTCGACGACCCAGACGTCGGCGTACCGGTACGCGGCGAGCTGCAGTGCGGTCTCACCGAAGATCCCGGACCGGGACGTCTTCAGGTCCCAGATCAGCAGCTTGCGGCCCTGCTCGGGCAGCACGGCGTACGCGCACAGGTCCGCGGTCCCCGCGTATCCCCACCGGTAGGAGACGCAGGAGAACTCGACGTGCACCGGCTCAACCTTGAAGTCGTCGAGGAACCGCGAGTAGGCCTCGACGTGCCCGGCGATCTCCTCCGGGACCTGGACCTCTTGCCCGGCAAGGAGTTTCTCGGCGGCCCGGTGCACCTCCGTGCCGCGCTTCGCCGCCTTGTCCTTCTCGGCGTACCGCAGGCCCTGCAGGGTCTTCAGGCGCTGCGCGGGCGGGAGCGCACCGAGGTCGTCCCACTGGTCGACGGCGCCCTCGGCGGTGACGTTGGCGGCCCAGTTGATGAGGGCCGGCTTGGGGACGCCGTCGCTGATGAGGGTGGTGACGCCAGGGACGCGGGTGCCGTCGTCGGCGCGGTAGTAGTGGCCCTTCGCGGTGTCCTTGCGGCGGATCGGCGCCGCGTACCGGCTCTTGGCCTTGAGTTCAGCGAGGCGCTCGGCGTAGGTGGTCACCGGCCACCGTCCCGGCGGTGGCACGAGCACTGGCAGGTGAGGGGCCGGGAGCAGCGGTCGCCATGCATCCCCAGCTCCGCGCAGGACCACGTCAGGTCGCCCATCACCGGCCCCTGACGGCGATGCACGTGGTCGGCGGCGCGTCGTCCAGCTCGGGCTCGGCGTCGTCGGTGAGCAGGGCGGTCATGTCGATCGCGGCGGTCGCCAGCTCGCCGACGACGACCGGGCCCGGGTCGATGTCCTGGCCGGGCACACCCAGCTCGGCGACCAGCTGCGCGTAGATCGGCTCAGCCTCTGCGTCGAAGACGTGCCGGGGGCGGGGGCCGGTGAGGGGGTCGGCGATCCTGGCGCCCTCGATCGCGGCGGTCGCGTCAAGGGCCATGGTGCGGATGCTGTCGAGCGTGCGGGCCCGGCGGCGGGCCTCACGGGTCGCGGTCATGTGGGATGCTCCTTGTGCGGGTAGTTCCCGTGCTGCCCCCAGGCTGTGAAGCTCGGGGGCAGCACGGCTTTGTAGGGGCTCAATCGGCGACGGCGCGCCACTCCCCCATGATCCGGGTCGCATCCCAACCGGGACCGGTCACCATGTCCGCCGGAATACGCGTCCCGTGCCATGCGTAGATCGCCCATCCGTCCGGCCACACCATCGCCGGGCCGTCCTCGCAGTGCAGGCGGCCCTGCTGATCCCGGTGCAACGTCAACGATCGCGGGGTGAGGATGGCGAAGTCGCGGAACACCCAGTAGTAGCCGACACCGGCACTGGCCAATGCCTGCTGTGGGTGGATCGGTTCAAGGCCGGTCACGCCGATCTGCTCGTGCGCGTCGAGCCAGGAGTAGTACCCGGCGTTCCATTGGCCCCCCATGAGGCCCTGCCACCAGCCGGTGAGGCGTTCGCGGATGGTGCTCGAGTCCACCTGGTCGCCCACCTGGTCGGGCACCTGGTCGTACACCTGGTCGGGCACCTGGTCGTCCACCTGGCCGCGCACCTGGTCGCCCACCTGGTCGCGCACCTGGCCGCGCACCTGGCCGTACACCTGGCCGCGCACCTGGTCGCGCACCTGGTCGTACACCTGGTCGCGCACCTGGCCGTACACCTGGCCGCGCACCTGGCCGTCCACCTGGCCGCGCACCTGGCCGCGCACCTGG
>Ga0335069_10011393_pt1 | contig 12547 bp, 9 predicted proteins | sample Lox_Sample_11_FD_206714 | JGI IMG/M metagenome (GOLD analysis project Ga0335069, IMG submission 206714) | Soil microbial communities from Loxahatchee National Wildlife Refuge, Florida, United States - Lox_Sample_1.1 | ecosystem: Environmental > Terrestrial > Soil > Wetlands | place: USA: Florida...
CGCCTCACCCGATTCGTTCTGTTCGTCCGCTTCGAGCGTCTCCTCCTCGCCTCGCTGCTCTTCCTGCACCTTCACGGGCTCTTCCGACTCCGCGTCCACGGTCGGGGGCGCGTCTTCGCCGAGGAAGTGGATGCGGAAGAGCAGATTGTAGGCGGCGTGGCGCTCGGGCGGCGGCGCGAGTGTGGCGAGCCCGGCCTGGCGGATGTCCTCGGGCTCGCGCGGCCCAAGCAGCGCGATCGCCGCGAGGAAGGATGTCGTCTGTTCCGGCGCGATGGCGAAGCCGTTCCGACGCAGAAGGGTCACGAAGGAAAGAAGCGGGCGTGCGCCGCGTGGCGCGATGTCGGGCTGGCTCATGCCGCAGCCTCGGCGATGATCGAATCGAGCCGGCCCGACACATAGGAGAGGTCTTCCTCATCCTTCAGCGCGACGCCGATCGAGCGTTTGAAGGCATCCGGCCAGCGGGCGCCGCGCTGATTGAGCAGCGTCGCCGCCTCCGCCCAGTCCACTGCCTCGGCAATACCCGGCGCCTTGGTGAGCGGCTCGCGCCTCAATCGCCCTACGGCGGCCACCACCGCGCGGGCGGTGGCCTCTGCGACGCTAGAGGCCCGCATCATCACAATGCGCGCCTCCCGCTCGGGGCTTGGATAGTCGATCCAGTGATACACGCAGCGGCGCCTCAACGCCTCATGCAGGTCGCGGGTACGGTTGGAGGTGAGAATCACGACCGGCCGCTCGGCGGCACGAAGGGTGCCACGCTCGGGAATCGAAATCTGGAAGTCGGACAGAAACTCAAGCAGGAAGGCTTCGAACTCCTGGTCCGAGCGGTCGATCTCATCGATCAGCAGCACGGACGAGTCCGGCGCGCGCAAAACAGCGAGCATCGGCCGCTCGATCAGGAAGGGCTCGCCGTAAATGTCCACACTCTGATCGCCCGCCTGCCGGATCGCCAGCATCTGGCGGGGATAGTTCCACTCGTAAAGCGCCGCGGAAGCGTCGATGCCCTCATAGCACTGCAGGCGGATCAGCTTCCGCGCGAGCACCGCGGCGATGGCCTTTGCGGCCTCCGTCTTGCCAACGCCCGGAGCGCCTTCGAGCAGGAGCGGCTTTCCGAGCGCAAGCGCCAGATAGGCCGCGGTCGCGAGTCCCTCGTCGGCGAGATAGTAGGCGGCGCGCAACGCCAGTCCGAGCGCCTCGGGGCTGTCGATGCCGGCGATGTTTCCGCGGGGGGCCATCAGACCGCCTCTCCCTCTCCCCGCACTGACGGGGCGAGGGGCGCCCTGGCCTTCTCCCGGCTAACGGGGAACGCGAACGCGCTGGAGCTCATGGGTTTCACCGCCGCGCCTGCGGCCGGGCGCCGCCCTGCGCCTTAATGGCGCGCAACACCCTTTCCGGCGTGATGGGCAACTCATCCACGCGCACGCCGACAGCATTGAAGATGGCGTTGGCCACAGCCGGCAGCACGGGGTTCGCGCACATCTCTCCCGGGCCCTTGCCGCCGTAAGGTCCGTCGGGCGCGGGACGCTCGAGCACCGCGATGTCGTGCGGGCAGACGTCGCCGGGCCCAGGCATCAGATATTCCACGAAGTCTCGCGGCCCGTGGCTCGGATCCGGATAGTAGGGCTCAGGCGTTTCGTAGAGCGCGTGGCTGACACCCATCCAGGCGCCCCCGACAAGCTGCTGCTCGACGAGTTTTGGATTGAGAGCGCGTCCGAGTTCATAGGCGCTGTCCATGCGCACCATCGTTACTTCGCCCGTTTCGTCGTCCACCTCCACCTCGGCGACGAGGCATGCGTGGGCGTAGCACGTGGCGGGCGACATCTCGCCCGTCTCCGGGTCGACCGAGGAGAGCGGCACGAGAAAAATACCGCGACCGGAAATCGTGCGCCCCTGCTTGAATTGCGCCGCGATGGCGACGTCCTTGGTCGAGATCGAGCGATGCGGCGCGCCGCGAACATGGATGTTTCCGCGCCCATCCGTCTCCAGGTCAGCCACGTTGACTTCGAGTTCCTCTGCCGCAGCCTCCATCATCACCGCGCGTGCTTCCTTCGCCGCGGCGGCGACGGCGTTGCCGACGCGATGCGTTCCGCGCGAGGCGAAGCTCCCCATACAATGCGGCCCCGTATCTGAATCGGCTGTATCGACATAGACATCCTCGACCGGCACGCCGAGCGCTTCGGCGCAGATCTGGCGCGTCACCGACTTCATGCCCTGACCGAGATCGATGGAAGACAGGGCCACGGTGAACTTGCCGCTCGGATTGGAATGGACGAGCGCCTGACTCGGGTCGCCGCCGAGATTCATGCCGATCGGATAATTGATCGACGCCATGCCGCGTCCGCGATGTCTCGCCATCAGCGCCTCCTGCCGAATACGGACGAAAACCGAGTCGCGCCGTGCGTCGTCGCAGGAGGCAGGGGCGGAGGAGGCGGAGAGCGGAACGGTTCGGGCGGCGGCTGACGATAGGGCTCAGGAGGCGGCGCCCGATAAGGCTCGGGCGGGCGATCGTATGCGGGGCGGTCGTAGCTTGACGGCTGCGGCTGCGTCATGGGACGCGCGACCGGGGTCGGGGGAATTGCGGCGCGCGCGCCGCCGCCGTCCTTGCGCGATGAGGCCCGCTTGAACTCTTCGCCGATCCGCCACTTAGCCTTTTCGGCGGCTACCTGCACGCATTCGATCAGCGCCGTATTCTTAGCCTCACGGCGATGCGCCTTCATGTCGCCGTCGCGATAAGCGTTGAGGATGCGGAATTCCATCGGGTCCATGCCCACGAGATGGGCGAGCTTGTCCATCTGGCACTCGATGGCGAAATCGACCGCCGTGACGCCGAAGCCCCGCATGGCGGTCGCAGGCACGCGGTTGGTGAAGACGCAATAGACGTCCGCGTAGACGTTCGGAATCGTGTAAGGCCCGGGCAGATGCGCGGCGCACTTCACGACCGCGTAGCTAGAGAGTCGCGTATAGGCCCCGCTGTCGAAATAGCAGCGGAACTTGCGCGCCAAGATGCGCCCGTTCCGGGAGACCCCATCCTTGATGTAGATGCGCTCCGCGCCGCGCGGCGCACAATAGGTCATCTCCTCCTCGCGGCCGATCATGTAGCGCACCGGGCGCCCGGTCAGCATCGCCCCAAGAATGGAGAGCGGCTCGGTGACCGTATCGACCTTACCGCCAAAACCGCCGCCGACCGTGCCGCCGATGAAATGCAGCGTGTTCGACGGCACATCCAGAATCTTGGCGCAGGTGTCGAGCGAGAAGAAAAGCGCCTGTGTGGACGTATAGACCACGTAGCGGCCGTTGGTGTCGGGCGCTGCGATCGAGCCGTTCGGCTCGGTCGGCGCATGTTCGATGGGCGACATCTGGTAGCGCTGCTCCAGAATGTGATCCGCCTCGGCGAAGCCCCGCTCGGCGTCGCCGAAGCGGATCTTCTGGTGGTCGTATTTCTCATGGTAGAGGAAGGTATTCCGCGGATAGGTCTCGTTCACCACGGGCGCTCCCGGCTTCAACGCCTCCTCGACGTCGAACACTGTTGGCAGCGGATCGTAGTCAACGTGGATTTTCTGCAACGCTTCGTAGGCAGCGCGCTCGTCGTCCGCGACAACCGCGACGATCGGCTCGCCCTTGTAGCGCACCTTGTCGACGGCGAGCGTCGGCTCGTCGTCCTTGCCGAAGTTGATGAGACTGAGCAGCGTGTTGAGATTGCGCGGCACTTCGGCGCCGCGGATGACGCGGCGGACGCCGGGATGGCGCTCGGCCTCGCTGACATCGATGCGGCGCAGGCGCGCGTGCGAATGCGGGCTCCGCAGCACCTTGAGATGCAGCATCCCCTGAAGCTGGTGGTCATTAAAGAAGGTCGAGGTCGCGGTGACATGGCCCAACATGTCCTGCCGCTGCGTCGGTTTGCCGACCTCGCGCAGATTGTCGTCGCGTTCGTCGGCGAAAATGTCCTTGCGGAGCTCAAGCATGGTTCATGCCCTCTCTCGCGCGCCGCGCGCCCCGCGCTCGGCGACCTCGAGGATCGCGTTGATGATCGGCTCGTAGCCGGTGCAGCGGCAGATGTTCCCGGAAATGGCCTCGACGATTTCTGTCCGGCTCGGCGACGGATTTCTGTCGATGAGCGCCTTGGCCGCCATTAACATGCCCGGCGTGCAATAGCCGCATTGCGCCGCGAAGCGCTCCATGAAGGCGGCCTGCAAAGGATGCAGTTCCGGGCCGGTTTTGATGCCGTCCGCCGTCTGGATCGAGCGACCCGCGACCGTCTCGGCCAGGGTCACGCAGGAGAGATAGGGGTCGCCGTCGATCAGCACGGTGCAGGCGCCGCAGCCACCTTGCCCGCAGCCGAATTTCGGCGAATGGTCGCCGATCAATTCCCGCAGGACGGCAAGCAGGCTCATGCCGCCGTCCACGAAAACCGCGACCTCTCGGCCATTGTGAGTGAATTGAAGCGGAGTCTTCGCCATCGGATTCTCTCAGGCTTCCCGGCCGAGCAGCACGCGGCGCAGATGCACGCCGACCACTTCCCGCCTGTACCACGCGCTTGCGATCGGGTCGGTCGTCGGCGCAAGGCCCTCCGCCGCCGCGGCGACCGCCGGCCCCACGCCCGCCTCGTCGAGCGCGCGGCCTTCGAGCGCGCGCTCGGCCGCCTTGGCGCGGACAGCAGTCGGCCCCATGGCGCCATAGGCGATGCGCGCATTCGAAACGCGGCCGCTCATATTGGGAAGATGCGCGGCGATCGCGACAACCGACGCGCCCTTCGGCTTCACGCGCGAGACCTTGCGGTAGCGAAAGGCGTCGGGGCTCGCGGGGCGCGCGAAAGAGACGCCGAGCACGAGCGCGCCTTGCGAACGGTCGCGATTGGAAAGAAATTCCTCCAGCGCGACGTCCCGCTGGCCGTAACCGCTCTGGATCGACACGGTCGCGTCGAGCGCAAGTAGCGCGACGGTCAGATCGCCGAACGGCGGATAGGCGAAGAGGTTTCCTCCGACAGTGCCCATGGTCCGCACCGCCGGGCCGCCGATCGTTCGCGCCACGGGATGCAGGAAGGCGAGCTCGTTATTGCGCAGGATCTGCAATAGCGTCACCTCGGCGCCCAGCGTCACCCGCGCGCCGCTCGCGCGGATCTCTGAGAGCGAGCGATCAGCGAGGCGCACCAGCGTCGTGATCCCAACATCGCCTTCGTTGAGTGCGCGCATCACCAGCGTGCCGCCGGCGATGTAGCGTGCGCCGCGGTCCGCGGCCAGCGCGGCCGCAGCCTCGGCCGGAGACGCGCAGGTCTTTACGCTAACGGACATGACGTCGAACCTTTTTTCATGCTGCTTCCACAACGCGTTTGCGCACCGCGTCGAATCCGGCCTGGTAGATATCCTCGCCGACCATCTGGGCGAGACGCTTCTCTTCCTCCGGACGCGTCGTGAAACGGCATTCCCAGTGCCAGAAGGTACGGTCGCCGTCGGTCACCGGCATGAGCCGCACATGCGCGACATAGTTGAAGAGGGGAATCGGCGTTTCGAGCAGGCAATAGCTGAAACTCTGCTCGAGATCCGAGAGCGCGAGCAATTGCTCGCGCAGCTCCGAACCATCCGCGAGCTTGAAGCGGCGCACGCAGCCGATCTTGTCCGGGCTCTGGCCGCGCTCGATGGCGCTTGTCGCGACGGCCGGATGCCATTGATCATGGCCGTTGAAGTCGCGGAGAACGTCCCAGACGCGATCGGATGGCGCATCGACGATCGTGCTCCTGATCACGCGCGGCATTCGGTTCAGCCTCCGAATGCGCGCTTCAGCGCGTCGAAGCCGCCCTGGAACACGCCGCCCCCGATCGTCGCGATCAGGTCGTTTTCGCGGTCGGGTTGGCAATCGAACTCTGCGGTCCACTCGATGAAAGTGCGGTCGCCGTCAGTGACCGGCGTCAATCTCAGCGTCGCGACATAGTTCTCGACCCCCATGGCCGATTCGAGAATCGAATACGTGCAGAACATGTCGTAGTCGGAGAGACCCAGCAGCTTTTCACGGATGCGGTCGCCGTTGCGGAGGCGAAAGTCACGCACGCAGCCGACCTTGTCCGCGGGCTCGCCGCCCTCGATGCGGCTTTCGGCGATGGCGGGATGCCAGTTCGGCAGGCCGTTGAAATCTCGCACCCGCGCCCATACCCGATCGCTGCGGGCGTTGACGACGCTCGAGACAAAAACGCGCGCCATGGAGTTAGCCCTTCCTGCGCGGCGCGCCACCGCCCGAGCCCGCCGGCGCCGGGGCGCCTCCGCCGCCCGACGGAGCGGCGTCACCGCCCTCCTTCCGCGGCGCGGTATCCTTGCGGATGCCCTGCATGTCGCGCGCTTCGCGGATGAGTCCTGGCATCTTCGCAAGGCTTCCGCCCTCAATGCCGATGTCCGCCAGGAGGGAATCGATGAGCGGCGCCTGCACGCGGTAACGCAGCGCGGAATCGATCACCTCGTCCGTGGCGCTGCGGCCCCCACCGCCATTGCCGCCGACACCGTTGAGGCCATCGACGTGCAGGATCTTGATACCCTCGATCTTCTCCATCGGCCGCACGCTCTCGCGCACGATGCCCTCGACGCGCTCAAGCAGCCTGCGCCGGAAGAGCGACTGCCGCGCTGCGTCGGAGAGAACGTTCTCCGCCTCGTTGAGCAGCCGCTGCGCCTCCGCGTCGACGACGGCCCGGACCCGAGCCGCCTCGGCGGCGATGCGCGTCTCCTCCGCCTCCTTTTCAGCGATCAGCACTTCGACCGTGCGGCGCCGGCGCGCGATCTCACTTTCGCGTACGGTCGCCACGCGCTCCACCGCCTCCGTTGCACGAGCGCGGGCATTCTCGGCTTCCGCCTGCGCCGCGGATTCCTCCAGCGATTTCGTATAGATGGCGATCGCCTTGTCCATAATCGCCGTCTCGACAATGCGCTCACGGTCGACCTCGAGCTTGCGCAGATCGCGCTCGCGCCCGATGCGCGCTTCGTCCAGGCCGCGTTCGGACCCAATGCGGGCGCGCTCGATCTCCTCGTTCGATTCGATTTCGGCTTCGCGCAGCGCCTGCATGCGCGCGATCTCGAGTTGTTCCAGCGTGCGCCGGCGCTCGAGCCGCGCAGCTTCCAGCGCCTGCTCGCGCTCGACATCCGTCCTTTCGACATTCTGCCGCGCGACGATCTCGGCCTGCCGGACCTGCCGGTCCGCGTCGATGCGCTCGGAGCGCTTGGCCGCAAGTGCGATCGTGCGGTCCTCGTCTGCGACCTCGATCGCTTTTTTCTGCTCGATGCTGAGGATCTCGCGCGTCTGCTGCGAGGCGATGCGATCTCGCTCCACCGCCAGTTCGACCTCGATCCGCCGGCGCTCGACCGCGTCTCGGCGACCGAGTTCGGCCGCCTCCAGCACCTCGGTACGAGCGATCTCGAGCGTGCGGGTCGCCTGCTCGGACTGGATGCGCTCGGCGGCTATGGCCTTCTCCTGGGCGATCCGCGCCGTCTCGACGGCTTCGCGCGCCTTGATCTCCGCCTCATCGACCGACTGGTTGCGCGCGATCTCGCGGGCGCGGACTTCCTCATCGCGAGCGATGCGCTCGGCCTGGATTTGCCGGTCCTGTGCGATCCGCGCCCGCTCGACCGTGAGCCGCGCGTCGATCCCCGCCCTTTCCAGGGTCTCGTTACGCACGATCTCCAGTTGCCGCGTCTCTCGGTCGGCAGCGATCGACTCGGCCGCGGTCCGCTTTTCCTGCGTGATGCGGGCGGCGCGCGTGGTTTCGAGCGCGGCGATTTCCGCTTCCTCGATCGCGCGGCGACGTCCTATCTCCTGGCTCTGTGTCTCCTGCTGGCTGTCGATGCGGGTCAACTGGATGTTCTTCTCCTGCGCGATCCGGGCGGCTTCGACCGCCTCGCGCGCCGCGATATCGGCTTCCTCGATCGCTCGGTTGCGGGCAATCTCAAGAGCGCGCACGCGCTCCTCCTGCGCGATGCGGGTCGTCTCGGTGGACTCGCGCGCTGCGATGCCGGCTTCCTCCAGGGTCTTGTTGCGGGCAATTTCGAGGGTGCGCGTGGCCTGCTCTGCGGCGATTCGGTCGGCAGATATAGCCTGCTCCCTCGCGATGCGCGCCGCCTCGACAGCCCTCTGAGCGGCGATTTCCGCTTCCTCGATCGCGCGGGTGCGCAGAATCTCAAGCGACCGTGTGCGCTCCTCGGAGGCGATGCGCTCGGCGTTGATCGTCGTCAGTTGCGCGATGCGCGCCTTCTCCGTCGCTTCGCGGGAGGCGATCTCCGCCTCTTCGAGAGCGCGCGTACGCCCGATCTCGCGCCGGCGCGTCTCCTCATCGCTCTCGATGCGCGACTCGGTAACCGCGCGCTCCTGGGCGATGCGCGCCTTCTCGATTGTCTCGCGGGCTTCGATCTCGGCCTGCTCGACGGTGCGAGCCCGCTCGATCTCCTGCTGCCGGATCTCGCGCTCGGACGCGATCCGCGCCGCATCGACAGTGCGCTGGTTCTGGATGCGCGCCTTCTCGATGTTCTCGCGTGCGGCGATCTCGACTTCTTCAACGGCTCTCGTGCGCTCGATTTCCTGCTGGCGGATCTCGCGCTCGGAGGCAATGCGCGCCTCGTTGATCGCCTGCTCGTTGGCGATGCGCGCCTTCTCGATCGTCTCGCGGGCGGAGATCTGCGCCTGCTCGGCCTCGGTGTCGCGCAGTGCGCGCTCTCGCGCCACTTCGGCGCGCTGGACCGCGCGGCGGACCTCGATGTCACGCTGTTGCTCGAGGCGCGCGGCTTCGCTGTCGCGCTCGATGTCGAGCGCCTGCCGCTCCGCTTCGAGGTTTCGGCTGCGGATCTTGATCATCGAGTCCTGCTCGATGTCGTTGCGAAGCTTGCGGCGCTCCTCAATGTCCTCGATCAGCTTGGTCAGACCTTCCGCGTCGAACCGATTCTGCGGATTGAAGAATTCCAGGTCGGTCTGGTCCAGGTCGGTGATAGCGACCGATTCGAGTTCAAGCCCGTTCTGCGCCAGGGCCTCGGCGGCGGCCTCTTTGACACGCAAGACATAGTCGCCGCGCTGTTCATGCATCTGCTCCATCGTCATTTCGGACGCCACCGAGCGCAGCGCCGAAACGAACTTGCCCGAGAGCAGCGTATGCAGCCGCTCGGGCTCCAGCGTGCGGCGGCCGAGCGTCGCGGCGGCGATGGAGACGGCCTCGCGCGTCGGCTGCACGCGGACGTAGAAGTCCGCCTCGATGTCGATGCGCATGCGGTCGCGTGTGATGATCGCACCGCCCTTCTCGCGCACGATCTGCATCGGCAGCACGTTCATGTTCACGGGCGTGTAGTCGTGAATGAACGGAAGGACGAAGGCGCCGCCGTCAATCACAACTCTTTCCCCAAGGAAGCCGGTGCGGACGAAGGACACTTCCTTCGACGAGCGGTGATAGAGCCAGTTCACCACATAGACGACCACCACGATCACGATGATCGCCACGATGAGCCAGAGGATCAGCGTCCCGATCAGAAGTCCCGACATTTTTGCCTCCCGTCAGGCCGCCTGCTGGGCGGCGCCGATTCGCGTTCTTAGTGTTTGCGTCCGATGGTCTTGAACTGTCGGACCTGCTCGGTCAGCGCGCGCTCCACCGGCAACCGCTCCATCGAGGAGGCGCCGTAGAAGCCGTGGCACGCCTTGCAGGCCTTCAAGATGAAGTCTGCGTCGGTTGGCTCCGCGATCGGGCCGCCGTGCGCAAGGATCAGAATGTCCGGCCGGACTTTCAGCGCGGCGCCTGCCCACGCGTCGATCAGCGCCGGACAATCTTTTAGCGTTTTCGCGGTGTCCGCACCGATTGCGCCGCCGGTCGTCAAGCCCATGTGGCAGACGATGATATCCGCACCGGCGCGCGCCATCGCCTCGGCTTCGGACTCGGAGAAGACATAGGGGGTGGTCAGCAAATCCTTGGCGCGGGCCTTCGTGATCATCTCGACTTCTAGCCCGTAGCCCATGCCCGTCTCTTCGAGATTGACGCGGAAGGTCCCGTCGATGATGCCGACCGTCGGAAAATTCTGTACGCCGGCGAAGCCGACGCGCCGCACTTCGTCGAGAAAGACGTCCATGTCGCGAAACGGGTCAGTGCCGTTGACCCCCGCGAGCACCGGTGTCTTGGTCACGACGGGCAGAACCTCGTTGGCCATTTCGAGAACAATGGCGTTGGCGTCGCCATAGGCCAGCAGTCCGGCAAGCGAGCCGCGTCCCGCCATGCGGTAGCGGCCGGAATTATAGATGACGATGAGATCGATTCCACCGGCCTCCTCGCATTTGGCAGAGAGGCCCGTGCCCGCGCCACCCCCGACGATCGGCTCGCCCCGCGCGGCCATGGCACGGTACTTCTCCATCAAGGCCTTTCGCGCGAACCTCACCATCGTCACCTCGCTGCTCGCCTGCGTCCCGCCGCCTGCCCATGCAGGGCGCGGAACGCCGCGACGACGGCGGCCGCGAATTCTGGATCGTTGATGTGGCGGTGAACGCGGATCAGCTGCCGGTTCGTGGTTTGGCGCACCGTCTGCTCGAGCGCGCGGAAGAGAGCCGTGTCGGCGTCCGGGTCGTGGAACGCCTGCCCGACCGCGTCAAGCGCCGAGACGCCAAGTTCGGGGATGAAGAATCGAACCGGCCCGTCCATGCGGTTGAGCCGCTCACCGATCCAACGGCCAATCTGGTCATTCTCTTGCGGGGTCGTGCGCATGAGCGTCACCTGCGGATTGTGCACATGGAGAAGGCGGCCTTTGTAGGACGGGGGGACAGTCTCGGGCGCGCCGAAATTCACCATGTCCACCGCACCGAGCGAGCCGACATAGGGGAGCCGCGTGCGGATGACGGCGCCCAGTCGGTCTTCGCCCGCGGCAAGGACGCCGCCGAGCAGCATGTCTGCGATTTCCGTAGTGGTGATGTCGATGACTCCTGCGAGCATGCCGGAATCGACGAGCTTCTCCATCGACCGGCCGCCCGTACCCGTCGCGTGGAAGACGAGGCACTCCCAATCGGGCTCGAGCGCCTTGGCGATCTGCTGCACGCAGGGCGTCGTGACGCCGAACATTGTGAGACCGACTGCGGGCGGTTCGCTTTTGGACCTCCGCGCTGTCCTTGCCTTCTCGCGCTCGGCGAGCCGCGCCTTGGTCATGCCGATCAGCGCCTGCGCGCCATTCGCCAGCACCTGACGCGAGATACGATTGAGGCCCTGCACGTCGGTGACAGAATACATCATCGTAATGTCGCTCGGGCCGACGTAGCGGGAGACGTCGCCTGAAGCGACCGAAGAAATCAGCACTTTCGGCACGCCGATCGGCAGCGCGCGCATGGCGGGCGCAACGAGCGAAGCGCCGCCGGACCCGCCCGCGCTTACAATCCCAACGATGTCGCCTTGTCTGCGGATCCAGGTTTCGAGCGCTTCCGCCATCGCAGCCACGGATGCGCCGCGTTCGCGGCCGAAAACGCCCGGCGCGCCTCGACTCTGGTTGAGCGCGACTTCTTGCGCCGTCACATCGCATGTCGCGAGCTTGCCGCTGGTCGAGACGTCGACAAGCCGCGTTCGCAGCCCCGCTGCGGAAATGATGTCGCGTATGAAGCGCAGTTCCGGCCCCTTCGTGTCGAGCGTGCCGACAACGAGAACGGTCGGCGGCCCGGACGGCGCCGCGGAGGCCGACGCCAGCCTACGCGCGGCCGCTTCCTCGATTCGCGAGACCCCCGCCGAAGCGGTCCTCGCGGACGCTTCGATGCGCGCGTTTGGCGTGGGTTGAGACCAGCGCGTCGGAAGGACGGGGTTCGAGACGTAGATTTTTACAGGCGCCGCCGATCTTGCCGGCCGCTCGGCGGCCTCCGCCTGCGCAGCGCGCGGCTCGGACGGCTCCTCCGCTACATCCGAATGGCGGCCGACGCCAAGCAGCCGCTGTTGCATTTCGCGATCCGCGGCGAGACGGCGCGATTCCACGATGCGGCTGATCCGCCCGTTGACCATGATAGCGACCTGCTCGGAGACCGAAGTCGCGACGCCGATGTTCTGCTCGATGACAAGAATCGCGATGTCGCTTTCCGCGCCGAGCCGGACCAACATCTCTTCGACCTGCGCGACAATAACCGGCGCGAGGCCCTCGGTCGGTTCGTCCATGATCAAGAAATGCGGATTGGTCACGAGGGCCCGGCCGATGGCCAGCATCTGCTGCTCGCCGCCGGAAAGCTGGCCGCCGCCATTGTTGCGGCGCTCGGCAAGGCGGGGAAAGACCTCGTAGATGCGCTCGACGGTCCACGCGCCCCTCTGTCCCGCCGAGACCATCCTCAGATGCTCATCGACCGAGAGCGAGCGCCAGAGACGGCGTCCCTGCGGGACGTAACCCACGCCCATCCGCGCGATTTCGGCGGGCGAGCGTCCGACGAGGTCCTGCCCGCGCATGCGGATCGAGCCGCTTGCGGCGGGGACCAGGCCGATGATCGACTTGCAAAGCGTCGTCTTGCCCATGCCATTGCGGCCGACGACCGACAGAACCCCGCGTTCAAGGGTGAGTTCCACGCCTTGCAACGCATGCGAGCGCCCGTAATAGAC
>Ga0335069_10011394_pt1 | contig 12545 bp, 11 predicted proteins | sample Lox_Sample_11_FD_206714 | JGI IMG/M metagenome (GOLD analysis project Ga0335069, IMG submission 206714) | Soil microbial communities from Loxahatchee National Wildlife Refuge, Florida, United States - Lox_Sample_1.1 | ecosystem: Environmental > Terrestrial > Soil > Wetlands | place: USA...
GCCTCGGTGAGGCCCAGATGCAGCGCATAGTCGCACCGCCGCGAGAGCGCGCGATAGACGGCGATCAGGTCCTGCACGCCCGACATCTTGCAGCTGAGGATGATCTGGTCGGCCGGCAGCCCGATCGCCTCGGCCCGTCGGGCCGAGCCGATCGCCGACGCGATGATGGCGCGGTACATGATCTGGCGCGGCTCGGAAGGCTCTGGGAGGCGTGCGTTCTCGTCCATCATCGCCGCGAGGAGCTCCTGGTCGAGGCTGCCCCAATTCACGCCGATGCGCACGGGCTTGTCGAGTCGCGCCGCGACTTCGACCATCTGTGCGAACTGCCGGTCGTGCTTCTCGCCCTTGCCGACGTTGCCGGGGTTGATGCGGTACTTCGACAGCGCCTCGGCGCACGCCGGGAAATCGCTCAGCAGGCGATGCCCGTTGTAGTGGAAGTCTCCGACCAGCGGGACGTCGATGCCCATGCGGTCGAGCTGCTCCCGGATGTGCGGCACGGCCTGCGCGGCTTCGGGCGTGTTGACCGTGATGCGCACGAGCTCGGAGCCCGCGAGCGCGAGTTCCTTGACCTGGATTGCGGTGCCGATCGCGTCGACCGTGTCGGTGTTCGTCATCGCCTGCACGCGCACCGGCGCATCGCCACCGATCGTGACCGTGCGCGCACCCCAACGCACGCGCGCCTGGCGCGTGTGCCGGCGCCGCGGCTCGGCCGCGGGCACGTCGCCGTCTACTGCCGGGTCCCTCGTATCCATGCGGTCAGCCTTCGTGGACATGCTCAACGCAGCTCGAGGCGCGCCAGGTTCTCGTGTGTGTACGGCGCGAGCGCCACCGGTTGCCCGCGGAACGTCACGGCCGTGGCCGGCGCGTTGCCGATGCGCAGCCGCAGCGGCACGGCACCCTCGAGCGCCACCGATTCGCCGGGCCGCACGGTGCGCGCGAGCAGCGACTTCCCTTCCGCGTCGACGACCTCGATCCACGAATCGCTCGTCACGTGCAGCACGAGGGCGCCCTCTTCACGGTCGGCGCTCGAATCAGCGGCGCCGTTCGCATCCGCCGCGCTGGCCGCCGAAGGTGACGGCGTCGCGGCGGCATCCGAAGCGAACGTCGCTGCCGCTTCGGTGCTCGACGGGCTCGACGCGTCCGCAGCCGGCGCGCTGGCCGCGGCGCCGGTCGCAATGTCGGAAGCCGCGACGGACGCGAGCATCGCCGACGCCGAGCTCGACGGCCGCGGCGCGACGCCCGACGCGCTCGACGATGCCGAGGCGACGTGCCGCCAGGGCGGCGCCGGCAGCCACCCCGCGGGCAATGCGTAGACGATGCCCGCCACGACGAGCAATGCGGCAGGCCCCCACACCGCGGGCCGCAGCCATGGCGCGTCGTCCTCGCCCATCGGGCCTGCGGGCCGCGAGCGGAACGGTTCGTTCAGCCCCGAACCGACGTCGCCGAGCCGGTGCGCGTCGGGGCGCGGCAGCAGTGCGAGCACGGGTGCCGCATCGATCTTCAACGTGCGACAGACCGTCTGCGCGAGCGCACGCGTGAACGTGGCGTCCGGCAATTCGTCGAGGCGGTCGGCCTCCAGCAGCTCGAGCTTGCGCGGCGTGACCTTGATCGTGCTCGCCAGGGCGGCAATGTGCAGGCCCTGGGCCTGGCGCGCCTCGCGCAGCAAGCGCCCGGCGGTGGGCGGCGCTGCCACGCTGTCCGTCTCACTCATCGAAACCACCTCTCAGGAAGGCCGCGGTCTCGGGAGCGTCGGGAAAGCGGTTGCGCAGCTGCATGCCGAAGTCCTGTGCGCCCTGCTGGTTGCCGAGCCGCTTCTCGATACGGGCCGCGAGCCACAGCGTCTGTGCATTCGAGAGCTCGGGGATGGCGTTGACGCGGCGCACGTAGAAGCGTGCACGCTCGTACTGGCCGCGCTGGTAGAGCACCTCGGAAAGGTGGAACGCCGTGGTCGGGTTGCTCGGATCGAGCTCATAGGAGCGCGAGAGCGTCTGCTCCGCGACATCCAACCGGCCTGCCGACGCCTGGCACACGCCTTGGGCGAGCAGCGTGCGCGGGCCATCGCGGTACTGGGGCACGGCGAGCGCGCGGCGGAACATCGCGTCGGCCTCGTCGTAGCGTCTTTGCTGGCACAGGTACCAGCCGTAGTTGTGCAGGCCGTCGCCGTACTGGGGATTGATCTGCAGGGCACGCCGGAAGCTGTCGTCGGCGAGCGCCAGGTCACCGAGGTTCGCGTAGATCAGGCCGCGCAGCATGTACGCCGCGTCGAGCGACGGATCGGCCTGGATGGCGAGCTTGACCTGCTCCAGCGCGGTCGTCATCTGGCCGCGCTGGAAGTACGCTTCGGCGAGCTCCAGCCGGGCGCGGCCACGGCGGGCCGCATCGGACTCTTCCGACGCGGAACTGCCTTCGTTCGTTCCGCGCGTGCCGGCCTGCGGCGGCGTCAAGGGCCCCGGTCCCGCCGCACTCGTGGTCGTCGTCGAGACGGTCGTGCAGCCCACGAGGCACATGACGCTTCCCAGCGCAACGACGAGCCCGCGCGACGCGCGGCGTCTCATGCGGCGCCCGAGCGCCGGCGGGGCGCGTGGTGTCCGGCAGCGGCGACCGGCACGATGCGGATCGGTGCACGGGTCATGCGACGCTCGACGTGCGTTCGGTCCCGGACCTCACCGGCGAGCTGTCCGCACGCCGCCGCGATGTCGTCGCCGCGCGTGCGCCGCACGGTGGTGACGATGCCGCCCTCGTGCAGGATGCGCGCGAACGCAGCCACCCGCACGGGCGAGGAGCGCTGCAGGCCCGACTGCGGGAACGGGTTGAACGGGATCAGGTTGAACTTGCAGGGCAAGCCGCCCGGACGCGCATCCGCCACCAGCGCGAGCAGCTCGCGGGCATGCGCCGGGGCGTCGTTCACGCCGTCGAGCATGCAGTACTCGAAGGTGATGAAGTCGCGCGGCGCGCGCTCGAGATAGCGGTCGCACGCGCCGAGCAGCTCCGCGAGCGGGTACTTGCGATTGAGCGGCACGAGCTCATCGCGCAGTGCGTCGTTCGGCGCGTGCAGCGACACCGCCAGCGCCACGGGACAGTCCTCGCGGAGCCGGTCGATCATCGGCACGACGCCGGACGTGGACACCGTGACCCGGCGGCGCGACAGGCCGTACGCATGGTCATCGAGCATCGTGCGCAGGGCCGGCACGAGCGCGCCGTAGTTCTGCAGCGGCTCGCCCATCCCCATCATGACCACGTTCGTGATCGCGCGCTCGCCTTCGGGCAGCTCGAGTCGCTCGCGCAACGCGAACTCCGCATGGCGCAGCTGCGCCACGATCTCCGCGGTCGTGAGGTTGCGGCTGAACCCCTGGTGCCCCGTCGAACAGAATCGGCAGCCCACGGCGCACCCGGCCTGGGACGATACGCACAGCGTGCCGCGGTGCGCCTCGGGGATGTACACGCTCTCGACTGCGTTGCCGCCCCCCACATCGAACAGCCACTTGACGGTGCCGTCGGTCGCGAGCTGCTCCGTCAGCACGGGCAAGGCGCCGACCGTCGCGCCGGCCTGCAGCTTCGCGCGAAGGCTGCCGGCCAGATCCGTCATCGCGTCGAAGTCGCGCGCGCCCTTGCGATGGATCCAGCGAAACAGCTGCGTCGCGCGAAAGCGCTTCTCGCCGAGCGATTCGACGTGCTCGGCAAGCTCTTCGCGATCGAAGTCGAGGAGATCGATGGCCGGCATCGACGAAGCCGCGTCAGCGGCTGTAGATCTGCATCGCCGGAAAGAAGAAGGCGACTTCGGCACGAGCCGTTTCGGGCCCGTCCGAACCGTGCACGGCGTTCGCGTCGATGCTGTCGGCGAAATCGGCACGGATGGAGCCCTTCTCGGCCTTCTTCGGGTCCGTGGCGCCCATCAGCTGGCGGTTCTTCGCGATCGCGTCCTCGCCTTCGAGCACCTGGATCATGACCGGCCCGGAGATCATGAACGACACGAGGTCGCTGAAGAACGGCCGCTCCTTGTGCACCGCGTAGAAGGCCTCGGCTTCGCCACGCGACAGATGCGCCATCTTGGCCGCCACGATGCGCAGGCCTGCCTTCTCGAAGCGCGCGTAGATCTCGCCGATCACGTTCTTCGCGACGGCGTCCGGCTTGATGATCGAAAGGGTGCGTTCGAGCGCCATGGTTCGTTCCTGCACGCGGAGGTTGGCAAAGCTTTTCATTGTACCGCCCGCACCCCTCGCGCCGGGGCGCATGAGGTGGACCCGCCGGAGGCTTCGCGGTTCCGCCGAGGCCCGAAGCGTGCCGGCTTGCCGCCGTCGCACGCGCCGGCCCTCGGGGCGATCAGCGGCCTCGCCGACCTCCGCCGAACCCGCCTCCGCCAAAGCCACCGCCCCCTCCGCGGTTGCCGCCCCCGCCGCGGCCGCCCTTGTTCTTGCGGTGGAACGCATCGGCGCCGATGTAGCCGACCGACGTCTGCAAGGGATCGGGCTGCTTCGGTCCGCTGCCGCGGTTGGGGTTCGACGGTGCGCTGCCGCCCGGTCCGAAGCCGCCTCCTCCCGCACGGTTGAAGCCGCGCTGTCGCGAGCCCTGCACGAAGCGCCTGTCGAAGGTCTGCTCGAGCGGGTTCGGGATCGTCGCCGGATCCGGCGGACCGTCGTCATCGTAAGGATCGCGCTCCACCCCGGTCGGCGCGTCTTGCGCACGCAACGGCGAGCCGCGCTGTTTGTCCGGCCGCGGGGGCCGCTGCTTGTTGTGTCCGCCCGGCGGTCTTTCGCCGTCGCCCTTGCCATTGGCGAGCCGTCGGATCGCGCGCACGTCGTCCTCGTCGAGATCGATCCACTGACCGCGCTTCAGGCCGTGGGGGAGCACCACCGTGCCGTATCGGATGCGGATGAGACGGCTGACCGTCAGCCCGACCTCCTCGAACATGCGGCGCACCTCGCGGTGTCGACCCTCGGTGATGACCACGCGGTACCAGCGATTGGCACCATCGCCACCGCCCTCCTCGATGGACTTGAAGGCGGCAGGCTGCCCGTCGATGTCCACGCCCTCGAGCAGTTCCTCGCGCATGTCGTCGTCGAGCGCACCGAGCACGCGGACGGCGTACTCACGCTCCACGCCGAATCGCGGGTGCATGAGTTGGTTCGCCAGCCCGCCGGAGTTCGTGAAGAGCAGCAGGCCCTCGGTGTTGATGTCGAGGCGTCCGACCGACTGCCACTTGCCGTGTGGAAGGCGCGGCAGCCGCCGGAATACGGTGGGGCGGTTCTGCGGGTCGTCGTGGGTGACGATCTCACCGGCGGGCTTGTGATACGCGAGGATGCGCGGTGGAGGTGGCACGATGCGCAGGCGCACGGGCTTGCCTGCGACCTTCACCTGATCGCCGAAGGAAATGCGCTGGCCGATGTGCGCGGGCTCGCCGTTCACGGTGATGCGCCCGTCGAGGATCAGTTCCTCCATGTCGCGGCGCGATCCGATGCCCGCCTGCGCCAGCACCTTTTGCAGCTTCGGGGCCTCGGGGTCCGGCGGCAGGATGCGCCGCGGCGGCTCCGCACCTTCGGGCACCTCCACCTGCGCATCGAAGGCGCCGGACATCACCTGGGCGAACACCTCGCCTGCCGGGACCGGTTCCGGGCGCGGTGGTCGGGAAGCCTCGTCAACTTCGCGTTCGTCATCGTCGTCGTCGTCGAAGTCATCGCGACGCGAGAGCCCTGGGTCGGCGTCGACGGCATCCGCGTCCGGAACCGTGCCCTCCGCACGCTGCCGGTCCCGATGCCGGTCGCGGCGACGGCGCCGGTTGCGGCCACGTCTCTCGCCGTCCTGGGCCCGCGCGCCGTCGCCCGCCGATGGCGGGGCTTCGGTGGCATCCGCGACCGTCGTCGCGGCCGTGGCCGCCCCCTCGACTGACACGACTCGAGCCGCATCCGGAGCGCTGCCTTCGTGCTCCTCGCGCCGAGGATGCGTCTGCATCGGCGGCGCCGCTTCGACGGTCGTCACCCCGGCGACCGGCGCGTGCGCGACGGTGTCGTCGCTCGGGTCGACCGCCACCTTGGCCGCGCGCCGCCGTCGCGGCTTCGGGGCCGTGCCGGCCTCGCCGCCATCGGCGCCCGCATCGGACGTGGTGCGAGCCTCGGCAGGGTCGTTCGACGACGGATCGGCAGGAGCGTTCATGCGTGTGGCTCCAAAGGAGCGACGTGGACGGATTCGGACGGGTCGGGGATCGATCGCTCGGGCTCGCCCGCATCGACCGTGGGTGCAGCGCCAAAGTCGGGCTCCGACGGTTCGGCGGGCGGGGCCGCATCGAGCAGCGACGGTTGCTCGAGCAGCGCCTCGATCGGCGCTCCGTCGCCCTGCAGCGGCGGAAGGTCCGCCAGGGTCGCAAGACCCAGATCGTCGAGGAACTGACGTGTCGTCGCGAGCAACGCGGGACGCCCTGGCGCTTCGCGATAGCCGATGACCTCGACCCACCCGCGGTCCTCGAGCTGCTTGACGATCTGACTGCCGACGGCAACGCCGCGGATGTCCTCGATATCGCCGCGCGTCACCGGTTGCCGGTAGGCGATGATGGCCAGCGTCTCGAGGACGGCGCGCGAATAGCGCAGCGGCTTTTCGGGATTGAGGCGCGCGAGGTGCTCGCGCATCTCGGGGCGGCTTTGATAGCGCCAGCCGCTGGCCAGGGCCACGAGCTCGTGGCCACGGCCGTCGCATTCCCGCACGAGCTCGTCGAGCATCACCTGCAGCGCGTCGGGCTCGACCGCGTCACCGAGCAACGCCCGCATCTCCTGCAACGGCATCGGCTGATTCGCGCACAGGAGCGCGGTCTCGAGGACGCGCTTCGCATCCAGGGCAGTCATGGGCTTCGTCTGCATCCTCGGCCGGAGCGACCGGCTCACCTACGGCGGCGTGAACTCTCGTTGCGTGTGCCCGGGGCTCTCGCCCGTGCGCGGCGTGGGCGACGCGTGAGCGTCGGCGGTGGCACCCTCACGGGCACCGCGTCAGGATCGGGACCACGTCCCCCTGGAAAGGCGCAGCGCGTTCGGCAGCTGCGCGGCATCAGGCTGGATCGCCATTGTAGCCGACGGCGAGCCGTCTCACGGCGTGGCGGATGCCACACCCAGCGCGTCCAGGGCCGCGCGAAGGTCCGCTGGCGGGCGCGACTCGAACGCCAGCGGCTGTCCGCCGACCGGGTGCATGAACCCGAGTCGCGCCGCGTGGAGCGCCTGACGGTGAAGGCCGAGCGCGGGCGTCCCGCCATAGAGCGCGTCGGCGACGAGCGGATGGCCCTGGGCCGCGAGGTGCACGCGGATCTGGTGCGTACGCCCGGTCTGCAGCCGACACGCCAGCACCGTGCAGCCTTCGGCAGCGGCGAGGCGCCGCACATCGGTGCGGGCCGGACGCCCCGACGCCACCACGCCCATGCGCACCCGCGAGCGCGGATCGCGGCCGATCGGCAGGTCGATGGTGAACTCACCGCGGCGCACGGTGCCGTGCGCGATCGCGAGATATTCGCGTCGCACCTGCCGTTCGGCGATGGCGCGCGACAGCACGAGCGTCGACGCGCTCGTCTTCGCGACGACCATGAGTCCCGACGTGTCCTTGTCGAGCCGATGCACGATCCCGCCGCGCGGAAGTGCGGCAGCCGCGGGGACGTACGCGAGCAGGCCGTTCAGGAGCGTTCCCGTCCAATGACCGGCAGCCGGGTGAACGACCAGACCCGCCGGCTTGTCGATGACGATGAGATGCTCGTCCTCGAACACGATCGGTAGCGGCATGGGCTCGGCCCTGAACGCCCGGCTCTCCTCGGTCGGCACCAGCACGACCTCGAGACGCTGACCGGCCCGCACCTTGCGGGCCGGCTGACGCACGACCACGCCGTCGACGCTCACGTGCCCCGCGGCGGCGAGGCCCTGAAGGTGACTGCGCGAGAATTCGGGTGCCATCGCAACCAGCGCCTTGTCGAGGCGCCCGCCGTGCAGCGCCGCGTCGACCAGCACGGCGCGCCGTTCCGGCACCTCGTCGGCGGGCTCGGTCGCCAGATCCTCGGTGCCCTCGGCACGCGGGCGGGCATCGATGTCCTTCGCGGAAGCGGCCATATAAAATCCGATCGTTTCCGCCTCAGGCCAGCGCTGCGCGCCTTCCGTCATGCCACTCCTGCACTTCGCGCGCCGCCGACTCGCGCAGCCGCTCGGAGCACTCCTCGTCGCGGCCCTCGCCGCCTGCAGCACGACCGGCAAGGACGAGACCGCCGACTGGAGCACCGAGCGCATCTACTCCGAGGCCAAGGAAGAAGCGGCGTCGGGCAACTACGAGCGCGCGGCCAAGCTGTACGAACGGCTCGAGGGCCGTGCCGCCGGCAACATCCTCTCGCAGCAGGCGCAGCTCGAACGCGCCTACCTCATGTACAAGACCGGCGAGAAGGCGCAGGCCCTGACGATCCTCGAACGGTTCATCAAGGTCAATCCCACGAGTCCGGCATTCGACTACGCGCTCTACCTGCAGGGGCTGGTCAATTTCAACGACAACCTGGGCATTCTCGGCAGCTTCGCCGGGCAGGACCTGTCGGAGCGCGACCAGCAGGCGTCGCGAGATGCCTATCAGTCGTTCAAGCAGCTCGTCGATCGCTTCCCGCAGTCGACCTACGCCGACGACGCGCGCAACCGCATGAACTACATCGTGAACGCGCTGGCGGCTTACGAAGTGCATGTGGCGCGGTACTACTTCCGGCGAGGCGCCTACGTCGCCGCGGCCAACCGCGCGCAGCAGGCGGTGACGGAGTTCCAGCAGTCGCCCTCGACGGAGGAGGCGCTGTTCATCATGGTGCAGAGCTACGAGAAGCTGGGGCTGATGGAGCTGCGAGACGATGCCGACCGCGTGCTCGCACGCAACTATCCCAACACACGCCTCTACGAGACCGGCGTCGGCGGCAAGAAGCAGACCCGCTGGTGGCAGATCTGGTAGGCGCGCTGCCTGCCTTCACGCGTCCGCGAGGGCCGCGCCGCGCAGGCTTGCTAGCCACGCCATCGCGTTCGCCTCCGAATCGACCGATGTCATCGGCGGCAGCGCGGCGCGCAGGCGTGCGCCGTAGGGCATCGACGCCATGCGAGGGTCGCAGACGACGAGCAGGCCGCGGTCGTCCTCGTGGCGGATCAGGCGACCCGCGCCCTGCTTGAGCGACACGGCGGCCTCGGCCACGAAGTAGTCGGCGAACGCCGATCGGCCCTCCCGCTCGAGACGAGCGACGCGCGCCTCCACCAGCGGATCATTGGGCGGCGGAAACGGCAGCTTGTCGATGACCACGCACTGCAGCGCTTCGCCGGGAACGTCGACGCCTTCCCAGAAGCTCTGCGAGCCCACGAGCACCGCATGCGGATGCGCCATGAACCGCTGCATCAGCTGTCGCTTCGGCGCCTGGCCCTGCACCAGCACGTCCAGCGCATCGCCGCTTTCCGCGAACATCTGCTGGAGCGCTTCACCGATGGTGCCGAGCGCACGCAACGTGGTCGTCAGCACGAAGGTGCGGCCACCGAGAGCACGCGCGCACCGCGCCGCCAGCGCCGCGACGGCGCGTGCATGGGCCGGCTCGTTGGGCTTCGGGAACGGGCGCGGGATCCAGAGCCGTGCGTGCGCGTGGTAGTCGAAGGGGCTGCCGAGGCGCAGCACCTTCGCATCTTCGAGCCCCGAGGGTTCGGTGAACCATGAGAGGCGGTCGTCGTCGCCGAGCGTGGCCGACGTGAACACCCAGGCCTTCGGCAGGCGTTCCCGCTGCTCGCGCAGCGCCGAGCGGATGTCGAGAGGCGATTCGACCAGTCGGGCGTGGTGCGCCGACACGTCGATCCACCGCACGCTGCCTTCGGACGGCTCGCCATCGAAGCGCCGCGCGACCTCCGCGAGGCGTTGGGCGCGCTCCACGAGCCGCGTGAAGTCGGGCGCCATCGCCTCCACCGCCACCAGACCGTCGGCGGCCGACTCGCACGCGCGCGCCAGCGCCGCGAGCGCCTCGATGAAGGAAGCCCGGCCGGCGCGCTCCGACCAGCGCAGGCGCGATCCGGTACGCGCGTCGCTCGCGACCGCCAGTCGGAGGTCGCGGGCCGCACGTTCGCAAGCCCCGGCCAGCTCCTGCCACGCCACGAGCCCGCGCGCCTGCTGAAGGCCGGCCGCGAGCAGGTCGCGCGCGAAGTCGATCACCTGCGTCGTGCCGAGGACCGTGCCCAGGAACTGCACGCCCGCCTCCGCCAGCTGGTGCGCCTCGTCGAAGAGCGCGAGGTCGACGGTGGGAAGCAGCTCCGCCACGCCGCTGTCGCGCAGCGCGACGTCGGCGAAGAACAGATGGTGGTTCACCACCACGACGTCGGCCCCCATCGCCTCGCGCCGCGCGCGAACCACGTGGCAATCGCGAAAGCGAGGGCACTCGCCGCCGAGGCAGTTCTCGCGCGTGCTCGTGACGAGCGGGATCACGCTGCTGCGCTCGTCGAGATCGGGCAGTTCGGCGAGGTCGCCGCTCGCCGTCGCCACGGCCCAGCGTTCGATCTTCGCGAGCGCATGCACGGCATGACGGTCCGGCAGCGTCTCGGTGCGGCGCACCTGTTCGAGGCGATGCAGGCACAGGTAGCTCGCACGACCCTTGAGCAACGCGACCTCGACCGGAACCTGAAGCGCCTCCCGAAGGCGCGGCAGGTCACGCAGGAACAACTGGTCCTGCAGGTTCTTGGTGGCCGTGCTCACCAGCACGCGTGCGCCGCTCAGCAGCGCGGGGACGAGGTACGCGTAGGTCTTGCCCACGCCCGTGCCCGCCTCGACGACGAGCGTCTCCCGACCTTCGACGGCGGACGCGACCGCACGCGCCATGCGCACCTGCACGTCGCGTTCGACGTAGTGCGCGTCGGCACGTGCCAGCGGGCCGGCCGCGGCGAACGCCGCCGCCACCGCGTCCTCGAGCGGTGTGCCGACCTCGGCCGCGGGCGTCACGCAGGCTGCGGTGGATCGAGCTCCGCTTCGATGCGGGCCATCTGATCGCGCAGCATGAGGCGGCGCTTCTTCAGGCGACGCACGGCGAGCTCGTCACCGGCCGGATCGGTCGCGGCACGATCGATCAGGCTGTCGAGGTCCGCATGTTCGATGCGCAACTCGATCAACCGGCGCGGCAGTGAGTGCAGATCGTTGTCCATCGGTGCGCGACTATGTCGCGGTTTTCGAGGCTTTCGCCCTAGGCAAAGCGATTATAGTTTTCGGCCATGAGCACTTCGACCCTGGGCTATCGCCTGTCGGCGACGACGGGCATCCACCGGGGAGACAGGGCGTACCAGCAGGACCAGGTCGCGATCTTCTCGCACGGCCGGGTCCCCGGCTGCATCATGGGCGTTCTCGCCGATGGCATGGGTGGCAAGAGCGGCGGGCGCAAGGCGGCGGATCAGGTGTTGCTCACGGCGCAGCAGCTCTTCGACCGCTATTCGCCGAGCCGCGACGACGCGGCGGAGTCGCTCAAGCAACTGGTGCTCGAGGCGCACCTGATGATCAAGCTGACGGCGATCACCTCCGAGGAAGAACCGCACAGCACGGTGGCCGCCTTCCTCATCAGCCCGAATCGCGAGTGCGACATGATCCACGCAGGCGACTCGCGCCTGTACCACTTCCGCGGGCCCGAGATGGTGATGCGCACGATCGACCATTCGTATGTGCAGCGCCTGGTGGACGAACGCCAGATCACCGAGGAAGAGGCGAACAACCACCCGCAGTCGAACCTGCTGACGGGCTGTCTCGGCACCTTTCAGGACCCGCCGATCACGAGTCGCCACATCGACCGCCTCGAGGTCGGGGACGCGATCCTCGCCTGCAGCGACGGGCTCTGGCACTACTTCACCCCGCGCGAGCTCGGCGCCATCGTGCACGCGCTGCCACCGCGCGAGGCCACCGAGATGCTGGTCGGCAAGGCCCGCCAGCGGGCGCGGGGCGCAGGCGACAACCTGTCGCTGGCGCTCGTGCGCGTCGAGCCGCTCGGCTAGAGGTCGGACGCGGCCGGCACGGGCAACGGTGCGGCCGGCTTCTTCGACTCGGCGCGGCGTGCGTTCTTCGCTTCTGTTTCGGCGCGGTGCGCCTCCGCGGCCCGCTGCGCGGCGTCGAACGTCGCGCGGCTGCGCGCCTCCTCCGATGCGGGCCTCGGGCCGCCCGGCAGGCGCCCCGGACTCTTCATGACCGGATTCGGCGCGGGCGCCGCCGGGCGCTCGCTCGCATGCGGTTGCGGTTGCTCGGGCGCACCGCCCGAGGCCGCGCGCGGCGAGCGCGCCGGCGCGCTGGCGCGCTGCGCATCCGTCCGCGCACGCTCGTCGAGTTCTTCGCGACGGTCGGCGGCACGGGCCTGGCGCTGCCCTTCGTCGAGCACGTTCTCCTCGCGGCGCAGCGCCCCGAGGGTGGCGCGCCGCTCGCGCTGCGCGTCGTCCATGCAGGCCGTGACGGCGAAGCGCTGGCGACACTCGCGCTCGCGTTCCGCGTAGTGTTGCTCGGCCGCGGCTCGCGCGGCGGCGATGCGCTGGCGTTCGGCCGCGACGTCGGGCGGCTCCGCACGCGCGGCACCG
>Ga0335069_10011395_pt1 | contig 12543 bp, 9 predicted proteins | sample Lox_Sample_11_FD_206714 | JGI IMG/M metagenome (GOLD analysis project Ga0335069, IMG submission 206714) | Soil microbial communities from Loxahatchee National Wildlife Refuge, Florida, United States - Lox_Sample_1.1 | ecosystem: Environmental > Terrestrial > Soil > Wetlands | place: USA: Florida...
GGGCGCTGGTGGACGACGCGGCCACGCTGGCCAAGGCGGGGGTGGAGGGCCGGCTCGCCACCCGGGCCGATGCCTCCCGCCACCAGGGCGAGTTCCGCAGGGTGATCCAGGGAGTGAACGACACGCTGGACGCGGTGGTGACCCCGCTGCAGGCGGCCGCCGAATCGGTCGAGGCCATCTCCCGCGGCGCCATCCCGCCGCGCATCGACGTGGACTACCAGGGGGACTTCGCCCGCATCCGCGACAGCCTCAACCGCTGCATCGACGCCATCAACCTCCTGGTGGCCGACGCCAACGCGCTGGCCCAGGCCGGCGCGGAAGGGCGGCTGGGCACCCGGGCCGACGCCTCCCGGCACCAGGGCGACTTCCGCCGCATCGTGGAAGGCGTCAACCGGACGCTCGACTCGGTGGTCGGACCGCTCGACCTGGCAGCCCGGACGGTGGCCGACCTGGCCTCGGGCAGCATCCCCGCCCCCATTGCCGATGGGTTCAGCGGCGACTTCGCCCGGCTGCGCGACAACCTCAACACCTGCATCGCCGCGGTGAACCACCTGGTGGCGGACACCAACGGCCTGGTCGAGTCCGCCGCCGCGGGCAACCTCTCGCACCGGGCCGACGCCTCCCGCCACCAGGGCGACTTCGCCCGGATCGTGAACGGCATCAACCAGATGCTGGAGGAGGCCACCGCCCCCGCCAACGAGGCTGCAGCGGTGCTGGAGCGGCTGGCCTCCAGGGACCTGTGCGCCCGCATGACCGGCAGCTACCACGGCGACCACGACCGCATCCGCAAGGCCATCAACGCCACCGGTGACGCCCTGCAGGGCGCGCTCATCCAGGTGGCCCGGGCGGTGGAGCAGGTCTCGGGGGCCGCCACGCAGATCGCCTCCTCGTCGCAGGCGGTCGCCTCCGGTGCCTCGGAGCAGGCCAGCTCGCTCGAGTCCATCACCAGCTCGATCGACGCAGTCTCCGGCACCGCCCGCCACTCGGCCGACAGCGCCCAGCAGGCCGACGCGCTCACCGGCGGCGCCCGCACGGCCGCCGGCGCGGGCACCGCCGCGGTCACCCAGCTCCAGGGCGCCATGGAGCGGATCCGCCGCTCCACCGACCGCACCGGGCAGATCATCAAGGACGTCTCGGAGATCGCCTTCCAGACCAACCTCCTCGCCCTCAACGCCGCCGTGGAGGCCGCCCGCGCCGGGGAGGCGGGCCGCGGCTTCGCCGTCGTGGCCGAGGAGGTCCGGTCCCTGGCCCTGCGCGCCAAGGAGGCGGCGCAGAAGACCGAGGAGCTCATCCGCCAGTCGGTCCAGCAGGCGGGCGAGGGGGGGGCAGCGGCTGCCGAGGTCTCGACCCGCCTGGGGGAGATCGCCCAGGGCGTCTCCCGCGTCTCCGACATCGTGGCCGAGATCGCCGCCTCCTCCCGGGAGCAGAGCGCCGGGATCGGGCAGGTCACCCAAGCTCTGGGCGAGATGGACAAGGTCACCCAGCAGAACGCGGCCAGCGCCGAGGAGTCCTCCAGCGCCGCCAGCGAGCTCAGCGCCCAGGCGGAGGAGCTCGCCTCCATGATCGCCACCTTCCACCTCGAGGACGGGCCAGTGGGTGGGGCCCGCCTCGCCACGCCCGGTCGACGGGCCGGCCCGACCGCCCAGCCCACCTTCCCCCGCGCCTGAGGAGAGAACCATGCGCAAGCTGTTCGCCCTGATCGCCGTCGCCCTGATCGCCCCTGCAGCCTTCGCCGAGGACCGCGCCACCACCAAGGACGCGGAGCGGCTGGTCCACAAGGCCGTCGAGTACGTGAAGTCCGCCGGCAAGGAGAAGGCCCTCGCGGTCTTCAGCGATCCCAAGGGTCCCTTCAGCTTCCGGGACCTGTACGTCTTCGCCATCGACTTCAAGGGCACGGTCCTGGCTCACGGGGCGAAGAAGGAACTCATCGGGAAGAACGACTGGGACCGCAAGGACAGGACCGGGAAGCTCTTCACCCAGGCGATGATCCAGATCGCCAAGACCACGGGCAACGGCTGGGAGGAGTACGAGTTCGAGAACCCGGCCACCGGCAAGCTCGAGAACAAGGTCGCCTACGTCGAGCGGGTGGACGACTACTTCGTCGCCTGCGGCGCCTTCAAGCCCTAGCGGCGCCGGACGGGCCCGGCGGCCCTTGCCGGGGCGTGACGGGGCGCCCTGCCCATGCCATGGATCGGGCATGGCGACGCCCAACTTCAAGCAGGAGCTGGTGGCGGTGTTCGGCCAGCCGGTGGCCGAGAATCCCACCCAGGCCATGGTCGAGGCGGCCTTCCGCCACCACGGCCTCCCCTGGCGCTACCTCACCATCGAGGTGGCTCCCGGCGACCTTGCCGCCGCCGTGGCCGGGGCGAGGGCCATGGGCTTCCGCGGCTTCAACTGCACCATCCCCCACAAGGTGGCGGTCATCGCCCACCTCGACGAGCTGGGCGAGTCGGCCGCGCTCATGGGCGCGGTGAACTGCGTGGTGCGCCGGGGCGACCGGCTGGTGGGCGAGAACACCGACGGCAAGGGCTTCCTGGAGTCGCTCCGCCCGCTCCGCGACCCGGCCGGCGCCCGGGTCCTGGTCCTCGGCGCCGGCGGCGCCGCCCGGGCCATCGCGGTCGAGCTGGCGCTGGCCGGCGCCCGGGCCTTCACCGTGGTGAACCGCTCCCCGGCGCGCGGCCAGGCGCTGGTGGACCTCCTGAACGGCAAGGTCCGGGAGCGGGTGGGGCGGGACCTCTCCGCTGCCTTCGTTCCCTGGCAGGGCGACCACCGGGTGGCGGAGGGCACCGACGTCTTGGTGAACACCACCTCCATAGGGCTCTTCCCCGACGTGAACGCGCGGGTGGCCCTCGACCTCGCCTCGCTGCGCCCGGGGATGGTGGTGGCCGACGTCATCCCCAACCCCCCGCGCACCCGCCTGGTCCGCGACGCCGCGGCCCGCGGCTGCACGGTCATCGACGGGCTGGGGATGCTGGTCGGCCAGGGGATCCTGGGAATCCAGTACTGGACCGGGGTCCTGCCCGACGGGAAGGTGATGCGGCAGGCGCTGGAGCAGGTGTTCGGCGGCTGACCCTCAGGCGGTCCGCCGCCCGCCCAAAAAGCGCGCCAGCCGGTCCATGGCCTCGACGAGGCGCTCCCGCGAGGTGGTGTAGGAGAAGCGCAGGTGGCGCTCGGGCGCGTTGCGCCCGAAATCGAGCCCGGGGGTGATCGCCACGCCAGCGCTCTCCAGGATGTCCAGGGCCAGCCGGCCGCTGTCCGCGCCGAAGGCGCCGCACCCGGCGTAGACGTAGAACGCTCCCTGGGGCACGACGGGCACGTCGAACCCCATGGCCCGGAGCGCCGGCACCACCAGATCGCGCCGCGCCCGGAGCTCCTCGCGGCGCGCCTCCAGGACGGCCAGGGTCTCGGGCAGGAACGCGGCCAGGGCCGCACGCTGGGCCAGGGCCGAGGGGCAGATGTAGAGGTTCTGGGCCAGCTTCTCCAGCTCGCGCACGTACTCCGGCGGCGAGACCATCCACCCCAGGCGCCAGCCGGTCATGGCCCAGTACTTGGAGAAGCTGTTCACCACGAACAGCTGGTCGGAGATGGCCAGCGCCGTACCGGGGTCGGCCCCGTAGGTGAGGCCGTGGTAGATCTCGTCCACCACCAGCCGCCCGCCGCGCCGGCGCACCACCTCGTGGATGCCGCGGAGCGCCGCCTCGCCCACCAGCGTGCCGGTGGGATTGGCCGGCGAGGCGACCAGGGCCGCCGCGGTCCGCTCGCCCCACCGCGCCTCGACCAGCTCGGGCGTGAGCTGCCAGCCGGTCTCCGGACCCACCGGAAGACCCACCGGCTCGCCGTCCACCGTGCGGGCGAACTGGCGGTTGCAGGGATAGCCCGGGTCGGCCACCAGCAGCTCGGAGCCGGGGTCGAGGAGCACGGCCAGGGCGAGCAGCAGCGCGCCCGAGGAGCCGGGCGTCACGATCACCCGATCGGGCGAGACCTCCACGCCGTAGCGGGTGCGGTAGAAGCCGGCGATGGCCTCTCGGAGCTCTGGGAGGCCCAGCGCCACGGTGTAGGGAAGCGCCCCGGCGGCCAGCGCCGCCGCGGCCGCCCGACGGATGGGCTCGGGCGTGGGGAAATCGGGCTCCCCCACCTCCATGTGGATGACGGACCGCCCCCCTCGCTCCAGCGCCGCCGCTCGCGCCATCACGTCCATGACGCGGAACGGCTCGATCGCCCCCATCCTGCGGGCCAGGGGCCTGGCGGGGACGGCTGCGCGAGAGGTCACGCGGCCAGTCTACCAGGGCCCGCCCGGCGGCGTGCGTGGCGCCGTGACGAAGGGGCCCTGGCAGAGCTAGCGCATCGCGGCCACGGGGCTTGCGGCCGCCGAGGCCTGCTCGCCCGGCTGCTGTGTGGCGACCGGCCGCGGCTCGACGCGCTCGCCGTTGGCCAGCATGCGCAGGGAGAGCGCCAGCAGCGCCGAGATCAGCTCGCCCGAGCCCGGGACGTCCAGCTTCCGGTAGATGCGCTTGCGGCGTGCGCGGATGGTCTCCGGCGACACGTTGGCGGCGGCCGCCGAGTCCTTGCAGGCGAACCCCTGCGCGAGCCGCAGCACCTCGGAACGCTCGGCGGGGGTGAGATTCGTGCCCTCCAGGAAACGGGCGGTGAACGGCGTGAGCACCTCGACGTCGATGTGCGGCATTTGCCTTGGTCTCCCGCGGGCTCTTCGCCCGCTACGCGGCCCGCCGTGCTCCCCGTTCCACCAGGAGCCCCACCGGCCGGGCCGCTCGGTGTTGGCGTCACGTTAGGCACGGCCCGCCCGGAGGCAACCCCCCCCGCCGCCGATTTTCGCCATGCGCTGTCCTTTTGTGGTCAAGAGCCCGCGCTTATTCGGTTTTCTTGTCGTACGCCTCAGGGGCGCGCCTCGGTTCCGGAGCCCAGCGCGGCATCGGCTGGGCCAGGGCCAACGGGGCGGCGGCCCTTCCGTAGGCGCCCTCCGTCCACCAGCATTCGGCCCGCCCACCGGTAGACGTTGAACTCGGCGACCAGGCCGCGCATCGCCCGCATGCGCGCCCGCATCTCCCCCCGTCCCATGGCCAGCGCGGCCGCCAGCGCCGCGCTCGCCTCCTCCAGGTCGTAGGGGTTCACGAGCAGCGCGTCGGAGAGCTCGCGGGAGGCGCCGGTGAACCTGGAGAGCACCAGGACGCCGCCCTCGTCCTCACGGGCGGCCACGAACTCCTTGGCCACCAGGTTCATGCCGTCGTGCAGCGCCGAGACGTAGCAGAGGTCGGCGGCGCGGTAGTAGCGGTAGACGGTGGGCGGGGCGTGGTGGGCGCGCAGGAGGATCACCGGACGGTACGACCCGTCGCCGAAACGCTCGTTCACCCGCACCGCCAGCTGCTCCACGCTCCGGTCGAGCTCCTGGTAGCGGGCGATGGCCGATCGGCTCGGGGCGGCGAGCTGGACGAAGGTGAACCGGCCCAGGAACCGGGGGAACCTCTCCAGGAGCCGCTCCACCGCCAAGAGCCGCTCCTCGATGCCCTTGGTGTAGTCGAGCCGGTCCACGCCGACGCCGAGGAGCGAATCGGGCGAGAGGCCGAGCTCCCGGAAGACCTCCGCCCGGCACTCGGGTACCGGCGGGGAGGCCTCGGCCCAGCGCGACGGCCAGTCCACGGAGATGGGGTAGGCGCGGACCAGGGTCTCCTCGCCCCCCAGCACCACGCTCTGGCGCTCCCGGTCGACGCGGGCCTCCAGGGAGCGGTCGACCGACTCGAGGAAGTTGTTGCAATGGGCCTGTACGTGGAAGCCGAGGATGCTCGAGCCGAGCAACCCCTCCAGCAGCGCGGGGCCGAACGGACAGATCCCGAAGCGCTCGCCCCCCGGCCAGGGGATGTGCCAGAAGGTGACGATGGTGGCCCGCGGCAGCCGCTCCCGCACCATCCGCGGCAGGAGCGCGAAGTGGTAGTCCTGCACCAGCACCACCGGATCGCTTCCCCGGGCCTCCTGCGCCACCGCCTCGGCGAAGCGCCGGTTCACCGTGCGGTAGTGTTCCCAGTCCTCGCCGCGGAACACCGGCCTGATGTGGGCCTGGTGGCAGAGCGGCCAGAGCCCCTCGTTGGACAGGCCCAGGTAGTAGCCCTGCTCCTCCTCGGGGGAGAGCCAGATCCGCCGCAGCGCGTAGGTGGGAGCATCGGGCGGGACCTGGACGCGGTCGTGCCGGTCCACGTGATCCCGGTCGGCCGCCCCGGCACCGTGCGCGATCCAGGTCCCGGAGCAGGCCTCCATCACCGGCTCCAGCGCCGTGACCAGACCGCTGGCCGGCCGGACCACCCCCACCGAGCCGTCGGCGCGCCGCTCATGGGAGAACGGCTCGCGGTTGGCCACCACGATCACCTCGCTCCCCGGCAGGTGGCGGGAGAGGACCTCGCGCAGCCGGTCCGGGCCCCAGATCCCTGCCCTGCCCTCGGCCTGCTCGGCCACGAGGTCGGCCACCAGCGCCCTCACGTCGGAGAGCAGCGGCTGGAACTGCCGTCGGGCGCGCGGCCCGGGCGCGGGCCCGGCGCCGGCGAGCGGCAACGCGCCCCACAGGACCCTGCGCATCTCCTGGGTCCAGGACCGCCAGGAGAAGCGCACCGCCAGGATGGTGGCCAGGGCCGCCGCCGCGGCCACTGCCGCGAAGGCGGTCCACAGCGTGAGCCGGGTCTGTGCCTCCCGCCGCGCCACCGCCGAGAGGTCTTGCACCACCGCCGCGAAGCCCAGCGGCCCTCGCCCATCGGCTAGCGGCACGGCGGTCACCTGGACGAGCCCCGCGGGCCCGACCTCCTCGATGCCCCAGGAGCCCCACGCCGGCCCGTGGCCCGGACCGCGCGCCTGCATCGCCTTGCACCCCACCTCCTCCGGCCATCCCGCGGTGCTGGCCACCAGCGCCCCGCCCGCGTCGCAGGCCGCGGCAGCGCTCACCGGCTCCGCGCGCGCCAGGCGGGTGAGGATCCCCTCCACGCGGGCCCGGTCCGCGTCGCGCAGCGCCGCCTGGAGCGGCTCGCGGTTGGCCGCCACCAGGAGCTCCGCCCGCGCCTGCAGCTCGCGGTCGGTGAAGCGACGTCCGGTCCGCTGGACCAGCGCGGTGGCGCCCCAGGCCACGACCGAAAGGAGCAGGAGCAGCGGGAGGAGCAGTGCCACCGCGGCGCGCATGACCCGGGGATGGTATCCGGCGCATCCGCCGCCGGTCCAAGCGTCAGCTGGGGCGCGGCGCCCCTGCCCGCCCCGGGCGGAATGGCCCGTGGCCGAAGGGGGCTCATCCCACCTGCGCCGCGGCGGCCCGATCGGCGAGCACCAGCACCTCCCCGGCCGGCCGCAGCTGCGCGGCCGGGATGGGGTCCTCGCCGGGCCGGGCCCTGAGGAGCCTTCGCAGGGGCTCGGCCTTGTCGGCCCCGGCAACCAGGAAGAGGAGCGACCGGGCCCGCTCGAAGAGCGGCGGCGTGAGGGTGATGCGCTCGACCGCTGGCGGCGGCCCGGAGGCCGCCACCACCCAGCGTCGCCGCTCGCGCAGGGCCGGGCTGCCCGGGAAGAGCGAGGCGGTGTGGCCGTCCGTCCCCAGCCCCAGGAGCGCCAGATCCAGGACCGGCGCCTCGGCCGAGCCGAAGTGGTCCTGCAGCGCGGCCTGGTAGCGGGTGGCCGCCTCGGGCGCGCCCAGCTCCGCCTCCATGCGGTGCACCGAACCGGCAGGAACCCGGTCGAGCAACGCCTCCCGCGCCATCCGGAAGTTCGAGGCGGGGTCGTCGGGCGGGACGCCGCGCTCGTCCCCGAAGAAGACGTGCACCTGCGGCCAGGGCACCCGCCGGAGGAAGGGCTCCGCGGGGTCGGCGAGGAGCCGGTAGAGCAGGCGCGGCGTCGACCCGCCCGACAGCGCCACCGAGAAGGCCCCGCGCGCCTCCACCGCCGCTACGGCGAGCCGCGCCACCTCCTCGGCGGCGCGCCGCGCCAGCTCGTCCGGGCCCTGGAGGCGCACCAGCCGCGCCGGTCCGGCCGGCGCGCCCTGGCCCTCGGCCGAGCTCACTCCGGCACCCACTGGCGCCCGTCCCGGGCCAGCAGCTCGGCCGCCGCGGCCGGCCCGAAGGTCCCGGCCGCGTAGTTGGGGAAGTCGCGGGCCGGCACGGTGGCCCACACGTCCAGGATCGGGGCCACGATGCGCCAGCTCGCCTCGACCATGTCGGCCCGGTGGAACAGGGTGGTGTCGCCGGCGATGGCGTCGTGGAGCAGCCGCTCGTAGCCGGTGGAGGGCGCCACCGGCCCGAAGTCCTTGTAGCTGAAGTCCAGCTTGACCGGCTGCAGCTCGATGGAGGCGCCCGGCTTCTTGGCGCGCATGGAGATGGAGATGGCCTCCTCCGGCTGGATGAGGATGTCGAGGCGGTTGGGGTCGACCCGCTCGAGCCCCACCTCCTCGAAGAGCAGCAACGGGGGGCGCTTGAAGACGATGGAGATCTGGGTGTCGCGCCGCGCCAGCCGCTTGCCGGAGCGGACGTAGAAGGGCACGCCGGCCCAGCGCCAGTTCTCGACCATCAGCCGCAGGGCCGCGTAGGTCTCGGTCTGGGAGGTGGGCGACACCTTGGGCTCGGCGCGGTAGGCCGGGACCCGCTCCCCGCCGAGCGTCCCCTCGCCGTACTGGCCGCGGACCGTCTGGCGAAGCACCTCCTCCGGGGTCATGGTCCGGATGGCGTCGAGCACCTTCACCTTCTCGTTGCGCACCGCCTCGGCGGAGAAGGTCGAGGGCGGCTCCATGGCCACCAGGGTGAGGAGCTGGAAGATGTGGTTCTGCACCATGTCGCGGACCACGCCGGCGTGGTCGTAGTAGTCGCCGCGCGACTCGATGCCCAGCTCCTCGGCCATCGTGATCTGCACGTTGTCCACGTAGCGCCGGTTCCAGACGGGCTCGAAGATGCCGTTGGCGAAGCGGAAGACCAGGAGGTTCTGGACCGTCTCCTTCCCCAGGTAGTGGTCGATCCGGTAGATCTGCCCCTCGCGCAGGATGCCGATCAGCTCCCGGTTCAGGGCCACCGCCGACTCCAGGTCGTGGCCGAAGGGCTTCTCGATGATCACCCGGCGCCAGCCCTTGTCCTCGCTGGTCAGCCCCGCCGCCCCCAGCCCGCGGACGATCTTGCCGAACTCGTCGGGCGGCGTGGCCAGGTAGAAGACCGCGTTCCCGGCGGTGCCGTGGGTCTGCTTGGCGTGGGCCAGCGCCTCGGCCACGCCGGCGTAGGTGGCGGCGTCCTCGAAGTCGCCGCGCACGTAGTGGATGCGCTCGACGTAGTCGGCCCAGATCTGGTCCTCGACCGGCCGGGTGGCGAACTGGCGCAGGGCCTGGGTCGCGTACTCCCGGTAGGAGTTGTTGTCGAGCGGCCGCCGGGCCACCCCGACGATGGCCACGTTCTTGGGCAGGAGCCCGTTGGCGCGCAGGTTGTAGAGCGACGGCAGGAGCTTGCGCTTGGTGAGGTCGCCCATGGCGCCGAACACCACGAAGGCGCAGGACTCGCCGGGAGGGAGGGCGGCGGGGCTCATGGCTTCTCCTCGCGCCGGGTGGCCTCGGCGTGGCCGCCGAACCCCCGCCGCATGGCCGAGAGGAGCTTGTCGCCCAGGGTGGACTCCTCGCGGGAGCGGAAGCGCGCGAAGAGCGAGGCCGCCAGCACCGGCGCCGGCACCGCCTCCTCCACCGCCGCCTGCACCGTCCAGCGCCCCTCGCCGGAGTCGGCCACCGCTCCCCGGAAGGCGGAGAGCTGCGGGTCGGCCGACAGCGCTGCGGCGGCCAGGTCGAGGAGCCAGGAGGAGACCACGCTGCCTCGCCGCCACAGCTCGGCGATCTCGCCCAGCTCCAGCTGGTAGCGGAGCTCGGGGGGGACCTCGGGGCCGGCGGCGCCGGAGAGGATGTCGAAGCCCTCGGCGTAAGCCTGCATCAGGCCGTACTCGATGCCGTTGTGGATCATCTTGACGAAGTGGCCGGCGCCGCTGGGGCCGCAGTGCAGGTAGCCCTGCTCGGCCGTCCCCGCGCCGGCGCGGCCGGGCGTGTCCGGCGCGGCGGCCTTGCCCGGGGCCAGCGTTCGGAAGATCGGCTCCAGGCGCCGGAAGGCCTCCCGGTCGCCGCCGACCATGAGGCAGTAGCCGCGCTCCAGCCCCAGCACGCCGCCGCTCGTGCCCACGTCCAGGAAGGCGATCCCCCGGGCCCGCAGCGCGACCGACCTTTGGACGTCGTCCTTGAAGAAGGAGTTGCCGCCGTCGACCACCACGTCGCCCCGGGCCAGCTTCTGCGCCAGGGCCCGCACCGTCTCCTCGGTGGGGGGGCCGGCCGGGACCATCACCCACACCGCCCGCGGCGCCGGCAGCTTGGCGATCAGGTCGTCGAGCGAGCTGGCCCCCACGCCTCCCTGGCCGGCCAACGCCGCCACCGCCGGCGCCTCCGGGGCCCAGCCCACCACCCGGTGTCCGCCCTGGAGCAGGCGCCGGGCCATGTTGCCGCCCATCCTCCCCAGGCCCACCATCCCGATTTCCATGCGTCCCTCCCTCAGCCTCTCCCTCGGGCCTCCAGCGCGCGGACCTTCTCCACGCGCCGCAGGTGCCGGGGCGCGCCGTCGAAGCGCGCCGCCACGAACGCCTCGGCGATCTCCAGCGCCAGCGCCTCGCCCACCACCCGGGACCCCAGCGCCAGCACGTTCATCTGGTCGTGCTCCACGCCCTGGTGCGCAGAGTACGTGTCGTGGCACAGCCCAGCCAGGATACCCGGAAACTTGTTGGCCGCGGCAGCGGCGCCGACCCCCGACCCGCACACCACGATCCCCCGCTCGGCCCTCCCGCCCAGGACCGCCTCGACCACGGCGGCGGCGAGATCCGGATAGTCGCTGGGCACGTCGTCGTGAGCCCCCAGGTCCAGCACCTCGTGGCCCGCGGCCCGCAGCCGCTCCGCCACGGCATCCTTCAGCCTCCACCCAGCGTGATCGCCAGCCACCGCCAGACGCACGAGGACCTCCCAGCCTACCGTCCTTAAGGCTGCCGGGGACCCCGCGCCGCGGTTCGCGGGGCAGGGCGGCGAAACGCCCCCGCCCCGGCCAGGGTGGCGCCCGGGACCGGCCTGGGAGGCGCGCGCCGGAGTTCGACACGGGGCCGCCATCCGTGGTTTGTTGAGCCCCGTGATGTTCCAGGCGAATGAGGAGAGCGCCGGCAAGGACCTCGCCGCCCGCTGGGCCGCGGGCCAGGTGACGCCCGAGCTCCTCGAGCAGACCCGCGAGGCGCTCGGGGCGGTGGGTCCCGGGGAGCTGGAAGAGGCCCGCTCGCTGCTCTCCGGCGTCCTCTCCCGGCTCGACGGCCCGGACCGGCCCGCGGCCCGCCGCGCCGTCCTCGCCCTCCTCGACGCCGTGCGTCGCCGATTCTTCACCCGCCTCCTGCGGCCCGAGCAGATCGACCCGTGGCTGGAGGTGCTCCTCCCCGCCCTGGACCGCGCCGACGTCACCGTGGGCGATGTCCTCCTCTCGCGGGAGCAGACCGATCCGCGGACGGTGGCCTTCCGGCTGCTCGGGGCCGAGGCCTCCGAGCTCACCGTCGCCGACGTCGCCCGCCGCACGAGGGCCCTGGCGCGCGGCATCCTGGCCCTGGGCGGCGCGGACGCCAAGGTGGCCATCCTCTCCGAGAACTGCCTGGAGGCGGCGCTGTGCGACCTGGCCTGCCTCTCCTCGGGCATCGTGGACTTCCCCCTGCCGGCCAACGCCGTGGCCGATCAGATCGTCTACATGCTCAAGCACTCCGGGGCCCGCGTGCTGCTGGCCTCGGACGAGGAGCAGCTGGCCAAGGTGCTGCCCTCGCTGCCGCTCCTCCCCGACCTGCAGGAGGTGGTGGTGTTCTCCCGGGCCTCCGCCGAGCGGCACGGGCTGCTCTCCCTCCCGCAGATGGTGGACCAGGGGGCGGACTACGACGAGGGGGCCCGGGCGGCGCGCGCCGCCAAGGTCCGCGCCGGCGACCTGGCCACGGTGATGTACACCTCGGGCACCACCGGGCGGCCCAAGGGGATCATGTTCACCCACCGCAACATCGTCTCCAAGCGGCTGTGCCGCGGCTTCGCGCTGGGGGACGTGGGCGAGGGGGACGTGTTCCTCTGCTACCTGCCGCTCTACCACACCTTCGGGCGCTGGCTGGAGCTCATGGCCACGCTGTGGTGGGGGGCCACCTACGTCTTCGCCCGCTCCACGGTCCAGGCCTCGCTGCTCGAGGACTTCCGCCGGGTGAAGCCCACCGTCTTCATCTCCGTCCCCAAGAAATGGATGGAGCTGCAGGAGGCGGCCATCTGGGAGGCCGCCTCCGACGACGCCGACGAGCTGGCCACCCACCTGCGCGGCATCACCGGCGGCCGCCTGCGCCACGGCCTCTCGGCCGCCGGCTACCTCGACCCGGTCGTGTTCCGCGGTTTCCAGCGGGCCGGCATCGAGCTCTGCTCCGGCTACGGCATGACCGAGGCCACCGGCGGCGTGACCATGACCCCGCCCGGCGAGTACGTGGACGGATCGGTGGGCAAGCCGCTGCCGG
>Ga0335069_10011396_pt1 | contig 12543 bp, 11 predicted proteins | sample Lox_Sample_11_FD_206714 | JGI IMG/M metagenome (GOLD analysis project Ga0335069, IMG submission 206714) | Soil microbial communities from Loxahatchee National Wildlife Refuge, Florida, United States - Lox_Sample_1.1 | ecosystem: Environmental > Terrestrial > Soil > Wetlands | place: USA...
CGTGCCCAGCGACGACATCGTGCGCCTCGAAGGGGTCCGTAAGAGCTTCGGCGACTCCGAGGTCCTGCGCGGCATCGACATGGTGTGCCGTCGCAAGGAAACGACGTGCATTGTGGGCGGGTCGGGCGCGGGCAAGACGACCTTGCTTCGCCTCATCGTCGCGCTCGACAGGCCGACTGCGGGCCACATCTACGTGGACGACGAGGACATCGTCCCCATGAACGAGCGCGACCTCAACCGGGTTCGCATGAAGTTCGGCATGGTCTACCAGTACGCGGCGCTCCTCGATTCGATCACCGTGCTCGACAACGTCGCATTCCCGCTGGTGGAGCACACGAAGCTCGGCGCCGGCGAGCGACGCGAGAAGGTGCTCGACAAGCTCAAGGTCCTCGGGCTCGACGAGTCGTCCCTCCGCAAGTACCCGGCGGAGCTGTCGGGCGGCATGCGCAAGCGCGTGGGTCTCGCGCGGGCGCTGATGCTCGATCCGCCGATCGTCGTGTACGACGAGCCGACGAGCGGACTCGATCCGCTCACGAGCCGCGCCGTGGACGACCTCATCGACGACACGCGACGGCGTTTCGGAGTCACGAGCATCGTCATCACGCACGACATCGCCAGCTGTTTCCGCATCGCGGACCAGGCCATCCTGCTCGACAAGGGGCGCATCGTCGCGCGCGGGACGCCCGAGGACCTCGCGCACGGGGACAGCGAGGAGGCGCGGGAGTTCATCCGCAAGTCGGAGGTCGACGTGGACTCCATCGCACGGGAGAGACGCGGGACCTGACGGGCGAGCCGTCGAGCTAGTATTCCTCCCTGATGCAGCCGGCCTGGCCGCCACGCCCTGCGACGACGAGCACCGACGCGAAAGCCGTCACGGCGCTCGTCCTCGGCATCGTGTGCCTGGTCGGTACGCCGTGCTGGATGGGGGTGCCGCTCGGGGTGCCCGCGATCATCCTCGGCGCGCTGGCGCACCGGGACATCCGGCGCTCGGACGGCATGGTCGGCGGCACCGGGATGGCGACCACGGGCATCGTGCTCGGGTCGATCGGGTCGCTCCTCTTCGCGTGCTGGGTGGGGTTCTTCGTGTTCGCCATGTTCCACGCGACCACCTCCGCCGCGACGACATCGTCCCCTTCGCCGGCGATGCCCGCGCTTCCACCCACGACGGCGCACAAGCCGGTCATCCCGCCGGGAGGCTGGGGGCGCATTCACGTGACGGAGCTGCACCCGTCGGCCAGCCAGACCCTGCGCGATCAGCTCGCCGACGAGGTGAAGGCGGCCAAAGCTGCCGGCGAGACCGTGCTCGTCGAGACGATTGCCCCCTCGTGCACCGCGTGCGACGAGATCACCCGCGCCATGCCGGATCCAGCGCTGCAAGCGCTGCTCGCCAGCGTGCGCGTCGTTCACGTAGACATCGACGAGTACGACATCATGTCCAGCGCTCTGGGCCTCAACGAGCCCGACCTACCCTGGTTCTACCTCGTGGACGCCAAGGGTGACGCCCGCGACGGAATCAGCGCCGACGAGTGGGACGACAACGACGCTGCCAACGTCGCACCGGTCCTCGACGCGTTCCTGCACGGACACCTGCGGGCACGGCGCAAGCCGTGGCACCACGGCACGACCCTCTGAATCTCGGTCACTTCCGATCGAGCAACAGGTCGTCGGACTTGGGCTGAGCGGGCGGCTGCGCGGGCTTGGGCGTCGCCGGTCGGGCGGGTCGCGAGGGAGGTGCGACGACCGCTGGAGGCGCAGCTGCCGACGGGGTCGCCGAAGTGCTGGCCAACGCTGAAGGGTCCATGCCCGGCGGCGGCGCCAACGTTACCGGCGGGCTCACCGATGGACTCGCCGAGAGCGTCGCAGAGGGCGCCATGTCCGCCCCGACGGCGGCGGCCGGAGCCGGCTTCGGGTGCGCAGCCTTGTAGCCGACCCCCGCGACGAGGCTCCCCAGCACGAGAGCCCCGACGCCGACCACGACGACCGTCGTGTTCCGCCGCCGGCGCTGCGCCCCCGCCGTCTGCCAGTTTGCCTGCGTCTCGGCGTACCCCGTGGACACGTGCGAGCCCGACGCCGCTCCCGGCGCGGACGGTCCGGAGGGCGAGGAGTATCCCGGGCTCCCGAGAGGCTTACCGATGCGCGCGATGCGTTCCGCGGCGCGCTTGCCCTCCGGCGTGGCGAGCGGGTGCAGCGCGAGCGCCAGGTCTGCCACCGTCGGGTAGCGTCTCGCCATGTCCTTCTCGAGGCACCGCATGACGACGGCTTCGAGACCCACCGAGAGGCCCGGATTGACGGCGCGCAGGGGCGTCGCCGGGTCCGCCGCGATCTTGGCGCAGAGGCCCGTCACCGTGTCGGCCACGAACGGAGGCTGACCGGCGAGAAGCTCGTAGAGGATGACCCCCAGCGCCCACACGTCGGTCCGCACGTCCACGTTCTTCGAGCTGCGGAGCTGTTCGGGCGACATGTAGAGCGGCGATCCCATGACGGCGGACGTGGCCGTCAGGCTCTGCTCCTGCTGCGTGGTGTCCGCGGCCTTCGAGATACCGAAGTCGAGCACCTTCACGAGCGGCGATCCGTCGGGGCTGCGCGTGAGGAACAGGTTCGCCGGCTTGAGATCGCGGTGCACGATCCCGAGCGCGTGCGCCTCGGCGATCGCCTCCATGCCCTGCAGCACGTAGTCGATGGCGTCCTGCTCCGGCAGCGTCTTGCGCTGCTCGAGGACCCGGGCGAGGTCCGTCCCCTGCAGGTGCTCCATGACCATGTAGGGCATCCCGTCGTCGAGCACGCCGACGTCCATCACCCGCACGACGTGCGCGCTCTGCAGCCCCACCGCGGAGCGCGCCTCTCGCAGGAAGCGGTTGATGGCCTCCTGGTTCTTGGCCGCGTCGCGCCGGAGGAACTTGATGGCGACCCTTTGTCCGAGGTGCACGTGCTTCGCCGAGACGACGACGCCCATGCCTCCCACGCCGAGCACATGCTCGACGACGAACTTGCCGGCGATGACCTGCCCCGACGAGGGGATCCCCTGCAGCTCCCCCGAATCCGGCGCCGCGCCCTGGCTGCCGGATCGCTCACCCGTCATGCTTTGAAGATAACATCCGCCGCTTCGCGGAGCGTCACGAACGCGTACCCGGCCGCACCGAGCTCGGCGAACGCCGCGGAGAGGGCCGCGAGCTTGCGCTCCACGGGCACGCGCACGTCGGGCTGATGGGGACGAAGAGCCTCCAGACCATCGGCGGCGTCGAGCACGTCGATGCCGTGCAGCTCGAGGTTCACCAGCGGCTCGCCGACGCACATCCGCGCGAGCGCGCGGGCGAAGCGAGGCCCGCCCATCGTGATGCTCGTGCCGAAGAACGGAAGACGCGCCCGGCGCGTGACCTGCACTGGGAGCTCGCGAAACCCCTGCCCTCGCCGCCAGTAGGGTCGCCCGACACGGTACGGACGCGTCGGAGCCAGGAGCACCGCGGGAGTGTCCACGATGGACCGGCTCCGGCGCCCGCCGAGGGCGATGGCGCCGATCTTCGCGGTCTTCGCCGCGTAGTAGGAGGGACACGGGAACACCGACGAGTCGTAGGCGACGCCCAGCTCGGCGAGCACCTCGAACACCTCGTCGGTGATCGTGTAGCCGGGGGCACGGAATCCCACGGGGCGCTCGCCGACGGCACGCTCGATGGCATCGGCCCCCGCTTCGACCTGGCGCCTGATCTCGCTCCGCCCGAGGCGCACGAAGTCGTAGCGGTGGTCGAGCGAGTGATTGGCGATCTCGAATCCGCGCTCGCGTGCGGCGCGCAGCTTTGCGGCCGACTCGGGCCGCGCCAGGTCGCTGCCGATGGCGAAGAGCGTCAGCGGCATCCTTCGTTCGCCCGCGAGCTCGGTCAGCCGGTGGATCGCGACGTCGTAGACGAGCGATGCCTCCGGCCCACGCGGCTCGGGCAGCCCGTGGATGGCGAAGTAGTTGGGGATCTCGTCCAGGTCGACGCTGACCGCGCAGAGGCGCACGGGGCTCTCCTAGCGCGCCTCTCCGGCCACGAACAGCCGGTGCAGGATCTGCGTGCCCAGGACGAGCATCATGACGAGCTCGAGGCGGATGCCCTCCAGCGAGCCGGGCGTCGATCGATCCAGCGCAGACCGTAGCCGGGCCACTGCTTCAGGCGCGAAGAGGCCGGCTTCGGACAGGGCACGGGGGGAGAGGTCGTCGTGCACGAACGCGGGCGCTCGGGCGGAGAAGAACCAGGGGCGCACGGGCGTCATGAAGGGCTGCTTGCGTCGCGCGACGATGTGCTTGGGCAGCAAACCCTGCACCGCACCGCGCAGGATCGCCTTCTCGCGCATGCCGCGCATCTTCATGCCAGGTGGGATGGAGGCGACGAGCTCGACGACTCGGTGATCGAGGAACGGCACGCGCATCTCCACGCCGTGCGCCATCGCGGTGCGATCCCCGATGACGAGGATCCACGACGGCAGGCGCGTCTCGAGCTCCAGCGCCAGCTCGGCGTCGAGCGGGTCCAGCTCGGCCACGTCGTCTCGCACGAGGGCTCCGAAGCCCTCCGGCGGCTCCTCGATGGGTCGCACGCGCCGACCACCCACGCCGAGCAATGGCTCGCGTTCGACGTCCAGCATGCGCCAGACGTCCAGCCACGGCGGCCGCAGGCCGTGGAACGCGCCCGTGACGGCGGCGTCGCGTGGGGCACTCGCGACGAGGAAGTCAGCGAGCCCGGTAGGCTGCCGCGTGGCGCGCTCGACGGCGCGGTAGACGAACCTGCGGAAGGGGCGGCCCCACGGTTTCGCCAGCGCTCGACGCGCGCGGGCTGCACGGAAGACGTCGTAGCCGCCGAAGATCTCGTCGGCGCCCTCGCCCGTCAGGACCACCGGGACGCCCTCCGCGCGCTCGCGCTCGGCGAGGAGCAGCCCGCCGATGGCCACCGGGATGGGCTGGGGCATCTCCAGGGCCCGCACCATCTCGGGGAGTCGCTCAGCCGCCGACACGTCCGCCAGGACCTCGCGCGACGCGGCCCCGAGGTGCCGGGCGACGGCCCGCGCGTGGACGCGCTCGTCGTACTGCGGGTCGTCGAACACGATCGAGAACGTGGTCAGGGCGCCGCCGGTATCGCGCGCGGCGAGTGCCGCGATGGCCGATGAATCGATGCCGCCCGATACGCGTGCGGCCACCGGGACGTCCGCGACGAGGTGCGTGTGCACGGCGTCTCGCAGCTGCTCTCGCAGCGCGTGCGCGACGTCCGCCACCGAGCCGCGCACGTGCTCCCCGCGGGGCCGGAACGGAGCACGCCACCAGCGCACCGGCGCGGCGGGTCCCCTTCCCTCCTCCACGGTCATGCGATGACCGGGCCGAAGCTCCACGATGCCGCGAAACATCGTGCGAGGCGGGCACGGGTACGAAAGCGAGAACAGATCGTCCAGCGCGTCTCGATCGATCTGCGGCGCCACCAGGCCCGATGCGAAGATCGCTTTCATCTCCGAGGCCGCCACCAGGAAGTCCTGCGTGAGCGCGTAGTAGAGGGGCTTGATCCCGAGGCGGTCGCGCGCGAGCAGCAGACGACGCCGTGCGCCGTCCCAGAGGGCAAACGCGAACATGCCGCGCATCTCCTCGACCATCGCCTCTCCGTGCTCCTCGTAGAGGTGCGGCAGGAGCGTCGTGTCGCACGCGTCGGCGATCGCATGGGCCCGGGAGAGCGTTCGACGGTGGTCCGCGGCGTCGTAGAGCTCACCGTTGTAGACGCACGTGACCCGCGCCGAGGGACATCCCTGCACCGGCTGCTTTCCGCCGTGCGGGTCGATGACCGCAAGCCGCACGGCGCCGAGCATCACGCGGCCGTCGAGCGTCACCGACCCGGTGCCGTCCGGGCCCCTGTGCGCGATCGCCGCGAGCATGCGGCCCATCACGCCAGGGTCGGGCAGCGGCCGGTCGCCGACCCGCAAGATGACGGCGATCCCGCACAAAGGACCGCCGATTCTAGCTCAGTCTTTCTGCTCCTTCGGCGCCGACATGCTCCGGTGCAAGGTCACGCCGTACTCGTGCAGCTTGTACTGGATCTTGCGGACGCTGATGTCGAGCATCTGCGCGGCCGCCGTCGTGCGGCCCCCGCACGCCTCGAGCGTCGAGAGGATGACGTGACGCTCGATCTCGTCGAGCGTCGACCCCGGGATGCGAACGGCGCCGCGCGCCACAGCACCCACGCCTGCCGGCAAGTGCTTGGCCGTGAGCACGGGACCGTCGCACATGACGACCGCGCGCTCGATGACGTTTTCGAGCTCGCGCACGTTGCCCGGCCAGCGGTAGTTGGTGATGCGCTCGATCGCATCGTCCGAGAACGCGTCGATCCGCTTGCCGTTCTCACGCGCGAAGCGTTGCAGGAAGTGGTTCGCCAGCGGCAGGAGGTCGCTCGGGCGCGCCCGAAGCGGTGGAACCTCGATGTTGACCACGTTGAGGCGGTAGTAGAGGTCCTCGCGGAACCTGCCGGCCGCGACCTCGCCAGCCAGGTCACGGTTGGTCGCTGCGATGATGCGCACGTCGACCTTGAGCGTCTCGTTGCCCCCGACGCGCTCGAAGGCGCGCTCTTGCAGGAATCGCAGCAGCTTGACCTGGATGGCCGGCGAGATCTCCCCGATCTCGTCGAGGAACAGCGTTCCGCCGTCCGCCTGCTTGAAGCGGCCCTCGCGCCGCCCGACCGCGCCCGTGAACGCCCCCTTCTCGTGACCGAAAAGCTCGCTCTCGAGGATGGTCTCGGCCAACGCCGCGCAGTGGAGCTTCACGAAGGGAGACGCGGCGCGCGGGCTGTGCTCGTGGATCGCCTGCGCCACGAGCTCCTTGCCCGTGCCGCTCTCGCCCGTGATGAGAACGCTGGCGCGGCTGGGCGCGACCTGCTCGATGACGTTGAAGATCTCCTGCAACGCCGGGCTGCTGCCGATGATCGCGTCGAAGCGCAGCCGGTCCTTCAGGCGGGCGCGGAGCTCGGTCGCCTCGTGCTTCAAGCTGCGCCGCTCGAGGGCGCGGCGGATGACGAGCACCAGCTCGTCGATTTGCAGCGGCTTGGTGAGGTAGTGCTCCGCCCCCTCCTGCATCGCGCGCACGGCCGTCTCGACCTCGGCGAAGGCGGTCACGAGCACGACGATGAGGTCGGGATGTGCTTCGCGCGCCTTGCGCAGGAGCTCGATGCCGTCCATTCCCGGCATGCGCAGGTCGGTCACGAGCACGTCAGGAGCAGTCTCCTGGACGCGCGCGAGCCCCGAGACGCCGTCCTCGGCGAGGACGACTTCGAAGCCTTCCTGACGCAGCAGCGTCGCCAGGCCGCTCCGGGCGCTCGCCTCGTCGTCAGCCACGACGATGCGTACACGGGACTCTGCCGGGGCCGGATTCGAACTCGGACGCGCACGATTTGCGTCACCGCGCATGCTGCGCGCTGCGCCCTCGTCGGACATCGTAGAATTTGCGGTCATTTTGCACCCCTTGCACTCGCCCACGCCTCTAGAGCACGGACTGGGCCGGGCGCGCGGGGAGTCGCACCGTGAAGGTCGTCGCCCCGGGTGCACTGGTGAAAGACACGTCGCCCCCGTGGTCGCTGACGATGCGCTGGACGATGGACAGGCCGAGCCCCGTCCCGCGGTCCTTGGTCGTGTAGAAGGCGTCGAAGATCGGAGCCTCGGGGTCGGGAATGCCCGGCCCGTCGTCGGCCACGTCCACCTCGACGTCGCGGGGAAGTCGCCGGACCCGGAGGTCCACGTGACCCCCGTCCTTCACGGCCTCCAGCGCGTTGCGGACGAGGTTCACGAGGACCTGCTTGACGCGTTCGCCGTCGACGTCGGCGATGGCCGCGAAAGGAAAGGCCTCGAGGCGGAGCTCGACGCGGCGCTGCAAAGCTTCGGGCGCGAGGAGCGCGCAAACCGATTTCGCGAGGTCGTTCATGTCGCACTCGGCGCGCGTCAGCGGCTTGGGTCTGGCCACCTCCAGGAAGTCGGTCACGAGCGCGCCCAGGCGGCGTATCTCGGCGCGCAGCACCTCGGTCGCCTGACGCGCCTCTTCGGCCACACCCGGCATGCGGGCGAGCGCGCGATCGAGCACCGAGACGTGCAGGTTCGCGCCGTTCAGCGGGTTGCGGATCTCGTGCGCGAGGCCGGCCGCGAGCGCTCCGGCTGCCGCGAGGCGTTCGTTCTGACGCGCGCGCCGCTCCAGCTCCCGCTCGTGCGTCAGATCGATCCCGAAGAGCACGACGGCAGGAGAATCGCTGGTCCCCTCGGCGTGGTATCCCGAGCCACGCCAGCGCACCAGGCGCTTCTTGCCGGCACGCGTCCGGAGCTCGGCCTCGATGTCCACCGCCCCGCCTTCGGTCGCCACCGTCAGGGCGCCCCGGACCCTCGGCGCCTCGGCGCCGAAGAACAGCGAGAAGACGTCGCTGTCGGCCAGCTCGTCCTCGGCGTAGCCCGTGAGCTCCGACGCCTTCGGGTTCGCGAGGATCAGCTTTCCGCTTCCGTCGATGCAGACGACCGCGACGCCGGCGCTTCGCAAGGCTTCTCGCATCAGGCGCGCGCGCTCGTCCATCTTGGCCCGGAGCGCGTCCTGCTCGCGCTTCGTGGCTCGCTCGACGCGGCGAAGCAAGTCGTCCTTGTAGCTCTCGAGCATGACCGCCAGCGCCACGTCGCAGATGCGCGCGAGCGCCAGACGCGTCTCGCTAGCCTCCGGCTCGGCGAGCGCCCCGCCGGCAACTCGCTGCAGGGCGATGCGGACGCGGCTCATGGCGGCGACCATGTAGCGGAGGTCGAGGCCGACCCGTACGTGCACCGTGCCGACGTGGGCCTGCCTCGCATGCCACGCCTCGTCGTAGCTGCCGCTCAGCAGCTCGCCGAGCCACGTCTGCAGTGACGCGTGCAGGCGCCTGGCCTGAGCCTCGTCCTCGAGCACCGCGAAGGCGCCCTCGTGCATGCGGATGACGGCGTAGAACTCGTCCGCGATGGCCGCGAAGTGCGGCTCGGCGACCGAGCGCAGCGCGCACAGCAGATCGGCGTCGCGCGGCGTCAGTCCCGTGTAGCTTCGCAGCTCGGCGAGCACGTCTACGGCTTCCCCTCCGGCAGCTCGCGCCGCAGCTGCTCGACGACGTCGTCGAGGAAGCGGTGGACCGCGGCCTCGGCGACCCGGTGACCGACGGCCGCGTCGACGACGTTGCCCACGACGCCCATGGGCGGCCTGTAGGCACCCTCGATCTCGAGCTGGGTCTCGCTGGCCGTCAGGGGCCAGAAGGACAGCTGTGCCTTCATGACCGGGAACAGCGCCGGTGCGCGCAGGGCCTCCCACGCCAGATCGACGTGCGTCACCGGAGACATCCCGGCGACGCCGGCCTCGTCGCGGACGCTCTGCACGTGGATGCGCACGTCGACGCCGACGTCGACCCCGCCGACCGCCGCGTGCAAGCTCGCCGCCACGGCATGGGCTCGCGCCGCTGCCGATGTGGTGGCGCGCTGGAACACCTCTTCGGGACGCAGACGGAGCAGCTCCCGAACCGCACCGTAGGGGCGATTGACGTACTGGTAGATGCGGACATGGGGCTCTTTCATGCTCCAGGGGTCAAGCACAGACGGTGCCGGCGCCCACCTGCGGCACGCCCGTCGCAGGCGCAGAGCAGCATGAGCCGCACACGAGATGAAATGAGTCGATTCGTCGTCCTCGCCGCGGTCGACGCGTCCGAGGCGGCCCACGAAGTCCTGCGCGCCGGCGCAAACTTCGCGCGCCACATTCGCGGCGGGGAGCTGCACCTGGTGCATGTCGTCGAGGATCTCCCTCCGCCCGTGGTCCTCGTACCTCCTCCCGCCGGGCTCGGGGTCACCTCGACCGAGATCATGGCCGCAGCCCGAGAGCACGTCGAAGAGCTCGCCGCGGAAGCGCGAGCCCAGTTTCCCGGGCGGCTGGCGACGCACGTCGCGGCGGGGAGCGCATGGAAGCAGATCCTGCAGGTCGCCATCGACGTGCAGGCGGACCTCATCGTCGTCGGGACCCACGGGCGCGCCGGTGTGAAGCGCCTCCTCCTCGGCTCCGTTGCCGAGAACATCGTGCGCAAGGCTTCGTGCCCGGTGCTCGTCGCGCGCGAGAAGGACTACCACGCGTTCGTCCCGCCGGAGATCGAGCCGGCGTGCCCGGATTGTCTCGCCGTCCAGCATCAGAGCGACGGCGCGAACCTCTGGTGCGAGCGGCACGCGCAGAACGCCCCGCACGCACACCTGCACTACGAGGTCCCGGAGAGCTTCAGGCCCGGGTCCCATCTGTCGCGGCCGTCGCGCGCCTAGTCGTCGAGCGCGCCGGCGGCGACCCACGCCTGCAGGTCGCGCGTCGCGTCTTCCGCGGCCCTCGCCTGCGGGGGCATGTTGCCGCCGAACCAGCGCAGGCACGAGTTGGCGGGGCTGACCAGGGCCGACCGCGTACCGTCGATGTACCCGCGACGGGCGAGCCAGTCGTAGGCCGAGGAGGCATCTCGCATCTCCTCGGCGTGACAGCCACTGGCGCGCCCGCAGCTTCCCGGGGAGCCTGGACCGAAGTAGGCCGCGAAGATGGCCGCCCACGTGGGCGGCGGTGGCGACTGCTGCAGCATGACCGCAACGGTCGGCGGTCGCGGCGGCGATGATGCTTCGGGGCCGCTCGGGGCGCGTACCGCAGCGCCCCCGCAACCGGCGAGAAGGGCCACCACGATGGCCGCGGCGCAGCGCCCGAGCTCCATGGGTCCTCTAGTTCCCAGACGCGTCGCTCGGGGAGTCCCCGGCGGCTTCGGGGGCGGCCTCGGAGGACGCTTCGGCGGCTGCGTCCGCCATGCTCGCGCCGTCACCGGCATCCCCGCCCTGGCTGGCATCCTCACCGGTCGTTGCGTCGCAGGACACCGGCGAGGGACACGACCAGGTGCCGTTCACACAGGTGCAGCTCGTCTGCAGCCCTCCCTCGACCGTCGTGCCGTCGCAAGCGGGGCTCGGCGTATCCAGGGTGTAGGGGCACTCGAGTTGATTCCCCGTGCACGCCCCCCCGGGCTTGATTTGCGACGACGCGGGACAGTCGCCGACGTCGTTGCATGCGGCCAGCGGGGCCGCGAGCAGCGCGATCCAGGCCAGTACGAAGGCGAGGCGCTTCATCGGCGAGCTCCTGTCCGGGCTCACGGCGTGACCGTGAGCACCCCTTTCATCATCATGTAGTGGCCGGGGAACGTGCAGATGTACGGGTACTTGCCCGCGTCGGGCGCCGTGAAGGTGACGTCCGTCGTCTCTCCGGGCTTCGCCAGCGACGTGTTGGCGAGGACGTCGTGGTCGCGCACGTCGAGGTAGCCCGCCGTCTCGCCCAGCTTGAGGCCCGCGGCCGCCACACTCGCCTCGGTGCCCGGGCTCACCAGGACCCAGTTGTGACCGAGAACACTGGAGGTCGCGTTGTTCTTGAACGTCAGGTGCACCTCGGCTCCGGCCGGAACGCTGAGCTCCTTCTTGTCGAAGGTCATGGTGTTCGCGACGCTCGCAATCTGGATCTCCACGTGCTGCACGGGCTTGGCCGAGGGGGCAGGCGCGACTGGCTCGGGCGCCGGCGGCGGGGTGGTCTGCGCGGCCGTCGGGATGACGTTGGTCGATCCCTTCTTGGGGTCGTCCTTGCCGCAGCCCGCCGCGACGGCGAGCGCGACGACCAGGAGTGCGAAGTGCAAAGTGCGCATGATGACGGTTCTCCTCGTTCTGCGTTCAGCGATGTAGGTCGAAGTTCACCGTCACGTCGGCATCGGCGACGGTGACGGTCTCGGTGACGGGTGCCTGGCGCGGCGCCCATGCGGTCACGTGGTACGTGCCGTTGGGCACGTGCTTCATGGTGAAGTGGCCCTTGGCGTCGGCGCGGGTGAACCAGGTCGACGGGGTGACGAGCAAGTACCCGAGCATCCCTGGGTGCAGGTTGCACAGGAGGGAGTACGCGCCCGGGCTCTTGAAGACGCGCAGGTGCGCGCCGTTCTGCGGGATGTTGCCCATGTTGAACTTCTCGTTGTCGGGCGAGAAGACGTTGTGGGGGAACGGATCCTCGTTGGTGAAGACGACCTTCGCGCCGACCGCCGCCACGGCGATGTACGGGATGAAGTTCATCTGCCGGTTGGCGATGGTCACCGTCTGCAGGTGCGACGGCTGGTCCTCCTTGGGGCCGTCCTCCAGGTAGACGACGGCTTGCGCCATGAGGGCCGCGGGCTTGGTCGTGACGTTGCCCACGATGTTGCCGCGCGGGATCGAAGGAGGCGGCACGGGGAGCGCAGCCGCCGAGCTCTCGGCGGGAGCGGCAGCCGATGCCGACGCGCCGGCGGGCGCCGCAGGCTGCGTGCAAGGGGGCGGAGGACAGACCGAAGCGGCCGCGGTCTCCGCAGGCTGCGCGGTCTCGGTCACCGATGCGGCGGGAACGGCCGACATGACCTCCGTCGCGACCCCCGACGGGTTCTCCGGCGCGTTGATGGGGGGCTCGCCTTCGCATGCCGTGAGCGACGCGAGGGGGCCGACGGCGGCGAGCGCGCCGAGGACCAGGACGTGTCTCGTGAGATGGGT
>Ga0335069_10011397_pt1 | contig 12542 bp, 10 predicted proteins | sample Lox_Sample_11_FD_206714 | JGI IMG/M metagenome (GOLD analysis project Ga0335069, IMG submission 206714) | Soil microbial communities from Loxahatchee National Wildlife Refuge, Florida, United States - Lox_Sample_1.1 | ecosystem: Environmental > Terrestrial > Soil > Wetlands | place: USA...
CGACCGACCCAGCCCGCTGCCGGGCCCGACCGGCCTGCGCCCACCCCCGGAGCGCTCGGGGGAAAAGCGGCGGCCCGGCTACCGGATCCCGGGCAGCAAACCCTTCATCCCGCGCAGCATTTTCTGCATTCCGCCCTTCGCAACCAGCTTCATCACTTTCTGCGTCTGCTCGAACTGATTGAGAAGCTGGTTGACCTCCTGGACCGAGACGCCCGCGCCGGCGGCAACGCGACGCTTGCGCGACGCCTTGAGGAGCTCGGGCTTCGCCCGCTCCCCGGGCGTCATCGAATTGATGATCCCCTCGATCCTCGCGATCTTCTTCTCTCCCATCGATGTGTCCTGCGCGGCGCGCGCGAGCTCCGCCGGCAGCTTGTCGAGCAACGCCGCCAGCCCTCCCATCTTGCGCATCTGTCCGATCTGCGCCTTGTAGTCCTCGAGGTCGAAGCCCTTGCCGGACTTCACCTTCTTCGCGAGCTTCTGGGCCTCGGCGACGTCGATCGTCTTGTGCGCCTCCTCGATGAGCGACAGCACATCGCCCATGCCGAGAATCCGCGATGCCATCCGCTCTGGATGGAACGTCTCGAGGCCGTCGATCTTCTCGGAGACGCCGGCGAACTTGATCGGCACGCCGGTCACATGCCGCACCGAAAGCGCGGCACCCCCGCGTGCGTCGCCGTCGAGCTTGGTCAGCACGACGCCGGTGAGCGGCAGCGCCTCGCGAAACGCACGCGCGGTGTTCACCGCATCCTGCCCCTGCATCGCGTCGACGACGAACAGCGTCTCGATCGGCTTCACTGCCGCGTTGAGGTCCGCGATCTCGCGCATCATCGCGTCATCGATCGCGAGCCGCCCGGCGGTGTCGATGAGCAGCACGTCGTGGTAGTGCTTCTTCGCCCAATCGACCGCCGCTTCGGCGATCGCGACGGGCTTTTCGCCGACTGCCGATGGAAAGGCGTCGACGCCCACCTGCTTGGCGAGCGTGGCAAGCTGCTCGATCGCCGCCGGCCGATAGACGTCTGCCGACACGACGAGGACCTTCTTCTTCTGTCCGCGCAGGAGGTGCGCGAGCTTCGCCGTCGTCGTCGTCTTGCCCGAACCCTGCAGTCCCGCCATCAGCACGATCGCCGGCGGCTGGACGGCGAAATCGAGAGGAACCGCAGCGCCTCCCATCAGCGCCGCGAGCTCGCGGTGAACGACCCCCACGAACGCCTGGCCCGGCGTGAGCGAGCCGGCGACCTCGGCGCCGAGCGCCTTCCCGCGCACGTGCGCGATGAACTCCTTGACCACAGGCAGCGCGACGTCGGCCTCGAGCAGCGCGAGGCGGACTTCGCGCAGTGCGTCGGCGATGTTGGCTTCCGTGAGCCGAGCCTCGCCACGCAGTTGCTTGACGACGCGCGAGAGTCGCTGCGACAGATTGTCGAACATCGGATCCGGAGACGAAAACCAAAAAAAGTCGGGGCACCCGGGCCCGCGACTCCCTCGCCGATCAAGGGGTAAACAGGAGCGCCGACTGACCTGCGGTAAACTGCATGCGGCCCGCGGCAGCGGCGTTGCCGCACGCCAAGTCCGATGATTTTACTCCACGTTGCCGCAGCGGCTCTCTATGCGCTCACCGCCGGCGCGCAGTGGCCGCGGCCCGCGGCGGCCCCGGCAGGTGGCGCCCCCGCGCCGTCGCGCGCCACGATGGCGTTCTGGCTGTTGCCGGCCGCGCTGACGCTGCACGCGTGGGCGATCGTGCAGGACACCGCCACCGCGCAAGGACTCGATTTCTCGCTGCTCAACGCAATCTCGGTCGTCGGCGCGCTGCTCGCCGCCGTCGCCTGGGCCTCCGGCCTGCTGCGCACCTTGCCGGCGATCGGCGCGATCGTCCTACCCGTCGCCGCCGTGGCCGTGCTGCTGCCCGCGCTGCTGCCGCGCCTCTCTCCTGCGCTGTTCGCGAACCCGCATCGATTCGCGTACGGCGCCGAATCGCTGGCGGCGCTGCACGTCGCCGTCGCGCTCGTCTCGTACGCTATGTTCCTCGTCGCCGCGGTGCTGGCGGCCGTCGTGATGAGCCTCGAGAAGCGCCTGCGGCACAGCGTGCTCGACCCCGAGTCGGCCGGCGTGCCGCCGCTTCTCACGCTCGAGCGATTCCTGTTCCGTCTGGTCGCGATCGGCTTCGTTCTCCTGACGGTGACGCTCGCGAGCGGGATGCTCTTCACCGAGCAGCTCTTCGGCAAGCCGCTGACGTTCACGCACAAGAGCGTGTTCTCGGTGCTGGGCTGGTTCACTTTCGGCGCGCTGCTCTGGGGCCGCTGGCGCTACGGCTGGCGCGGCCGCGTCGCGCTGCGCTGGATCATCGCGGGCAGCGCGTTCGTGTTCCTCGCCTATCTCGGCAGCAAGTTCGTGCTCGAAGTTCTGCTCGGGCGCTGAATGGACGACATCTCGCTGCGCGCCCTGGGGGTCGCGCTCGTCGTCCTGCTCGCGATCGCCGGTTTCTTCTCGATCGCCGAGACCGCGATGATGGCGGTCAACCGCTACCGGCTCAAGCATCGCGCGCGCAAGGGCGAGCGCGGCGCGCGTCTGACTCTGCAGCTCCTCGACAAGACCGACAAGCTGCTCGGCGTGATCCTGCTCGGCAATACGCTCGTCAACGCCGGCGCCGCTACGCTGACCGCGGTCATCACGAAGCGCCTGTTCGGCGAGGGAGAGATCTCGCTCGGCCTCGGCACGCTCGCGATCGCGTTCGCGATCCTCGTGTTCTCCGAGATCACGCCGAAGGTCGTCGGCGCCGCGCACGCCGACCGCATCGCGGCGCCGGTGAGCTTCCTGCTCGCGCCGATGCTCAAGGCGGCCACGCCGGTCGTATGGTTCGTCAACTTGTTCGTGCAGGGCCTCCTCAAGCTCCTCCGCATCAAGCCGGTCAACGAAGCCGACGCGACGCTCACCCAGGAGGAGCTGCGCTCGCTCGTTCTCGAAGGACAGTACTTCCGCGGTAAGCACCGGGCGATGCTCGCGAACCTGATCGACCTCGAGTCGGTGACGGTCGACGACGTGATGACGCCGCGCAACCAGATCCATGCGCTCGACCTGACGGCAAAGCCGTCGCAGATCGCGCAACAGCTCGCGACCTCGTATCACACGCGGCTGCCCGCCTACGAGGGCGAGCTCGACAACATCGTCGGGGTGATCCATCTGAAGAACGTCGTGCACCTGCAGCGCGGCGGCGACATCGACACCGAAGCGCTGCGTTTGATCCTCCGGCCGGCCTATTTCATTCCGGCCGGGACGTCGCTGCTCGTCCAGCTGCAACAGTTCCAGACTGATCGCGAGCGCCTCGGGCTCGTCGTCGACGAGTACGGCGAGCTCAAAGGCCTGACGACGATCGAGGACATCATCGAGGAGATCATCGGGGATTTCACGACGCAGGCGCCGGACGGTGCCGAGACGTATCGCCGGGGAGCCGACGGCAGCGTCGTCGTCGACGGGCTCGCGCCTCTGCGCACGCTCAACCGCAAGCTCGGGACGAAATTCCCGATCGACGGTCCGAAAACGCTCAACGGACTGATTGTCGATCGCCTCGGCGAGATTCCCTCCGCCGGAACGCATTTCGATGTCGAGGGCCAGTCGATCGAGATTCTGCAAACCCAGGACCGTGGCGTAAAAGTCGTAAGGCTGCTGGCGCCGGTGGGTCGTGCGCCGTCAGCGCCTTTACAAAGCCATGACGGGCAGGCATCATCGGCCGGCTAAGTTATATGCAGATGGAATAACTTGCGCCTCGTGCACCTGGAGGCAGTTTGTAGCCGACACGGCACAAGAATTGCTTAACGTTTCGGGATGACTCGGCGCCCCAGGACAGAGAGCCGCATTCGAACCGCCTAGCCCATGGCAACGCACGTCGCCTCGACCAGAAACATCAGCGGTCTCGCCCGAGCGCTTGCCCAGCACGGGCTCATGACGGAGTACGAGGCCGAGACGCTGCAAACGCAGGCGCAGCAGGCGGGCGTGAGCTTCGTCGATCACGTTCTCGCCGGGAAGCGGATCTCCGCGAACCAGCTCGCGATCTTCGCGTCGCGCGCATTCGGGGTCCCGCTGCTCGACCTCTCCGGCTTCGACACCGATCAGCTGCAGAAGGACCTGATCGATCTGAAGATTGCCCAGACGCGGCACGTTTTGCCGCTGCACAAGCGGGGCAATCGCCTGTTCGTCGCGACGTCGGATCCGGCGAACCTGCAGGGCCTCGAAGAGATCCGGTTCAAGACGAATCTCGTCGTCGAGCCCGTCGTCGTCGAGAACGACAAGCTCGCCGCGACGATCCACAAGCTGGTCGAGGCCTCGGGCGCGCTGCTCAAGGATCAGACCGCCACGATGGAAGACCTGGAGGTCGACCTCCAGGAATCGGACGCCGGCCAGGCAGCGAGCGACGAAGAGAGCTCCGAGGTCGAAGACGCGCCGGTCGTCAAATACCTGCAGAAGATCCTGATGGATGCGATCGCCGCGGGCGTGTCCGACATCCACTTCGAGCCTTACGAGAAGTTCTACCGCGTCCGCTATCGCCTCGACGGCGTGCTGATGGAGATGGCACAGCCTCCGCTCGTGATCAAGGACAAGCTCGCATCGCGGATCAAGGTCATCTCGAAGCTCGACATCTCGGAAAAGCGGGTACCGCAGGACGGCCGGATGAAGCTCGTGGTGTCGAAGACGAAGACGATCGACTTCCGGGTGAGCACGCTGCCGACGCTCTTCGGCGAAAAGATCGTGATTCGTATCCTGGATTCCTCGGGCATCAAGCTCGGCATCGAGGCTCTCGGCTACGACCCCGAGCAGCAGGAAGCGCTGATGCACGCGATCGGCCGGCCGTACGGGATGATCCTCGTGACCGGCCCGACCGGGAGCGGCAAGACGGTTTCGCTCTACACCTGTCTCAACATCCTCAATCAGCCAGGCGTCAACATCTCGACGGCCGAGGACCCGGCGGAAATCCAGCTCGCCGGGGTGAACCAGGTCAACGTGAACGAGAAGGCGGGGCTCACCTTCGCCGTCGCCTTGCGGGCGTTCCTGCGGCAGGATCCGGACATCATCATGGTCGGCGAAATTCGCGACCTCGAGACCGCCGAAATCGCGATCAAGGCGGCGCAGACCGGCCACCTCGTGCTCTCGACGCTGCACACCAACGACGCTCCGAACACGCTGCTGCGGCTCCTCAACATGGGTGTCGCGCCCTTCAACGTCGCCTCGTCCGTGCTGTTGATCACCGCGCAGCGCCTCGCGCGCCGCCTTTGCGCGCAATGCAAGAAGCCCGAGGAGATCCCGCCCGAAGCGCTGCTGCGCGCGGGCTTCGTCGGGGAGGACCTCGACGGCAGCTGGCAGCCGTTCGGTCCGGTCGGGTGCGACCACTGCAAGGGGACCGGCTACAAGGGTCGCGTCGGCATCTACCAGGTGATGACGATCACCGACGAGATGCGCCAGCTCATCATGCGCAACGGCACCGCCTTCGACATCGCCGAGCAGGCGAAGCGCGAGGGGGTGCGCGATCTGCGCCAGTCGGGCCTGGTCAAGGTCAAGCAGGGCGTCACCTCGCTCGAGGAAATCGAAGCCTGCACCAACGAATGACGGATCTACGAGGGTAAGACATGGCCACCGCCACCACCGCTGCGCCGCGCCGCGACGTCAAGGAATTCATCTTCGTTTGGGAGGGGCAGGATCGCAACAACCGCCAGGTCCGCGGCGAGATGCGCGCGGCCTCCGAGACGGTCGTCTCGACGAACCTCCGCCGCCAGGGCATCCGGGTCACGCGGATCAAGAAGCAATCGTTCCGCGGCGGCCGGCGCGTCGGCGAGAAGGAAGTGACGTTCTTCACGCGCCAGCTCGCCACGATGCTGCGCGCCGGCGTACCGCTGCTGCAGGCCTTCGACATCGTCGCGCGCGGACACAGCAACGCGCGCTTCTCGCGCCTGATGCTCGACATCAAGGGCCGCATCGAGGCCGGATCGAGTCTGTCGCAGGCATTTCGCGAGCACCCGGCCCAGTTCGACAATCTGTATTGCAACCTCGTGAACGCGGGCGAGACGTCCGGGATGCTCGACGCGATCCTCGAGCGCCTCGCGACCTACAAAGAAAAGATCCTCGCGATCAAGGGCAAGATCAAGTCGGCGCTCTTCTACCCGATCTCCGTCGTCGTCGTGGCGATCGTCGTCGTGTGGGTCATCATGATCTGGGTGATCCCCGCGTTCAAGCAGGTGTTCACGAGCTTCGGTGCGGATCTGCCGGCGCCTACGCTGATGGTGATGGCGATTTCGGACTTCTTCGTCTCGTATTGGTGGCTCGGCGTGCTCATCATCACGGGCGCGCTCTCCGCGTTCTTCACGCTGATCCGAAGGTCGACGTCCTTCCGCTACACTGTCGACCGCCTCTCGCTCAAGATCCCGATCGTCGGCGACATCCTCGAGAAGGCGACGATCGCGCGCTGGACGCGCACGCTCTCGACGATGTTCGCCGCCGGCGTTCCGCTCGTCGAATCGCTCGACGCAGTGGCCGGCGCGTCGGGCAATTCCGTCTACGCCGCCGCGACCAAGCGCATCCAGACCGAGGTCAGCACCGGCGCGAGCCTCACCAATTCGATGTCCAACACCAAGCTCTTCCCGTCGATGGTGCTGCAGATGACGCAGATCGGCGAGGAGTCGGGCTCGCTCGACAGCATGCTGTCGAAGATCGCCGAGTTCTACGAGCGGGAGGTCGACGACTCCGTGGCGGCGCTCTCCAGCCTGCTGGAGCCGATCATCATCGTGTTCCTGGGTGTCGTCATCGGCGGGCTGGTCGTTGCGATGTATCTGCCGATCTTCAAGCTAGGTTCGGTCGTCTAAAGGGCACACCCGGGGCCGCCATGCGTTCCGCCGCGATCCTGCGGCTTGCCTGAAGAGCCGCGGGCCGCACGCCTCGCGCCTTCGCGTTACGCCGGATGCCACACTCGGAGGCCATCTTCGACCCGAACGTCGCGACCGCGATCGCGTTCGTCGTCGGCCTCTGCGTCGGCAGCTTCCTGAACGTCGTCATCCACCGTCTTCCGAAGATGCTCGAGCGCGGCTGGGAGGCGCAGTGCGCGGAGCTGCGGGGCGAGACGCCCGCTTCCGAGCCCGCCTACAACCTCGTCGTCCCGCGCTCCGCATGTCCGGCGTGCGGCGCGAGGATCACCGCCCTGCAGAACATCCCCGTCGCCTCGTGGCTCGCGCTCGGCGGCAAGTGCGCGTCGTGCAAGGCGCCGATCTCGGCGCGCTACCCGATCGTCGAGATCGCGGGCGGTCTTCTCGCGGCCTACGCGATCTGGCGATTCGGCCCGACCGCGCGCGGGGTCGCCGCGTGCGTTCTGCTGTGGACGCTCACCGCGCTGACGATGATCGACATCGATACGCAGCTCCTCCCCGACGACCTCACGCTGCCGCTGCTCTGGGCCGGGCTGATCGTCAACCTCGGCGGACTGTTCACGCCGCTGAGGGACGCCGTCGTCGGCGCGGCGGCCGGGTACCTGTCGCTGTGGACGATCTACTGGCTGTTCAAGCTGATCCGCGGCAAAGAAGGGATGGGCCACGGAGACTTCAAGCTCCTCGCGGCCCTGGGCGCCTGGCTCGGCTGGCAGGTGCTGCCGGTGATCGTGCTGCTCTCGTCGCTCGTGGGGGCGGCGATCGGCATCACGCTGATCGTCTTCAAAGGGCGCGACAACCAGGCTCCGCTCGCCTTCGGTCCGTACCTCGCGATCGCCGGAGCGATCGCGCTCTTCTTCGGCGCTCCGCTCGCGAGGCTGATCCTTCCGTGACGTTCGTCGTCGGACTCACCGGAGGGATCGGCAGCGGCAAGTCGATCGTCGCTGACGCGTTCGCGGAGCGCGGCATCGACGTCACCGACACCGATCGCCTCGCGCATGGGCTCACCGCGCCGGGGCAAGTGGGCTATGCGCTGGTGCTCGAAGCCTTCGGTACCGCGTTCCGCCGCCCGGATGGCACGCTGGACCGCGCTCGGTTGCGCGCACGGGTCTTCGCCGACGACGACGCGCGGACTCGGCTCGAAGCGATCCTGCATCCCCTGATCCGCGAGGCGGCAGCGAGGGAAATCACCGGCTGGACGAGCCCGTACGGTATCCTCGTCGTACCGTTGCTGCTCGAGCGCGCGGGCGCGAGCCGCGTGGATCGCGTGCTGGTCGTCGACTGTCCCGAGGAGGTCCAGATCCGGCGGGTCGCGCAGCGCAGCGGGCTGAGCGATGCCGAAGTGCGCGCGATCATGGCCACGCAGCTACCGCGCGCCCAGCGACTCGCGCGGGCCGACGATGTCCTCGACAACTCGGGTCCGCTGTCCGCGATCGCGACGCAGGTCGACGCGCTCGATCAGCGTTACCGTGCGTTGGCCGCCGCAGCCAATCAGCGGTAACGCGCGGGGCTGAGCGCCTCGAACCCTTATTGGACGGCGCGACTTCGGGCAGAATGCCGGATTGGCACACCCGTCCCCGCCCGACGTGCCCTCGATCATCCGCTACGAGCACCCGCTGAACGAGCGCATCCGCACGCTGATGCGGCTCGAGGATCTTTATCGCCGCGCGCAATTCTTCGCCGCGCAGGTCGATGCTGCAGATCATCACGCGGCGCTCTCGGCGCTTTTCGAGATCACCGACGTCGCAGCGCGCGCCGATCTGAAAACCGACCTGCTGCAGGAGCTCGAACGGCAGAAGCAGCTGCTGCAGCCGCTGCGCAACAATCCGGCGATCGAGACCGGCGTGCTCGAGCAGTTGCTCGCCGACATCGACCGCGCGAGCGGCGCATTGCTCGCGCAAACGGGCAAGGCCGGTGTCCATCTGCGCGACAACGAGTGGTTGATGACGATCAAGCAGCGCACGACGATCCCGGGCGGCGTGTGCGAATTCGACCTTCCCGCGTACCACTACTGGCTGAACGCCGATCCGGGTGCGCGGCAGAACGACCTGCGCGGCTGGATCGCGCCGTTCCTGCCGATCTACGACGGGCTCAACATCATTCTGCGGCTGCTGCGCGACAACGGCCGCGCGAGCCGGCAGACGGCGGTGGGTGGAGTCTTCCAGCTCATGCTGACGACGACGAAGGTAGCTCAGCTGCTGCGCCTAACGGTGTCGCACGAGCTCCCCTGCGTCCCGGAGATCAGCGCGAACAAGTACGCGCTCAACATCCGGTTCATCGGCGTCACGGGAATGGATCGGGGCACCGCGTACGCGCGCGACGTCGACTTCGAGCTCGCCTTCTGCAATCTCTGAATGCCGTCGAAAGACGTTCCCTGTCCGCATTGCGGCAAGCCGGTCGAATGGTCGCCGGCATCGCGCTGGCGCCCGTTCTGCTCGGAGCGCTGCAAGACGATCGACCTCGGCGCGTGGGCGACCGAGTTCTATCGGATCCCGGCCGGGGATGCGGTCGAGCGTGAGAGCGGAGAGTCCGCGCGCGCACGCGAGCGGCGCGAACGGCGAGACAAGTGACGTGCTCGCCTCTCGAGACCGCGGCGGGACGCCAGTCTAGTCCCACGCGCCCCGGCGGAGCGCGACGCCATGCGCGCCGTGGGCGATCGCGGTCTCGAGATCGCCGCGCGCGAGCCCCCCGAGCGCGAAGACCGGCAGCGGCGCCTCGCGCGCCAGAGGCGCGAATCCGTCCCATCCGAGAATCGGCATGCCGCGATGCGTCGGGGTCGGCAGCACGGGACCGAGCACGACGAAGTCGAGGTTCAAAGCAGCGGCGCGCTCGACCTCGGCGCGCGTATGGCACGAAGCCGCGCAAAGCATCTCATCCGGCACCGGGCGTGCGGCGACCTCCGCGAGAGCGGCTGCGGTCAGATGCACGCCTGCGCATCCCCAGTCGAGCGCATTGCGAGTCTCGCCGTTGAGCAACACCTTGACGCCGCGCGGGACGGCGAGCGCAAGCAGCGACTCCGCGAGCGCTCGCTGCCGTGCGAGCGGCCAGGTCTTCTCGCGCAGCTCGATCAACCGCAGGCCGGACGCGATCGCGATCTCGGCACGAGCGAGAAGCGTGGCCTCGCCCACGTCCTCTGCGTTGGTGATTCCGTAGATCGACGGCAGGAGCAGCGCGCGCATGACGAACGTGTTCGCCGGGAGCAGCGGGCGCACGTCGAAGCGTCCCGGTACCTGCCACGCGAACATCTGGCCGTCGTGGCCGACGGGCTCGCCCTCCCATTCGAAGACACGGAAGAAGTGGAGCTCGACGTGCGCATGCGGGTAACGATAGCGCTGCACGAGCCATGGCGCCGCGCGCTGCACGGCGATGCCCAGCTCTTCGCGAAGCTCGCGCGCGAGGGCCTCGCGCGGTGACTCGCCGAGTTCGACCTTCCCGCCGGGGAACTCCCAGTAGCCGGCGTACGCCTTGCCCGCGGGCCGCTGCGCCAGCAGTACGCGACCGTCCGGCGCGACGATGACCGCGGCGGCGACCGGGACGAGCGCGTCCTGTCCACTCACGCTCACTGCCCGCTCAGGCGCGCGGCCCGGTCACGCTCGCTTCCTGGCGCGCAGACCGTGCGCGCCCGCATAGCCCTTGGCGAACTGCCATGCGACGCGTCCGCTGCGGGACCCGCGCTGCAGCGCGTACTGCAGCGCTTCGCGGCTGCGGGCCTCCGTCTCACGCGCCGACTTGGGCGGTGCGACGCCGAACGCGGCGAGCCACGATGCCGCGGCGGCGAGGTAGTCGTCCTGGCTGAAGGGATAGAACGTGATCCACAGGCCGAAGCGCTCGGAGAGCGATATCTTCTCTTCGACCGATTCGCCCGGATGAACCTCGCCGCCGATGTGCTGCGTTTCGAGGTTCTCGCTGAAGTACTCGGGCATCAGGTGGCGGCGATTCGACGTTGCGTAGATCAGCATGTTCGCCGACGGCGCGGCGATCGTCCCGTCGAGCATCACCTTCAACGCCTTGTAGCCTGGCTCCCCGGCGTCGAACGTGAGGTCGTCGCAGAAGACGATGAAGCGCTCGCGGCGTCCGGCGACGATGTCGGCGATGTCCGGAAGCTCGACGAGATCGGTTTTGTCGACCTCGATCAGGCGCAGGCCCTTCGCGGCATACTTGACGAGCATCGCCTTGACCAGCGACGACTTGCCGGTGCCGCGCGATCCGGTGAGGAGCACGTTGTTCGCCGGCAGCCCGGCGACGAACTGCCGCGTGTTCGCGTCGATCGCCTGCTTCTGCTCGCCGACGGCGACGAGGTCGTCGAGGCGTATCGAATGGGGGTGCGCGATGGCCTGCAGGTATCCCCGCTGTCCGCGCCTGCGCCAGCGATGAGCCGTCGCGCTCCAGTCCGGCGGTGGCGCCTGCGGCGGCAGCATCCCTTCGACGCGGTCGAGGATCCTTTCGAGACGCACGAAGAGTTCGCCGAGTTCGGCCGCCGAGACCACGTTCTAGCTCCGGTAGTCGGCGTTGATGCTGACGTAGTCGTGCGAAAAATCGCAGGTCCAGACGGTCGCTGTCGCCGGCCCCCGTCCGAGCGCAACGCGCACGGTGATCTCGTCGTTCTTCATCACGCGCTGGCCTGCGCCTTCCGTGTACGAGGCCGCACGCGCGCCGTTGGCGACGACCTGCACGTCGTCGAGCCAGAACGATACGCCGGCAGGATCCTGGTCGGGCGCGGACCCGTTGCCGATCGCGCAGACGATGCGGCCGAGGTTCGGATCCGAGGCGAAGAACGCCGTCTTGACGAGCGGCGAATGGGCGATCGCGAGCGCGGTGCGCCGGCATTCGGCGGCATCGCGCCCACCCTCGACGCGGATCGTGATGAACTTGGTGGCGCCTTCGCCATCGCGAACGATCGCCTGCGCGAGCGCAACGGCAACTTCGGTCAGCGCGGCGCGCACCGGCGCCAGGCGCGGGTCGTCGGAACGCGTGATGGGTGCGATCGGCGCCTTGCCGGTGGCGACGATCACGAAGCTGTCGTTGGTCGACGTGTCGCCGTCGACCGTCGCACAGTTGAACGAAACGTCGGCGATCTCGTGTGTCAAATCGCGCAGCACGGCGGCCGCGACCGGCGCGTCCGTCGCGATGAAGGACAGCATCGTCGCCATGTTCGGATGGATCATCCCGGCGCCTTTGGCGATCCCGGTCGTAGTGACCGCTGCGCCATCGACGGCAACGCGGCGCGATGCGCCCTTCGGCGCCGTATCGGTGGTCATGATCGCGGACGCCGCGGCGAACCACCCATCGGCAGCGAGCGCGGCGCGCGCAAGGGGCAGCGCGGCGACGATCCTGTCGACGGGCAGCGGCTCCATGATCACGCCCGTCGAAAACGGTAGAACTTCCGGCGGCGCGCAGCCGAGGATCGACGCGACCGCCGTGCACGTCGCCTGCGCCGCGGCGATGCCGGCGGCGCCGGTGCCGGCATTGGCGTTGCCCGCGTTCACGACCAGCGCACGTATCGTCCCGGATTCCGCGAGATGGCGGCGGCACACCGCGACGGGTGCCGCAGCGAAGCGGTTCTGCGTGAACACGCCCGCGGCAACGGTCCCGGATGCGAACGCCGCGAGCAGCAGGTCGTCACGCTGCCACTTCTTGATCTTCGCA
>Ga0335069_10011398_pt1 | contig 12541 bp, 13 predicted proteins | sample Lox_Sample_11_FD_206714 | JGI IMG/M metagenome (GOLD analysis project Ga0335069, IMG submission 206714) | Soil microbial communities from Loxahatchee National Wildlife Refuge, Florida, United States - Lox_Sample_1.1 | ecosystem: Environmental > Terrestrial > Soil > Wetlands | place: USA...
ACGCGCGGACCACACTGCACCCGTCGGCCGAGAGCGCCGGCGGGCCGACGCCGGCGACCGTGCCCTCGGAGACGGTATCGCCGGCCACGAGCAGGTGCGGCGTCGTGGCGCCATCGTGGCGGAAGGCGCCGGTCGAGCCGCCGAGAAAGGCCACGCCGCCGCGGTCGTCGAGAGCGGCGTCGGAGAAGGTCGAGAACGGAAGCCCGGTGGGCGCGAGATCGCCGGCCGACAGGACGACCGTCGGCGCCGCGGCCGCGAGCCGGGCCGCCGCCGCCACCGCCAGCACGATTCGAATGTCGATCCGCACGTTCCTTGGACGACGCAAAGCCGGTGCCATTCCGGCCGTCGCGCCACGCGCATCGCCACGCAGCCGCCGTGCAGGCTTCGTGCAGTCGCGCAACGTTCCGCGCCGCTAGCCCTGGAGGTGGCGGAGCAGATCGGGCAGCCGATCGTACGCCGGCCCACGCTCGATCCACCGCTCGCGCCCGCCGCGCCCGCGTCGGCTCACCACCACATGTCCCAGCTCCGCGAGACGCGAGAGCGCATTGCCGAACGTGATGACCGAGTTCCCCTCGGGCTTGCGGACCTCGCCGAGCAGGAAGCTGGTGCGGAACTGCCGCCGGATGCGCTGGAGCAGCGCGGGCTGCGCGATGGGCCACTCCTGCTGGGAGGCGATCGTGCGGGCCGTGACGAGATAGGCCTCGCGGAAGTTCTCGAGCAGTTCGGACGTGGCGCGCAGCGCGGCGTGCTCCGGCTTCGGGACGTCGCCCGGGAGCGCGCCCACGTCGCGATAGTACCCGAGCCAGCGGTCCACCGCGGTCGCGACCGCGCCGCGCTCAGGGAGCGGGAACTCCCAGCGGTAGAGGTCGAGCCACCACCCGATCCGCTCGGGCAGCTCCGCCGCCGGCACGCCGGCCAGCAGCGCTCGCGTGAGCAGCGACGGCACGAGGAAGAAGTGGATAATGTTGTTCTTGTAGAAGTCGAGGCTGACCCGCTTCTCCATCGGGACGTGCAGCACCACGCCGCCGCCGTCGACCAGGCGCTCGACCAGTCCGCCGCCTTCGAGCCACGCGAGGCTCTCGCGGAAGTTGGACGCGGTGTTGCGCTCGAGCGACGAAGTGAGGCTCACGCCCTGCGACTTGAGGATCCCGACCAGCGCGTGCGCGGCGTCGAGGAAGGTGTTCAGCCGGCACGCCGCGCCGGGGGCGCCGAGGAGCGCCAGCGCGCTCACCGCGGTCGCGCCGCCGGGCGCGGCGGCGTTCACCTCGCGCAGCAGGCGGAAGCCCAGGCGCTGGACGAAACGGCGCTTGTCCTCCTCGGTGGCGGGCTCGCCCGGGTGGGTGCGGAACTGCTCGCGCTGCTCGCCGAGCGCCTCGTCGAGGGAGATCGGCGGCCCGTAGCTGACGTAGGCCGTCCCGAACCGGAGCTTGAGCAGGCTCCGCGCGCGCAGCAGCGCGCCCAGGCTCTCGCGCTCCTTCTCCTCGCCCGTGATCTCCCGGCGGTACGCCTCCTCCTCCGGGATGCGCCCGTAGTGGATCGAGACCGGCACCAGGTACAGGTCGCGGCGCACGCCCTGCACGAACGCGTTCACGATCGCGGACAGCATGCCGAGCTTCGGCGTGAGCATCTTGCCGGTACGCGTCCGCCCGCCTTCGATGAAGAACTCCTGCGTGTACCCCTCGCGGATGAGGAACGTGAGGTACTTCCGGAACACCATCTTGTAGAGCTCGTTGTCGTCGAAGGTGCGGCGGATGAAGAACGCGCCCGCGCCGCGGAAGAGCGGCCCCATCGGCCAGAAGCTGAGGTTGATGCCGGCCGCGATGTGCGGCGGCGAGAGGTAGTTGGTGTGGAAGATGTACGTGAGGATCAGGTAGTCGAAGTGGCTGCGGTGCGCGGGGACCAGCACCACCGGATGGTCCTTGATGCACTCGATCACGTGCTCGAGGCCCTGCACCTCGAGGCCCGAGAACATGCGCGGGAAGATCAGGTTGAAGGCGAACTCGAGCACGCCGAAGTAGAGGCCGTTGAAGTTGGCGGCCATCTCGTCGAAGTAGCCGCGCGCCTCCTTGACGACCTGGCGCCGCGGCACCGCCCGCTCCGCCGCGATCCGCCGCGTGAGCCGCGCCAGCTCGGGGTCGCGCAGCACCTGCTCCCGAACCACCCGTCGCGGCAGCAGCGCCGGCCCGAGCACCACCCGCTCCTCGCGGTAGAGGTAGATCTGGAGCGCGCGGGCGAGCCGGCGGACGAGGCGCTCCTCCGGCTCCCCGCGATGCTCGCCGACGAACTCGGCGAGCGCCATCTCGCGGCCGAACGTGAGGTGCGTGTCCTCCGCCGCCCAGAGATACGTGAACAGCCGCTTGGCCTCGCCCGGCGCCTCCTGCACGCTGTAGAGGAGCGTCGCGAAGCGCGATTCCTTGCGCTGGAACCCGGTGTGCCGGAAGACCGCGACCGGCACCAGGAACACCGGCCGCCCGCTGGTCTCCGCCGCGCGCACCACGTCGCGCAGGTAGGTGAGCCCGATCCGCGCCGCGGCCAGCGCGCGACGCCGGCGGCCCGCCACCGCGTGGCTCCGCATGAAGAGAAGGACCGGCTCGCCCGCCGCGACCAGCCCGCCGCAGGCCGCGTGCGCCGCCGCCTCGGTGCCGCCCCCGCGGAACAGCCACCGCAGCATCTCGCCGACCGGCCGCCACCAGACCGTCGAGAGCCGCGGCGCGAAGCGCGCGAGCGGCAATCCCTCGCGCAGGAGGACGGCGTTCACCAGCAGGTAGTCGATCGCCGAGCGGTATCGCATCACGTAGATGACGGTGCCCTGCTTCGCCAGCTCCTGGATGCGCGTCGCCGCGTCGGCCCGCACCCGCACGTGGCGGAACGCGAGGTGGATGAGGATGCGCGCCAGCGCGCCGAAGCGCCGCAGCATCGTGGAGGGCTGCTCCGGCACGGGCGGTGCCGCCGGCGGGGTCGGGAACGGGAGCGGCAGCGAGGTCGACGGCTCCGCCATCACAGCAACCGTCCGAGTCCCCGACGCCGCAGCTCGTCGACGACCAGCCGCACGTCCTGCGCCCGGCCCTTGGGGCACACCAGGAGCGCGTCGGGGGTGTCGACCACGACCAGGTCGTCGACGCCGAGCAGCGCCACCACCCGCGCCGGGCTGTCGACGATGCAGCCGCGGCTCTCGATCGCGACCGCACGGCCCCGCACGGCGTTGCCGTCGTCCCCGCGCCAGAACGGCTCGATCGCGGCCCAGCTCCCGACGTCGCTCCACGAGAACCGCGCCTCGACCATCGCGACGTCGCGCGCGCGCTCCATCACGCCGACGTCGATCGACACCGCGGGCAACTTCCGGTACGCGGCGACGAGCGCGCGCGCGGCCGGTCGCTTCGCCATGGCCGCCTCGAGCGGCGCCAGCACGTCGGGGACGTGGGTCCGCAGCGCGTCGAGGATGGTCGGCACCGACCACGCGAAGATGCCCGCGTTCCAGCGCACGTCGCCGCCCGCGAGCAGCTGCTCCGCACGCGCGCGGTCGGGCTTCTCGATGAAGGCCGCGACCGCGTACGTCCGGCCCTCCAGGTCGGGCAGCGCCGCCCCACGGCGAATATAGCCGTAGCCGGTTTCCGGATGCGTCGGTGGGATGCCGATCGTGACCAGCGTCCGCCGCGTCTCGGCGACGTCGAGCGCCAGCCCGAGGTCCTCGCCGAAGCGCGCGCGGTCGGGGATGGCGTGGTCGGCGGGCAGCACCGCCATCACGGCGTCGGGCGCCTCGCGACGCACGTGCAGGACGGCGAGCGCGATCGCCGCGGCGGTGTTCCGTCCCTGCGGCTCGACCAGGACGCGCACGCCGCGCGCCCCGCGGAGCTGCCGGCGCACCGCCGCCGCCTGCGCCGCGGCGGTGACGACGAAGATGCGGTCGCGTCGGATCCCCGGCGCGAGCCGGGCAACCGTCTCCTGGAGCATCGTCCGCGAGCCGACGATGGGAAGCAGTTGTTTCGGTGTGCGCAGCCGACTGCGGGGCCAGAAGCGCGTTCCGGACCCGCCGGCCATCACCACCGCGTAGCGCGGAGCACGTGGCACGGAGGTTTCGGGTGTAGGCGGGGGCTCCGCGAAAAGCAAGGTGGGTACGCGCGCTTGACAGCGTGCGCGACGGGCGATGTCCTGCGTGCCGTGTCGTCCGTGCCGCACCTCGTCATGGTCGCGCTGGCGATCCTCGCGCTCGCGGGCGCAGCACTGCCGTTCGTCGTCGAGTGGCGCGCCGCGCGCGCGCGACGGAGGGCCGACACGTGCGCGCACGAGGAGGAGGAGCCGCTGCACTGGCGCGCGTGGCTCCGCGGACGGCTCGACGAAGCGGCGCTCACGCTCGTGGCGCTCGCGCTCGCGCCGCTCACGCTCGGCCGGCGCGCGCTCGCGGTGCACGCCGGCCCGGCGGACCGGTCGCCGCTCGTGCTGCTCCTCGGCTGGGGACAGCATCCGTGGCTCTGGCGGTTGCTCGTGCGTCGCCTCCGGGCCGACGGCTGGGGCCGCGTCGCCGTCGCCGGCTGGACGACGCCGCGCCTCGACCTCGACCGGGGGACGGCCGTCCTCGCCGACGCGATCGCGCGGCTGCGGGCGGCGACCGGCGCAGCCCGCGTCGACGTGCTCGCGCACGGCGCCGCGGGGCTGGTCGTGCGGGCCTACCTCGGCCGCGTCGGCGCCGACGCCGGCGTCGGGCGCGTGCTGACGGTCGGGTCGCCGCACCAGGGCACCGAGGCCGCCACCTGGGGCGGCGTGCGGGCGTTGGCGGGCGCGCTCGCCCCGGACGGGGCCACGCTGCGTGCGCTCGCCGCCGACGATCGCGCGCCCGACCTCGTCGAGTTCGTGACGCTCTATTCCTACGAGGACGCGCTCGTCCTGCCGCCGGGCCACGCGTACTATCCGGGTGCGTTCGGGATCGAGGTGCGCGGGCCGGGGCATCTCGGCCTGCTCCGGTCCTGGCACGTCTACGAGCTGATCCGCGAGAACCTGGCCGCGGAGAGTGCGCCGGTGCGCACCGCGGCGCGCGCCGATGGATGACGCCCCGGCCACGCACGTCGTCGCCGAAGGCGCGCCCCGTCGGCTCGATGCGTTCCTCCACACGCTCTTCCCGCAGCTCTCGCGGCGGCTCGTCCATGCCGTGATCGCCGAGGGGGCGGTGCGCGTGAACAGCCGCCCCGGGCGGAAGGGTACGCTGCTCGCGCCCGGCGACCGCGTGACGGCGCCACGCATCGGCGCGCTGGCGCCCGACCCGAGCCTCGACGTGCCGGTGGTGTACCTCGACGACGCGGTGGTGGTCGTCGACAAGCCGGGCGGGATGCCGGGACACGCGCTCGACCCGCGGCAGCGCGGCACCGTCGCGTCGTTCCTGCTCGCGCGCTGGCCCGAGATGGCGACCGTCGGGGAGGCGCTCGCACCCGGGCTGGTCCACCGGCTCGACACCGGCACCTCGGGGTTGCTCGCCGCCGCCCGCACCCCGGACGCGTTCGCGGCGCTGCGCGCGGCCTTCCGCGTCGGGCAGGTGCAGAAGCGCTATCTCGCGGTGGTGGCGGGGACGGCACCGCTGCACACGACCGTCGAGGTGTCGCTGCGCCACGACCCGCGCGACCGGCGCCGGATGGTCCCCGCCCACGAGGGGACACGCGGATGGCGGGCCCGCAGCGTCGTCGACAGCGTGGCGGCGTACGGCGACCGGCAGCTCGTGCGGGTCGCGATCTCGACCGGCGTCACGCACCAGGTGCGCGCGCACCTGGCCCTCCTCGGCCACCCGGTCCTGGGCGACGACCTCTACGGCGGCCCGCCCGCGGCGCTGCCGCCCGCGCGTCACGCGCTGCACGCGGCCGCGCTCGACTTCCCGCACCCGACGCGCGGGAACCTGGTGTCGCTCGAGGCGCCGCTCCCCGCGGATCTGGCGACGCTGCTCGGCTGAGGCCGCCGGACCTACGCGGCGGCCTTGCCGCCCTTGCCGCCGCGCGGCTCCTTGGCCGTCGAGCACGCGGTGCAGAGGTTGTTCATGTTGTTGGGATCCTCGACCAGGCCGTCATCGATGTTGTGGCAGACCTTCTTGCACGAGGCGCAGATGAAGTAGATGCCCTCGATGGTCTTGTTGATCCGCTCCCGGTTGAGGATGCGACCGCGCAGCTTCTCGATCCGGATCCCGAGCAGCTCCTCGTACTGGCGTTTGATCTTGCGCCGGCCGGCTTCGTCCTTGGGCAGCTCCTCCTGATCGTCCTCGGACGTGTGCTCCTCGTCGTCGAGGATGCTGAAGGGCTTCGCCTTGGCGCCAGACGGCTTCTCAGACTTGCGTGCACGTGCCATGCGTGCCGCGACCCCCTTTCGAGACGGTCCGACTCAGCGCGTGCGCTGAGTGTAGCCGCAGTTCTTGTCGCAAACCCAGAAGAAGCCACGGGGCCCCGCTCCGGCGTACTGCACGACTCGACTCTCGGAGCCGCACGACGGGCAGAGGTGCTTCTTCCCTGCGTCGCCGCCCTTCTCCGCCGTCTTGGCCTTCTTCTCTGCCATGCTCTTGGGCGCTCCGGGCTCTCTCGGGTATCCGCACCGGGCGCGTGCCCTCGACGGACGGTGGTCGTGTATAAGGAGGCATCGGAGGAGTGTCAAGTTCGACGGCCGCGCCTTGAGGGAGCGGAGACCCCGTGGTACCCGGGAGCCACATGCAGATCCACCTGCATCCGCAGAAGCGGACCGTCGAGCTCCAGGGACGCCGGCAGGTCGGCCGTCTGCTCGCCGAGCTGGGCGTGCTCCCCGGCACGGCGATGGTCATCCGCGGCGACCTGCTCCTCACCGACAACGAGATGGTCGAGGACGGCGACGAGATCGAGGTCCGCGCGGTGATCTCCGGCGGCGCCGCGTGAAGTGCACGCGCTGCAAAGCCAAGGCGGAAGTGAATCTCCGGGCGCACAACTCGGCCTTCTGCCGGCCGTGCTTCCTGTTCTTCTTCACGCGTCAGGTGGAGCGTACCATTGACAGCGAGGCGATGTTCACGCACGGCGAGCGGCTGCTGGTGGCGGTCTCGGGCGGCAAGGACAGCCTCGCCCTCTGGGACGTGCTCACGACGCTCGGCTACCAGACCACCGGCCTCTACCTCGGACTCGGCATCGGCGCCTACTCCGACCGTTCGCGTCAGAAGGTGGAGGCCTTCGCTGCCGCCCGCGGTCTTCCGCTCACCGTCGTCACGCTGGCCGACGAGGAGAACGGCCTCGCGGTGCCCGACGTCGCCGCGCTCACCCGCCGGATGCCGTGCGCGGCGTGCGGCGCCATGAAGCGCCACTACTTCGACAAGGCCGCCGTCGACGGCGGTTTCGACGTCCTGGCCACCGGGCACAACCTCGACGACGAGGCCGCGCGGCTCATGGGCAACGTGCTCCGCTGGCAGCAGGACCACCTCGCGCGCCAGCGACCGGTGCTGCCCGCGCACGCGGGCTTCGTCCGCAAGGTGAAGCCGCTCTTCCTGCTGAGCGAGTACGAGACCGCGGTCTACGTTTTCATGCGCGGCATCGACTACGTCGTCGAGGAGTGCCCCAACGCGGAGGGCGCGACCCAGCTCGTCTACAAGGACGCGCTCAACCGGCTCGAGGCCGCCAGCCCCGGGACGAAGATGGCTTTCGTCCGCGAGTTCCTGAAGCGCGCCCAGCCCGCCTTCGACGCCGCCGAGCGGACGGAACCGGCGGTGTGCGAGCGCTGCGGCCTGCCGGCGTTCGGAACGGTGTGCTCGTTCTGCCGGCTGGTGGGCGAGGTCGAGGCGAAGCGCGAACGCCGGGCGGCGGCGCGGGCGTGAGCGTCGCCACCCCGGCGCCGACCGCGATCCTTCGCGATCAGGATCCGATCGTCCTGATCGACCGCAAGGAGCGGACCTACCTCCGTACGCTCCGGCGTGGGGGCCGTCTCTCGCTGCGCGGCGGTCAGATCCCCTGCGACGACGTCATCGGGCTGCCCGAGGGCAGCATCGTCGAGACCCCGCGCGGTGAGCCGCTGCTCGTGCTGCGGCCGACGTACGCACAGCTGATTCCGAATCTGCCCCGCCGCGCGCAGCCGATCTACCCCAAGGACGTCGGGCCGATCCTCCTGTGGGGCGACATCGGCCCGGGGATGCGGGTGGTCGAGGTCGGGATCGGGCCTGGCGCCCTCACGATGGCCTTGCTCCGCGCCGTCGGGCCGGGCGGGCAGCTCATTTCCTACGAGGCGCGCGCGGACTTCGCCGCCATCGCCCGCGAGAACGTCGAGCGCTACGTCGGGCCGTCGCCCCAATGGACGCTCCGCGTCGGGGACGCCTTCGCGGGCATCCTCGAGCGGGACGTGGACCGGATCGTCATCGACCTGGCCGAGCCCTGGCGGCTCCTCGACCACGTCGCCACGGCGCTCCGCCCCGGCGGCGTGGTGACCGGATTCGTCCCGACCGCCCTCCAGGTGAAGCAGCTGGTCGACGGGCTCCGCCACCACGGCGGGTTCGCCGCCGTCGAGACGCTGGAGACGATGCTCCGGGGCTGGCACGTCCGCGACCGGAGCGTCCGTCCCGAGCACCGGATGGTCGCGCACACCGGCTTCCTGGTGTTCGCGCGACGTCTCGCCCCCGGATCTGCGTTGACTCCCTACACCCCCTATAGTACCGGGGAGCAAGACGCAGCGCCGATCGACGCGCCGCCGGCTCCCGATGACGAAGGCGGAGATCCGCCAGAAGGTCTGGCAGACGATTGAGCGCGCTGGGGCGGGCCGCTTCCCCGGCACCGCCGGCCGCATCCCGAACTTCGCCGGTGCCGATCAGGCCGCGCACCTGCTCCGAGAGATGGCGGTGTGGCGACGCGCGCTCGTCGTCAAGGTGAACCCGGACGCGCCGCAGCTCGCGGTCCGACGACTCGCGCTCGCGGAGGGCAAGATCGTCTACATGGCGGTGCCGCGGCTCCGCAGCGAGAAGTGCTTCATCGAGATCGACCCGCAGCGCTTCGGGAAGCGCGCGGTGCTGGCCGCGAGCATCACCGGCGCGTGCAAGTTCGGGCGCGTCGTCACGCCGCGCGAGATGCGCCCGATTGACCTCATCGTGTGCGGCTCGGTCGCGGTCGCCCGCGACGGCGCGCGTGTCGGCAAGGGCGGCGGGTACTGCGACCTCGAGTACGGGCTCCTGCGCGAGGAAGGCAAGGTCCGCGAGTCGACGCCCATCCTGACGACGGTGCATCCGCTCCAGATCCTCGCGGAGCGGCTCTCGATGCTGCCGCACGACCTGCCGGTCGACTTCCTCGTGACGCCGACCGAGGTGATCGCGACCCGTCCCGCGCATCCGCGGCCGCGCGGGATCTATTGGGATCTCCTCCGCCCCCTCAAGATCAACTCGATCCCGCTGCTCCGGAAACGCTTGAAGCGCGGGGCAACCGGGACGCCTTCCCCCCGCCGGCTCTAGACATCCGCGAGACTTTGGTCTCGCGGATGTCCAAAGCCGGCCGACGCGAGGGGGGAGCGGTGGTGATACGCGCGAGTGCTACCGGGCTGCCGCTGCCAGGATCGGATGGAGATCCGCGAGGCTGCGGACGACGTGGCGCGGAGGCGTCGCGCCGGCCGGGATGCCGCGGGCCTCGGGGTCGAGCCAGGCGGCGGCGACGCCGGCCGCGTGGGCGCCGGCCACGTCCTCGGCGAACGTGTCGCCGACGAAGAGCACCTCGTCGGCGGAGAGGCCGAGGCCGCGGACACCGGTGCGGATGACGGCGGGGTGCGGCTTCCGGAGGCCGAGGGCCTCGGAGACGACGACCGTGTCGAGCGCCTCCAGTATCCCGTGTCGGGCCAGGATGTCGTAGGCGGCGCCGGTGTCGTCGAAGTTGGTGACCACGCCGACGCGATGGCCCGCGCGGGCGGCGGCGAGCAGCGCGGCGTGCGCGGGCGGGAAGACCGTCGACGCGACGATCATCCGCATGTGCGCGCGCGACAACGCGACCGCGGCTTCGCCGAGGGTCGCGGTCGTGCTGCCCAGACGCTCCAGCGCGCGCCGGAACCGCTCGCGCGACGGCAGCTCGACGTGGGCCGTCGCGCGCGCCTCCGCCATCTCGTGGCTCACGGCGAGGAGCGCGCGGGCGAACTCCTCGAGCGTCACGCCCGGGACGCACTCCGCCACTAGGTCGCCGAGGCCGCCGACCGTCGTCCGCACGTGACCGTCGCCGAGCTGGAGCACCGGCAGTCGCTCCGCGTCGACGCCGATGAGCGTCCCGAACAGATCGAACAGGACCCCGCGATAGGCGGCCGGCACCGCCGCCCCCCTACGCACGCAGCCCGCGCGCGGCGGCGCCGAGCGCCGCCAGCGCCGCGAGCAGCGCCACGGCGTTCAGCGCCACGGCCCGATGGTGCAGGCGTTGGAACTCAGCGTCGGTCGACGGCGCCGCGCCGGCGGTCGTGAGCGCCAGCCGCCGCGCGCGCGCGGCCGGGTGCACGACGATCCCGGCCCACAGCGTCGCCGCCAGGCCGACCGCGGCCAGCGTCGCCGTCCACGACCAGACGCGCGGCGACTCCGCGCGCCTGCGGAGCCCGAGCGCCGCCGTCACCGCGACCGCCCCCACGACGATCCCGAGGCGGTAGTACGACGGGAAGATCGCGCCCACCACGTCGCCCGCCTGCGCGGGCGCGAGGACCGAGAACGCGAGCGGCGCCACCAGGAACGACACGCTCGCGATGGTCCCGATCCAGAGCCCGAGCGCCAGTAGCAGCGCGAAGCGGGCGACCCCGTTCACTGGAGCACGCGGGTGCTGTTCTCGCCCGGGAGCGGCTCGCGGCCGGCGAACCCGCCGTCGAGGCGATGCCAGAAGGCGACCGCGGGTTCGCCGTACTGCCAGCAGAGGTACACCTGCTCGCCGTCGCGCTCGGCCGGGAAGTCGATCAGCCCGAGGCGCACGTCCTTCAGCTCCGCGCCGCTCTCCTGGATCTCGTGCACCGTCGCGTCGAGCTCCTCGACCAGCACGCGCGCCGCGGGCCGGCGCCGCAGCAGCTCCTCGGTGGTGAGCGCGTCGGGTCCGACCCCGCTCGCCGCGGCCTCGGCCGCCAGCTCCTCGTTCAGCAGACGCGCACCGCGTTGGAGGCGCTCGATCAGGAGCGACAGCCGCGGCACGAGCGCGTTCGCCTCCGCGAGGCTGAAGAGCTTGGCCGCCGTCACGCGGCGGATGGTACCGACTCCGTTCCGGGGAGTCGAGACGATCGGCCCAGGATTCCGTCTTGCGCCTCCGGAGGGCCTGCGTTACGTTGCCGCCCTTCCTCGAGCCCGTCATGGCTGACGATCCGACGCAGGGACCCCCCAGCGAGCAGGAGGCCGAGGCGCCTCGGTTCTTCGGCTTCGACGAGGACGTGAGCGGCGTCGCGCTGCCGTCGACGCTGCCGATCCTGCCGCTGCGCGGCGTCGTCATCTTCCCGTCCGCGATCGTGCCGCTGCTGATCTCGCGGGGGGCCTCGCTCAAGCTGGTCGAGGACTGCCTGGCCGGCGACCGCACGCTCGCACTGCTCTCGCAGCGGAACCCCGAGGAGGAGAACCCGGATCCCGGCGCGCTCTACTCGCGGGGCACCGCCGGGCGCATCCTCAAGATGCTCAAGTACCCCGACGGGAGCATCCGCATCCTCGTGCAGGGGCTCCGGCGCATCGAGGTCGTCGCCTACACGCAGCGCGAGCCGTACTTCCGCGCGCAGATCCGCGAGCTGGTCGACGTCCACGAGCCGTCGACCGAGGTGGAGGCGATCCAGGCGCACATGGTGAACCAGTTCGCCAAGTTCGTCTCGCTGATTCCCTACCTGCCCGACGAGCTCCAGGTCGTGGTCATGAACATCAAGGACCCGGGCAAGGTCACGGACCTGATCGCGTCGAACCTCAACATCTCCCTCGAGGAGAAGCAGGACCTGCTCTCGACGCTCGAGGTGCGGATCCGCCTCGAGAAGCTCTCGTCGGTGCTCAACCGCGAGATCGAGCTGCTCGAGCTGGGGCACAAGATCCAGTCGCAGGTGCAGTCGGAGCTCAACAAGAACCAGAAGGAGTTCTACCTCCGGCAGCAGATGAAGGCGATCCAGAAGGAGCTCGGCGAGGCCGACGGGCGCGCCGCCGAGATCGAGGAGCTCCGCCGGCGCGTCGAAGAGGCGAACATGCCGGCCGAGGCCCGCAAGGCGGCCGACCGCGAGCTCGAGCGACTGCAGATCATCCCCCCGGAGTCGGCGGAGCACACGGTGGTGCGGACGTACCTCGAGTGGCTGGTCGCCCTTCCGTGGGCCACCGCCACCGACGACAACCTGGACCTCCATCACGCCCGCCAGGTGCTCGACGAGGACCACTTCGACCTCGAGAAGATCAAGGACCGCATCCTCGAGTTCCTGGCGGTGCGGAAGCTGCGGAAGGACCCGCGGAGCCCGATCCTCTGCTTCGCGGGCCCGCCCGGCGTCGGCAAGACGTCGCTCGGGCGCTCGATCGCGCGCGCCATGGGGCGGAACTTCGTGCGGCTCTCGCTGGGCGGGATCCGCGACGAGGCCGAGATCCGCGGGCACCGTCGCACCTACATCGGCGCGCTGCCGG
>Ga0335069_10011400_pt1 | contig 12539 bp, 17 predicted proteins | sample Lox_Sample_11_FD_206714 | JGI IMG/M metagenome (GOLD analysis project Ga0335069, IMG submission 206714) | Soil microbial communities from Loxahatchee National Wildlife Refuge, Florida, United States - Lox_Sample_1.1 | ecosystem: Environmental > Terrestrial > Soil > Wetlands | place: USA...
GGCGGGAAGATCCTGCTGGTCGAGTCGACGGCGGGTCTGCTCAGCGGGATTGATCTGGTGGGGCGATGCGGATAACGCTATCTTACTCCGGAGTAAGGTAGGCGGCGTCTGTTAAGCACTTCACGCCTCGGAGAGGCTGGCCCGGATAGGTAGCCGCCGCGGGCCCCACTGTCCGGCCGGGCCGTCATAGATACCGGCCAACTCCCAGCCACATGTACGGCAGCGGCCATCGTCAGTCAGGGCATAGTGCCGCATCGCATACCAGTCGCGAACCACGACAGCCGATCCGCACCCTGGGCAAAACGTGCTGTCGCCCTCGGCGTCGTGGACGTTGCCGGTGTAGACGAACCGCAGGCCTTCATCGATGCCGATACGGCGGGCCCGCGTCAGCGTGGCGGGCGGTGTCGGCGGTGTGTCTAGCATCTTGTAGTCGGGATGGAATGCGGTGAAGTGCACCGGTACGTCGATGCCGAGGTTCTCCCGGATCCACGCGCATTCGGCTGCGATTTCCGCGTCGCTGTCGTTGCGTCCGGGAATCAGCAGAGTGGTGATCTCTAGCCACACCTTCGTCTCATGCCGCAGGTAGACCAATGTGTCCAAGACATCGGGCAGATGCCCGACGCAGACCTTGCGGTAGAAGTCTTCGGTGAACGCCTTCAAGTCGACGTTGGCGGCGTCGATGTGCCGGTAAAACTCGGCGCGGGGCTCAGGGCACATGTACCCGGCCGTCACGGCAACCGCTTTGATTCCCCGATCGTGGCAGGCGTCGGCGACATCAGCGGCGTACTCCCAGAAGATCGTCGGGTCGTTATAGGTGAACGCCACACTGCGACAACCCAATTCTTCAGCGGTGCGCGCGATGTGCGCAGGAGTGGCCTTACTGGCCAGCGTGTCGATCTCCCGGGATTTGGAGATATCCCAGTTCTGACAAAACTTGCACGCCAGGTTGCACCCTGCGGTCCCGAACGAGAGCACGGCCGACCCGGGGAGGAAGTGGTTGAGCGGCTTCTTCTCGATCGGATCGACGCAGAACCCGCTCGAGCGTCCATAGCTGGTGAGCTTCACCTGGTCGTCAATCCGGCCGCGGACGAAGCACAGTCCGCGCTGGCCCTCGTGAAGTTTGCAGGCGCGCGGACATACGTCGCACTGGATCCGCCCGTCGTCGAGGCAATGCCAGTGTTTGGTCGCGACAGTAAACGGGTCGTCTTGCGAAAGGAGGGTGGTCATAGCATGCTCGAGCGCCAGGCTACCCGCCTTTAGCCTTATCAGCACCAGCTGCTGAAGCAGGCCTTTTGTCGCCACGGCCCCTACCGCGGTGCGGGAGCGCGGTGCCGTCCAAGCCCGTCAGCAGTTCGAGACTGCACTCGCAACCCGCGACGTCATTGGTCAAGCCAAAGGAATGCTGATGCAATGTCAGAACCTCACCGGCATCCAGGCATTCAAGCTGCTAATCAAAGCGTCGAGTCCGGGCAGCTGTATTGCCGCACGCACAGCGTATTCGTGGCGTGCGGCAATACAGCAGTCTGGGTTATCACGACGTCCGGTCAACATCGTGATGTAAACACCGCTGGGGCTTACCATCATCGTGACGTCTCGAGGGCCATACTGGGCGCGTGCTCGTGTGCGACGCGACCAACATCATGACCTGGCATGGCGTGGACATGCCGACATGCTGACGATTGTCGAGGGGGTGGCCGTGGGCATACTCATCGGTGAATTGGTCGCTGGCATTCCCCTCAGCCGTCGGATCGTCCGCTACGAGCGCCGCAAGCCCACGTCGTTCGCCGACGCCGTCGACCTCGACGAGACAATCATCGCCGAATGGCCTGATGACCGAGCTGCGGTGATGCTAGAGGCATGGCGCACACAACGTGGCAGGCAGGGCCTGCACGCGATCGGCTGGGCTGCCGATGTCGACTCGGCCCAGGCTGCGCAGGCGGTGACTAAGCGGGGCACCTTCCCCGGCTAGTTCCCCTCATGTGATCAACCAGGCAGCTCAGGTCCGTAGGGACGTTGCGCAGCTACGAACGCACCATTAGCTGCTGCTCGGGGACCTTCGACACTAGCCTGCAGCAGCATTCGCGCGTTAACTTGCTGCTGGCAACGCCAGTTGCCAAGCGGCGCAACACCATTCTTGAAGCGAGAGGTCGGGAACATGACGATTGTTAACGCGGTGGCGATCCACCCGCGGTCGGGCGAGGTTTGGGACGAGTTGCAAAAGCAGCTCAAGAAGGCGATGGAGATCGTCAAGAAGCACGGCGGGGAGAACGTCACCCTGATGGTGTTCGTGATCGGCGGCCAGCAGACGAACACTCTGTCGATGCTCGTCACCGCCGAGAACTGGACCAAGTTCGGCCAGATCCAGGATGCGGTGTACGGCGACCCGAATATGCAGGCGCTGATGCGCGAAACCGGGAAGATCGCCACGTGGGAGATCTACACCGCGCAGACGCTCGAACTCTGATCCCAGAGCCAAAAACGTTGCCCGACCCGCTGGCGGTGTTTTTGGCCCCGGATATTTCCACTTGGTGATTGACCAGGCAGCTGGTCACGCCGGGGATCACCAGCGGAGCGACCAGCCTGCCCGCTGCCGTCCCGGAACTGCTCATGGCCGCCCACTGCGACACCGGGCGAGTACGAACCGCCGGTGAGCGCCTTGCGGCGGACTGCGGTCCTTGGTTTGTGCCGAGGTACAGGGTGCGAAGGCTCAGTCCTGTTTGCTGGCTAGCGCGCACCAACCGGCCAGTCCGCAGCCAGTCCGCAGTAGAGTTAGCGGCAACATTTCGTAACCGTCAGAGCCAACTGTCTGAACTGCGGGTTCGTCGCACTGCTAACACGGCTTGCGGCTACAAAACGCCCAGATACTATCGTTCGGCATCGAGTAGGTCAGGGGTTCGAATCCCCTTAGCTCCGCAGAGTTTGAGTAAAGGAGTTGTGTTATGCCGCTTCAAGATTGGATGAAGTTGGTGTCGGTGGGCCCTGGACTGCGTGCGGTCCTGGAAGACTGGATGCTTGAGGAGTGGTGCGGCACCGCGCCGGATCGCTATGTGCCGCTGCGTATTCGGCCGCTCTGGGATGTCGAGGCCGATTAAGTGTAAGCGTCACGACATGACTGCTTACGTCGAATTCGATGGTCTCAAGGCCGGTTATGTCACGTCGGTCCTCGCGTCCTCGCGGCCCTAATACGCGTGGCCGGCCTGTGCTTCGCTTTCTCGAGTGAGCCCGGCGGCTAGGATCAGTTCTTCGTGCAACTCGAACCATACGGTGTGATACGAGTCGATGATCGGACACGTCAGCCAGGTTGTGTCTCCCGCCTGGACCTTCGCCAACGCGGCGTCTAACTTATCCGAATACCCTGTCAGACGCGGGATCTGGGTCGCGACCGCTGCGGTCACGGGCGTCACTCGCCTGTGTACATCGACGAGTCGGGCTAACACTGCCGAGTCGTACTCTTGGTCGTCGTGTGGGTTCGGCTCGCCGTCCTTGAGTTGCCAATTGGCGACCAACGCCTTGAAATCGGCGTTGACACTGCGAAATTTGTCGTAGGCGTCGCTGATGGCGACCTGATCCACGTTCTCCCGTTCGGCCGCGAGCAGTCCGTTGAGTCTGGTGCGGCCCTCCGGGGAGAGGCGGACCGTCTTGCCCTCGATGAGCGATCCTGCCTCGGTTGCAGCGCGGACCGCGTCGGCCACCGCCGTGGGGTCTTCGCCGACGGTTGCGGCGATGTCCGCCGGTGCGATTCGGCCTTTGAGTCGAACTGCTTGCAACACCTTCAGCTCGATCATGACTCCGAATACATATCCTTCAGATGTATAGTGGGCTCGATCATAGCCAGTTCGATCCGCCGGAGACGATCGATGGCTGCCACAGCCGCCGTCGTAACGGACGTTGCATTGCCCATGACCACATCCAACTTTCCAGTTCGGCGATGCCAGTGTGCAACGCCTCGCCTAGTGCGTTGCGGTCTCGTACATCAGCCTGGATGGGTAATCCGCCGGCCGGTCTTTTCGACCAACCGTGCTGTCTCATCGAGGTCCTCGGGACGCGCGAACGGGTCTCGTTGGTCGCAATATCGTCGCAGATGTCCACCGCGATGATGTCGGCGCCCTCTTCGGCCAGATGCACCGCGTGGCTGCGGCCCTGACCGCGCGTAGCACCGGTAATGAAGACGACCTTGTCCTCGACGTGACCCATGCTTTCCTCCTCTGAGTTAAGCCTGATTTACGTTGGCCTGCAGATGCGCTGCGATCAGCATCGTGACCAGCGGATGCGGCGAAACGACGTCGGTCAGACCACCCTCCAGCGCGGCACGCACACCGCGTTCGGTGTTGTCGTCAAGTGCCGGATATTCCCCGCCGGCGTGCGCGCGCAACGGGCTGTGTTGACGGGCTATCTTGCCGAGCTCGGCCAGGTCGGGGCTGTCGTACTCGGACCACGACGTCAGCTCGAGAATGCCATCACGCACTTCGCCTTCGGTACCGTCGACCGTGATCTGCTTGCCCGCGAGGGCCTGAGCAATCCCGCTGCCGCAACCGACGACTGCCGGACGATGGAGTTCGCGTGACACCACGGCCGCATGACTGGTGGCACCGCCGACTTCGGTAACGATGCCGCGTGCGGCCATCATTCCTTGGATGTCATCCGGACTGGTGCTGGAGCGAACCAGAATGACGTCCTCGCCCCCCTCAGCTGCATCGATTGCTTCGTCGACGTCCATGTGGGCCGTACCGGACACCACGCCCGGACAAGCGGGCAGCCCCTTGGCCAAAAGAGCTGCGGCCAAGCGTGTCTCGGGCTGCAGTGAGGGCTGAAGTAGCATCTCGATCTGCGCGGGGTCGATCCGGCGCAGCGCCTCTAAATCGTCGATCAATCCTTCGTCGCGAAGCGTCAGGGCCAAGCGCACCGCGGCCTGCGCCGACCGCATGGCAATCCGGGTCTGCAGTAGCCAGAGCTTGCCTTGCTCAACGGTGAACTCGATGTCCTGAACATCTTTGGCGATGCGCTCGAGAGTGCCAGCCGCTGTTAGCAACTCGTCGTAGATCGCCGGCTGCTCGTCACGCAGCGCCGACACCGGCTCGACGTCGAAGGTGCCGGAAACGACATCCTCACCCTGACCGCCGGGCAGCCACTCACCGAACGGTTCGTTCGCGCCGGTCACCGGATTGCGCGAGAACAATACCCCGGTACCTGATTTGGATTCCATATTGCCGAACACCATCGCCTGCACCACCACGGCAGTGCCGCCGATGTCACTGAGGCCGTGATGCTTTCGGTAGGCGACGGCGCGGGGCGAGTGCCACGACCTGAACACCGCGCCGATCGCGCCGCCCAACTGGGCGAACGGGTCGTCGGGAACTTCGCCGTTCTCGTCACCGAGGACAATGCGCCGGTACATGTGACAGAACCGCCGCCGCGTATCGCTGGCGAACTCGCCGCCGTGAAGCTCGGCCAGCGCCGACTCGACGGCGTCATTGATGCCGAGATCCAACACAGTGTCCAACATCCCCGGCATCGACAGCGCGGCGCCGCTGCGCACGCTCACCAGCAGCGGGCGTGGTCCGGCTCCGAAAGACCGTGACGTCTCGGCTTCCAGCCAGCGCAGCTTGTCTCTTACCTCATTGCGGATGGAATCGGTGGTGGCGTCGGGCTCCTTGAAGTAGCGCGCGCAGACCTCGGCGATGATGCAGAACGCCGGCGGGACCGGCAAGCCCTCGCGCCGCATCGCGTTGATGCCGTAGCCCTTGTTGCCGAGGATGGCTCGTGGCAGGGTCGCCGTTCCGTCGAGCAGGACAACGGGTGCGCTCATCGCGTCACAACCTCGATGTCAGAGCTGGTGATGTCCCACGTGCCCTCGGTGACACCCTCGTCACGCAACTGGCGCTTCAGCACCTTGCCGGTGGCGTTGCGCGGAAGTTCGGCGTGGAACTCGATGTAACGGGGCACGGCGAAATATGGCAGCTTGTCCAAATACCTACGGCACAGCTGTTCTTCGGTGAGGGTGGCGCCGTCGCAGGGCACCGCTATGACCTTGACGTTGTCCTCGGTGAGGTCGGATGGCACGGCATGGACCACGACATCGGCGATGTCGGGATGGGTGCGGAAGGTGCGCTCGAGCTCATAACTGGAGATGTTTTCACCGCGTCGCCGCAGATAGTCCTTCTTTCGGTCGACGAACCAAAACCATCCGTCGTCGTCGAATCGTCCGATGTCGCCAGTATGAAACCACAAGTTGCGCATGACGGCCATGGTCGCTTCGTGCCGAGCCCACGCCCCAATATCCGAACGGTTATGTAGTGTACATGAAGGGGATGGGGCAAACGGTGAATCCTTTTACTGGGCGAACGATACCGCCATCGGACGACTATGCACATATCCCGTTACCGTGAATTCACGCCTGATGTCGAAGTAAGAACGCCCTCGGGACGCAACCCCCTGATTTTTCAGGGAGCTTTAGATGGAGCGGAGGCCATCGATATGCGCTTGTCCCCGCAGCGGTTTCGTGTCGGAGTTCTCTGCGATATTCAATGGTGTAGCGACTTCGCCGGTTTCCAATACGGCGCTTGTCGTGTTAAACGGTGTTGGAAACGTCAGTTGGTCGAACGACGACCAGGTACGCCGACACCACTGGCATGCCCAGTATGGCGATTGGGAGCCAACGAGATCCGCATCGGTCGGACCGCCATTTCCACGCTGGAATACCCTCGCCGATGACACTTGGGCGCTCGGTACCATTGACACGCGAGTCAAAGCATCCGGCTCCACGTCGCTTCCTGAAAGCGCGGCTGGCAGAGAACTGCCGAACTATGTTCTGCAACTTGGCCGGTTATCCGTGTCGGGATTAACGGCTCGACTCTATAAGGGCATATCGAGGGATTAGACGTGCCCCGCCTGATATGGGGGAACTGTCCGACGCCGCCATAATCGCGGGATTTCAACGGTGGACATCTGTGATGGAGGTCCGTGAATACTTCGCGTACCCCGATGCCGGTGAGCAGAACGGGCTCATCGAATCCTGAAGCTGCCGGTATCGACTTGAACGCTGGAGGAGCCGGAGACATTGCTCGCCCGCAGACCCTTTCGCCCGGCCGCGTGACTGGGCAACACCGCGCTACTCAACGGCACAAACCGGCTTTGCTATCCGCAGGACCCCGATGCGGGTTGCGGTCCTGGCTTCGAGCCTACGCCAAAGACCACCCACGACGGGATTCCGGCCCGCGTATCACGACAGCCCCGCCGAAGGCTGCACAGTCAATCACAAGAAGGTGCCGTGGACCAGTTCACGGGGTCTGGTCACCGTGACATCCGGAAAGCGCACTGTTCGCGTCGGCGACCCCCAAGCCGTTGGTTTCGCTTTACCGTCTCCACCGACGACCGAGCTTCTATCGTGTCGGTCATGGACGCACTGCCGCCCGGCCGGAACGACGGGTGCCCGGAGCTCGTCAACCGCCGCAGGCTGCTCTGGCTGGCCGGTGGCGCCGGCATGGCGGCCATCGTGAGCGCATGCTCGGCATCTGCCAGCGAGTCCAGGACCCGCCCCAATCCGAGTCCCACGGCCCTGGCTACAACGACCGGGCCCAATGCCAGCCCGATAGCGGACCCACCGCCCCAGCCAATGGCCCCGCCCACACTCCCGCCAGCTGCAGCTTCGGCCGTCCTGCTGTGCCGGGACGCCTGGGGCGCCCGCCCCGCCCGCCCCGGCGGCAGGCCGCACACCATCACCCGCATGACCCTTCACCACGAGGCCGTCGTCCTCGGCGACAACCGCAACGCCCCAGGGCGCTTCCGGCAGGACCAGCGCTACCACCAAGACCAACTGGGGTGGGTCGACATCGCGTATCACGTCGGCATTGATCGCAATGGCAACATTTACGAACTGCGCACGACTGAGATCGCGGGTGACACCGCGACGGACTACGACACGACAGGGCATTTCCTGGTCCTCTGCGAAGGAGACTTCGACAACGAAGTCGTCTCGGAAGCCCAACTTCACGGAGCGGCACTCGCCTTCGCCTGGGCCGCCCAGACCTTTCACATCGCCAGCGACAGCCTGGCTGGCCACCGCGACCTGGCCCAAACGTCATGCCCGGGAGCAAACCTGTACAGCCATATCTCCTCCGGCGACCTTAAGCGCCGCATCGACGATCTGCTCGCCGCTGGCAGCGTGAACCTGCAGAGCGTCTGTGGGCCCGACGCGGCCGCAACCGTTGCCGCCATCGAGGCTGGTTGATCGAGAGCGTAGGGGCGCGGTATCTGGCCGGGTACGAGGGTTCCGATTTCGGCTCGGTGCCCAACCGGTCCCCGGCAGGAAGCAATCGCGGCATCCAGATCGACCGCCACCGCAGGAACACCCTATGCAGGCTCGTTCAGCGGCGTCATGATCTACCGAATAAGGGACTGAGCCAGGAGAAAGCGACATGTCAGCACCCACTGCCGAGGAGATCCGCGCCGCAGTCGAGCGGCACGTCGAATTGTGTAACGCCGGTGACAAGGAGGCTTGGCTGGCGCACTGGAAGCGGGTCGTGCCGGGCGAGGTCACGATGGAGGACCCAGTGGGCACGCCCCTTAAGCGAGGTTGGGATGTCCAGAGCGAGGCCTGGGACCGAGCGAACGCTGACTGGAAGTTGGGCATCGGCCTTCTATACGTATGTGGATCGACCGGCGCAGCCGTCATTCGCAATTCAGGCACCGTGAACGGCGAGGCGATGACCGTCGAAAGCATCGAGATTTACTCGTTCGGCGACGATGGCTCGGTGCATGCATCGACTTTCTGGCCCATCTCGATTGGCAACGAGTACGCGCAATGGACCGCGGAGACCGGCGAGGCCTAGGCCCTGGCGGACTTGCAGTCTTTGCCGGTTGACGCAGGGTGAGGCGGCCGCCTTAAGCGGTACAGGGCAAAAGTTGAGCCGCTGGAAGGCGGTTTCCACGCCCAAGGCAGCGCGCAGCGGTTTGCCCAGCACTGGGCGCAAGATCCCAACCAGACAAGCTGAGGCGACCGTTCGATCCTTCACGCCCGCCGCGCCTCACAGGCCGGACGCCGCAACTGTGAAGATTTGCGACACGGGTGTGAAGGCTTTGTTAAGACGGTGGCCACTTTCCCGTTACACCAGCACTGTTAAAGCATGACGCAGCTCGTGGGCGGCGTCCCCGAACACTTTGCGGAAGGAAGTGCGTGTTCAAGCTCCTCGGGTTCGCGGTAATTCCTGCTGTCTGTGCCGTCGGCCTGGCAGCACCGGCACAAGCCCAGGGCGGCTACATCGTGATCGCCGGGTCAGATTCCACCCATGCCGTCGAAGCCACCGTCGGCGGCAGCCTTGCCAGTCTGGGTGATGTGGAGGCGTATGCGCTGAGCCATTGCGCCGAGCGGCATGGCGCAACCGACTGCCGCGTTCTTGCCGAGGGCCGGGGTGGCTGCGTGGCGCTCTCGGACGATGGTCGAAGCTTCGTCGGGGGATGGGGTCCGACCCGCGGAGCTGCCGGTGCCGCAGCGGTGGCCAAGGTAGGAGTCGCGGGGGCAAACGTGGACGTCGCGCGCTGCGTCGGTGATCCTGGCTTGGTCTCCTCAACCGGCAACTTCGCGCCTGCGGCCACGCAGTAGACCCGCAGCGCTCTGGTCGCGACCCGGCAAATAGGGATTGCCGACACCCGGCGCCGGGTACTGGTCCTTCGAACGATCTGTTCGAGCACGTGTGCCGCGTTGCCGTCGCACTTTGAACCTGCCGCCGGTACGGCACGGGCATCAGGTAAAGCGCGCCCAAGCAGCAGACCGCGTCGGATGACGCGTCGGCGAACGACAGCAGGCGAGCGTCGCCGCGGCCATAACAGGCGCGCACGTTGTGGTCCAGTACCGCGCGCGTCAGCATGGCTCGGAGATGTCGAACCGGCGGCGAGGCCTCTATCCGGTAGTCGTTCTGCCAGCGATCCGGTGAAATTGCTTGGGCCGCAGGCGACTTCGAACGGTCTTCCGGCTTGGAGCCCGCTGCGGAGCGACTCACCGGAGCGCCTTCGCGGCCGTAACCCGTAGCGCAACTCATCTGTCACCTATGTCGTGAACTCACATATCCTTAGCTCCACCGAAAACCACGTAGGCTAGTGCTCGGCGGCCGGCCGCAGACCGGGCCGTCGGGTTCTGGGGAATCGGAGTTGTTGTTGGCTGTTGATGCGCTGTTTCGTCGCTGGCGGATGCTCACCGCCTTTGTTCTGCTCGGGCTCGTGTTGGTCTTGACCTGGCTGGCGATCGGGGTGCACGTCCACGGATGGGCAACGGCGTTCGACGCTCCGACCGCGTCTTGGATCGAAAACAGCGTTCATCGATCACACCGCCTTGCCGAAGCGTCGTTGATAACCGCGCGCCTCGGCACCCCCGTCACGGTGGCCGCGGCCGGACTAGTCGGCGGAGCACTGCTGATCTGGCGTGCTCGTTCATTGAGGCCGGGAGTCGTTGTGATCGGCACGGTCGCCGGGGCTGTGCTCGCCAACACCGCGATCAGGGCGGTCATTTACCGCCCACCGACCGAAGCGGAAATCCGAGCATTACCGCGATTGAGTACCGTGCATCACACCTTTCCGTCCGGGCACGTGGCCGGGATCGGCGCGCTGCTCGGAATCATCGCTGTAGGCATCGTGGTCGGACGGAGCCGTATTGTGCAGGCCCTGGCGACGGCCTCGGTGGTTGCTGGCGTGGTGGTCGTTGCCTTCAGCCGGTTGTGTCTTGGCGTCCATTGGCTCAGCGACGTCTTGGGGGGAGCGCTTCTGGCCGGGGTGTTCGTCAGCCTCGGCAGCCTCGCCTTGGCGACTCACTCTGATCAATCCGTCCGCGCCAGAGTTGGTGTAGGTGTTCCGTTCGAGACCACGGGACTCGATGACCAACGCGATATGTCGACTCGGTGAGAACAGCAGTAGCCCGAAGCCTTTTCTCAAAGTGCCGATGTGCAGATCTTCTCAGATGCCTGCTTTGAGGCCCGCTCCTCGCGCCCTTGACGTTTGCATGTCGACCACCTGCTGAGTCGCTGGGCCGGCGCGTTTTCGGTCGCAGTCTTCTGCCGGTCCGCGCGGTCTGTTCTTTCGAGTTTACGGACGCTTTACGGCTATTAAAAGACTGGAAGGCTAGCAATGTGCATAAAAACTGCCAACTAGTATGTAAAATCCTATCATCAGTGTATCATCGGTATGATCGCACACAGGCGCTGCCGCCCTAGCCGCGGCCCGCCTTCACCTCGGCTTGCTAGGAGCGACATGGACCTTAGGCGTACTACGTCGGCGTTGGTCGGCGAACCATGAGCACAAGGCAGAACCGATCGCCAGCGTCATCCCCATCGGCGAGGCTGATCGACCTCAATGATCTCCCGATCAGTCTCATCGACGTCGAACTGAACAATCCGCCGGCCGAACTCGTCGGCGGCACGGCCGTGGTCATGCTGGGGCCCGAGCGCGGACCGCACGCGGCGGTTTTGAAGGTGGCTCGTGGCCCGCTGAGAGCCCTGCAACTGCGCACGCAGCGGCGCGTGCTCGCCGAACTGGCCATCCACCAAGGACTCACCGAGGAATGGCGCGACCTCGTGCCGCGGATCCTCGCCTTCGACGAGCGCAGGGATGCGACCGTGTGGGTGGAGTCCTACCAGCCAGGACTAGACCTGGCAGAGGTGCTGGCGCGCCACCCGGACCGTGTCGACGAGCTGACCGCTGAGGCCCTGAGCGCAATCGCACCGCTGCACCGGCGGACTGCCACGTTCGTCATCGTCGACAACGTCTGCTTGTTGCGGCGATGGGTCATCGAACCATTGGCGGACCTGACCGACATGTGCCAGCGGCTAGATCCCGGCCTGGTTCCCGAGGTGGACCGGCTTGGAAAGTTGTTACGGCAAGCCCTTATTGGCTGGCGGATGCCGGTGAGCTGGACGCATGGCGACTACAGCCCCGGCAACGTTCGGGTGGCCGGCGCGCAGGGCCCGGTCACCGGCATCGTGGAATGGGGCGGGGCGCGACCGGGCCAATTGGCGCTGATCGACGAGTACCTGATGATCCTGACGGTGAGCTACCTGGTGGAGGGAGCTGATCTGGGCACAGTGGTTGCGGAGCGCTTACGGGCGGGCGGTCTTTCAGACCGAGAACGTACTGTGCTGCGTGCCGCACGCGACCGAGCCGACGCGGAAATTGGCCTCCATGAGCGCATCAATGAACGCATCGACGAGCGCATTGCCATTCTGCTGACCTGGCTGCACCATGTTGCCGACGTGTGGCGCAAGCGCGCCACCCGGCCAAACCAGCACATCTGGTGGGCAACCAACGCGGCTCCAGTGCTTGACGCCGTCGCTGCGGGGCACGGATTGGATGTCTCAAGCGCGTCGACCCGCTCAGGCCGCGGTGGCGCACCGATGACCACGTCAAGGCCCGCCAAGGTTGCCGCACAGGCCCCGGGAAATTAGGCCGATGGCACCATGCGAAACGGACAACGAACACTCACAGAACATGGTCCACCCGGTGGCCTAGCTGCTGTCGGCGCCAATTCAGCAGCCACGGCTCACCGGACAAAGTCAATC
>Ga0335069_10011401_pt1 | contig 12539 bp, 10 predicted proteins | sample Lox_Sample_11_FD_206714 | JGI IMG/M metagenome (GOLD analysis project Ga0335069, IMG submission 206714) | Soil microbial communities from Loxahatchee National Wildlife Refuge, Florida, United States - Lox_Sample_1.1 | ecosystem: Environmental > Terrestrial > Soil > Wetlands | place: USA...
CCCTTCTCGCCCTCCTTCGTTGAGAGTTACTGCAACATTCATTTCGATTCGCTTCGACAACTGGTTCAAGGTGTCCTCCTTCATGGTTCTCGGTTCGTCTTTGCTTCGACCTCCTTTCGCTTCGGGTTGAGTGGGTGAGGGAATCTCTTCGATCGGACCGGCATCGATCTCGATCGGTTCGGCATCGGTCTCGATCAGACCGGACTCGATCTCGGTCGCCCCGGCATCGATCTCGATCGGACCGGCAATGATCTCGATCGCCTCGTCACCGATCTCGATCGGACCGGCAATCATCTCGATCGCCTCGTCACCGATCTCGATCGGGCCGGCAATGATCTCGATCGCCTCGTCACCGATCTCGATCGGACCGGCAATGATCTCGATCGCCTCGTCATCGATCTCGATCGGTGGGGCATTCGTCTTCCTCAAAGGTGCTGTGATTCGAGCGGGAGCACGTCCGATCGAGAAGAACGCCGGTCTGGCTTTGGAAAGAGCGCGTCTCGTGTCTATCGATGAGGGTCCTTTCTCGATCAAAGCGTCGGCAATCCATCTCACAGCGTCACCTTTCGAGACGATTGAGGGCCTCACTCGAATCGATGGGGGACTTTTCGAGATCGATGCCGGTCTGATCGAGATCATTGCCGCTCCGATCGAGATCGATGACGAACTGATCGAGATCGATGACGAACTGATCGAGATCGATGACGAATCGATCGAGATCGATGCCGGTCTCGTCGAGATTGCGTCGACGCTCGCGGCCTCTCGACCCTTCTACACCCTGTCAAGACGCTCGTCCGCCGAGGATGCACTCTCAGGCGGAGGCATCCCACGTCACGATGATCAGTCGCCGCCGGCGTCGTGCGGGGTCGCCTCGCACAAGCCGAGGCCTCCGAGCTCGGGGATGGAGCGGCACGTCTCCGAGGGCGGGCAGTCGCTCGGTTTGTTGCACAGCTGCGCGCCCGTGCATTTCGGCTCGCAGCTCGTCGAGGAGGAGCCGTTGCCGCCGGAGAAGCAGCAGACGTCGCCGGCCGGGCAGTTGTCGGTGCCCTCGCAAGAGATGGAGATCCCGTTGCCGCAGCTCCCGGCGGCGACGCACGACGAGTGCTTGCCGGCGTCGCCCGCACCTTGGCCGACCACGGCGCAGCACACTTGGGCGGGGGCGGTGCAGGTCGTACCCATCCCGCACGCGATCGTGCCGGTCGCACCTCCGTCGGTCGGCGGCTCCGAAGAGTCGCCGCTGCGGCCTGCATCGACGGGCCCCGCGCCGTCGTTGCCCGCCGAGGCCTCCTGAGGCGCTGCGCCGTCGCCTCCGCTGCCGCTGCCTGAGGCGCCGTCGGCGGTGCCGCCTTCGTTCGCCGTTCCGACGCCGTTGCCCGAGGCTCCTCCACAAGCCGTTGCGAGCACGAGCGCCATCGAGAAGCCCACTGTCCCCATTCGATGTCCGTAAGCCATGGTCGCCTCCAAGGTTGGCGCGCAAGGAGCACGAGGCATGCCCGCTCGTGATTTCGCCAACGTGGCGCTGCACTTTCGGCGGGGGGTACGCAACGAAGTTGCCCTCCCTGAAACCATTGCGGCGTTGCCAACTTCTGGGGTGATGGCCTCCGGAAGGGGTCCATGTCGACCAGGCGCGGCGCCGCGCCCCCGAGACCCCGGCCCCGCGGCGTCGCCTTGACGGTCCTGCTCCCGGAGCCTAAAAGCCAGTCGTTCAAAATATTTTGAAACTTCGTGGAAGGCGGTGCCGCGATGGCCTGGGACGGCATGGGGGCGTTCGTTCGCGCGCTCGAGCAGCGCGGCGAGCTGGTACGCGTCCGGCAGCGCGTGGGCGCGCACCTCGAGATAGCGGCCATCGCTGACCGCGTCGTCAAGCAGGGTGGTCCGGCCCTTCTCTTCGAGAACGTGCCGGGGGCGCGTTTTCCGCTCCTCATCAACGCGTTCGGGTCGAGGGCGCGCATGTCCCTCGCCCTCGGGGTGGACGACCTGGAGGAGCACGCGCGCGCCATCGAGTCGCTCGTGCACACCCGAGCGCCGTCGAGCCCGCGCGAGCTCGCTCAGCTGGCGCTCAAGCTGCCCGAGCTGGCGCACGTCCCGCCGCGTTCGGCGAGCACGGGGGCGTGCCAGCAGGTGGTGGCCACGGGCGACGACGTCGACCTCGACGCGCTCCCCATCCTCACGTGCTGGCCGGACGATGGCGGCCCCTTCATCACCTTGCCGCAGGTCATCACGCGCGACCCGGAGACCGGCGTGCGCAACGTCGGCTGCTACCGGATGCAGAAGCTCGATCGCCGCAGCACGGCGATGCACTGGCAGATCCACAAGACGGGGGCGCGGCACTTCCGGCGCGCGAAGGAGCTCGGGAAGGACCGGCTCGAGGTCGCAGTCGCCCTCGGCGGTGATCCCGCGCTGACGTACGCCGCCACCGCGCCGCTGCCCGACGGCATCGACGAATGGATGTTCGCCGGCTTCCTGCGCAAGCGGGCGGTCTCCACCGTGCGCTGCAAGACCGTGGACCTCGAGGTCCCGGCCGACGCCGACTTCGTGCTCGAAGGCTACGTCGATCCGCGCGAGGAGCTCGTCGCGGAGGGCCCGTTCGGGGATCACACCGGCTACTACACGCCGGTCGATCGCTTCCCGCGCTTCCACGTGACCGCGATCACGCGGCGCGAGGACGCGATCTACCCGGCGACGGTCGTCGGGCCCCCGCCGATGGAGGACGCGTGGCTCGGCAAGGCGACCGAGCGGCTCTTCCTGCCGCTGCTCCGGATGCTCTTCCCGGAGATCGTCGACATGAACCTGCCCGTCGAGGGCGCGTTCCACAACCTGGTGCTCCTCTCCATCCGCAAGCAGTACCCCTTCCACGCGGCGCGCCTCGCGCACGGGCTCTGGGGGTCGGGGCAGATGTCCTTCTCGAAGGTCATCTGCGTGCTGGACGAGGACGTCGACGTGCAGGACGTCGGGCAGGTCGCCTGGCGCCTCCTCGCGAACCTGGACCCGAAGCGCGACCTGGCGTTCGTCGACGGGCCCATCGACCAGCTCGATCACGGCGCTAGCCAGGCGCTCTGGGGCAGCAAGGTGTGCATCGACGGCACGCGCAAGTGGCGCGAGGAGGGCTACGCGCGCGAGTGGCCGGAGCCCTGCCGCGTCTCGCGCGAGGTGGCCGCCCGCGTCGACGCGATGTGGCCCGCGCTCGGGATCGACCGCGTGACCCACGCGGCCAACGGGACCCACGGGACCAACGGCACGAGGGCGATGCCGGCGCTCGCCCGCGTCCTCGAGGCAGCGCGGGAGCTCATCGGGAAGGGGGCGCCATGAGCGCCCAGCCGGTTGCCGACGTCCGCGCCCGCGGTGGCGTCGAAGCCGCGCACGGCAGCGCCGCGCGGCAGATGTTCGACCGCATCGCGCCCACCTACGACGCGCTGAATCGCCTCATGTCCGCCGGTCTCGACCGACGCTGGCGCGCGAAGGCCGTCGCCGAGGTGACCGCGGCGCCGCCCGGGCCCGTGCTCGACCTGTGCGCGGGCACGATGGACCTGACCGCGATGGTCGCGCGCGCGCGGCCGCACGAGCCGGTCTTCGCGCTCGACTTCTCCGCGAGCATGCTGGAGCTCGGGCGCAGCAAGGCGCCAGCCGCCGAGATCGTCGTGGGCGACGCGACCTCGCTTCCCTTCTTCGACCGCTCCTTCGCGGCCGTCATCTGCGGCTTCGGCATGCGCAACCTCTCGGACCCGGTGGCGGGCGCGCGGGAAGTCGCGCGCGTGCTGCGGCCCGGCGGTCGCTTCGTGACGCTGGAGCTCTTCCGGCCGACGCGGCTGGCGACGAAGGCGTTCCACAAGACCTACGCGCGCGTGGTGCTGCCCGCGCTCGGCGGGTGGCTCTCGGGCGAGCCGGGCGCGTACCGGTATCTCGCGGGCAGCATGGCGGGCTTCTACTCACGCGCCGAGTACGAGCGCGTGCTCTCGCACGCGGGCTTCGTTCGCGTGCGCGGACGCGAGCTCACGCTCGGCGTCGCTTCGATCGTGTGCGGTGAGGTGCAGGGATGAAGAAGAAGATCGTGGTCGGCATCACGGGCGCGAGCGGCGCCCCCTACGCGCGGCGGCTGCTCGGCGTCCTGCGCGATCGCGAGGACGTGGAGCTCGGCGTGTGCGTGTCGCAGACGGCGCCCGAGGTGTGGGCGCTCGAGTGCGGCGGGGACCTGCGCGAGGCCGTCGGCGGTCCGGTCTGGGGCTTGCGCGACTACAAGGCGCCCTTCGCGAGCGGCAGCGCCGGCTGGCACGCGATGGCCGTCGTCCCCTGCTCGATGGGGACGGCTGCGCGCATCGCGCACGGCGTATCCGACACCCTTCTCACGCGCGCGGCCGACGTCATGCTCAAGGAACGGCGCACGCTGGTGGTCGTGCCGCGCGAGACGCCGCTCGGCCTGGTGCACCTCGAGAACCTGACGCAGCTCGCCCGGCTCGGTGCCCTCGTGCTGCCGGCGATGCCCTCGTTCTACGGGAAGCCCGCGACGCTCGACGAGGCGATCGACACGGTGGTGGGGCGCATCCTGGACCACCTGGGCGTCGAGCACTCCCTGGTCCGCCGGTGGGGGGCGCGATGAGCGCCCTGGTCGACGGCGCCATCGGCCGCGCCGGGCTCGCCCCGGTGCTCGCGGCGCGCCGTGCCGGGACGATGAACGCCGAGCACGTCGAGCTGCTCCGCCGCGCGGACCTGCTCGTCCTGGGCGCGCTGGCCGATCGCGTGCGCGCCGACGAAGTGGGCGACGAGGTCCGCATCTTCACGGCGCCGCCCCCCGGCGACGACGGAGCGTGCGTCATCCCGCCGGAGGGGCGCGAGCTCCAGGGGCTCGACCTGCTGCGCGCGGTGGCCATGGCGCGTCTCACCGGGCCGCTCGGCGTGCGCGTGCGGGTCGACTGGTCGCGCTGCGGCCTGGAGATCGCGCAGGTCGCGCTCGGCTTCGGCGCGAACGAGCTGGTGGGTCGCATCGCGAGCAAGCGCGGGCTCCCGCTGGCCGAGGGCGAGCTCCTCGGCGTGGGCAAGAAGTCACGCATGGAGCTCGCCGAGCTGGTGAAGCGCCGGGAGCTCGAGGGATTCGTCCGCCGCGCGGGCCGCACGCCCGCATTCGCCCCGGAGGCCGGCTAGATGCTCGACGCGATTCGTTCGAAGGTCGACCGCGGCGAGAGGCTCTCCGCCGAGGACGGGCGCACGCTGTTCGAGCACCCGGACGTCGTCGCCGTCGGGCAGCTGGCGAACACGGTGCGCGAGCGCCTGCATGGGGATCGCACGTACTTCAACCGCAACATGCGCATCGAGGTGACCAACGTCTGCGTCGCCTCGTGCCTCTTCTGCTCCTTCGCCAAGCTGGAGGAGGGGGCGCCGGGCGCGCACACGATGCGCGTCGAGGAGGCGTGGGCGGAGCTCGAGAAGCGGATGGACGATCCGCCGAGCGAGATCCACATCGTCAACGGGCTGCACCCGGGGCTGCCGTTCTCGTACTACGAGGAGCTCCTCACCGGCTTCAAGCGCATCAAGCCCGACGTGCACATGAAGTGCTTCACGGCGGTCGAGATCCACTTCTTCGCGCAGCACTACGGAATGACCCACCGCGAGGTGCTCGAGCGCCTCCGCGCCGCGGGGCTCGACAGCTTGCCCGGCGGCGGAGCCGAGATCTTCCACCCCGACGTGCGCACGCGCATCTCGCACGACAAGGCGACTGCCGACGAGTACCTCGAGGTGCACCGCGTCGCGCACGGCCTGGGCATCCGGACGAACTCGACGATGCTCTACGGGCACATCGAGACCTTCGAGCATCGCGTCGATCACCTGCTTCGCCTGCGCGCGCTGCAGGACGAGACGAAGGGGCTGCAGGCGTTCATCCCGCTCGCTTTCCACCCCGACGGCAACGGGATGCGCAACCTCCCGGCGCCCACCGCGGTCGACGCGCTGCGGACCGTCGCCGTGTCGCGACTGCTCCTCGACAACGTGCCGCACGTCAAGGCGTACTGGGTCAGCATGACGCCCGAGGTCGCGCAGATCGCGCTGCGCTTCGGGGCCGACGACGTCGACGGCACCATCGTGCACGAGACCATCTACCGGGCCGCGGGCTCGCGATCGCCCTCGGGGCTCACGGTCGAGCAGCTCGTGCGCCTGATCCGCGAGGCCGGGCGCGTGCCCGTCGAGCGCGACACCCTCTACAACGTGGTGCGCGAGTGGCCGCGCGCAGCGCTTCCGGAGGCCGCCGTGAAAGTGAAAGACCGCAAGGCCTCCAGACACCTGGAGGTGGTCTCGTGACCGACGAGAGGCTCCGGGTCGCTGCGGTCGGCTACCTCAACGCGCGACCGCTCTACGAGGGGCTCGACAGGGAGCCGGCGAGCGCGCGCATTCGGCTCGACTGCGCGCTGCCCAGCGAGGTCGCCCGGCGCGTCGCCGAGGACGAGGCGGACCTCGGGCTCATGCCGGTCGCAGCCGCCGCCGCCATCGGCGATCTGCGAATGGTGCGTGGGTGCGCCATCGCGGCGCGCGGACGGGTGCGGAGCGTGGTCATCGTCGGCGATCGACCCCTCGAGCAGATGGACGAGATCGCGGTGGACCTGTCTTCGCGCACGAGCGTCATCCTCGCCCGGCTCGTCATGCGCGAGCGTCTCCGCAAGCGCTCCGCCCCACGGCTCGTGGGCATGACGCCCAGAGAGGCGATCGCGCACGTCGGCGAGAGGCGCGGCGCGCTGGTCATCGGGGATCCGGCACTCGAGATCGAGGGCCGTTTCGGCTACGTGCTCGACCTGGGCCTCGCGTGGTGGGAGATGGCGGGCCTGCCGTTCGTCTTCGCCGCGTGGTGCGGCCGGCCGGGCGCCGTCGCCGCCTCGGACGAGCAGATCCTCGAGCGGGCGAAGGCCGCGGGCCTCGAACGTCGGGGCGCCATCGCCGCCGAGCACGCCGAACGCACCGGGCTGCCCGTCGGCTCGTTGAAGTCGTACCTCGAGACGGCGATCCACCACGACCTCGGCGATGCCGAGCGCCGGGGCCTCGAGCGCTTCTTCCAGATGGCGGCGAGCGAGGGCCTGCTCCCGCGAGCGCGCGTGCGCTTCTACGACGAAGACCGCCGCACGGCGCCGGCGAGGGAATCGATCGACCGCCTCCTCGTGCGGGCTTCGCAGGGCGAGCGGCTCAGCGCCGCCGAGGGTGAGCGGCTCGGCGAGGAGGCGTCGCTCTTCGACCTCGGGCTCGCGGCCGACGCCATCCGCAAGCGCAAGCACCCCAAGGGCGTCGTCACCTACATCGTCGACCGCAACGTGAACTACACCAACGTGTGCACGACGAGCTGCCGCTTCTGCGCCTTCTACCGCCCGCTCGGCCACCCGGAGGCCTACGTGCTCTCGCGGGAGGAGCTGGCCAAGAAGCTCCAGGAGGTCGTCGACGCCGGCGGGGTGCAGATCCTCCTGCAGGGCGGGCTGCACCCGGAGCTGCGCATCGAGTGGTACGAGGACCTCTTCCGCTGGATGAAGCGCGAGTTCCGACTGGGGCTTCACGCGCTCTCGCCGGAGGAGATCCTCCACCTCGCGCGCCTCGAGGGGATCACCGTGCGCAGCGTCCTCGAGCGCCTGCACGCGGCGGGCCTCGACAGCGTTCCCGGTGGCGGCGCCGAGATCCTCGTCGACCGCGTGCGCCGCAAGATCGCCAAGGCCAAGTGCACCAGCGACGAATGGCTCGGCGTGATGCGCGTCGCCCACCACATGGGCCTGCGCTCGAGCGCGACCATGATGTACGGCACGGTGGACACGGCGCGCGACCGCATCGAGCACCTGCTCAAGATCCGCGACCTGCAGGACGAGACCGGAGGCTTCACCGCCTTCTTCTGCTGGGACTTCCAGCACGAGCGCGGCACGAACATCGAGCCGGGCGACCACGGGACGCTGCTCTACTTGCGGCAGCAGGCGATAGCGCGCATCCTGCTCGACAACGTGGATCACGTCGGCGCCTCGTGGGTCACGCAGGGTCCGGAGATCGGCCAGGTCGCGCTGCGCTTCGGCGCGGACGACTTCGGGAGCGTGATGTTCGAGGAGAACGTGGTGTCGAGCGCGGGCACCACCTTCTGCATGAACGCCGACGGGATGGAGTCGCGCATCCGCGCCGCCGGATTCAAGGCGACGCGGCGCAACGTGCACTACGAGTGGCTCACGCCGCCCGCCTGAGGAGTGGAAGTGCGCGCCGTACACGCCGACGCGGTCTTCACGGGCGACGGGCAGACGCTCGCCGACGGGGCCGTCGTCGTGGACGACCGCGGAGAAGTGCACGACGTCGGACCCGCGGGCGAGGTGCTCCCGCGGAGCTCGGGGGCGAAGGTCGAGCGGGTCCGCGGAGTCGTGATGCCCGGGCTCGTCAATGCGCACACGCACGTCGAGCTGAGCGCCATGCGCGGTCGCGTCCCGGGCGGCTCGGGGTTCGTGTCGTGGGTCGAGCACATGATCGGCATGCGCGCCGAGCTCGCCCCCGAGGAGGACGCGGGCGCCATCGAACGCGCGGTGGAGGAGCTGGACGCGGCGTGCACCGTCGGGGTGGGGGAGGTGACGAACTCGCTCGCGGCCGTGGGACCGCTCGCGCGTCGCGGGATCGTCGGGTGCGTCTTCCACGAGGCCTTCGGCGTCGAGCGCGAGCCTCTCATGCGCCGGATAGAGGCGATGCCCCGCTTCGTCGAGGAACGCCTGGGTTCCTGGCCGAGCCGCGACCTCGCCTACGCGCCCGCGCCGCACACGCTGTACACGACGCACCCCGAGGGCGTCCGGCAGCTCCTCCGGCTCGCGCGCGAGCGCGGTGCCCGCACGTCGCTGCACCTCGCAGAGCACGCCGCCGAGCGGCGCTTCCTCGAGAGCGGCGACGGCCCCGTGGCCGAGTGGTACGCGTCGAGGCTCAAGTTGCGTCGCGATCTGCTCGAGTGCCCGGCGCGCTCGCCCGTCGCACTGGCGGACGATCTCGGGGCCCTCGGTCCGAACGTGCTGCTCGTGCATCTCACCGACGCGCGTCCAGAGGAGCTCGAGCTGGTGGTGCGGCGCGGGGCGCCGGTCGTCTTCTGCCCCCGCTCGAACCTGCACATCGAGACGAAGCTGCCGCCGCTGCTCGCGGCGCGCGCGGCGGGCATCCTGCCGGCGCTGGGGACCGACTCGCTCGCGTCGAACGCTTCGCTCGACGTGCTGGCAGAGGCGCGGGCGCTGGCCGATCGCTTTCCGACGGTCCCGGCCGAGGAGCTGCTGCGCATGGCGACGTGGGCGGGAGCGCGCGCGCTCGGGCGCAACGACGTCGGGCGCATCGCGCAGGGGGCCCGTCCTGGCCTCTTCGCGATCGACGGAGAACCGGGCGCCGACGCCTGCGCCTTCGTGCTTCGCCACGTGCGGGCGCCGCGCCGGTGGATCGCCCGTCGCTCCCCCTCGGAAGGAGTCCCTTCGTGACCGTGCTCGCTCGCATCCGGACCTACGGGTCGCTCGTCGCGTTCTCCCACACGGTGTTCGCGCTGCCCTTCGCCGCCAGCGCCGTCGTGCTCTCGCTCGCCGTGCCCCACGCGCCGCTCGGCGCCGCACGCATCCTCGCGATGCTCGCTTGCATGGTGTGCGCCCGGACGAGCGCCATGGCGTTCAACCGCTGGGCCGATCGCGAGGTGGACGCGCGCAACCCGCGCACGCGCAGCCGCCACGTGCCCGCGGGGATCGTGCGCGCCCGCGAAGCCATCCTGCTGGCCGTCGTCTCCGGCGCCGGCTTCCTGCTCTTCGCGGCGACGCTCGGGGCATGGCCCGCGGTGCTCGCGCCGGCCGTGCTCCTCGTGCTCCTCGGCTACTCCTACGCCAAGCGGTTCACGTGGGGCGCGCACGCGTGGCTCGGTGTCGCCCTGGCGCTCGCGCCCGGCGGTGCGTGGCTCGCGATGGGAGCCCGACCCGGCGCCGGGATCGTGCTGCTCATGGCGGCGGTCGCCTCCTGGCTGCTGGGGTTCGACGTCCTCTACTCGCTACAGGACGAGCAGTTCGATCGCGACGCCGGCCTGCACTCCATCCCCGCTCGCTTCGGGGCCCGCCGCGCGCTCGCGATGAGCGCCTGCGCGCACGTCGTCACGGTGGCGGCGCTCGTCGGCTGCGGGCTCGCGCTCCACCGAGGCCTCGCTTACGCCGTCGCGGTGGCCGTCGTGGCGGTCCTCCTCGCTTACGAGCACACCATCGTGCATCGCCGCGGTCTGGCCGCGATCGATCGCGCCTTCTTCGACGTGAACGCGTGGGTCAGCGTCGCCTTCTTCACCCTCGTGCTCGCCGACGAGGGGCTGCATCGCTTTCTCGCGCACTGAGCTCAGGGTCGAACCTCGCTGACGACGTCCCCGGGGAGGGGCTCCGCGCCGGCAAGCATCGATAGGCTCCGGCAGCAGCGGAAGCCCAGGTGGTAGTTCATGTGCTGCGACGTCTCGAGCTTCTCGACGTGCCAGCGCGGGTCGAAGTTGCAATGGTCGGGGTACTTCGTCCAGTAGCCGCCGGGATCTTGCGGGCGCTTCGCGACGTCGACGTAGAAGAAGGCGCTCCCCTTCAGCTGCGTCTTCACCTCGCGGTCTGCCGGCTCGAAGCGCGTCATGATCTCCGCCACGTTGCCGTGCTGGTCGAACACGCCGAAGCGCGAGCGGCATCGGGGGTAGGCGCCGGAAGGCTCGGTGTCGGTCCCGCACGTCGTCCAGAGCTTCTCGAAGCCCGACACGTCGCAGAAGGGTCCGTTCTTGCGCGACTTGTTCGTGTTGCACACCTGCAGGTCGAGGTCGTCCCCGTAGGCGTAGACGCGATCGGCGCCTCCGTTCGGGTCGCCGCGGCACGCGAGGTTCCACTCGTCCTGCGTGCACAGGCGCTTGCCCTGGGCGCGGCAGATGCGGTCGGCCTGGGCAGGCGTCACGAACACGAAGGGCAGTTCGCACGGCTTGTCGGGGAACTCGAAGACGTCGATGCAGAAGCTGGCCGACGCCATGCTCCCGCCGCGCTCCCAGACGGGCACCATGTTCTCGGCGCCGCAGCGCTCGCGCTGCTCGGGCGTCTGGATCGTCACGTCGGCGAGGCTCCGCATGCACGCCCGCCGGCCGATCGAGTGCTTGGCGATCGCGCGGTTGCCCTGGCCGAGACGCCACGGGCCGCCGCCCACGGGCATCGGGAGGTCGGCGGCTTCGCCCATGAGCGCGCGCAGCGCGTCGGGCGAATCGTGGTGCAGCTCCATCGGGTCGTCGAAGGCGGCGTCATCGTCGCCGGCGACCCCGGCTTCGAGCGTCGTCGCCGCGACGTCCGCCGTCGCTGCATCTGCAATCTCCGCGGTCCTGGCCGACGGAGCCGAACCGACGACGGCCACCGGGGACTCTGGCAACGCGCCGCGCGCGCAGCACAAGAGGCCCGCCGCGACGAGGGGTCCCGCCGCGAGCGAGCCGCGCGTCCAGTCTGGTGGGCCCTTCGGGCCGTCGGCCCGCCTTCGGCGGGACCTCAGTGCGTCGAGCACTTCATGAGGCACATCAGGTCGCCGTTGCAGCCGCAGTCGCCACCGCCCTTGGGCTTGATGGGTGCGGGCGGCGGTGTCGGCGCTGCGCCTCCGCTCCCGCCGACTGCGCCGCCGCTGCCGCCACCCTGGCGAGCCGGCGGATGGTACCCGCCACCGCCGCTCCCTCCACCGAACTTCGGCTTGGCCGCGACGCTCGCCGACGGCGCGGCGCTCGCCGACGTGTCGGGCGAGGCAGTGGCGCTTGCCATTGCGCTCGGGTCCACGGTGGCCGACGGCACCGGGACCGTTGCCACGGCGCTGAGGGCTGTGGGCACGGGAGACGGCGCCGCGACCTTCACGCCGATCACGATGCCCAGCACGAGCAGGACGAGCATTCCGCCGCCGGCGCCGATGTAGAGCGGCAGCTTGCTCTTCTGCGGCGCCTCGGGCGTACCGAGCGGACTGAGGGCTCCCATCGGAGCCCCGAGCGGCGCGCCGAGGCCACCGATTGGCGCGGTGAACACGTCGCCGTCGGCTGCTCCCGCCGGGGGCCGAACCGACTCGGCCTTCGCCGCCAGCGCCTTGAGGTCGATGAGCCCCGAGTCTTCCTTGTTCGCGGTCGTCTCGTTCTGCGGGGCGCGCTGGTCGGCGTTCTTCGTGAGCACCGCGAGCGAGAAGAGCACCGAGTTCTCGTTGCGCTGCCCCGTCATGCCGCCGGCCCCGGGGGCCGCCGCCATCGCCTCGGGCACCGCGGGGGCGCTCGTCTGGATCTCGTCGCCCACGTTCGTCGCGAAGAGATCGCGTCCGCGCGCCTCGCGCTTGGCCACCGCCGCGCGCCTCGGCTCTGCGACTGGCGCAGCTGCCGCGGCCGCGTATCCCGCGCCGCCCCCGTACGGATCACCACCACCCATCGACGGCGGCGCTTCACTGATGTGGGCGGCCATCGGCGCCGCGGCTGCCGCGGCCACCGCATCGAGGCCCGGCGTCTCGAATGCACCCGGCGTCCCGACGGCCATCTGCCCGGCGCTCGCGTGCAGGGCGGCCACGACGGGCTCGACCTCCGCGAGAGG
>Ga0335069_10011402_pt1 | contig 12539 bp, 10 predicted proteins | sample Lox_Sample_11_FD_206714 | JGI IMG/M metagenome (GOLD analysis project Ga0335069, IMG submission 206714) | Soil microbial communities from Loxahatchee National Wildlife Refuge, Florida, United States - Lox_Sample_1.1 | ecosystem: Environmental > Terrestrial > Soil > Wetlands | place: USA...
CGCCTTTGCCCTGACGGCCGCCCCAGTCGCCGACGAGAAAGCCCTTGTTCGTCGGACCTTGCCGCTGAATCGTCTCGTAATACAAAAATTGTCCCTGGTTGAAAGGAACGCCTTGAGGGCTGCTGTGGCTTGCGGGTTCGGTGTTGGCGGCTTCAACGCGAAGGTCAAGATGTTCGAGCCTTGGGAACCTGGCCAGGTAGATCCCTGGGTGATAACCAGAGCGGCGGGGGGCACTGATCGGGCTCACATCGTCGTGGACCAGTGAATCGGTGTAGAGCGTGATCCAACGTCGCAGGAAGGGGAGCCGATAGCTGAAATCGAATGTGCCGAAGCGTGCCCCGGGGTCGCTGGCTGACTGTTTCTCGCTCGCGGAGACGTTCTGAAAGCTGAAGAAGCTGCGCAGGAAGCTGTGGAGCGTGACCGGCTCGTGTCCCTTGCCGCCCCAGATCACCATGCGGTCGAACCCGAATTCCAGATCGCGCGTCGGCTTGAAGCTCACCTTCTCGACATGGACCCACGGGTCGTTGGGATAGGTGTGGCCCTTCAGGCTGCCGACGAAAAAGTCGTACCGGAAGGGGCCTGTCAACTTCGAAATGCCAGGGATGCTGACCGGCTCGATGCGATTGATTTCGAAATCGTAGATGTTTTCGGCGTTGTTACTCCACAGCATGGATGCGCCTTTATCTGGCCCCATCCAGTGGTCGCTTTTTCCGATAGAAATCTCGTGATGCAACAGATGGTAGGAGAGGTTCGCCTCGAGAATGCGGGTATGATTCGCCGCTGCGATTGGACCTTCGGGAATCGTGTCCTGCACGGGATTTGTCGCGAAAGGAATATTGTCGATGGCGTTGGACAGGAGGGCTGCGAGTGTATCCGAATAGCCGGCTGCCGAGGGCGCGTGCTGCGTTTCCCCGCGAAAATAGAGGGAGAATCGTCCTGCCTCGGCGCGCGCAACGAAGCCGGTGTAGTTGTTGAAGCCGCCCTCGTAGGGCCGGCCATAGTCATTAACGATGGTCTGACCTAGGTGATAGCCGTCGCGCAGAGGCGTTCCACTGATGCCGCGGATGTCGGTGTAGACGCTCTCGAGTTCTGCGTGCGGACGGCGCAGTTCGGTGGTGCGCTCGAGGTCCGGGGTCAGTTCGCGGAGGACCGCCATATAGATCGTGGGTGCTTCGTCGTTGCCAGCCTCCGATTGGATGGCATCCGCACTCTGTTCGAGCATGTGGGCGATGCTGAGGCGCGTCCACGGACGCAGACCGAGATAGGCGATATCGAGGTAGCCGAGACCGTGCAGCCGGTCGAGCGCGGGGTAGATCCAGCTATCCAGCGGAACATAGGTCGAGCCCTGATTGTCGACGTCCGCGCCATTGGCATAGGTGTCGAAGTCGATGGTGGGCGCAGCTGATGCATTCTGTGATCTGGCACTGGGACAAAGAGTGGCGCAAAGCACGACGGAAACGCAAAACAGCGGAGGAAACTTCACTGACACCTCAGGGCAAAGCGCAAGATCGGGGTCCGATGTTTAGACGCGGAGTGTCGGGAGATTGGGTGATCCAAGAGGCGTCTCAGCCCTCGCAATCAATCGGGAAAGCCGTCGGGAGTGGCGAAGATGGAGCCGACGATCGGACTTGAACCGATGACCTGCTGATTACGAATCAGCTGCTCGACCAACTGAGCTACGTCGGCGGGCTCCTCTTGGATTGTATCGTTGTGTCCGGCTCCGGTAAAGTTGAGCCATCGATGGACCGGCGACGAGGGTACCTGCTCGGCGGAGGGCGTTTCAATGGATCAGACTTTCCAGCTTGCGTTCAGAATTGCCATCGTGTGGGCAGCCGGTTTTCTCCTCGCCGTAGCCGTGCGCGCCCTGCTCCCTGACCAAAATGGATTCACCATTACCGGCCATGAAGGCAGCCTGTTTATTTCATTCAGCCGGGTTGGTTTCTGGACCTGTCTGCTGGCTGCATTGACAGTGACTGCGCTGGTTGTGGGTCGAGCGATGCTGGCCGATATTGGCTGGAACAACTTCCACTAGGACGATCACGCGTCACGATTTATGGCGCTTTCCGTTGTGCGGTCCATTGCCCCATGGTGCGCCCCTCGACGCGAATGCGTCCCTTGCCCACAGCGTCGTCGATCCAGCCATCCAGGAATGCGGTTGTGGCGCCGGGTTTGCCCATGCGCTTGTCCGGCCAATCGGCGGGAAAAGAGAGCTCGATGTAGCCGTCGCGCCATGTGCCGGTGACGGGCTTATCGTTGCCGAGGTCGCCCTGCCAGGAACCGCTGAGCTGATTTCCGTCGCGCGTCATCTTGAGCGTGCCGGCAAATGGACCAACGTCGGTAGACGCCTTGAGGCTCCATTCCCCGGCCGCGTCGGATCCGTTCTTGATGGGTAACGCAGGAGCAGATGTGACGCGAATATTGGAGAAGTACGATTCTTCCCCGGCATATCCCCAGAGAGCGACGGGGCCGTGCAGGCTCGAGCCCTTGAGGCCGTCCACGACGAGGCTCGGCTGTGCGGAGCCGTTGAGATAGAGGCGTGCGGAGCGGCCAGCCACTTCGATCTTGATCTTGATCCACGTCTCCGGCTGGATGTCGGCATAGCTTTCATAGATGAAGGGCCATTCGCGACGCAGCCGATACCAGTCGTGGTGCGGCTCGGCGCTGTACTGCACGGCGTGATTGCGCATGGCTTGATCCGGTGAGAGAGCGTTGCCCGGCCGAAAGTAGAAGAGCTCGTACTCGGAGCCGTCCGCTTTTCCACGAAAAGAGATTCCGGAGAATCCGGGCATGCGAACGCCGGGAGGCGTCGTGATCTTGACGGCGAGATCGGCTTCGATGGTCCCGTCCTGAAAGTCGATTCCAGGCAGGATGGCAAAGCCCGACTCGTCGGCTGGGGTGGCTGTGGTGAGTCGAATCGCCTTGCGACCGAGATACTCAGCCTCTTCGACCTTGACTTGATGTGCTTCCAGGGCAGCCGGGTTCTGGAAAGAGATAGTCGGCGCGGCATTGGTCTGTGCGTGCAGGGTTGTTACGAGCGCGAGAAGGCACGCGGAGCTGAACACGAGCTTCTTTGAGGCCATTTCGGACTTTCTCCATGACTGCGAAATCGAAGGAAGTATCGGGCAGGCCGCCGCGGCGCGGGAAGCAGTTTGTTGCCGAATGGCAGAACTTGTGACGAGCGGAAGCGTACTCTCCGGCTCGGCTGGTCAGCTGCGGGATTCAGGGTAGCGGGTGCGGAAGGCGAATCGATGCGCGCGAGTGAACCGGCACCGAAAATCAGCGCGCAGAAACGGAAAGAGCCGCCCGGCAACAGGGCAGCTCCTTCCTTAGGGAGAATAGTTCCAACGGAGGCAAAGCCATCAGAACTTTCTGGCTGCATACTAGGGGCGAGGGAGCGGGGTGTCAAGATGAAATCAGGTACTAAATAAATCATTGCGAATCTATGGGTTATGGGCATTGTGGATTTCGCGATTGCCAGATATTATACGCCTTTTGTTCGCCCCACAAAGTCTTCGTCTCGCCCTCATTTCACAGGGTTTTCTAGGGTTTTCCTCTTGTTTTCCACAGAGTTGAGGGTTGATTTCGCACAGACAAGAGGGTGCGACGGTCAGGTCAATCGATAGTCACTTTTGGAGGTTAAGCCGGATGAACTCGGTCTCGTAGACCGACGACGCCGGCTTTCCGCGTGCAATCCGGTAGAGCGCCCTTCCGCCGCCAAGAAACAGGCCCAGAAGGATCGCCGCGCACGAGCCGACGATGACCAGCTCGGCGATGCCGAGCAGCAGGCGCCCGGTTTTGTTGACCTCAGACTCGGAGGGCTGCGGGATCGAAACGAGATCTTCCTGGAAGTGAACCGATTCGAGCAGCTTGTGGCTCTCATCCGGGATAGCATCGCCGCTGACGAGAATCACCAGAGGCCCGCTGCGGCGCACTTCGAGCGAGGCCTGATCGGAGTCGGCCAGAGGCTTGGGGAACGCAGGCTGCGCGTGCGATCCAGCCTGGATGTAATCGCGGATCCTGGTCTCTTCGGCTGCAGCCATCTGCGGCGTGGGGTAGTCGATGATGGTGAGCGTTGCGGGTCCCGAGGACAGAGAGTAGTTGGCCGTGACCGCTTCGGCGCCGCGGTCGAAGCCGACGATCTCAGGAGGCAGCGCGCCGCTCGCGCCGGAATAACCTACCGGGCCAAGGGCGTAGTGCGTCGTCTGCTTGTCGAGCGAGGTCTGTGGCAGGTTGGCGAGAATCGGGGGCGCGATGGCTTTATTGCCCAACGCGACAGGCAACAGCTTTGCCAGCTCCCGCAGCTCGGCTGCGGACATGGGGCCCACGTGCGAGAACGTTGCGTCGACGACGACATTGCCCTGCCAGAAGAGCACGCGGCCCTGGTTCGAGGCTGCGCCGGTGCCGATGTCTTCCTTCGGCCATCCGTTGGGGCGATAGAACGTGTAAGCGCCGTAGGAGCCGCTCGTGTCGTTGAACTGCATGGCGTGAACCGTGAGAGTCTCGCCCTCGCGTTTGTAAGTCGCCGAGGCAGCGCGAAAGAAGTCGTATTCCTTCAGGGCGGCTGCATTGGCGCTGTCTGCCTGAGCTGGGTCAATCACAACCTTCGGCGGTTCGGCGGCAACCCAACCGGCAAAGGCATCGGGAAGGAGAGGCTTGGGCGGCGGAGGCAGTTCAACCTTGACGGAGGAGGAAGTGGATGGCGCCTTGGCCTGCGCACTGGCGACATGCGCCGCCAGCGCCGTGGAACACAGCAGAATGAGAAACGAACGCCGCAAACACCGCTCCTGGGGATGACGAATCTTCCTACTTCAGACTACTCCAACGCGAACCGGTGGAGACGCACGCTACTTGCCGGCGATCTTCGCCGGCGCGCGGGGCATGTTTCTTGGACACTGCTGCGGGTGAAAAGGTTCCCGCTGGTGTCTTCAGACTGCCGGAGCGTCGCCGGCGTCGAAGAGCGGCGGAGGAGGCGGAGGAAAGAGGACATCGCCCAGCAGCGCATAGCGGCCGCCGTAGAAGACCAGCGCGAAGTTTCTGACCCACAGACTCAGCGGGCCTCCAAAGCAGATGGCGAGGAACAGGCCGGCCGCGACGGCGGCCAGGCCCAGGAGGACTTCGAGGACGATGCTCAGGATTTCGCTTGCCGGTCCAAACATCAGGTGAAAACCGGCGAAGATGGCTGCGAAGATGCCGAAGAGGATGAGCATGGGAATCGCCAGGACCATCACGAGGGCAATCAGCGCAGCAATGGGAAGAAGAATGCGCAGGACGGCGTAGAGGAAGAAGGAGCCCTTCTCGGAGGCGATCCGCGCGCGGACGTCAGCCCAGGCCTTGCCGGCGGAAGCGTCTTCGAGAGCGAAGTGGGGCAGCATAAAGTCGCGCAGGACGATGTCGATGGAGACTGCGATCAGCGCGATGACAATGAGCAGCGCCAGCAACGGGAAGAAGAGCGAGAGGAACAACGGGATATCGAAGTGCGCGCCGGCGCGCGATGCCTGATACATGCGGATAAAGCCGAAGACAAACGGCATGACAGTGAGCGCGACGAGCAGAAGGAACGCAAGAGCAACGATCACGTTGAACCAGAAGAAGCGGTTCGCCTGTTCGCGATAGAGAGTCCAGCCCGGCCGGAGTTCCCTGACCTGGTAGGCAAGGCAGTGAAAGAGAGAAAAGCGCAGACGAGTGATGAGGTAGAAGAGCAGGAACCCGATGACGAGGCTCGCCAGCACGATTGCGGCGATGAGAGCGATCCAGCCCGGCGATAGATGGAAGGGCGAAAGATCGGGCGCGGTCGAAAGAGACGGAGACGAGCCGCCAGGCGGGTGCGGGGCTGAGGGTGTGTGGTTTGAGAAGTTGAAGTTGCCGCCGAAGCCCTCAGTGAACACCGCGACAGCGCAGAGCTTGAGGAATGTTCCCCAACGGAAGGGAGTGAACAGGAGACGCCGGGTGCGTTCAATGGCGGGTGTAAGAGCCTGCGTGGCAGAGAAAGCGATCATACGTGCCCTTTTCTCGTCGGCGAAACTGTAGCACAGCCCCGCAGCGAAAGGCAGTGCCGGGTCAGGGCTGCGGAATCTGGTTGGCCGACTTGATGGCTGCCTCCGCTGCATCGATGCGCTTCTTTGCTTCGACGAGGCCGATGCGTTCGCGGGTGCGCAGCAGTGTGATGGCGTCGATCGTTCTGCCCTGGATCAGAAGGGAGCGGATCGACGATGCCAGATCGTCCGGAATTCCGGCGAAGGTGGACTCGGGCGCGGACGGCGAGAGGCCGGGTTTGACAAAGGCGAGAATCTGCCGGCGCAGAGCGGCGTAGCCGTCGCGGCTTCCCGAGTAGGCAAAGGCCATGGGGATGGCGCCCTGCTTGGTGAGCAGCGAGAGACGGTAGGTTGTTCCACTGTTGCCCATCGATGAAGCCTCAACAGTGACGTCGTCGATCTCGTCGAAGAGGATGGCGCCTGACTGGGATTTGAAGGGCTTGAAGCCGCTCCAACGCACGGTGCGTTGCATGCCATCGAAGGTGAACGTGGTGGCGCGCGCGGTGATAGTTCCGAAGAGAAGAAAGAGTGCTGGGGCCAGGAGCCTGACCGGTTGGGAGACGCCAATTCCGGCAACGAGTGCGACGGCAATGGTCGCGAAGAGGATTGTCATCCACACGCTGCTGTCTTTGACGACGAGCTCGGTCGGCGATTGACGGACGACGTGCATGGGTTCCTGGCACGACTATTGCATGTGGCGGTGTGGTCAGGCTCCGATTTTTGCGCTCGGGACGTAACCGGAGTTTGCCCACCAGGCGTCGAATGCTGCCAGCGCTCGCTCGCACTGGACACGGTGGCGCTCCTTCTTGTCCCGGATCGCGCGGCGGGTCTCGTCGTCGAGCGGTTCCAGAAGATCGAAGGTGATGTTGGCCGGCTGGAAGTTCTTCGCTTCGGCGTGGGTGATGTAGTGAACCAGCGAGCCCAGGGCCGTCGAGCGCGGAACAGGCGTTGGGGTCTCGCCGCGCGCGATGGATGCGGCGTAGAGACCGGCCAGCATGCCGGTGGCGATGGATTCGGTATAGCCTTCGACGCCGGAGATCTGCCCGGAGAAGAGGAGCTTCCGCTCTCCTGCTCTTAGGAGCAGATTCTCGTCCAGCAGGGCCGGCGCGCAGATATAGGTGTTGCGGTGAATCTGGCCGTAGCGCAGAAAGCGCGCGTTCTCGAGTCCTGGAATCAGGCGCAGGACGCGCGCCTGTTCGCCCCACTTGAGGTGGTTCTGGAAGCCGACGAGGTTGTAGCTGTCGGCGCGCAGATTCTCTTTGCGCAGTTGCACTACGGCCCACGGGGTTTTGCCGGTGCGCGGGTCGCGCAGGCCGACGGGCTTCATGGGACCGAAGCGCAAGGTATCGCGTCCGCGGCGGGCGAGGACTTCAATCGGCAGGCAGCCTTCAAAGTACTTTGCTCCGCATGCGGCGCCGCTGGATGTTTGCGCCTTCTCGATCTGCTCCCACTCTTTGCTCTCTGCCGGCTCGGCCGCGAGCAGCGCGTCGAGAAAGCGGTCATACTCCTCACGCGTGAAGGGGCAGTTGATGTAGTCGGCGGTGCCCTTGTCCCAGCGCGCCGCAAAGTACACGCGATTCATGTCGATGGAATCGGCATCGACGATGGGCGAGATGGAGTCATAGAAGGCGAGATGTTCGGAGCCGGTGATGCGCTGAATCTCCGCGCTCAGCGCCGTGGATGTGAGCGGTCCCGTCGCGATCACCGTGCAGCTGTACTTCGGGCCGTTCTCGTTCTGGACAAGAGGATCGGCGAGAGAGGTGACTTCTTCGCGGATCACGCGAATGTTGGGCTCGGCAGCGATGGCCTCGGCGATGCGCCGCGAGAACTCGACGCGATCGACGGCGAGGGCGTGGCCTGCCGGGACTGCGGTTGCGTCGGCGATCGACAAAAGCGCAGAACCCGCGCGGCGCATCTCCTGTTTCAAGAGCCACGGCGCGGTGTTGGGCGATTCGCTCTTGAGGGAATTGGAGCAGACCAATTCGCCAAATTCGATCGTCTGATGCGCCGGTGTGAGACGCGCCTTGCCATCGACCATGGCACGCATCTCGTAGAGGTCGACCTGGCAGCCGAGGCGCGCGGCGGTCAGCGCAGCTTCAGGTCCGGCGAGGCCTCCGCCGATGACGCGTATTCTCATTTCGAGCCTGTCTCGATGGAGTTTGTCGCCACCCCTGAGGCTGTCTCGGCTCCGGCAAGGCGACGAAGGGCGTGACCACCGATGCGGACGTTGCGCCAGTTGTCGAGGAACTCGGCGCCGATGGCGGCGTAGAAGTCGATCGCGGGCGTGTTCCAGTCCAGGACCTCCCACTGCAGGCGCTGGCAGCCTTGCTCGACTGCGATGGCGGCGACACGCTGCAGCAGGGCCTTGCCGATACCGAGGCCCCGGAACTCGGTGTGGACAAAGAGATCTTCCAGATAAAGACCGGGCCGGCCCAGCCACGTGGAGTAGTTGTAGAAGTAGAGCGCGAAGCCCGCAGGGACACCGTCCGATTCAGCTATCAGGCAGAAATAAAAAGGATTAGGGCCGAAGCCGTGGCGCAGCAGGTCGGCCTCGGTCGCGGTCACGGCATCGGGCTCGCGCTCGTAGACGGCCAGGGCCCGAATAAACTCAAGGATGAGCGGGACATCGGCCGGAGTCGCAGCGCGGATGGTGATCGCCATAGATTCATTTTAGGGTGTGTGACGGAGACCACAATCGCGGCCGCATCCAACTTCTAGAGTGAACCTAGAGTGAACGGGGGCCCGAAGAAGAGTTGGATTGCTCTAGGGCGCGAAAACTGCCGCTTACCTCTGGTTGGTCTTGTGTCCGATGGCGGGTTGGATTTAACTTGAGTCCTGCTGGAACGCTGGCCTTTACGCGGGGTTGGGATGCGGTGAGCTTTAACCGGCGTTGCAGCGTGTTGTATTCTTTCCCGTTACGGCAAAACCGGGGCAGGTAAACTCTGCTGGGGTTCCGTGAGGGGGCGCCGCTCCTCGGGGTCGAGTCGACTTGAGGTGCGTGCTTTTGGGTTACAGCATCTCTAGGTTTTGCGTTGGCGCCAGCATGCAACTGCCTTGGAACGAAGCTTAGTGCGCCGGGATTTTTGAAGACTGCAGTTCTAGTTGACTGAGCCCGCGAACAGCTACGTTCGCTGAGGCTCCAAGGAGAAGAAAAATGAAGCGCAACATTTCGCTATTCGCGGGAGTTCTGGCACTGGCCGTCATTCCCGCTCTGGCCCAGCAGCCAGCCGGTGCACCGGCCGCTGCACCTGGCGCCGAAACCGGCAAGGTGCACGGACACATCACGAACCCCACGGGCGCTCCGCAGACTGCCGGTACCGTCGAGTTTCGCGAGACGCTTCACGCCGCATCGGGACCGGGGATGCATGCCACCGAGACGTCGCAAGGTATGTTCGAGGTGAACTCCAGCGGCGACTACGCAGGCCAGGTTCCTCCCGGGACATACACGGTGATCTATCGTTCGCCCGGCATGGACAAGGACAAGCAAGCGGACGAACTGGAGAACGTGAAGGTCGTCGTTGGGCAGGACACCGCTGCGGACCTCGACATGTCGCGTGCGGAATACATCGACAAATTGCCTGAGGACCAGAAGAAGCAGCTGCAGGAACTCCGGCAGAAGAACTCGGAAGCCATGAAGGCGAACGAGGTGATCAAGAACCTGAACGCCGATCTCAAGGTTGTTGCCGCGGATCTGAAGGATGTGGATGGCGCGCATGCAGCAGCCGCGCAGCAGCTGGGCGCTTCTGCCGCGAAGGCGGATGTGGAAGCCAAGACGACAGAGATCAAGACCGCGAAGTACACCGACATCGAGACCCTGATGACCAAGGATACGCAGCTGCGGCCGACTGAGCCGGTGCTTTGGTCGTACCTGGGACAAGCCGAGGCAGGCCTGAAGAAGTACGACGAGGCGGAGACTGCGTACAAGAAGGCGCTGGAGATGGATGCTGCCGCGAAGAAGCCGAACCCGGCGATTCAAGGCATGGCCAACTCGGGTCTTGGCGAAATCTACGCGCGCCAGGGCAAGGTGCCCGAGGCCAACGCGGCCTATGATGCCGCGGCCAAGGCAAATCCCACCTCGGCTCAAACGTATCTGCGTAACCAGGCGGTGATCTTCTTCCAGTCCGGGAATGCCGAGGCACAGGTTGCAGCAGCGGATATCGCCATCAAGAACGATCCGAACGACGCGCTGGTCTACTATCTCAAGGGCCAGGGATTGGTCTCGAAGGCGACGGTCGATCCCAAGACGCAGCGGATTGTGTTGCCCGAGGGTTGCGCCGATGCGTATCAGAAGTATCTTGACCTGGCGCCGACGGGACCCTACGCCGGTGAAGTGCAGGCCATTCTGCAGCAAGCTGGACAGAAGATCACGTCGAGCTATAAGGCCGGCAAGAAGTAATCTTGTTGTTTTTCCTGGAACGAGGGGCGCCTCCGAGGTTGGAGGCGCTCTTTGTTTTTTGCTGCATGAAGCTCCGGGCCGGCTGCGACCTTCGGGCGGCGCCCTCTACAATCCACCTTCTACAATCCAGGCATGAGCGCTGCGCTGCTGAGTTATGCCGAAGCCGATGACGTGGTGGCCTCGTTTGCGCGTGAGCTGAGCAAGGTTCGTCCGCCCGCAGAACGAATCGAACTGGCGCAAGCACAGGGGCGCGTGCTCGCCGAGCCGATCGTTGCCGATCAGGATCAGCCGCCGTTCGCCCGCTCGACGCGCGATGGGTTCGCCGGCCGCGCAGCCGATTTTTCGGGGCACGCATTTTTGCGTGTTGCGGGATTGACCCATGCCGGTGAGGCGCCTCCGGGCGCGCTGCCGCAGGGATCGGTTTGGGAGATCATGACCGGTGCGCCAGTTCCCGAGGGCGCGGACGCTGTGGTCATGATCGAGCATGTGGAGCGGGACAAAGATAGCGTGCGGCTGGCGGACAGCGTGCGGAACCTGGACCGCGTAAGGCTCGGGGCCGACCGGAAGATCAAATCCGGGGACAACATCGTCGCAGCGGGAGCACAGGCGCGGCGCGGTGCTGAGCTGGTTGAGCCGGGCGTTGTGATGGGGACGGCGCAGATCGCGCTTGCGGCTGCGTGCGGGTATGCGAAGGTTGCGGTTTACCGGCGGCCGCGCGTTGCCATCCTCACCACGGGCGATGAGCTGGTGCCGGTCGATCGGACTCCGGGTCCGGGGCAGATTCGCAATTCGAATGCGCCGATGCTGGCGTCGCTGGTGGCGTGTGCCGGTGGCGAGGCGCGCGTTCTGCCGACGGCTGCGGACACGTCGGAGGCGCTCGATGCGGCGCTTCAAGATGCGCTGGATGCCGATCTACTGCTGATCTCCGGCGGGGTCTCGGCGGGCAAGTTCGACCTGGTCGAACCGGCACTGGCGCGCCGTGGCGCTAAGTTTAATTTCACGGGCGTGCGCATGCAGCCGGGAAAGCCGCTGGTGTTCGGGGATACACTGCGGGCGGACAGAGCTTCGTTGCCGTTCTTTGGACTGCCGGGCAATCCCATCTCGTCGGCGGCGACGTTTCTGCTGTTCGCGGCGCAGGTGCTGAAGGCGCTGGCGGGATGCAGTGATTTCCGGCCGCGGTTCCTGGCGGCTGAGTTGGCGCGCGACACCGACCACAAAGGCAAGCCGGGGTTGACGCGCTTTCTCCCTGCGCAGTGCGACTTCATAAGAGAAAAGAAGCTGCCGCAAGTGGCCACCGTGCCCTGGCATGGTAGTGGCGATCTGCCCGCCTTTGCGCGGGCCAACTGTTTTGTCGTGATTCCGGAAGATGAGGCGACGCTGGATGCCGGAACCACGGTTCGAATCTTGATGATTTGAGGACGGACGATGACCAGGCAGGATGAATTGCAACGTTCAGGCGCACGACTCTCGCACTACGACGAGGCGGGCCAGGCCAACATGGTCGATGTGAGCGCCAAGGAGTCGACGCGCCGCACAGCGACGGCATCGGCGTTTGTTGAGTTGTCGCGCACGGTCTTGGCGGCGCTGCCCAACAATCCCAAGGGCAATCCGCTGGAGGTGGCGCGCATCGCGGGCATTCAGGCGGCGAAACGGACATCGGAGCTGATTCCGATGTGTCATCCGCTGGCGCTAACGCACGTGGATGTGCGGGCCGATGTGGTCGAAGGCGGGGTGCGGATCACAGCGACCGCGGCGACCGTGGGACCGACCGGAGTGGAGATGGAGGCGCTGACCGCTGCCTCGGTTGCGGCGTTGACGGTCTACGACATGACCAAGGCACTGGACAAGGGCATCGTGATCCGCGAACTGAGGCTGGAGGCGAAGTCCGGGGGTAAAAGCGGGGATTTTGTGCGGGTGTAGGTCCAGTCTCAACCGTTCGATGGAGGCAGAAAGCAACTGATGCGAGAGGACCGTGTTTGTATGGGCATGAGTGGTCGCGAGGTGCAACATGACACGCTATCCCCGATACGAAGTTGCCATCAGCGACGCCGACCGCGCGGAGATCGAAGCGATATTCATTGAGCTCATGCGCGCGCGCGACGCTGCGCAGG
>Ga0335069_10011403_pt1 | contig 12539 bp, 9 predicted proteins | sample Lox_Sample_11_FD_206714 | JGI IMG/M metagenome (GOLD analysis project Ga0335069, IMG submission 206714) | Soil microbial communities from Loxahatchee National Wildlife Refuge, Florida, United States - Lox_Sample_1.1 | ecosystem: Environmental > Terrestrial > Soil > Wetlands | place: USA: Florida...
CCGCGGTTCGAGGCGGTCAAGATCCGGGCCGAGCAGCTGATCCCGCTCAGCGCCAGGGCCGCGGCGGCCATCGGCGCGCAGCAGGACCACGTGCGCCAGCGCTGGCCGGCCGGGAGCCCGTGGCTGTTCCCCGGGACCGCCGGCAACCAGGACGGCTCCAAGCCGTACTCGCACAGCGCCTTCAGCCAGCAGCTCAGGCGCTGGCAGCGCGTCATCGGCCTGCGCGACGAAGCCGGCCAGCCGGTCACCGTGACCGCCCACCAGTTCCGTCACACACTCGTTATCTGTACTGCCCCGGACTATGTGAGTTACGTGAGTCGAGCGGCGTGACACGCCGGTGCCTCAGGAATATCCGGTACTTTGAGGCACGGAAGTTACATTCGTGACGATGAACTCATTCAGTGCTGAACGGGCAGTTTCACCCCTCGATGGATCCCAGCTGTGGGTCGTCCTGGATCCCGAGCTCGTCCCGCACCGGGAGGCCAGTGACTTCCTGCGGGCGCTGCACGGGGCGAGCCGTTCACCCCACACGATCCGCGCCTATGCCGGACGGGTGGCAAGCTTTCTGGGGTGGTGCGCGAGTCAGGGTATTGAGTGGTCCTCGATCAGCCTGGCGAGCCTGGCCCGCTTCAAGCATTTCGTCGAAGCCACCCCTGGCCGGGGCGGGCGGCTGCGTTCGGGCACCACGGTCAACGCCACGCTCACCGCGGTGTGCGAGTTCCTGCGATTCTGCGCCCGGACCGGGGTGATCGAGCAGGCCGTCGCCAGGCAGCTGTCCGAGCCCCGCTGGCTGCGGTTCACCCCGCCCGGTTTCGATGCCGGGGAGTCCGGCCAGTTCCGCACGGTCCGGGCCCGGGCGCTGAAGGCCCGGGCCGAGACCCCGTTCCCCGAGGCGCTGACCGCGGGGCAGGCCGAGACGGTGCTCCGATGCTGCCACACGCCTCGCGAGCGCTTCTTGGTGATCTTGCTGCATGACACGGGCCTGCGCATCGGCGAAGCGCTGGGGCTGCGCCGCGCCGACATGCACCTGCTGCCCGATTCGCGCCACCTGGGCTGCGCGACCGTCGGCGCGCACATCCACGTCCGGCACCGGGCCAATCCCAACGGGGCGCTGGCCAAGTCCCGGTTCCCGCGCAGCGTGCCGGCCAGCGACGCGGTGCTGTCCAGCTACGCCGACTACCAGCACGAGCGGGCCGGGCTGGCCGGCGACGACGGCACCGACCTGGTGCTGGTCAACCTCTACCACGAGCCGGTCGGCGCGCCGATGACCTACCGGTCGGCCAAGCGGTTCTTCGACCGGCTGGCAGCCGGATGCGGATTCCCGGTGCGGCCGCACATGCTGCGTCATACCGCGGCCACCAACTGGGTCCGCGCCGGGACCGATCTGGATGTGGTGCAGGCACTGATGGGGCACGCGACGCTGGTATCGACGACGGTCTACCTGCATGCCCGGGACGAGGACAAGCGCCGGGCGGTTGAGGCCGTCGCTGCCGGGAGGCGATACCGGTGACCAGGCAGCCCCCGGTTCCCGCCCGCGCCGCCGGGGCGGAGGAGCGACCCGGCGGGCGCGGCTGGCTGGAGTGGCTGCGAGACCACCTGGACCGGAGCTGGCGGCCCGGCGAGTGGGACCAGCAGCGCTGGCTGTTCACCGGTGACCTGGGCAGCGACCGGACTGCGGCGTGGCCGTGCGCCACGCCTGGATGCCCGGTCGCCACCCGCTACCATCACCGCCGCTGCGACGGCTGCCGCCGGGCCAGGCTGGCCGCCGGGACCGGCTGGCAGGAGTTCGACGCCACTCCGTTCCGCCGCCCGGTCCGGCCGCTGGCCCGGGGCGGGTGCCTGGTGCCCGGCTGCGAGAGCGAGCTGCACAGCCGGGGCCTGTGCCTGCGGCACGAGCGGTCCTGGAGTAAGCACAAGACTGAGCCGGTAGAGGCGTTCATCGCCCGGGCCCGGCCGCTGGCCCGCCGCGGGGACTGCGCCGTCGCCGGCTGCGGCCGCGAGCAGGTCAGCCGCCGCGGGCTGTGCCGGTTCCACGACAACCGGCTGCTCCGCCAGCACGACGTGGCCTCGCTGAGGGCGGACGAGCTGGCCGCCTGGATCGCCGCCGAGCGGCCGCTGCTGGGGGCGCACCAGTTCTCCCTGGCCGGGCTGCCCGAGCTGTTGCGCACCGAGTTCCTGTTCGCGCTGCAGCGCCGTGACCAGGCGCCGCCGCCGCTGGACCCGGCCCAGGTGCGAATCATGCTGGCCCGGCTGGCCGGTGCTCTCTCGGTGCGCGAGGCCGACCCGGCGGTCGTGTGCGAGACCGGGGGCGTGCAGTACAACGCCGCGACCCGCGGTCTGTTCCGCGACCTGCGACGGCACCTGGACGTGGCGTGGGCGGCGCACACCGGCGCCGACCCGTTCGCCGGCGAGGTGTGGCAGGTGGCACTGACCGGCCTGCAGCCCAACCCGTCGCGGCGCTGGCCGGCCACCCAGGGGGTCATCGACTTCCGCCTCATCGAGCTGGCCTGGCTGCGCGAGATCACCATGCACTGGGCCCGCTCTGCCCGCCCCACGCTGCAGCGGCTGCGCGAGACGCTGCGCGCCTGCCAGGCCGCCTCGGCGGCTTTGGCGGCCGCGGGCCGGGCCGATCCGGCCCTGCTCGGGGCCGGTGACTTCACCCTGGCCGCCGACGCGATCCGCGGGCAGCGGCGAACCGACGGCGGCCCGTACTCCGCCAGCCACCGCAACCTGCTGCTCTACCAGTTCTGCCAGGTCATCGAGCACGGCCGCGGCAGCGGGCTGATGACCCAGGTGCCCGACACCTTCCGCCCCGCCGGGCGGCTGCGGATCCGGCAGGAGGCCAGCGAAGACGAGACCGGCAAGGCACTGCCGGACCCGGTGATCCGCCGCCTGGACGCCAGCTTGCACCTGCTCGGCCCGGCCGGGCGGGCCGGATCCATCCCCGCCGCTGAGCTGCAGGCCATGCACCAGGTCATCTACCAGGTCCTGCGCGACACCGGCCGCCGCCCCGGGGAAGTGGTCAGCCTGCGCACCAGCTGCGTCGAGGTCACCGGCGGCCAGCACAGCCTCATCTACGACAACCACAAGGCAGGCCGGATGCGCCGGCGGCTGCCGATCACCACCGGCACCGCGCAGATCATCACGGGCTGGCAGGAGCGCCGCGCCGGGCTGGCCACCCCGCCCGCGCAGCGCAGCTGGCTGTTCCCCAGCCCGCTGCTGCGCGCCCAGCGATCCCACGGCCACCTGACCCCGGCGGCGGTGGCCCGGGCGTTCAAGGCCTGGGTCGCCCAGATCGGGCCGATCGACGGCGAGCTCCGCGGACCGGACGGACGGCCGGTCCCGTTCGATGCGTCCCTGATCACGCCCTACGCGCTCCGGCATTCCTACGCCCAGCGCCACGCCGACGCCGGAGTGCCTGTCGACGTCCTCAGAGAGCTCATGGACCACGTGTCGGTGACCACCACCATGGGCTATTACCGGATCGGCCTCAAACGCAAGCAGCAGGCCATCCGCTCGGTCAGCCCGCTGGCCACCGACGCCGCGGGCAACCCGGCACCGTTCGCCAGCCCGGCCGCTTATGAGCGGGCGTCGGTGACGGTGCCGTTCGGCAACTGCACCGAGCCATCCAACGTCACGGTCGGCGGCGGCGCCTGCCCGATCCGGTTCCAGTGCGCCGGCTGCGGCTTCTACCGGCCCGACCCCTCCTACCTGCCCGCCCTGGAGCAGCACATCGCCAGCCTGCGCGCCGACCGGGAAACCGCCCTGGCCATCGGCGCCGCGGACTACGTGCTGGCGAACCTGACCGCGGAGATCGACGCATTCGCAGCCGTCGCCGGCACCATGCGGCGCAGGCTATCCGGGCTGGACGCCGGCCAGCGCGCTGAGGTCGAGGAAGCCAGCCGGATCCTGCGCCGGGCCCGCGCCACCCGCACCTTGCCGCTGACCGACATCACCTCCCGCGCCACGGACACGGCATGACCGCCACCACGCGCACCCGGGCCATGCTGGCCGCCCGCGCGAAAGACAGCCACGACAAGCGCCAGCGCGCCCTGGCCGCGATCCAGGCCCTCGAAGCCGCCGGGACACCGGTCACCGCGACCGCAGTCGCCACCGCCGCCGGGGTGTCCACCTGGCTGGTCTACGCTGACGGCGTCCGCGAGCAGCTCCAAGCCGCCCGGCGCCGCCAGGCCGGCCGTGAGCCCGGCCCCGGCACCGCGGCCCCGCCAGGCCACAGCGAGCCGGTCACCCAGGCCAGCCTGCGCACCGACCTCGCCATCGCCCGCGACGAGATCCGCCGGCTCCGCACCGAACGGGACAAGCTCCGCGCCCGCCTCCGCCTTCAGCTCGGCGCCGAGATCGAAGGACCCGACCGGGCCGAGCTGATCGCCAGGGTCGCAAGCCTCGAAGCCGCCAGCCGCCAGCTCGCCGCCGAGCGCGACGCCCGCGCCGCCGAAGCCAGCCACGCCCAGCGCCGCACCCGCGAACTCGAAGACGAGCTCACTGCCGCCAGGGAAAGCCTGCGCCGTGCGATCCGGCAGGCAAACCGGTGACCCGCGCCGCAGCACCCGCCACCTTCGCCAGCGTCCCCCACATACCTCACGTGACTCACACGCTGAAACGCCTTCTACCAGGCATTTTTCATGATCGAGTACAGATAACGCTGGGAACCCGGCTGATCAACTCCGGCGTCCCCCAGCACGTGGTGCAACGGCTCCTCGGCCATGCCAGCCCCCACATGACCAGCCACTACGCCAACTCTCGGGAATTGCATCAGATGAGCGAGTTTCCGCAGGTCGCCTGCTGAGCGAGCCGGGGCAATGGGTGCGCCCGGCATGTCCGACACGCCGCATGGCCTGCGGTTCGTGCAATTTGATCCCGTTAGACGCATGTTCCTCCTGTCAGGCGGTGGCGGTTTGCGGGCTGGGGAGGGCTGGATGGGGCGGGTTGATCTGGCGGGCGCGGCGCACCTTGAGCTGGTCTCCGGCGTGGTTCAGCTCCACCCGGAGGACGTCATGGTGGAGGCGATGCTCAGCGGCTGGCGGGCCCAGCAGATATCCCGGGGCCTGCGGGAGTGCACGATCGTGCCGCGGGAGCGGCTGGTGCGCCGGTTCCTGGCGTTTACCAGTGAGTACCCGTGGCAGTGGGGGGCGGCGCACGTGGATGAGCGGACCCAGTCGCTGACTGGCGAGAAGCGCCTGGCCCCGTCCACGATCCGCGGCTACCAGACGGACTTGCGGCTGTTCAGCGAGTACCTGTGCGACGGCCGCTATGGCTGGGCGGTGGCTTGTGAGCGGGAGTTCGGGCCGGGCGCGCACCCGGTGCCTGTCTGCCACGAGTGGAACACGATCACTCACCTCAACGACTACGAGGGCAATCCGGAGGCGCGCCCTTTTTCGCGCCAGGAGCTGCAGGCTTTCCTGGATTACGCCGATGAGCAGGTGGACCGGGCAGTGGCTGCCAAGCGCAAGGGAGCGCTGGCCGCCTACCGGGACGCGACGCTGTTCAAGGTCATCTACGCGTGGGGGCTGCGGCGCACCGGGACATCCCGGCTGGATGTGGCGGACTGGGGCCGCAACCCGGCGGCCCCGGAGTTCGGCCGGTACGGGATGCTGCATGTCCGTTACGGCAAGGCGGTGCGCGGGCAGCCGCCGCGGCGCCGCAACGTCCCGTCGGTGATGGGCTGGGCGGTCGAGGCGGTGGCCGACTACGCGGAGAACATCCGGCCCAGGTTCGGCTGCGCCGATCATCCGGCGCTGTGGGTGACCGAGCGGGGCGGCCGGGTCAAGCCCGCGGAGATCAACGCCCGGTTCACCGCCTACCGCGACGCGCCCGGGCTGCCGAAGGCCCTGTCGCCGCATAGCCTGCGGCATTCGTGGGTGACGCATCTGACTGAGAACGGGGTGGACCGCCGGTTCATCCAGGAGGCCGTCGGGCACCGCTGCGACACCTCGACCGCTATCTATACGCATGTCAGCGGCGACTTCATGAACACCGCGCTGCGCAAGGCGCTGGCCCCGGCGCTCGGCCGGCAGCCGGGCTGAGGACGGGAGGAACTGATGACGCGCAAGCTGGACTACCGGTGGCACTTGCGGCAGGTCATGGCCAGCCGCGGCATGTTCGCCACCACCGGCCTGATCGAGCCGCTGGCCCGGCGCGGGATCCACCTGTCCTCCAGCCAGGTCTACCGCCTCGTGGTGGAGCGGCCGGAACGGCTGAGCCTCAAAACGCTGATGGCGCTGCTGGACATCCTGGACTGCTCCCTGGAGGAGCTGATCGAGCCCGTCGCCGCCGCTGGCCCGGCCCGCAAGGCGACCGCCGCCAGCGGGGACGACGCCGCGGTCGGAGACCTGCGGCCGAAACGGGCCCGCATCACCGGGGCGGGCGGGTGACCGGTGACCGCGATGACACCGGAGGTGCTCGCCGACCCGATCGGCGTCGTGGCCGGGCTTGTGGCCGCGCTCGAGCCGCAACTCGGCAGGACGGTGATCGAGGGGGCCGTGAGGAGCGTCGCCGGCGGCCGGGCCAAGCGCCGCAAGCTCGCTCATGCACTCGCGGAGCGGCCATCGGTCCTCACTGATGGCCGGTCGCCGGCGCCGCGGGCCGTCGGGGACCTGCTGATCGCGCTGCGGAAGGCGGGCGCCCGGACGGTCTCGCCGCCGGCCTGCACCGGATGCGGCAAGGACCTGCGCACCATGCAGCGCCGCGGACAGGACTGGTACTGCGGCGTCTGCGGCCCGGTTCGCCTGCCCTGCGCTGCCTGCGGCAAGACCGGCAGGGTGGCCTCGCGCGACCGGGACGAGCGGCCGCGGTGCGCGCGATGCCCGCCAGGTGACGGCCAGGACCCGGCCGAGATCGTGAGGAACGTCGTGGCGGCCATCGATCCGGCGCTGCCGGCCGCGCTTGTGTCCGCCGCCATGACGGCGGCGGCTGCAGGGGCCGGGCAGCGCCGTCAGCTCGCCTGGGCCCTGCAAGACCAGCCCGGGTTGCTCACCGGAGCGGGCGCCGGGGCACCGGCCCCGTCCGTGCTGAGGCTGATCGGCGAGCTCTGCGACGCCGGCGCCACCAAGATTGTCCGGCCGCCATGCCCCCGGTGCGGCCGGGTCGTCAACCTGCACCGGCGGATCGCCGGGCAGTGGTCGTGCCGCAACTGCGTCGCCAGGTCCCGCTTCCAGCCGTGCGCACGGTGCGGAGCCGTCCAGCAGGTCGCTATCCGTGACGAGCGCGGCCGGCCGTTGTGCCCGCACTGCCTGGTCACCGACCCGGCCAACCAGGAAACCTGCACCGGGTGCAGCCGGCGCCGCCCGGTCAGCGTCCGCTCCGCGGACGGGCCGTTGTGCCCGGCCTGCGCGCCGGTCACGACGATGACCTGCTCGATCTGCGGCCGCCACGCGCCGTGCTATGTGTCCAAGACGACCGGCGAGCCGTGGTGCGACGCCTGCAAGCAGCGCTGGGCCCGCTGCTCGCGATGCGGGGAGGCTGCCCGGGTCCGCGGCGGCACCCGGGCCGAACCTCCGTGCGCGTCCTGCACCCGTCCCGATCCCGGGTTCTGGCGCACCTGCCCCGGCTGCGGGCCGACCGGGCGGATCAACGCCGGCCGGTGCGCCCGCTGCACCATCGGGCACCGGTTGCGTGAGCTGCCCGGCAGCCAGGCCGGCGGCATCCGCCCCGGCCTGCAAGCCCTCTACCACGCACTCGCGGCCGCTGAGCGGCCCGCCACCATCGAGGCATGGCTGAACAGGAGCGCCGCACCTGCGATCTTGCGTGAGCTGGCCGGGAAGGAACTCACCCACCACGCCCTCGACGAGCTCCCCGCGGGCAAGCCGGCCGAGCACCTGCGCAGCGTCCTGGTCGCCATCGGAACCCTCCCGGCGCGCGACGAGCAGATGAGCCGGCTGGAACGCTGGATCACCTTGGTTATCGCCGGGCGTCCCGGCCCCGGCCAGCAGCAGTTGCTGCACCGCTACGCCGTCTGGCACGTGATCCGCCGGCTGCGGGCGCGGCTCCGCGGCGAGCACGCCACCCATAGCCAGGCCGTGGCCGCCCAGCGGATCATCAAAGCCGCCATCGCCTTGCTCGACTGGCTCACCGCACACGACCTCACCCTGGCCACCGCCGGCCAAGGTGACCTGGAGACATGGCTGGTCACCGCGCAGGCCAGCCACCGCACCGACGCGGGGAACTTCGTCCGCTGGGCCCGCAAGCACAAGCTGGCCAGCCTGGACTTCGCGGCCATCCGGCGGGGCGGGCCAACCGGTGCCATCGACACCGAGACCCGCTGGGAACAAGCGCGCTGGCTGCTGCACGACGGCACGCTCCAGCCCGAAGACCGCGCCGCCGGGCTGCTCGTCCTGCTCTACGCCCAATGGCCAGCCACGATCAGCCAGCTCACCCTCAGCAACGTCCAGGCCAGCGGCGGCCAGGTACGCATCCAGCTCGGCCGCGAGCCAGTCATCCTTCCCGAGCCGCTCGACGCCCTGGTCCTCCAAGTCGCCGCCACCCGGCCAGGCCACGCCGTCATCGGTGACCAGGGCACCTCGCCCTGGCTGTTCCCCGGCGGCCAGCCCGGACGCCCCATCAGCGCCTACCAGCTGGCCGAGCGCCTGCGCCAGATCGGAATCCGCTCCGCGCAATCGCGCTCGGCCGCGCTGTTCCAGCTCGCCACCGACCTGCCCGCCGCCGTACTCGCCCGGATGCTCGGCATCCACATCACGGTCGCCGTCGCCTGGCAGCGCGCCTCCGCCGGAGACTGGGCCGCCTACGCAGCCGAGGTCAGCCGCCGCAACAGGCCAGCCGACGCCGATCACGCCCCAACCTGAGAGGCATTCAGACAGTTGCGATACCTGAGTCCGCCAGAGCGGGTCACCGCCAGGCGCAAGCGTGCCGCCCAGGACGCCCTCGGCCCGCTCCAGATCAGCGCCGCCGACCGGCGGGTCCGGCCCGGCGGCCGTGCCCTGCTTCCCGCCGAGGCCCTGCGCGAGCAGGTCGGCCAGGTCGCCGTCCCGTTCGGGATCTGCACCGAGCCCGCCAACGTCGCAGCAAACGGGCAGTCCTGCCCGTTCCGGCATCGCTGCCTGGGCTGCGAATACTTCCGCACCGACCCCTCCTACCAGCCGGAACTGCGCGCCTACCTCACCCAGCTGCTCGCCGACGCCGAACGTTTCGCCGCTGCCGCCCCCCAGCTCGCCGAGTGGGCCCGGCCCGGCGCCGCGCCGTCCCCGGAAGAGATCCAGACCCTGCGCCGGCTCATCCTCGCCAACGACCAGGTGCTCGGCGGGCTCGGCGACCAGGACCGCCGCCGCGTCGAGGACGCCATCACCACCGCCCGGCGCAGCCGGGCCGCCCTGGATGCGACCTTCCCCGCCCAGTTCCGCGGCCTGGCCCGCCAGGCCAGCCCCAGCCTGTTCCCCGCCATCGAGCGCGCCGCCGGAATAGAGCCCGGCCATGGCTGATCCCGCCGGTCACCTGGCCCGGCTCCGCCGGGCCGACTCCCAGGCCAAAGCGGCGCGGGTACTCGCCGCGCTCGACGCGATGGCCGCCGCCGGGGAGCCGCCTGGCATCTCCCGGCTGGCACGGCGCGCCCGCGTCAGCCGCCGGTTCATCTACGACCACCCCGAGCTGCGCGCCCAGATCGCGCACCGGGCCGCGCAGGTCGCCGGCCAGCACGCCGGAGCGGTTACCGCCAGCACCGCGGTGACCGCCACCTCACTGCGGGCCGACCTGGAAAACGCAAAGGCCCGCAATCGCCGGCTCGAAGCTGACCTCACCGCCCTGCGCCGGCGCCTCGGCGAGATCATCGGCCGCGACGTCCTCGCCGAGATCGGCGGCACCGGAAACCCGGACACTGCCTCCCGCCTCAGCCAGCTCGAGCAAGCCCTTTTCGACGCCCAGGAAGCCCTCGCCCAGCGCACCGAGGAACTCGAAGCCGCCCGTCAGATCAACCGAGAACTCATGGCCCGGCTCAACCGCGACAGCTGACAACCCGTGGCGCACACCTGTGCGCCACAACAAAACCGCAGGTCAAAGCCACGAAACACAGCCTCAGACTCCAGAAAAGGCCACGAGCGTGCCGAGACCGCGCAGATCTACATCCACGCCGACCAGACCATCAAGCAACGGGCCCTCGACCGGACCACCCCGCCCGGCGTCCGCCCCGGCCGCTACCGGCCACCCGACAAGCTGCTCGCCTTCCTCGAGCAACTGAGCTGACCGCCCCCGGATTATGCCGAGGTTCCCGCCCCGCCCACCGCCATTACCCTGGCCACCCGGTCCGGCACCGGCATAATCCGGGCCTCGGCATAACGGATGAAGACGGTGCAGGCCCGCACCTCGGAGATCCAGCGGCTGGGCAAGGCGCTGGAATCGGCCGGGCATCAAGCTCGGCTCGGTGGCCAGCAGCATAACCGGCGCGTCGGCCACCGCGATGATCGAGGCGCTGATCGACGGGGAGCGCCGCGGCGGCGTGCTGGCGGACCTGGCCCGGGGCCGGATGCGGGCCGCCGGGAAGCTGGCCGACCTGTCGATGGCGCTGACCGGCCGGTTCACCGAGCATCACGCGCTGCTGTGCCGGCTGCACCAGGACCGCATCGCCGGCTTTGACGCCGCGGTCGCCGGGCTCGATGAGCGGATCGCGGGCAAGGCCGCGCGCTGGCAGCGCGAGGCCGGCCTGCTCACCTCCGTTCCCGGGTTCGGGGACGTGGTGGCGCAGGCCTGGCTGGGCGAGATCGGCCCCGCCCCGCATCGGCACTTCGCCACGCACGAGAAGCTGGCCTGCTGGGTCACGCTGTGCCCGGGGAACAACATCAGCGCCCGCAAGCGCAAGCACGGCCGGACCGGCGACGCCGGGACCTACATCAAGCCGATGCTGATCCAGGCCGCCTGGAACGCGATCCGGGTCCGCGGCCGGCTGCAAGCCCGGTACAACCGGCTGGTCCGCCGGTTCGGCGGGGACAAGAACCCCGGCGCGAAGAAGAAGGCGATCATCGCGATCGCGCACACCCTGCTCAAGATCGCCTACCAGGTACTCAAGAGCGGGACGCCTTACACCGACCTGGGCGCGGACTTCTACACCCGCCGCGAATCGCCGGAGCAGAAGCAAGCCTGGCTGGAGCGCCAGCTGCAAAAACTGCACCCGGGCTGCACCATCACCATCAGCATCAGCCCACCGGAGGCCGCCTTACCGCCGGCGCTTAACCACCAGTCCCTATTCCAGCCAGCCCCGGAGCCGCCGCCGACCCCGCACCCCGGTATTTCCGCCCGGGACAACCAACGCCATCCTCTAGCCTTGCCGCCGCTGAGGCCAAGGTTCGCTGCCGCGCGCCCACGGGGACCCGGTTTTCGTGTCAGACTGAGCGGCCGCATCCCCGCAGGCCGGGGACACCCGGTCAATCATCATGTCGCCGGGGCGACGATAGCGCCCCGCGGACCTAGGTAAGGCTGGCTGCTCCTGGCCCGCCCCCGGCCGCCACTGCTGGTCACCCCGCACAGAAAGGCCGCCCGCCTGAACCGCTGAACCGCATCTCGCACCACCAGGGACTCCCTGCCCCTGCCGCCCGGCATGATCCGCTCCCCGGCAGCCGCGTCAAGGGCGCCTGCGGCGCCGCACGCGCAAGGCCGCGTCGTTAAGCCTGGCCGCCGGGAGTCAACCGCTTTCGGTCGCTTATGGTTACGGTCCCGCATCGGCCGTGGCGCTGGCCGGGGCGGGGAGCCCGTGCCGGCCGGGGCCGGTCTTGGCGAGAAAGCCCAGGCGGGTCCACTCGGCGAGCTGGGTGAGCATGTTGCGGGGCTTGATGCCGAGCAGGGCCGCGAGGTCGCGTCCGGCCCAGTCGAGTCCGGGCTGGCTAGCCATGACGCGGGTGACCTGGTCTCTTCTGGTGTCGGGCCGGGGCTGCCCGGGACCAGGCGGCTGGCCCTTGCGGCCGCGGGGACGGGCGGCGGGCCGGTCCGGTGGCGGGGCCATGATGGTGACCTGTACCCGGGTGATCCGCGTGGGCAGTTCGGGCCGGTCCTGGTCACGGACGCGCCACCGGGAGGTGGAGCATTTCACTTTCCGGGCGCTGTAGCGTGCCCGCCGGGCGGGCAGCAGGCCTGCGAGGACGGCGCGGCCAATCCGGCCGGCGTCGTCCGGGTCGCCGGGGTCTTCGATGCCGCGCGCGGTGATGACCTGCTCCCGCGCGGCTTGGAGCGCGACGGTGAAGCTGGCCCGGTCCGGGTCGGTGCCCGGGACGGTCCCGGTGGCGGTCACCATTGCCATGCGCAGCGCCTGGCAGCCGGTCAGCAGCGCCCATAGTTCCTGCTCGGCGCCGGCCCGGTCGCGGGAGCGGAGCACGTACCCGCCGAGCAGGGTGTGCCGCAGCGCGAGGTAGGCGACCTCGATTTCCCGCCTCTCATGGTAGAGACGGATCAGTTCCCCGGCGGGGTAGCGGCGCCAGTCCAGCAAGGTGGTGATCAGCCGGTAGCCGTCCCCGAGCCGGGTCCCGTCGGCGCCGTGCACGTCCAGCGCCGCCTCGATGATCCGCACCCGGAGGCCGTCGATCCGG
>Ga0335069_10011404_pt1 | contig 12538 bp, 13 predicted proteins | sample Lox_Sample_11_FD_206714 | JGI IMG/M metagenome (GOLD analysis project Ga0335069, IMG submission 206714) | Soil microbial communities from Loxahatchee National Wildlife Refuge, Florida, United States - Lox_Sample_1.1 | ecosystem: Environmental > Terrestrial > Soil > Wetlands | place: USA...
CTGGAGCAGCTCTCGACCAACCTGGGCGGCGGCATCCCTCCGCGGGTCCTGGTCGCCGCGGGTCTGCATGCCCTCGACGAGCTGAGCGGCCGCGACCTCGTCCGCGTGATCCTCGCGTGCGTCGAAGCGGACCGGGGCCATCCGCGACGGAGCAAGAGCAAGAAGCAGCCGCGGCGCCGGGCGTCGAAGCGCTGACCGGCAGCATCGAGCCCTCCTGGGGGCTGCGACCCGTCGCTGACCGACATCAGTGGACGGTAGGGAGACCATCTGATTCCTTGCACTGTGCGCGAAAGCGGTTTTGCTCCCACACGACGGCCGCTGCTACTTCTGAATCGTGGACGATCCCAGCGACCCTCGTTCGCGCTCGAAGCCCGTGTCCGGAACCCGTCCGCGCGTGGGCCGGGTGCTCATCGTCGACGACGAGCTGCTCCTCGCCCAGACGCTCCGGCGGATCCTGGCCGACGAGTTCGAGGTCACCGTCACGTCCGCTCCGTCGATGGCGCTCTCCTGGCTCACGTCGGACAAGTGGTACGACGTGGTGCTCTGCGACGTCATGATGCCCGGCATGAACGGCCTCGAGCTCCGTGCGCAAGTCGAGCGCGTCGCGCCGGAGCAGGCCGCGCGGTTCATCTTCATGACCGGAGGGATCCGCGAGCCGCGGGTGCAGGCGCTCCTGGACGTCACACCGAGCATCGTTCTCGCCAAGCCGTTCGACTACGAGGCGCTGCGAGAGCTCATTCGACGCTGGGCGTCCGGGGAACCGCCTCGCCTACGGGCGTCACGGCCCTAAGTGAAGGGGATGCCCCTCCCCTCCTTCGCCCGCACGCCAGACTTCGTCCCCGGCATCGCCCCGCCGCGTGACGCTCCGGACGGCGGGAGCACGCTGTGGTTCGCCTTCCGGAAGAACGAGCTGCTGGTCGAGGCGTCGAGGGAGCGGGTGCCGCGTGCGTTCGACCCCAGCGGCGCGAAGACGATCTACATCGGTGCGTTGTCGGGAGCGCCCTGCTTCGCGGTGGACCTTCCCGCCTCCACCGAAGCGCCGGCCGGGGCGCAGTTCGTCGGCCTGCGCGAGGCGTTCATGTCACTCGACCGACGCGAGCTCTCCGTCGCGCTCACCGCGTACCCTCTGCTTCACTTCGAGAGCACACACCGTTTCTGCGGCGCCTGCGGCGCGGCGATGCGCGACGCCGAGGGCGAGCGCGCCAAGACTTGCACGGCGTGCGGCCACACTTGCTACCCGCGGGTGACCCCTGCCGCCATCGTCCTCGTGCACGATGGACCGCGCGTGCTCCTCACACGAGGCAAGCGCATGCCGAAGGGCGTCCCCTGGTACGCGCTCGTGGCGGGCTTCCTGGAGACGGGCGAGACGCTCGAGCAATGCGCGGCGCGCGAGGTTCGCGAGGAGACGGGCGTCGAGGTGGACCTCATCGAGTACCAGGCAAGCCAGCCCTGGCCATTTCCGCACCAGATCATGGTCGGCTTCCGCGCGCGCTACGCGGGCGGCGACGTGGTCATCGACGAGAGCGAGCTCGAGGACGCCCGCTGGTTCGATCGGGGCCGCATGCCCGCGCTTCCGCCGGTCGGGAGCATCGCCACCGCGATGATCGACGCCTGGGTCCGCGAGGGCGACCGCTAGTTGGGCTACAGTACTCCCATGCGCATCACGGCGTTCCTCCTCGCGGCCGTCGCCGCTTGCACGCCCTCTTCGCCCGCGCCCTCAAGCGGCGGCACCTCCGCTCCGCCCTCTGCCTCCGCCGCACCCAAGAACGTGCTGGGACAGGCGATTCCGGCGGGCGCCACCGACGTGTCCCTCGCCTCGATCGCGAAGGAGCCGAAGGCGTTCGTCGGCAAGACGATCACGACTACCGGCACCGTCACGGCGGTGTGCCAGCACATGGGCTGCTGGATGGAGATCAAAGACGACGTCACGCTGGCCCACGTCTCGATGGCGGGTCACGGCTTCTTCGTGCCGAAGGCCGCATCGGGCCGGAAGGCGCGCGTGCAGGGCACGCTGAGCAGCGCGCCGGACGAAGAGAGCGAGTGCAACGAGGAGGCCGCGAAGCAAATGGGCAAGCCGGTCGCCAAGCTGCAGCTCGAGGCGACGGGCGTCGAGCTCGACTGAGCGGACTCCAGGACGACGCGGACGGGGAGAGCGAGTTGCTCGTGAAGAAAGCGGTGAGCTGAGACGATGGAGCCCGAAACACGGCTGGGCGGCGGCCGGTACGTCGTGAAGGGGCTCCTCGGGGAAGGGGCGCAGGGCGCGACCTACGAGGCGGTCGAGGCCGAGAGTGGTCGCTCCGTGGCCATCAAGCGGTTCGACGTGCGCGGCGCGAAGAGGTGGAAGGACGTCGAGCTCGCGGAGCGGGAGGCGCGCGTGCTCGCGACGCTCGATCACCCCCTCGTCGCTCGGTACATCGAGCACTTCGAGGAAGACGGATCGCTCTACCTCGTCATGGAGCGTGTGGCCGGGGAGACGCTGGAATCCATCCGCAAGCGCGAGGGCCCGCTTCCGGAAGCCGAGGTGAGGCGCTTTCTCGCCTGCGCCGATCGTGCGTTCTCCTACCTGCACGGTCGTCGCTCGCCGGTGATCCACAGGGACGTGAAGCCGGCCAACGTGGTGCGGCGCGGCGACGGAAGCTACGTCCTGGTCGACTTCGGCGCCGTCAGTGATTCGTTGCGGAGAGGGACCGGGAGCACCGTGGTCGGCACGATGGGGTACATGGCGCCCGAGCAGCTGCAGGGCCGTGCGCTCCCTGCCTCGGACGTGTACGCGGTCGGCGCCACGGCACTCGCTGCGCTGACCGGCGTGGAGCCGGAGAAGCTGTCGCACAAGGGCCTGCGCGTCGACGTCCGAACCGCCCTCGCCGGCAAGGCGAGCCCGGAGCTCGTGGCGTCGCTCGAGCGGATGCTGGAGCCTGACCCGGACGACCGCGCGCCCAGTCTCGCCTACGCGCTGGAGAATCCGCCCGGTTCGGCGCACGCGGCAGTTCCCACCTCGCGACGCGACACCCTTTCGCGCGACGACGCGGCGGCGGCGCAGAGCATCCGCAAGCTCCTCTGGATGCTCTGGGGCGTGGGCTGGGTCATCGTCCCCATGGTCTTCGGCAAGTTTCTCGGCCTGCCTTCGGCCATCCCGCTCGTCATGTTCGGCTGGATGGCGATGATCTTCATCGTGACCTGGCACAAGAACGCGCTCGTCCGCGCAGCGTTGCGCTGGTGGAGCTCGAGCGCCACGGAGGCCGCCCCGCGCCAGCGCGTCGAGGTCCTGCCGCCTGAGGCCCGCGTGAGGGTGCACGGCAGCGAGCTTGGACCGGAGGAGGTCGTCGCCGGAACGGAGCTCCACGTGGACGAGAAGGCAGCGAAGCGATGAAGCTCACGGCGCTTTTTCCGACGACGGTCGTCGGCTCGATGCCGCGGCCGCAGTTCCTGAAGGACCTCTTCGACGACTTCCACGAAGGACGCGTGACCGAGCGCGAGCGAGAGCGCGTGCTGGACGACGCGGTCCCCTACGCAATCGCCACACAGGAGGCCGCAGGCGTCGACGTCGTGAGCGACGGCGAGTGGCGGCGCTTCTCGTACGTCGCGGTCGTCACCGACGTAGCCAGCGGCTTCACGCGCGACTTCTCGGGCGAGGGCCGCGACGGAAAGTACTGGCACACGGTGGTCGGCGAGGTGAAGCCTACGTACGCCACGGCGGACGACAGCCCGCTCGCGCACCATGCGCGCTTCGCGCTCGCGCATTCGAGGACCCGCGCGCTCAAGGTCGCGCTCCCGAGCCCCTACATGCTGAGCCTGCGCATGTGGGACCCGACGCAGTCGAAGAAGGCGTACGCGACGCGCGAGGAGTTCGCCCGCGCCATCGTGCCCATCCTGCGCGACCAAGTGGCCGCGCTGGCGCGCGCCGGCGTGCACACCGTGCAGCTCGACGACCCGCATCTGTGTCTCTTCGTGGACCCGTCGGTGCGTGCCAAGTTCGAAGACCCGGATGTCGAGGCGATGCACTGCGTGCGGCTCATCAACCAGGTCTTCGAGGGCGTGCAGGGCGTGAACAAGGCCGTGCACCTGTGCCGCCGCAACAAGGGCCGCCGCGGATGGGCCGGCGCGGGGTCCTACGATCCGATCATGCCGCAGCTCCGCGCGCTCGAAGTCGACCAGCTCATGATGGAGTTCACCATCCCGGCCGCCGGCGACACCCGCTGCCTGCGCGACTTGCCGGAGCGCACCATGATCGGCCTAGGCTGCGTAGACTGCCGGGGCGAGGTGATCGACGCGCCCGAGACGATCGTGCAGCGCGTCGAGCACGCGATGCGGCACGTCGCCAAGGAACGCTTGGTTCTCGCCCCGGACTGCGGCTTCGCTCCCGGCAACGCCGCCGACATCCCGATCGACGAGGCGTACGCGAAGCTGCGCAACATGAGCACCGCCGCGCGCATCCTCCGTGACAAGCACGGCTAGCTAGCTACGCCGGTGGGAAATTCGAGTCCCGGATGGTCACGGCCTGGCCGAACGCGAGCTCGATCCTGCCGCTCGTACTCTCGATGTTCAGCTTGAGCCGTTGTGCGCGGACGATCGTGTTTCGCGCAATGGTCCCCGAGAGCTCGATCGTGTCCGCCTCCAATACGCCCGAGACGGTGCCTCTGCAGGCGATCGTCTTGGCGTCGACGTTCCCCTGAACCGTGCCCGAATTGTTCACCGTCACGGCGGGAGCCTTCACGGCGCCTTCGATCTGACCATTCACGATGATGGGGCAGCTGGAAATGAAGTCGCCCTTGAAACGGGTTCCCTCCTGCACGATCGTCGCGGGCCCGGAATGTGATCCCGGGAGCGTGGAGTCAGCCATCGAAACCTCCCGGTCAGAGTAGACGGCGGTAACCGTGAGACTGCAAGTCTCACAGGTTGTCGGGTCGCTTCAAGCGGACGCCGGTCTGCGGTGACTCGCTGAACCGGTTCTCCCTGGAGCGAGCGGAGCGCGGGCTCGAAGCATACTGCCGTGGCGACGTCAGGAAGTCGGCCGCGAGAAGGGACAGCACGCGATCCGCGAAGGTCATCGTGCTCGCCTTGGCCGGTGCGAACCCTTCGGCGCCCGCCGCGTCGCGAACCGGCACGACGTAGCCGTGTGCCGAGAGGCGTGAGAGGAAGGGCGCGTCGGCGCCATGCTCGAGCAGCTGCTCGGCGCCTTGAATGACCTCGATGCGCGCTTTGCGCATCAGCCATTGCAGCGCCTCCGGCTGTACCGACTGGCGCGGCTTGCGCTCCGAGGGTGCGGGCTCCTCCTCGAGGCACGTCGCCTTCGCGTAGTGACTCGTCAGCCACTCGGCGAGCTCGCGCTTGCCCCAGTTGCCCGACTGCCGCACGAACGAGAGGAACGCGTTGCGGCATGCGGCGGCGACGCTCGGGACGCTCATGTCGGTGGGAAGCTGCGTCGCGATGGGGGCGCGTACGGCGAGGATCATGCTCTATGGAGCACGCAACGTTGGTGCCGCGAGCGTTTCCGCGGGTTTGCCGCGCGCGTTGCCGCCTTCGAGCGCTACGAAATGTTCGACGGGCGTACGAACTGTCGAATTTCCGGCGTGGTCAGCCGGGTTACCACCGATTGCCCAGCGCGAGCGCTCTCAGCCGAGTCGCTCTAGCACCGCGACGACGTGGGCGGGGCTCCGAAGACAGAGCGCGCGTAGCCTGTCGGCGTCGAAGAAGGCGATGGTCGTCCCCGGGCGTGCGACCGCCTGCACCCCGCTCGCAATCCCGTGAATCGCGTCGCGCACGCCGTAGAATCCGTCCGCACCGATCGACCCGACTGCATCGGGCTTCCCCGGCTCGAAGAGCTGCACCTCGCCGCGCGCGACGAGGCACGCGACGTTTGGCGCCTCGTTCGCCGGCAGGAGCGTCGTGTCTTTCTCGAACGTCTCGAGGCGCTGGAGGCACGAGAGCATCTCGTCGCGCACCTGCACGTCGAGCTGCCCCATCGTCTCGTGCATCGAGAAGAAGGAATCGATGCGGTGGATCTGCTTCGTTGCCGCGATGCGATCGGCGAGCTCGGGAAACGCGCTCATCGCCGCGCGCATCGCGTCGGCGGGGATCGTCCACACCTCCGAGACGCGCTCGGCGCGGAGCGTGGCGGTGCATTGCGCGTTTTCTTGCAGCACGCTCGACTCGCCGACGAGCCAGCCCGGGAAGCAGCAGCGCACGAGCCACCTTCCCCCGCTCGGCTTCTCGAGCCACACCCCGAGGAGACCGCTCCGAACGACGTAGACGTTCTTCGACGGCTCGCCCTCCTTCACCAGGTCCTCGCCCGGCGCGAGGGTCTCGAGCCACACGTTCGGCTCGAGCGCCACGCCGAGCGCCGCGGGCAACCCCGCGAAGCTGCGGCTCTCCATGATGTCGCCGACGGGCTTGAGCCGCGCGCGACTGTCTTCGAGGAGCGCGTGGATCGCCGACTGGGCGAACGCCTCCTTTCCGTACAGCTCGAGCGCGACCGACGCGCACCGCTCGAGCGCCGGCATGTCGAATCGATCGCCGAGCTCACGCGACGCGGCCTCGAGATACCCCTTCGCGAGGTTCGGCTCGCCGAGCTTCATCTCGACCTCGGCCATCATGAGGAGCGTCGTGCCGCGCTTCTCGTGATCGGTGAGGAGGCGCGGGAGGATGTCGCGCGCTTCCCGCAGCGACGCCGGATCGCCTTGCGCGATCGCGCGGGCGGCCAGCACGTCGGCGGGGTCCTCGTTCATTTCTAGCGCGGCGAGCGCCTCGCCTTCCTCGTCGCCCCCTCCGAAGCCGCCCAGGTCGCCCATGTCTTCGGAGGGCGGTGGTGGCCTTTCCGTGCGCGCCTGCCTCACTGCGGCGATGATGGTGTTGGCGTCGATCCGCGGTGACATTCCACCGCTCTCGTCGATGACCACGTCGGCGACGTGCAGATCGCCGGAGCTCGCGTTGAGGACGACGGTCACCGTCCACCCTTCGCCCAATACGCGGCGGATGCGCCGGACGTCTCGAACCTCGAGCAATCGCCCGAATTCGCGGACGAGGAAGGCGGTGACCGTCTCCCAGACCTGCTCGCGGGTCACGTTGCCAGAATAGCGGCAAGAGCCGCTGCGGCCGCAAGCTTGTGTCTGGCCTGCCACGGGGGTCCGATCGATCGGCCCATCGCGCGCAAGAAGGCATCGACGTCACCGCCGCCGAGCGCCTTCGCCGCCTGCGGAAACACGGAGTCGCGGTCGTACCAGTACACGGACCAGGCGCGCGCCTCGGCTGCGATGGCCAGGGCCTCGCGGTACATGACCGAGTCCGCGACGTTCGCCGCGCGAGTGTCGGTGATCCGCTCCTGCGTCGTCGGTGGAAGCCCTGGGCACACGCGGATTGCGATGCTCGATATCGGCACAGGCACCGTCGCGGCCAGCGCCTCGAGGCTCTCGCGCGCGCCGTGCGCAGCGGCCTCGCGCACGCGCTCGACGAGTGCCACCGCGTCGGCGAGCGAGATCGGCCGCGACCACGAGCTCAGGTACCGGCCCACCGCCCACGACCCTTCGTGGTGATACGGGTGCGTCGGCAGACCGCGGGTGAGATCGATGCGGCGGCGATCGAGGAGGTCACCGTTTGGCGCGACGGTCACGAGCTCCGCCGAGTTACCGTGCTCGGCGACGCCGACGGTGGCCGCATGCGCTCGATTCTTCGCCTGCCTTCGAGCGGCCATCACGGGCTCCGTGCGCACCGGAACCCGTTGCCCGGATTGCGATCGGGCTGCCCGAATGCGTCGTCGTTCATCGGCACCGCCAGCCACGTCGAGAGCTGATGTAATCACCGGCCCGCGAGAGGAGCCAGCACCCGTCGGACGTGAGATGCGCGATCGACGATGTCCTGCAAGCGATGCCCGAAGCGGCTCGCCCCGTTATCCCGTCGCCAGCGCACCCGGTCGCGGCGGCGACTATTGCACCTGCACCGACTCCTGCACCTGCGTCTTTCGGCCTAGCGAGTCCATCGCGATGATCGTCAGCGTGCGGGCGCCCGAGGGCGCGGTGGACGACAGATCGAGGTCCACCTCCGCCTGCCCGTTGCCGAGGTCGCTCATCTCGTATGTGGTCGTCCCGCCGGGGTAGTCCCACTCGAGCTGCACATCGGTGACGGCGGCTTCAGCATCGCTCATGCTCACGACGACCGCGAACGAGTCGCCCGGCGCGAACGTGTCGCCCTCGTTCGGCGAAACGAAGCCGAGCTGCGGTCCGTCGCCACTCGGCGGCGGAGGGCCCGCGTCCCCCTGCGGCGGGGGAGGAGGCTGCGGGTTGGCGCCGCCCACCACCCCCGTGATGGCGACGACGTCGTCGAGGCAACTCGCGTTTTCGATGAAGTCCCAGGTGAGCACCGCCCAGCCGTCGAGACCCCAACCGCTGCCCCAGGAGTTGAGGATCCACACGCCGCTGTCGTCGTACTTGAATCCGGTGATCGCGTGGCCGCCCTCCGAAGCGGTCCCGTACGGCGGCGGTCCGACCAGGTAGTTCTCGGAGTCGGCGTTGAACAGGTTGTCGTAGACCTCGATGCCCAGCACGACCGGCCGCCCGGCCGCGAGCTCCTGCATGATCGCCTGCTTGGGGTCCGTGATGTCGGGGTTTTCGTAGTCGCTGATCCTGTAGTCGGCAGCCACGGCCAGGTTCTCGGCGCTCGGCTGCGTGAAGCAATCGAGATCCTGCTCCATGGGCTCGTAGTCGGCCGCCGTGTCGATGCCCTCGTTCGCGATGATGTCGAGGTCGCCCTCGATGCTGGTGCCGGACGCGCAGTCGCCCTGCACGACCTGGGCGTAGAGGAACATCGGCGCGTAGGGCGCCCCCCCGAGCGACGCGCGAGCGTCCCACCAGCCCATCGCCGAATATCCCGTCGCCCATGTCGCGCAGGAGCCAGTAGCGCCCTGGTCGCCCGCCGGCGGCGCGCTCTGCGAGAGATCGACCGAAGCCGGAAGCGCGTGCGGCTTGATGTCGCCGACCCCTTTCGGCAAGCGCCGCTCGTTCGTCTTCTTCAGCCCGAGCGGGTACTTCTTCTTCGGCGTCGCGAACGAGGCGAGCCGCGAGCTGCCACCTGCACCTCCGAGCGCGTGCGGCAGCTTCGTGGGGACGGCGTCGTCCGTCTGGGATGTCTCGCGCGCCGACTCGCCGAACCCGTCGGGTGCGGGAGTCGAGCATGCCGCGATCAACGACAGGGTCGCGACGATGGGGAGTGAGGGGAGTGGTCTGTTCATGGTGCCTCCTCGAAAGAGTCGGGCGGAGGCCTTTGCAAGAGCCGGTACCGTCGCATCCGACGCAGCGGATTGCGACCAGGACGCATTTCGTCGCGCGCGGAGGTTCTTCTCGTCCACGCGGAACGGAAACGACCAGGATCGACCCCGGTGACCTCCGGCGTCACGGTGGCCGGCGGATCCTCGGACACGCCGTGTCGATCCAGACATCGGAGGTCACGGGGCGCTCTTGCACAACCCGCTCGTTTCATCGGGGCCCCATTCAGTACGATCGCCGCGTGGACGACCGTGGCAGCGCATCCGCGTTCCGGGCGCTGCACGAGGAGGAAGCGGCGCGGGCGGCCAGCTTCGGGCGCACGCTGGCCATCCTTTGCGCCGTCGGCCTGGGGTTCATCGCGTTCCTGAGCCGCGTTCGGTGGCTCACCGCCTTGATGGCCTGCAGCCGCTGATCGAAGCAAATCCCTGGGGAACGGCTACGCCGTACCACGAGGCCATGGACGACGGAGTGCAGACGTCCCGCCTCTGACGGCCAGGCTCAGGGGCAGTGGAAATCGCTGAGCGTCAAGGTCGGGGGCGGGCTGGTGGCGCTCGGAAGGAGCCGGAGCACGCAGGGGCCCGTGACCAGGGTCTGGAGCGGTTGGATCAGGTTCCCGCTGAAGTTGCCGCACATCTGCGTTTCGGACTCGACGTGGAGGGCGAGGCTCGTCGATGAGAACACGAGGTCCATCATCGTCACCGGGTTCGCGTTGCCCGGGATCATCGTGTTCTGCCAGGTCACCGTCGCCGTGCCGTCGGGTGCGACGGGCGCGTTCGCCGGGCTGGCCTGGTAGTACATCCCGCTCACGTTCTCGAGCGAGGAGGCTCCGGTGACGAGGGCCTGGTTGCCGAACGTGATGGTCCCGCCTCCGCCGCTCTTGGGCGCATACGTGACCGTGACCACCGAGCTACTCGCCTTGCTCGGGTCGCCCTCCGCGTTGCCCGTCAGGCACGACATGAAAAGCAAGTTGGTCATGAACCCGGCGTCGGGCGCGTAGAGCGGTCCGGTTTCGATGCCGGAGTCGAGGCTCATCGGCGGCGGCGCGTGGGCGTCCGCGGTTCGGTCGACGTAGTCGTTGTAGTCCTTCTCGGGGTCGACGCAGGCCACCACGGGTACGGCCAGCGCAAGGAGCGGCACGCTCCACATCGCACGTCTGGTTGTCATCTCAATGCACGCATGAAGGGGCGGCGACCAAGACAACCTCGCCGCGGATCGCTTCGGCTGCAGTGCAGCGCGTGTGCCACGAGCGTCAGCTGGGAAAAAATGGTCGCGAGCGCCTCGACCGTGCCTGCAGTCCTGCAAGTGTGAAAGCTGCAGACCTCGCGTCTGCAGGACGGTGAAAACCAGCGCCCGCCCTCTGATGAGTTAGATTCCTGAACTCGATCGTTAGATTCCTGAACTCGATCGAATGCGCCACAGCGCACCGTCGCGCTGGTCGCCGGCGTAGAGCTCTCCACGGAACACAGAGAGCGGGGCCGTGCAGAACGCGTCGTCGACCGGGAAAGGAGAGCGCTTCGCGGTGACGGCGGCGAGCAGCACCGGCGGGTCGACGTCGACTCGCCAGAGGCCCCACTCGGTCAGCGCGACGACCGCGCCGCGCCAGCTCGCGACGTCCGCCGGCGAGCCTGCTTCCGCCGGCAGAGGCACGACACTCCAGGCTTCGCCGTCATCGGTGACGCGGAGCGTGGCCCCGCGGCGGCCTCGCTCCAGCGCGATCCACCACAGTCGATGGGCATCGGCGAACCATCGAAGCGTCAAGGCGCCGCCTCCACCGGTCACGCGACGCGTGTGCTCGTCATCGTGTCCGATGTGATCGGCGCCCTCGGGCGGCGAGAAGACGACGTAGTCGTTGGGCTCGCGACCGTCGTAGTCCTGGATTCCCGCGTACAGCGAGCCGCGGAATCGAACCAGATACGTGAGACGCCACACGCCGTCTCTCCACGGAAATGGGTAGTCGACTTCGTAGGTCCAGCGCCGGTCGCGCTCGTCGGCGACGTGAAGGGCGCCGGGAGATGCGCCGCGCCAAGCGCGCTCGGTGGGTGGCACCGATCCGGTAGACGCATAGTCCCGGCCTCGATAACGAATGACGTCGATGACGTGGTACGCGCGCGGCAGGACGCCCGCCGTGGCAGGAGGACGGTGGCCCGGCTGCGTCGCGGGGAGGAATCGCCCGTCCTGGTCGGAGATGAACACGAATCCTTCGGTGCCGTGATCCGAGATGCCGAATCCCGCGTACGGCGGATCCGTGTCGGGGACGAAGAGGCGACCGCCGATGGCGTGGACGCGGAGGAACCCCTGTCCGGCTCCCCCGCCCTTCGTGGGCTCGCCGGGGCGGTTCCAGTCGAACGCCACCGAGAAAGGATGCTTCGCATCTTCGGGGCGGTAGCGCGTGATGGTGGCGCCGTCGGTGCCGAGGGGTTCGTTGGCGTGGGACGCGTACAAAGCGTCGCCGAGGGGCGTGAGGTCGCAGATGCGCCGGAGCGCGAGCGGCGCGCGCCCGATCCGCTCGAAGTGGAGATCCATGGGGAGGGGGCCAGCGCCCGAGTCGATCGGGTCGTCGTCGCCGTCGGGATCGGGCTCCGCCGAAGCCGCCGCCGCGTCGGTGCTCTGCGTGCCGGACACGACGCCCCCGTCGTCCGCCGACGCCGCTGAGACATCCGCACTTCCGACGGCCGTCGCCGTCCCTGCGGGCCGCGTGCACCCGAGCAGCAACACGAAGACTGCTGCGAACCGCACGACCGTCAGCGTAGCGCTAGCGGCAAAGACGAGCGCGCGACGCGAATGCCCGTGGCCACGCCCCGCCTCGATGACAATGTTTGGCACGACGAGGCGAGGGCTCCATGCCCAATCTCAAGCTCCCGCGACATGAGCATCGTACGCGCAACCGCGCTCCGCCGATCGCGTCTTTGCGACGAGACCTCGACCGTGGCGTCGCCCGCGCTCTCGTAGAGCTGTCGAAGGCCATCGGTACCGACTGGGACGCATCCATTCGCCGCATCGTGAAGTTCGATGCAGAGCTGCTCTGCGTCGAACGAGTGAACTTCTGGACGCTGTGCGAGTCGAGCGCGAGCATTTACTGCGACGTCGGCTACATCGCGAGCCTCCAGTCCTTCGAGCACGGCGCGACGCTGTTCGAGTCCGACATCCCCGAGTACTTCGCGGCCTTGCGCACGGACCGCATGCTCGACATGTACGACGTGTGGACTGATACGCGCTGCCGAGGGCTGCGCGACTACTGCGCGTCGCGGGGAATCACCTCGATGCTCGACATCCCCGTGAGGGTC
>Ga0335069_10011405_pt1 | contig 12538 bp, 16 predicted proteins | sample Lox_Sample_11_FD_206714 | JGI IMG/M metagenome (GOLD analysis project Ga0335069, IMG submission 206714) | Soil microbial communities from Loxahatchee National Wildlife Refuge, Florida, United States - Lox_Sample_1.1 | ecosystem: Environmental > Terrestrial > Soil > Wetlands | place: USA...
GGAACGCCAGGCGTGAGGCGAGAGATGCCTGGCGAAGCTCCTCCCGGGGCGCCTCCACGAGCGCGGCCCACAGCCGCAACACGTCTTGTGACTCGTCCGGCTGGAAGACCCGCACGTTAAAGACAAGCATCCATCCGACCGCTTGCACATGGAATCCATTCGGCCTCATTGTCGCCTCCACATGGAGGGCCGAACCGCCCATGTCCCGATCCCGACGGTTACCAGGATAGCAAGTGCACCGCCCACGACGCCCCATGCACCCGCCGCCGACAATCGGTCTGCGACGGCAAAGATCAGGAGGATAAATGTGAGCAGCCGGAATGCAACCCGGCTCTGGCCCTTCCTGCTCCTGTGCAGGACAGGAGTACCAAAGGCTTCTCCCGCTCGCTTGAGTCCCCGATCGATAACCATCACTGACTGGGCCATTGGCTCCAGCGTCTGGGACAACACGCCACTCAGGGTGTTCATCACGCGGTCCCCCTCCTGCGGTCGTGATCTTTTCAGTGGCCGATGGCTCGGTCGGCTCGTGACACATGAACGGCCCGACACCATCTGTCCGCGGTTGCCAGAAAACCCAAGTGCACGCTGACCACCGACAGCAACAGGCTCGCTGCGCCCCGGATCCCGAATGGTCCCACGAGCACTTGCACCATCGCAAGCCGTTTCCACAATTCGAAGCCCATAATCTATCCGTTCCGTCCGCCGGAGCGGACGCCCCTGTTACCCTTGAGGCTCAGATTCATCCTGTGCCGGAGGTATGGTGGCGTGATGCGTCGATGCACAACCACCCAGCAGCACTCCCAAAGTCAGCAGCACCAACACATAGAATCGAACCGCTTTCATCGTTGTCCCTCCGTTCAAAATGCGGGAACACGGTTACGATAGTGCGCTACGGAGGTGTCTCCCAGTCAAAAGGCGGTAAAGAAGGCATCGAAACGGGTCAAATAAATCAGAGCGGGAGGCGGCGTGCTCGACCACCAAGTGTGTGGGATCTCTGCGTTCAAAGTCCGTTGAAGGTAAGCAATTAGCGGGAGCTCGCGTTAGGAACTATCAAGGCCAGCAAAAGATTTCTGTGGCATTACGCCGTGTGGGAATTTGGAGCTGCAGCGGACGTCTCGCCGCCAATCTGACGCCCCAGGGACGGGGACCTTCAAACCAGCAGGGCGGTGCCCTGCCCTCTTATGTTTCTTTATGCCCCATCCGATGCTCTTTCCCTGAACGCCGATGTGTAACATTTGAATTCCGCAGTGTTCTGGGCCGTGCCTCCTCAGGCGCTCTGGCGTACCCTCTTGATACCTTCTTACGCTTTCGGCCCTTGATCTCTGCAGGGTCTTTACTCGGCACAATTGCCCAATGGGTCTATATCTAAGAAGACGGAATTACGAGTGCAGTGAACCCGCACTCACTTGCTGATAGGGAGGGATCTGAAGATGACGAAGCTCACCAATGGGATCGATTGGCTGCAAACGGCACTCGTGCTGGCATTCGTCCTGGCCTTCCTAAGCGTCGGCAGCATGGGTGTGTTACATGACGCGCTCCACCGCCAATCCGTCCAGGCCTGGCAACGCCTGGAGCGCACGGCCAAGGTCCAGCCAGACGGCACCAGGACCTCGGTGGCGATCCAAACCCTCTCGGTTCGTTAACCTCCTCCGAACTACCCTGAAGTGCAGGGGACAATCGGCCCGGCTAACTCCGACAGTTCGGACCGGAGAAGGAAAATCCCACGGGGATACGGGAGATCCCCCCTTCGGCAATCTGATCCAGCTGGGCGGCTGGGGGACGAAGCAAAACTAGTGTGGTAAACTCATCCCGCGCTTGTCCGACATCACTGCATCCCATCTCTTTTCCTTCAAGACGATCATGGCTCAACCGCAGGAGCATCTTCCCGGAATGGCCCGGCAGTTCGCGTGGCCGGACCTTGTCGTCTCCTTCGCTCTGGTCGGTCTCCTGGCGACGATGGCGTGGCTCGGGCATGATATGTGGGTACCGCTCCGGCCCGAGATTACTGCCTCCTTGGATCTCAACCCGACACGTCTTCCCTACTACGCGGCCCGCTCCCTCCTGCGGATGTTCATTGCGCTCGTGGCCTCGCTGGGTTTCACCCTGGTGGTCGCCTCCTGGGCGGCGAAGTCCGCGCGCGCAGCGCGGGTGATCCTGCCCAGCCTCGACATTCTGCAATCCGTACCGGTCCTCGGCTTTCTCTCCGCCACTGTGACCTTCTTCATGGCCTTGGCACCGGGGCGGATGCTGGGCCTGGAGCTGGCGTCCATCTTCGCCATCTTCACCGGCCAAGTCTGGAACCTGACGTTTGCCTTTCATCGCACTCTCGTAACCTTGCCGGGTGAGCAGGTGGAAGCGGTTCGCCTCTATCAATTATCCGCATGGCAACGGTTCACGCATTTGGAGCTGCCTGCGGGAGTAATCCCCCTCGTCTGGAACGGCATGATGTCCTTTGGTGGCGGGTGGTTCTTTCTCGCGGCGAGCGAAGCCATCACCGTACTGAACCAGGAGTTCGTCATCCCCGGCATCGGATCCTACATGGCGTTCGCCGTCCGGGCGAAAGATGTCCCGGCCCTCGCGTGGGCACTGCTCACCATGGCCGGCGTGATCCTCCTCGTCGATCGCGGATTCTGGCGCCCGCTGGTGGCGTGGTCGGAAAAGTTCAAGTTCGAGGACGTCCCGGGGACCGAGCCGCAGCGATCGCTCGCCCTGGAGTTCCTTCGCCGATCGCGGCTGACGACCGGTTTCGGCCGCCTCCTGGCGCGGGCGGATGAAAGAGTGGATCGGCTCTGGCGCCACCTGGCTGCGGGCCGGGCCGCTGCAGGGACCCGGACCGCCCGGGGCGGCGGTCTCTTGCCCATCCTGCTCTGGGCGGTCCTGGGCCTTTTCGCCGTGCGCGGCGCCGCGTTCGTGGCGACCGCGGTCTCCTGGGACGAAGCCCTCCGGATTCTGGGCCTCGGGGCGCTGACGTTGACCCGGGTGGGGGCTGTGTTGGCCTTCTCGGCTGCGGTGTGGACACCCGTCGGCGTGTGGATCGGGCTCAATCCTCGGGTCGCGCAGATCGCGCAGCCCGTGGCGCAACTCCTGGCATCCTTCCCCGCCAATTTTCTCTTTCCGTTTGTGACGATCCTGTTCCTGCATCTCCACTGGAGTCTGGAGTGGGGCGGCGCCCTGCTCATGACCCTCGGGGCGCAATGGTACGTGCTCTTCAACACCATCGCGGGCGCCATGGGTATCCCCAGCGATCTCCGGGAGATGGGCCGGAATTTCCGGCTGCAGGGGGTCGCCTGGTGGCGGACCCTGATCCTACCGGCGATTTTTCCGGCCTGGGTGACGGGCGCACTGACCGCGGCAGGCGGTGCCTGGAATGCTAGCATCGTGGCCGAGGTGGTGAATTGGGGCAATCAACGCCTGGCCGCCACGGGGCTCGGTGCCTACATTACCGAGGCGACCACCAAGGGCGACTGGCCGCGGATCGTGCTGGGGGTGGCCGTGATGAGCGCCTACGTGGTGACCCTGAATCAACTGATCTGGCGGCCGCTGGGACGGCTGGCAGAACGTCGCTGCCCCCTGGGCTGAGGAGGTGAACCGTGAACCACGGAGCCATGCTGTTGGAGGCGCGACGGGTGACCAAGCGGTTTCCGCTGCCGGAAGGGGACGGCGAGTACACGGTGTTGCACGAGGTGGATCTCGTGGTGCGCGAAGACGAAATCGTCGCCCTGCTCGGCAAATCGGGCTCCGGCAAATCGACCCTGCTCCGGATCCTTTCCGGCCTCATGCTGCCGAGCACGGGCGAAGTGCGTTACCGGGGCAACCCACTGGCCGGCCCCTGTGCGGGCACCGCCATGGTCTTCCAGACTTTCGCGCTGCTTCCCTGGCTGGACGTGCTGGGCAATGTGGAGCTGGGCCTCAAGGCATGGGGGATCCCGCCCGACATCCGCCGACCGAAGGCGTTGCGGATGATCGACGTCATCGGCCTGGACGGCCACGAGTCGGCCTATCCCCGCGAGCTGTCCGGTGGCATGCGCCAACGGGTGGGATTCGCCCGAGCCTTGGTTCTCGAGCCGGATGTGCTCTTGATGGACGAGCCGTTTTCGGCCCTGGATGTGCTCACGGCAGAGAACTTGCGCGGTGAGCTGCTGGACCTCTGGCTCGGGCGGCACTTTCCGACCCGCGCCATCCTGATCGTGACCCACAACATCGAGGAAGCCGTCCTCCTGGCGGATCGCGTGATCGTGTTGGGCGCAAACCCTGGCCACGTGCGGGCCGAGGTGCCGATCAACCTGCCACGCCCTCGGCGCCACGAACGGCCCGAGGTGCAGGCGTTGGTGGACCGCTTCTATCAGCTCCTGACGCGCCCGGAGACACCTGATGAGGCCCGACGAGTGATGCCAGTCCGTCCCGCACTCCCACAGCTTCCCCTGATTCGGGTCGGCACGCTGGGCGGTCTGGTAGAGATCTTGGCCGACCGGGGAGGCCGAGTAGATCTCCATCGGCTGGCGGACGATCTCCAATTCGACGTAGACGACCTCCTGCCACTATTGGAGGCGGCGACGCTGCTCGGCCTCGCGCGGGTCGAAGAAGCGGATGCCATTCTCACGCAAGAAGGCGTCCGCTTCGCCCAGGCCTCCATCCTGGAGCGGAAGGAGCATTTCCAGCAGCTCCTTGTTGCCCACCCGACCATCATCACGCGCATCCACGCAGCACTGGCGGCGAAAGCCAACCACCGCCTGCCTAAGGCATTCTTCGAGGACGTGCTTGAGGAACATTTCAGCGGCAAGGAAGCTGAACGACAACTCGACACCGCCATCCAATGGGCGCGCTTTGCCGAGCTGTTCAGCTACGACGCGGATACGGAGGAGCTGTTCCTTGAGAGGGAAGTTGTAAAGGAGGCGGAGGATTCGGCGCGTCAAACTGCATCGCACTAGGCGGCAGTTGGCAAAGCGTCCAATCCCACTTGGACCATCTTAGACATGTTCTAGCCAATGAACCCGGCGAGACGCAACATCAGGATCGCGAAGGCAATTGATGCAAGTCCGCCGAGGAGAAGTGCGCCACGACGCAGACGTTTCGCCCACCTATGCCGGCGATGAGCCCGCTCGCGCCGCTCTTCCTCCCGTTCCATCGCGCGCAGTTCGAACGGAATCACGCTCGCCCCTCTTCCTGCAGCACAGGATGTCCCATATCGTGTGTGTGTTGGGATATTGCATTGCTGGTGCCCCGGTTCAGTATCATTTGATAATCACCACCTTCACTCGGTGACTTCCGCGCAGGACCTCGATGTTGACCCCTTCCCGATGCGGGATCAGGGCGAGATCCACGGTCGCGCTGCCGACTTCCAGATTGTGCACGGACATCTGGCCCAGGAAGGACGGCCAGGATGGTTTCACGAAAATGAGGGAATCCTCGACACCGTTCACGCTCAAACCGAGGGCGGCCTGCACGAGGCAGAACGCAGAAGCCGCCGACCAGGCCTGTGGCGAGCACGCCAGGGGATACGCGATCGGCCCCTCCTCCGCGTGCCGCTCGAACCCGCAGAACAGCTCCGGCAGGCGATTTAAGTCAAAATGAAGGCTGGCGCCAAAGAGGGCGACGAGCAAGTCGGCCGCGAGATCGTTCCACCCGTAGCGGGACAGTCCCAGCGCGATCAAAGCATTGTCGTGGGGCCAAACGGCGCCCACGTGATAGCCCATCGGATTGTATCGGACGGCCGATGCCGCGATCGTCCGGATCCCCCAGCCGGAGAAACAGTCCGGCTTGAACAGGCCGGCGGCTACTTGCTGCGCCCGGTCGGGATGGGCGATGCCGGTGAAGAGACACTGGCCGGCGGTGGACGCGCGCACCCGGCACGGGCGCTTGTCGCCATCCAACGCCAGGGCGTAAGTCGCGAGGTCTGGGCACCAGAACTGCGCTTCAAAGATCTCCCGTAAGCTGTCCGCCTGGGAGCGCAAGGCTGCCGCCCGCTCCGCATCTCCGAGGACTGTTGCCAGAGCGGCAGCGGCCTGGCGGGCGGCATACACATACCCCTGCACCTCACACAGGGCGATCGGGCCCTCGGCCAACGTGCCGTCGGCGTGAAAGATTGCATCGTCCGAGTCGCGCCAGCCCTGATGGCGGAGGCCCGCCCTCGTCTGGGGCGCGTACTCCACAAACCCGTCGCCGTCGCGGTCCCCGTACTCATCGATCCACCGCAGGGCGGCGTCGATGTGGGGCCAGAGGGCTTCCACAACAGGACGATCCCCGGTCCGGGTAAAATAGGCGCCGGCGAGGAGGACGAAGAGCGGGGTCGCATCGACGCTGCCGAAGTAGCGCCCGAACGGCACCTCGCGCAGGGCGGCCATTTCCCCTGGCCGGACCTCGTGGAGGATCTTGCCCGGCTCGGCGTCTTCGGCGGGGACCACCGCCGTCGCTTGCGCCTGTGCGAGGTAGGTCAGCACGCCGCGCGCGAGCCCGGGCCGGAGCCATAAGCACTCCAGTGCCGTGATCAGCCCATCGCGGCCAAACGGGGTATTATACCAGGGGAGGCCGGCGGCCGGATAGGGACCGGTGGGCAGGTCGAAGGTAAGCAAGTGGAGGTCCGCCCCGCCCCGGTCCAGCCAGCGCTTGAAGGCGGCATCTTCCGTCGCCACATGACACGTCCAGGCCCGAGACCCTTCCACCGCCGCGCCTGCTGCTGAGCGGGCCTCCCGCAGGGAGAGGTGGCGGGCCGGGGTGCCCTGGCTGGCACAGCGCACGATCAGGGTCAGCAGGGTCTCTTGCCGTGACCGAAGGTGTAGATCAACCCGGCAAGCTGATGCGCTCAGCTCATCAGCCGCCGGCAGGAACTCCAGGGCCGTATGCCGCAGGATCCCGTCCAATCCAAGATACCCGAAGATCACCCGATCGTGGGCCAGGTCCGGCGGCAGGTCGCGCCCCCGGTTCGGCCGCGCCGGCCCGCCGATCTCGAAGAGGTCGGCATAGTCCGCCGCGAAACGGAACGTGAGCGTCGTGTGGAGGTCGATAAGCCCATAGTTGGTCGCACGCAGTTCTTGGAAACAAGTACCCTCCCACACGAATCGCCTCACGGCGAGGAAGAGCGTGCAGGGCGCGATCGGGGCGGACCCATCTCGGCGCATCATCGGGTTCGTATAGGTGAAAGCCAGGGAGTCGTCGGCATCGGAGAAGGCCGCGCGCAGCAGCAAGGGCGTGTGTCCCTCAATCTCGAGGGTCAGACCAGAGAGGAAGCGGGTGCCACCGTGGAAGAGACCGCACGGTGCCTGCGCGATTTGCGGGATCTCCCCGGCCTGATTGAATAGAGCAAACGTGTCCGCGTGGCGCAGCACCCAGGAGCGCGCCGCGCGCGGAGTGGGACCCGTGACATGGACCGTGTCCGGGCCGGTGCCGGCCGCGATAGGCATGGACAGACTCTGGGGATGCGGCATCAGGGGAAATTCCTCGACCTCCAGCGGAATGCCGGATCAATGCACCGCGAGGGCTTGCGGGCGGGCCTGTGGGTGTCGTCCATTTCGTGCCGCATGGCCCATCGGAAACGCCGGTGTCCACCGCCTGTCCTCCAGCACCTGCCGGTAGACGCCGAGGTAATCCCGCGCCATGCGGGCCGCCGTGAACCGCGCCTCAAAGACTTCCCGGCAGGCGTGCCGACTCAGATGGTCAACGGCCCGCACGGCCTGCACCGCCTCGTCGAGCGTGTCCACGATGTATCCCGTCACGCCGTCCGTAATCACCTCCGGCACCGAGCCGTTGCGCCATGCGATCACCGGGGTGCCGCAGGCCATCGCCTCGATCATGACCAGCCCGAAAGGTTCCGGCCAGTCGATCGGGAACAGGAGGGCGCGGGCCCCGCCGAGCAACGCTTCCTTGTCCGACCCGCCGACCTCGCCCAGGAATTCGACAAACGACCGCGCGCTGCGGAGCAACGGGGCGACGTGCTCCTGAAAGTAGGCGCGCTCCTCCGGGTAGATCTTCGCGGCAACTTTGAGTGGCAGGTCGGCGCAGCGGGCGATCGTGACGGCGCGATCCACCCGCTTCTCGGGGGAGAGCCGACCCAGGAAGAGCAGATAGTCCCCCGGCCTCGCGTGGTACCGGTACAGCTCCGGTGGCAGCCCATGATAGATGGTGGCCCGCCAGTTCGCCGTGGGAAGCGGTTCACGCTGGCTGTCGGAGATGGAGACAAGGGGGAGATTGACATACTCCATCACGAGGCCTTGGAGATCCGGCGGGTGGAGTCGCCCGTGCAGCGTCGTCACGCTCGGCCAGGGATGGCGGCGCACAAACGGCCAGTGCACGTAATCGGTATGGAAGTGGATCAGATCAAAGGCCGAAACGTCTCGGAACACCCGCTCCATCAGCCGCAGATGATGCGGGAGGGTGTCTCGGCATTCCGCATCCTGCCAGAGGGCGTGGGGACAGGGGGCCACCAGACGGGCTCGGGTCACCGAATCGCCGCTGGCGAAGAGGGTGACCTCGTGCCCGAGGCGCACCAGTTCTTCGGTGAGATAAGAGACGACCCGCTCCGTCCCCCCGTACCGCTGGGGTGGGACGCTTTCGTAGAGCGGGGCGACTTGGGCAATGCGCATGGCTGCATCCTTTTGCGTCAGCGCTTGTGATTCTTGACGCGCACCTGGGGTAATCCCTTCCGCCCCTTCTGGAAGTAGCAGATCTCGACCAGAGTCGGCCACAGCTCGATCGATCCTTTGATCGTGCTGGTCACGTCGGTGGCGATACGCAGCACATTTTGCTGGAAGAAGTCCGACTCGAAATTGTAGAAGGTCTTCTCGAGGTTGGTGGCCAAGAGCCGGAGGTTCTCTGCACGCTCCGGGCGGGTCGGTTGCTCGGCGGCGGCGCGCACGCGCGCGTGGAGCGTCTGGATCTTCTCCCGGATGGCGTCCGCCTCCGCGGCCGTCACCTCGCCCTCGTAGTCGAACGCGATGCCCAGCTCGTCCAGCCGGCTGACGCTCGCCCGGATCTTTCGCTTGAGAAAGTTCGCCATTTCTTCGTTGAAGATCTCGGCGGCCAGGGGATGACGCATGTAGGCGCTCTTAGTATGGTGCTGGGCGGCATCCACGTGGGCGGCGGCTACGCCTGGCTGCTGAATCCAGAGGCGGTACATGTAGTCTTCGAACCGCAGTCGGGTCGGGAAGAAAGGGGGCAAGCCGAAGCTATTGTCATAGCCGGCCACCCCGCAATCCATCCGCCAGTTCTGCTTGGTCACCACCGGGCGGAAGTTGACCAGCACGTAGGCATCGCTGACTCGGTCCGGGTCCGTCTGCTGCTCGTCGTCGAGAAACATCTCCAGGAAGTCGAGGGCGTCCACGTCGTTGGTGCCGGAGCGGAACGTCTGCGCCATCTTGACCACGGCATCTTCCGGCAAGGGGCCCCGCTGGAGGAGGAGGGCGTTTTCCCGGGCGAGCCCCTGAGTCGCGTTCGTCTCCAACTCCATCGCCGTGTCCACCAGGAACTCGCCGCGCTCGAAATTCTCCGGTGCCTCCCGCACGGGTTTGCCGAGCACGTCCAGGAACGCCGCGACGATGTCGAAGGACTTGCGAACGTAGCCGTTGCGGCCGGCCTTCACCAGTTTGCCCCGACACACCTCGTCCGGCTCGAGGGACTCCGGGCTGTCCTCGATCAGACAGTACGGCCGCATATCGTCATCGGCGCTCAGCATCACGCCACCCAGCGTGTACATGAGCGTGTAGTTCCGGTTCCCGCCGTAGCTCGGGCGAAACAGGTCGCGGACGAGGTTCTCGAGCCTTTTATCGTGCAAGCGGCCGTTCAGATAGGCGAGGAACTGCTCTTTCTCGCGCGGCCCCACATAGTAGAGGTCATTGTGCGTTCGCGTCTCTTCCAGCCGCCCATAGTACTTCTCCTGGTTGGCGGAACTGGAATCATCAAAGACGATCATCCGCACCGAGTGGCCGTTGCGCCAGAAGTGCTCGTCGTACTGTTCGACCGTCTCGCCCACTTCGCGGAGGCGGTGGCTGGGAATGACGAAGCTAAAGCCGCGATCGGAAGTCATGACGGGACTCCCCTCCATCGCGGCCGGTGAGCCTCGAGTCGGCGACACACCACGCAGCGCCGCCGACGATGGCTGGGCCAGGGTCGGCGTCAATCGAGGGGCGCATGGATCCTCCCACACCGCTCGCACACCTTCATCATGCGGGGGCGCCGGGCGACGACCTGTGCCCAGATCAATTCGCCCCCGCAGGGGCACTGACCGATTGATTTCTGGATCACGTTCTGCCGCGCGACCTTTTGGACCTTGCTTTCGATTGCCATGGCATTCTGCCTCATCCTCCCGGTAGGTTCTTGTGCTGGCCGCCGAAGCCCGGTTGCTGTGGGGCGGCTTTTGCATGCAAAGCTCGCTCAGAGTGCGGCCACGCTGATCTCGCCGGTGCGTATGCGGACGGTGTCCTCACAGGGTAGCAGGAAGATGTCCCCGTCTCCTGTCCGACCGCTGGTGCGCATCCGCTCCAGGATAGCCATGACGCGGGCGCTGTCTCTATCAGCGACGACGATTTCGAGTTTCGCCTTGGGCGACCAGTCGATGGTATACGACGTACCTCGATACGAGATGCGCTGAGCGTTCTCGGCTCGGTAGTCTCTCACTGGCGTTGCCGTGAATCCCTGGATGCCGGCCCCCGTGAGGGCCTCAGCGATTTCCTCCAGCTTGAACGCGCTAATTACCACTTCGATTTTCTTCATGCCAGTTCTCTCGAAGCACCGCGAGCGCGGCCTCTACATCCAATGACCCCGAAACAGGGAGCGGGGGACCACACCATTCTCCACGCCGGTGCAGCCGGGGATCGTGCGCGCCATCAGTCCGATCGACATCTTCTCTTCTTCGTTCCCCACGAGACCGTGGAGCCGGAGCACGCCGTTCCGCGCGTCGATTCCCAGGGCGCGGTTCGAGACCCAGTTTTCCTGATGAAGCCTGGCCTTCATCTCCTGAACGAGCTCGCTGTCGGTGCGGCTCGGCCGCGTGTCTTTCGGCTCCTGGCTGAGCACCTGCAGCAGATCGGTCCGGCTGAGGGAGCCGACGAGCTGTCCATCGGCAACCACCGGCAGCTCCCGATTCTCATCGACCAGAAAATCGGCCGCTGTCCGGATCGGCATTTCCGGGCTGAGGGTGACCAAGGGGGATTGCATGATGTCCGCGACCTTCGTGCCGGCCCGCTTTCGGTATGCGCGGGCTAATTCCTCCGGCTGATCGAGGAACGTGCGCCACCAGGCGGGCCGTCGGGCGCGGAGCCGCCGCAGCAGGTCGCGGTCCGTGACCAAGCCGACCAGCACCCCGCTGGCATCCACGACGGGAAGACTCGCCAGATAGTTCGTCCACATGAGACGGGCGGCTTCCTGGACGGAATCGGCGCGATGCACCGCGACCAGCTCGCGATTCATCACGTCCGCCACCCGGAACGCCCCCCGATCTGCCGACCGCTGGGGTTTCCGCACCGGCAGGCTGGTCACGACGTTGCGCGCGAACGCCTCCGGGGCCGCTACCGTGCGCGCGCGCGGCGCCAGAAAGATCAATTCTTCGCTAAAGATCTCACCCTTTTGCATTGCAGGCTCCTTTTTCGGCCGAGGCGCGCTTGCGCCGGCTACCGGATCATTTCCGCCGCCAGCCCGAGCCGGAACAGCACCGCAAGGCCAACCATCAACGAAAACGAGATCACCGTAACGAGCTGTGACGTAACCTGCCGAAGCATTGCATGCCTCCTGTGCGCCCAGCCGAAACAGCTGGCGCGTGAAAAATCGAATCAATCGCGTGCTGTGGCTAGCGCATCATTTCCAAGACGAACGCGACCTTCATCAACACCACAGTCCCGACCACCAACGAAAACGTGATGAACGTAGCCAAGGTTGAAGTGAATTGACGTAGCATTGCATGGCCTCCTTGTGTCCAGCCTATGCGGCTGGCCGTGTGATAAATCGATTTGCTTCTGCGCTTCGAAGAGAGCCATGGACCATCATAAGAGGTTCCTCCGTGCGCCTAGAGCGATCCTCGAACAACAGCCCAAGACGATTCGCTCGGACCCACCCGAGCATCGCGACCGTGAGGGCGAGAACGATAAGTACTTCGGCCAGTGTCCGTGCTCCCCCAGTCGGGATCAGCACATCTGCCCCGAAAAGAAGGCCAAGACCCGCGGCCACCAGTCCGTACAGTGTTCGCCAATTTGCTTTCGGTGTGTTCAGGGTCATCGCCCTTTCCTTTCTCGTTCAGTGTCGCTGTAAACATAGGGTAGGAAGCGCGAGGTTCAAGTCAAGAGGGCGTCAAAAAGACTGGGCAGCATGTCAAGGAATATCAAGGTCACTTCCGGCGCGTCCCCGGGATTGGGGCCAATCGCCAGGACGAAATTTGCCTTGAGGCCCCATGTGTTACAATCAGGTAGCGCCTTTCCACGGCAGGGTTCTTATCCTATGGACACGCAAAAGGATATAGATGGATTCTCCGCGAGTCCGCCAGACGGAAGATCGTCCGAGTAAGGGGCATCTCACCATTTTCTTTGGCGCCGTGGCCGGGGTCGGGAAGACGACCGCC
>Ga0335069_10011406_pt1 | contig 12537 bp, 12 predicted proteins | sample Lox_Sample_11_FD_206714 | JGI IMG/M metagenome (GOLD analysis project Ga0335069, IMG submission 206714) | Soil microbial communities from Loxahatchee National Wildlife Refuge, Florida, United States - Lox_Sample_1.1 | ecosystem: Environmental > Terrestrial > Soil > Wetlands | place: USA...
TCATTTGAGGTCACGTCGATTTACCTCAAAAAGATTGCAGAATCCTGTCCGCTTTTGGTCCGACCCCCACACGAAAGCGGACAAAAAAGGACGAAAAGACACGAAAATTCACGAAAAAGGCACACCTGTGAGTTTCGTGCGGAAATCGCTCGAATATGCTGATTCCCTTGTCTTTATTGAGATTGCAGAGCTGTGAAATTGGAGGCGCGGGCCGGGATCGAACCGGCGCATAAAGGTTTTGCAGACCCTTTCGTATCTCTAGCTAGCTCAATCTTGCAGATGCACTTCGACAAGCATATTCATCTCGAAGCGGTGCCGAAAACATTTCCCGACATCACCGAATCAGCCATGGATGGAGACAACTCTCAACTCGCCTCGGCAGCGTTCATCAACTGATTGGCGAACGTTGCCCAGCCGGATCTGATAGGAGGCCTCATCGGATCGAGGCTGAACGCCGCGCGTTCCGAAAGACAAAATAGGTTGCGCGGAAAATGATAACGGGTTGGATAACGGGTTGAAGCTAAGCTGAAGATCGAATGCAAGTTATTGAAAATAATGGTAGGCACGATTGGATTCGAACCAACGACCTCTTCCGTGTCAAGGAAGCGCTCTAACCAACTGAGCTACGCGCCTTCGGTAGGCCAGTACGTAGTTTAGCAGGATAAGCGACACCGCGGAAAGCAGCTGCCAGCGGCACGGTTCTTGCCTGCGCCTTGGCAGGGGTGGCGACCGATCCGACCCAGCACGGTCCGATTGGCTTCCCGTCTGCGACCCGGAGACAAACAGAGGGCCTCTGGGGCTCTGGCGATGGGGTTGGAACCGGAAGTGAAGTTGCGGCAGGGGCGCTAGTGCAGAAGCAACTTGAGGTCGGAGTTCTTGGAACCAAATCGAGGCCTAGAAAGAAAGAGCTAGCCAAATCCCGAGATCCGTCCTGGAACTTCGTTTGTACTTGACCATTGGTGCCGAAGAAGGGACTCGAACCCCCACACCCTTGCGAGTACATGGACCTGAACCATGCGCGTCTGCCAATTCCGCCACTTCGGCACGGGACTCAATCTGACCAGACCGGCCAGACAGGCAGCAACTTTGAGTCTCGCAAATGGCGCAGATCGTGTCAAATTGCACGAGGAATTGCGCGAGAGCCGTCGGACTCGCAGATCACTTTCGCTTCAACGCTTCCAACTCGTCGAGTGTGCGCGGCCAGTCCGAGCCCAGGAGGCGCGAGAGGCTGCGGTCGGCCAGAACCTTGCCCCCTGTCTGGCACTTCGGGCAGTAATTGGTCTCGTTGTCGGCATAGCGGATGCGCTGGACTTTCTCGCCGCATCGCGGGCAGGGCTGGTCGAACTTGCCATGCACAGCCATCTCCGGCCGGAACGCCGTCACTTTTTCTGGAAAGCCCGTCTTTGCCTCTCCGATGAGTCGATCCATCCAAAGCCTCATGGTGGCTCGCGTAGCGTCGAAGAGCTGCTTCCACTCTTCCGGCTTAAGCTTCTGCGTCAGCGCAATCGGCGAGAGTTGTGCCGCGTGCAGAATCTCATCGGAGTAGGCGTTGCCCACGCCACTGATCAGGCGAGGGTCGGTCAAGGCCCGTTTCAGGGTTCGGTTCTCGAGCGAGAGAGCAGCGCGGAATCCCGAGAGATCTGTTTCGAAGATTTCGACGCCGCCGGGATTCATCGCATCGAGCGCATCGTCGCCGCAGAGGACGTGGAGCGATGCCCGCCGCTTCGAGCCCGCCTCAGTCAAGACAAGGGACCCATTCGGAAAGTCGAGCGCCAGCAGCGCATTCTTCCCCGCCAGCTTCGCTCCGGCAACTTTCCAGTGCAGTCGCCCCGCGATCATCAGGTGAATGACCAACCAGATGTCACCGTCGACGCCAATTGCGATCCTTTTGCCGATACGCCGCAGGGCACGCACGGTCTTGCTCTCGGCTGCGCTGACGGGCGGTTCGACCGTGCGCAGAACAAACACACTTGCCAGGCGCACATGCTGCAGCGTCTGGCCGAGGATGCGCGCTTCGAGTGCCGCGAGACAGGCCGTAATATCGGGTAATTCGGGCATGACGATCCGATTCCCCCACGCCTGCCGGTTGATCACCAGCTGCGCATTTCTACTTCCAATTACCCGCCAGGACGAACGGAGCCCAGTAGAACGGATGCGACAATCCGCCGGTTGCCGTTCCCGCTTCGTCGTCGGTGGACAGGCCGCGCTTGCCTGTTCCGCTTGCCGTGTCCTTGCCTGTCAACAAGTCTAACTGTGCTTCGCGCAAGGCTTCCGCCTTGGTCACTTTGCCTGCGCCATCGGTCCAGCGCCGATAAAAGTCGGCCATCAATCGGCCTGTGCTCGCATCGTTCACCGGCCAAAGCGTCGAGAGCACTGCTTTCGCACCCTTAATCTGCGCGGTCGCCGCCAGCCCATCCACCTCGCGCCCGTTGTTGGCCTGACTGTTCACTCCGGTTTCGCACGCGGAGAGCGTCAGCAACTCCGTGCTATTCAAGTCCATATTCTGATCGTCGCGGAAATCTGCCACGGTCAAGTGATAGCCGTTCGCCTCGCTGTCTTTCCCTGCGAGCAACAGATAGGACTCGTTATCGTCTCCCGGCTCCAGAACAAAGTGGCTGGCAATATGCACTACCGCACGCTGAGCTGCGAGTTCGCTCTCCATCGCCTTTTCAGTGAACTGCCCATCGAGAAGAATTGTTCCCGGCAGAACACCGCGTGCCTGATTTACCTTCGGATCCTTCACCACGTTGTCCAGCTCGCCGACCACGCTGGGCAGCGGATTCAAGCCTTCCTGATACTTCCGTGAGATCCCCATCGCTACCGCACTTATATGCGCCAGATCGGGCTTGTTCTGGAGGTTGGGAAAGCTTGCGGGCGTAAATGTGACGAGGTTGTAGCGCTCGACCATGTAGTGTTTGCCGTCATAGAGAGCCGCCAGCGGCACATAACGCAGCGCGCCATCGAGCGACCACACCAGGGTCTCTGCCTTCGCCTGGTCCAGGTCGGCCTGGATCGGCCCAATCAAGATCGAATAGAGCTCCTGCGCCATGGGCCTGGGGTCGCTCGAAGGTGTGCGCAGCGCATGCTGGAAGGCTGCGATCTTCTGATAGAGATCCTTTTCGCTGATCGCGTGCTTTCTGCCGATCGCCGGCCCCGAGCCGTTGAGGACGATGATGTTGAGCCGGTCCTGTGCGACCGCTGTGTAGATCGCGACTGTGTGGGGCGAGCCTGCGATGGCGCGCGTGAGCAAGACAGAGTTGTCCTTGATCTCCTTCAGCGCGTCGTTTCCCGTCTGCGTCCCGAAGAGCTGATAGAGCCGCGCGTAGTACGCGTTCAATGCAGATCCAGCATTCTTCATTTCTGTCGAGAGCGCTTGGAATTCGTTGTCCTGCTCCGGCGATCGCTGCGGCAGATTCCTCAGTTCAGACCATCGCTGCTCTTTCGAGACCAGAGTCGCTGTCGCCTGCTGATAATCCTCTTCCGCTTTGAGTTCGGCCGGCGTCAGCGAGAGTGGGCTTAGCCCATTCGTTGTTTCTCCGCGCACGTAATCTTTGTACTCGGCTTCTTTCAGGAGATTCAGGACCTGCTGGGCTTCGGCGAGGCGTCCCTGCCCAATCAGAAGATCGGCGAGCTCGTCGTAGTAGTCCGCCTTCGAATTCAGGAAGCTCTTCTGAACATCTTTATCGAGATCGCGAATGCCGCCGCGCACCTGCTGGATCAGATTCACGGCTTGCTTGCCGTAGTAGATTGCCAGCTGTGGCGCACTGTCCTTCTCCAGGCGCATCAGGTCCACGTCGATCCACGCCTCCAGCAACGGTTCCGAAGTCCGCATGGCTACGGCGATTCCGCTGCGATAGGCCGCGCGGGCCTGCTGCTTCTCGCCCTGCTTGGCATACATCGCGCCCATCTCGTCCAGGGTCATCGCCTGCCCGATGCGATCACCAAGATCGTCCATGATCGCGAGCGCCTTGCCATAGGCCTCGAAGGCTTTTGCAGCATCGCCCTTGTCGCGATAGGCCACGCCGATGTTTTTCTCAATCCGGCCTTCCATGTAGCGGACGTTCGCTTGCTGCGCCAACGGAAGAGCCCGGTTCAGCACATCCAGCGCCCTGTCGTCCTGTCCCACAGCAGAGTAGATCCTTCCCAGGTTATTGAGCGCCGGCACTTCGCTGGCATGATCTCCGTTGGCTTCCATCATCGCCAGGGCCTGGTTGAAATCCGCCAGGCATTTTTCGTTTTGGCCGAGGTCGAAATACACGAGCGCGCGAACATCCAATGCGTTCGATTCGCCCGATGAGTTTCCCAGAGCACGGAACTCGTCGATGGCTTTGTTCAGATAACTAAGCGCCACTGCCTCTTTCGAGAGCATGCGGTTCACGCCGCCAAGAGAGAGCAGCACCAGAGGCTCTCCTCTCTTGAACCCGTTGGCCTGCGCAATCCGAAGCGAGCGCATCAGATATCCCTCGGCCGTCGGACTGTCTCCCTCAAGTTGGTAGATCGTGCCAATCCAGTAGAGTGCGGTGGCCTCGCCCTGCGCGTTGCCGGTTGCCTGCGCATTGTTCAGTGCGGCCTGTTGCTGGGCTAAGGCAGCCTGCGCCTTCGCCGACATCGATCCGCCGGGGCCGGCCGGGACTCCGAGCCCCGGCATCTGCGCGGGCGCAGGTTGGGCCTCACTGAGAACGGCAGCCGCGGCCCATGCGCCGCACACAATCAAGAATCCCAGCGCTCTCACGTACCGGACCTCCGGCGGTCTCAGCCACATCATGCGTAACTGGTAACGATCGTCAGCTGTGCTACTGAACCTTGACCGACTTCTGCCCAGGCGCATTTAACTGTTCAAGCAGTCCATGCACATCGGGCATGCCCCACTGTTCCGCGATCTTCCCATGTTCCAGCCGGAAGATGTGAATCTCTTCGATCGAAATCTTCTTGCCTGTTGGAGCAATGCCATTGAATGCACCAAGCTGCGTGCCCGTAGAGTGGATGCGAATGACCACGCGGTCCCCTTCGGCGACGATGTCCTCTACCTGTTCATGCCAATCCGGAAAGGAAGTGCGATGGCTTGCAACTGCATTTTTTATACCTGTGAGGCCTCTCCACTCAATGCCGTCGACGAAATGACAGACAAAGTCCGGCGCATACAGTTCGTCGACCGCCGCGAGGTTCCCCTTGCTCCACACTTCAGCCTCAGTCCGCAGCAGGACGGCTTTGTTGGCCTCGAGGGACTGTGCGGGCGCCTTGGCCAGCGCGAGAAGGATTGCCAGAGATACCACCGACAGCGCGCGAGGTGCCTTCATTGGACGCGATCCTGATAGGGGTTTGCTTCCGGGGGAAGATGCTGCTGAATTGTACCGTCTCAGGGGAGGATCGTGTTGTCGATCAAGCGTGTCGAACTCACGTATGCTGCCACGGCGAAGAGCGTTCCGGGGGTTGCTGGTTCCACCGGCAGCAGCGTCGCCCAGTCCACCAGCTCAATGTAGTCCACGCGCACGGCGGGCTCCTCGGCAAAGACGGCCTGCGCCGCGTCGGACAAAGCTCTCGATCGCCGTTCGCCTTGCGCCGCCAATTGAGCTACGTAGTTGATGGCCCGGCTCAGCACCAGCGCTTGTTTGCGCTCGTCGCAGCTCAGATAGATATTGCGCGAACTAAGCGCCAGCCCGTCGGGCTCGCGGACGATTGGGCACACCACGATCTCCGTCCCGATGCGCAGATCGGCCGCCATGCGCCGCAGCACCGCAACCTGCGCGGCATCCTTCTGGCCGAAGAAAGCTCGATCGGCCTCCGCCGCGATGAGCAGCTTGGTCACCACCGTAGCCACACCACGAAAGTGGCCGGGTCTGGACTTTCCGTCGAGACGCTCGCTCAGGCCATCCACGTCGACGAACGTCGATGCTCCTGCCGGATACATCTCTTCGACCGCCGGCGCAAAGACCACGTCCGCGCCTTCGTTTTCAGCCAACTTGCAGTCTGCCTCGAATGTCCGCGGATAGCGCGCGAAATCCTCGTTTGGCCCAAACTGTGTGGGGTTCACAAAGAGGCTGATTGCCACGCGCGCGCATGAATCCACCGCTGCGCGAATGAGCGATGTGTGCCCCGCGTGCAATGCACCCATCGTGGGTACCAGCCCGATCGTCGCACTGAATCGCCGATTCAGCCGCGACCACTTCCGCAACTCTTCCACCGTGCGCAGAACTTCCATGGGTCGTTCTTAGCTCTCCCACTCCTGCAGCGCGTCGCGATTCACCACGGCGTTCTCCTCGTCGAAACCCGTGTCTTTCTTGCGCACTCCAGAGGGCAGGTGATAGCTCTCCGCATCGGAGGGAAACGCGCGATGTTCCACGTCTTCGCGATAGTGTTCGACTGCATCGCGAATCAGCTCAGCCGCATCGCCATAGCGCCGCACAAACTTGGCCGGCGGAGCAAACGTGAGATTCACCAGGTCGTGGAAGACTAGGATTTGCCCGTCGCAATCGGGTCCTGCGCCGATGCCGATGGTCGGAATCGGCAACTCTTCGGTGATCTGCCGTGCTACTTCACGCGGAACGCCCTCGAGGACAATCGCTCCCGCGCCTGCCGCAGCCAGCGCGCTCGCATCGGCGCGCAGCCGCAGAATTTCGCCCGCATCACGCGCCTGCACCCGATAGCCGCCCATGCGATGCACACTCTGTGGCGTCAGGCCCAGGTGACCGACGACGGGAATCTCTGCCGCGATCAGTGTGCGCACCAACTCCACGCGCGCTCCTTCGATCTTCACCGCTTCGGCACCGGCTTCCTTCACAAACCGAACCGCATTGGCAACACCTTCCGCAACAGAACCGTGATAGCTGCCGAAGGGCATGTCGGCGACGACCAGAGCCCGCCGCACTGCCCGGTGCACCGCCCTGGTATGGTGCACCATCTCGTCCACAGTGACCGCCAGCGTGTTTTCGTGCCCCAGCACCACCATGGCCAGCGAGTCGCCCACCAGCACCAGGTCGATGCCCGCTTCGTCGATCAGGCGCGAGGTCGCATAGTCATACGCCGTGAGGGCGGAGATTGGCTTGCCCTGTCGCTTCATCTCAGCCAGCGCCGGCATCGTCACTTTGGTGAGAGGGGACTTGGCGGAGGAGGCTCCGCCGGTAGAAAAGCTGGTAAGGCTCATAACGTCTCCAGTGCCGCCCCGAAGACGCAAGGTGCAGCCCGAACAATTGCGAGTATACGCCCGCCGATACCCGGCGCGACCCACAACTTAGGATGCGGTTTGAACGCAAGAGTTGCGGGGTATCGCCTGCCCGGGGCAAACTGGAACGAGCAATGCTTTCACCTTTGGAAACAGCGGTTTCGGGCGTGCTTGGAGTTGCCGTGGCAGCCGGTCTCGGCGTGGGCGGTTTCGCTTACGCTTCCCACTGGCCAACCTCGCAGATCTTTGGCTCGACCTTGACCGCTCCACGACGGCCCAACGAACTGGCTCTCACCTTCGACGACGGGCCCAACCCAGCGTGGACGCCGCGCCTGCTCGAGATTTTGGCCGAACATAGCGTGCATGCCACGTTCTTCATGGTCGGCAAGTTCGTCCAGGCTGAGCCAGCTCTCGTGCAGCAGATCGCCGCCGCAGGCCATCTCGTCGGCAACCACTCCTGGAACCACCCCAACCTCGCGCGCACGGCAGCCGTACAGGTCCGCGACGAGTTGCAGCGGACAAGCGACATCCTTCAGCAGACGACCGGAAAGCCAGTGCGCTTCTTTCGTCCACCCTATGGCGCGCGCCGCCCTGTAGTCCTGCGCATTGCGCGCGAGCTCGATCTCACGCCCGTGACTTGGAATGCGATGACCGATGACTGGTCCGAGCCTTCGGCTGATCGCATCGCGGCTTCTCTTGCCGGAAAGATCGATCGCAACCACCGCCGCGGACTGGCGACCAATATCGTTCTGCATGATGGCGGCCATCGCGGCCTGGGCGCGAATCGCGGCCCGTCAGTCAACGCCGCGAAGCAGCTACTTGAGCGCTACGCTGCGACGCGCAGCTTCGTGACCCTCGATGCATGGGCATCCGTGGTCCTGCCCGCCTAACCTCTTCGCACAGCTTCAAACGCCGCGCGTGCCGCCTCAATTGTGTTGCGCACCTCGGCGTCGCTGTGCGCGGTTCCCACAAAGGCTGCTTCGAACTGCGATGGAGGCAGCCACACGCCCTGTTCCAGCATGGCGCGATGGAACCGGCCGAACGCAGCCGTATCGGACTGGGCGGCTTCGTCGTAATTCGTGACGGGGCCAGCGTGGAAGAACCATGTGCCCATCGCACCCGCGCGATTGGTGGTCAGCGGAACGCCCGCCTTCGCTGCTTCGGCGGCTACGCCCTCGAAAACGGCTTTCGACGTTGCTTCGATCTGCGGATATACCTCGGTCTTGTGTTCCTGCAAATAAGCCAGCGTCGCGATGCCCGCGGCCATGGCCAGCGGATTTCCACTCAGTGTGCCGGCCTGGTAGACAGGCCCCAGAGGCGCAAGCAGATCCATCAAACGGCGCTTGCCTCCGAAGACCCCCACCGGCAAACCGCCGCCCACGATCTTGCCCAGCGTGACCAGATCCGGATCGAGTCTGTAGAGTTCGCACGCGCCACCCAGTGCTACGCGAAAGCCGGTCATCACTTCATCCACGATCAGCAATGCGCCCTCGCGCCGTGTCAGTTCGCGCAGCCCACGCAGATAGCCGGGCATCGGCGGAATACATCCCGCGTTGCCGACCACCGGTTCGAGGATCACCGCAGCGATCTTGCCGGGATGCGCGTCGAACGCAGCCTCCACCGCTCCAAGGTCGTTGTAGGGCAGGGCATGCGTCAGTGCGGCAATCTCTTCCGGCACGCCGGCCGAGCCGGGAATCCCCAGCGTGGCCACACCGGAGCCCGCCTTCACCAGCAATCCATCGGCGTGGCCGTGATAGCAGCCCTCGAATTTGATGACGATCTTGCGTCCCGTTGCCGCGCGCGCCACACGAATCGCTGACATCGTGGCTTCGGTGCCCGAACTGACGAAGCGCATTTTCTCGATCGCCGGATAGCAGGCCACGATCCGCTCTGCCAGATCGGCCTCCGCTGCCGTCGATGCTCCGAAACTCGCCGAGTTGCGTGCCGCCCGCTCAATCGCTTCCACCACCGGCGGAAACGCGTGGCCCAGAATCATCGGGCCCCACGAGCCGAAGTAGTCGATGTAGCGATTGCCGTCCGCGTCTTCAAGCCACGCGCCCTCGGCGCGCTCGATGAAGGGCGGCGTTCCTCCCACGGCACGAAACGCGCGCACCGGAGAGTTCACCCCGCCGGGAAAGAAGCGCTCAGCACGCTCCTGCAGTTGACGGGAGTGGGTGCGGGCGGACTGGGTTTCCTGCGAACTCATGGCCCGATCAGTATAGAAGGACGAGAGCCCGGAAGAATGTGCCGGATGGGCGCTTCAGATGCTCGACGCGGTGCGGTTGCAGCGCCGGGCCTTGACCACCAGCAGCAGGTTGGTTGCAATCGAAAATCCCATGAACAATCCGACCACCCCATCCAGCCACGCCCGCGACGGTCCACCCGCCGGCCGCGCAAAGGTCCACAGTAATAATCCCGCCACCAAGGCCAGGTTTGCTCCTGCACGCAGCCACCGGCTGCGGCGATCCTGTTGCTCATTCGCGATGCACATGTTTCCTCCCCAATTCCTCAGTCGCGCAGCTTGTACCAGAGCATCATCCCGATCTTGACGCCCGCCATGGTCCCCAGAATCGCCAGCAGGTCCCAGCTGATGATGTGCCGGGCGAAGAGGCGGTACTCGAAGACGCACAGAACCACGAACCCGCCGGCTAGTCCCGCGGCTGCCGTTGACCGCCGCCGGTGCTCCAGAAAGCGCTCGTCAACAAACTGTCCCAGGAAGGGGATTCTGCTCAGGGGGTGGCTCATGCCTGGTTCTCCAGTTGGAAGATCTCGTCGGTTGGGCACCTGAAGACCCGCGCAAAAGTCAGCGCCAGCGGCAGGCTGGGCACATAGCGGTTCCGCTCAATCGAGTTGATGCTCTGTCGCGAAACGCCCGCGGCCTTGGCCAGCTCTTCCTGGGTCCAGCCGCGCACCGCGCGCAACTCTTTCACGCGATTGAGGATGCCTGGTTCCATGTCAAGTCGACTTTCCATTTCAGAGTAGCCAATTGGCACCGAGATGTCAAGTCTGCTTTCCATTTCTTCGCCAGAGAATATCCTCAGCATTTGCACAATCGGCGGTGTCGGGCGTCTCCTCGTGCCCGCTGCGCGTCCTGCTAGAATCGACCTTTCCGGTTAGGGGCAATGATTCAGCTGGCATAGCCGAAAGAGACCAACGCCATCGGCCCTCAACCAACTCCCAAAACTGCCTTGACCCGCCAGTCTCCTCATGACAGGTCCTCATCGCTGGGGTGGAGAAAGCTGCCATCGTGCCCGAAGAATCCAAGAAGAAGTCCGTTACCTATGCAGACGCCGGGGTCGACATTGCCCGGGGTGACCACGCCAAGGAGCGTATCAAGTACCTGGCGCAGAGGACCTTCAACCGCAACGTGCTGGGTGAGATCGGGGGCTTTGGAGCGCTTTTTCGCCTCGATCTGCAACGATGGAAGAATCCCATCCTGGTGAGCTCAGCCGACGGCGTTGGCACCAAGCTCAAGGTGGCCTTCGAACTCGGGCTGCACCAGACCGTGGGCACGGACCTGGTCAATCATTGCGTCAACGACATCGCGGTTCAGGGTGCAACGCCGCTCTTCTTTCTCGACTATCTGGCGAGCGCCAAGACCGACCCCGAAGTGACCGAGGCCGTCGTCACCGGTCTCGCCGAGGGCTGCCGCGCCAACGGCTGCGCACTGATCGGGGGCGAAACGGCCCAGATGCCCGGCTTCTATGCCGAAGGCGAGTACGATCTGGCAGGCTTCATCGTCGGCGCGGTTGACCGCGACAAGATGGTCACGGGCGCGGGCATCAAGGTGGGGGACGTGCTCATCGGCCTGCCGTCTACCGGCCTGCACACCAACGGCTACTCGCTGGCCCGCAAGCTGATGTTCGAGGTGGCGGGCTACAAAGCCACCCAATATGTGACGGCCATCAAGGAGAAGGCCGGCGCAGCGCTGATGAAGACCCATCGCAGCTATCTGCACGTGATTCAGAAACTGGTCGGCGGCGGCTTCACGACGGGCATGGCGCACATCACCGGCGGGGGTATCACCGAGAATCTGCCGCGCATCCTGCCCAAAGGGACTGGCGCACAGATCGAAGTCGGTTCGTGGCCAGTGCTGCCGATCTTTGAGCACCTTCGCGACCTGGGCCAGGTGCCGCAGGAGGAGATGATGCGCACCTTCAACATGGGTGTCGGCCTCATTGCAGTTATTCCTGCCGCCAAATTCACGCGCGCCAAAGCCTTGCTCGATCGCGCCGAAGAGAAGTTCTACGTCATCGGCCGCATTGTGAAAGGCGAGCGCAAGGTGCAGTACACGTGAGCGTAGAAGGCGGCGAGTCGAACCAGGCAGAGGGCCGCGCAGTCGTCCGGCTTGGAATTCTGCTGTCCGGCCGCGGCTCCAACTTTCTCGCGATCGCTGAATCGATCCGGACATGGAAACTCAGCGGCGTTGAGATCGCTGTCGTGTTCTCGAATGTTGAGGACGCCGCCGGCATCGTTGCCGCCCGTAAGTTGGGTCTGCCGCACGCAGTGCTCGTTTCCAAGGGCCGCCCCCGTGCCGAGCACGATGCCGATGTGACCGCGTGCCTGCGCGAACATCGGGTAGACCTCGTCATCCTCGCCGGCTACATGCGTTTGCTCTCGCCCGGCTTCATCGCCGCCTTTCCCAATCGCATTCTCAACATTCATCCATCGTTGCTGCCGGCGTTCCCGGGTCTGGATGCCCAGCAGCAGGCCTTTGACTACGGCGTGAAGTGGACCGGCTGCACCGTGCATTTTGTCGACGAACACCTCGACCACGGCGCCATCATTCTGCAGCGGGCGATTCCGGTCCTCGATAACGATGACGGACACTCGCTGGCCGAACGTATTCTCGTCGAAGAACACATCGCTTACAGCGAGGCCATTGCCCGCGTGGTCAGCGGCGAATGGGAGATCCAGGGCCGGCGCTACGTGAAACGCCAGGCGCGGTGAAGCGCTGTCAAGCGATTGAAGCTCTGAAGAACCGCCATCCTGCTGATTTGCAAGGCCCGATTCTCACGCTGTACTTGCGAAGAATATTCGCGTAATTGCCTACCCTAAGAAGAGAACCCGGACAGACAGATTTCTATGCAACGTGCGCAATGACTTGCGAGCGATTGCGGCCGTCTGCGTGCCCGGATGGCGGTCTTCGCGCGTCGCGCTGCAACCACAGCTCCAAGCACAGAGCCTGCCCAATTTCAACGAGCCTCCGCATACGCGGAAGCAGGGAAGAGGATCGATGGCCAATATCCTGCTGAATATCGAAAAAGGCATTGAAATCGGCGCCGAGGACGCACTCAAGTGGCTCTCTGGCGCAAACAAGGCAATGCAGGCAACTCCTGCAGTGATTGCCGCACTCGCAACGCTGATCGGCGCGGTGC
>Ga0335069_10011408_pt1 | contig 12537 bp, 11 predicted proteins | sample Lox_Sample_11_FD_206714 | JGI IMG/M metagenome (GOLD analysis project Ga0335069, IMG submission 206714) | Soil microbial communities from Loxahatchee National Wildlife Refuge, Florida, United States - Lox_Sample_1.1 | ecosystem: Environmental > Terrestrial > Soil > Wetlands | place: USA...
GCTGAACGACGCCGGCTTCCTCGGATCGGCCTGGCCGTCCGAGTACGGCGGCGGCCGGCTCACGCCGATGGAGCAGGCGATCTTCAACGAGGAGATGGCGCGCGCCGACGCGCCCGAGCCGCTCGGCTCGATGGGCCTCTCATGGGTCGGCCCGGCGATCCTGCGCTTCGGCACCGATGAGCAGAAGCGCCGCTTCATCCCGCGGCTGCTCGCCGGCGACGACGTCTGGGCCACCGGCTACTCCGAGCCGAACGCCGGCAGCGACATGTACAACACGCAGACGCGCGCGGTCGTCGACGGCGACGACTACGTCATCAACGGTCAGAAGATCTGGACGAGCCTCGCGCACCTCTCGAACTGGTACTTCCTGCTGGTGCGGACCTCGAGCGAGGGACACAAGGTTGCGGGCCTCTCGCTGCTGCTCGTCCCGATGCAGACACCGGGGATCGAGATCCGGCCGATCCGCATGATCAACGGCGACAGCGAGTTCAGCGAGGTGTTCCTGCGCGACGTGCGCGTGCCTCGGAGCACGCGGCTCGGCGCCGAGAACCAGGGCTACCAGATCGTGTCGAGCGCGCTGATCAACGAGCGCTCCGGCATCGCGACCGGGATCCGCTTCGACCGCAGCTTCGCCGAGCTGCTCGAGACCGCGCGCCGCTTCGGCAAGGCCGACGATCCGGTCTGGCGCCAGCGCCTGGCTCATCTCGCCACGCAGGCGCGCATCATGAACGCCTTCGGCCTGCGCGTGCTCTCGGATCAGCTCGCGGGCCGCTTCAACCCGCACACCTCGGCCGCGATGAAGTGCATGGCCACGCAGCTGACGCAGGAGTTCTCCGAGGCGGGCCTCGAGCTCCAGGGCGAGTACGGCGCGCTGGTCGGCCGGGAGCACGGGCCCGACGACCGCGACTGGGCCACGCGCTACCTCACCGACCGCGCGATGACGATCGCCGGCGGCACCACCGAGATCCAGCGCAACATCGTGGCCGAGCGGATCCTCGGGCTGCCGCGTTCCTGACGTCTCCGCTAATTTGCGGCCCCTTCGAGCCCCAGGAGACCCGCCCATGTCCGCCGCCGAGCGCACGCTCTCGATCATCAAGCCCGACGCGACCGCGAGGCCCGGCGCGGCCGGCGAGATCCTCGCCCGCTTCGAGCGCGCCGGGCTGAAGATCGTCGCGATGAAGCGCATCCAGCTCACCGAGGAGCTCGCGCGTGGCTTCTACGCGGTCCACAAGAAGCGGCCCTTCTACGGCGACCTCGTGAAGTTCATGACCAGCGGGCCGGTCGTCGTCAGCGTGCTCGAGGGGCCGAACGCGATCCAGAAGCACCGAGATCTGCTCGGCCCGACCGACTCCTCGAAGGCGCCGAAGGGCACGATCCGCGGCGACTTCGGCACCGACATCGAGCGCAACGCGGCGCACGGCTCGGACGCGGTCGAGACCGCGAAGGTCGAGATCGCCTACTTCTTCAACGCCTCGGAGATCCTCGGGCCGGTCGAAGCGCTGGTCTGAGCCTTCCGCCGAGGGCGGAAGAGATCGGCTCAGGTGTAAGCGCGAACCATCAGCAGGATCACCGCCACGTAGGTCAGCACCAGCCAGACGTTGTGATTGCGCAGCGCGCGCGCGACCAGGACTCCCACCCCCAGGCTCCCCGCCCGAGTCGCCAGTCTCGCGACCCGGACCTTCGAATCCGACTCTTCGACGCGCTCGACTCGTCATCCATGCGACTCGAGCGGTGTCGCAGAATCGTTTCGCGCATTCTAGTCGACACTTGAGCACTAGCAATCGCCACGCGTGCGATCCCGTGACGTTCGTCACCCGGATTTCGAGGACGTCATTGGCGCCGGCATGCAGCAAGACACGGCGAACCGGGTCTCGTCTTCTGGATTTCGCTCGCCTGCGGCTCGCTGCGCGCCCGGCTCTTCGAGCCGGGCTTGCCTAGCGGCCTTCGAATCTCGGGCGCCTTCGCTCGCGCGCAGCCGCGAGGCCTTCGTGCACGTCGCGGCTCTCGAAGCAGCGCGCCTGCTCGGCGGCCTCGAAGCCGAGCTGATCGTCGAGAGTTGCCGCCGCGCTGCGCGCGAGTGCGCGCTTGACGCCGGCGACTGCGATCGGCGCGGCCTCGGCCACCTCGCGCGCGAGCTCGAAGGCCTCCGGCAGCACACGCTCGCGCGCGACCGCGCGGTTCACCATGCCGAGCAGGGCGGCGTCCTCGCCGGTGATCGTGCGACCGGTGTAGAGGAGCTCGGCGGCCGGCGCCGATCCGACGAGGCGCGGCAAGGTCCAGGTCGCGCCCATGCCGGGATGGAGGCCGAGCCGGGTGAAGTTGAGGCCGAGCTTCGCGTCGCGCGCGGCGATCCGCAGATCACACGCGAGCGCGACGCAGAGCCCCGCGCCGATCGCGGGGCCGTTGATCGCGGCGAGGGTCGGGCAGGGGAGGTCGCGCAAGGTGAGGAAGAGGCCGTAGAAGGCCCGCATCGCGTCGCGCGTCTCCTGGCGCCCGATCCCGGGCTGCTCGGCCGCGCGCGCGGCGCGCGTCTCGAGCATCCCGAAGTCGCCTCCGGCCGAGAAAGCGTCGCCCGCGCCGGTCAACACCAGCACGCGCAGCTCGCCGTCCGCGACCAGAGCCTGCATCACCGCCGCGAAGGCCTCGCCCATCGCCTCGCTCATCGCGTTGCGGCGCTCGGGGTCCTCGAGGGTCAAGGTCGCGACCGGTCCGTCGCGGTCGACGCGAACGAGGGGAGACAAGCGGGGGACGCCTGTCCCTAGTCCGCGGAGCGACGGAGGAACGCGGGCTGCTCCCGCTCCTCCTCCTCGTCCTTCTCGGCGCGGCGCTTGCGCAGGAAGGCCGGCTCGTCGAGCTCGTCCTCGAAGGGCGACACGAAGTCGGCCGGCCCCGGGCGGCCGCGCTCGGGCGCCGGCTCGAGCAGCGGCGCCTGCTGCGGCGCGCGCTGCGGCTCCGCGTACGCCGACATCGGCGCCGGCTCGGCGTAGGGCCGGATCGGCGTCACGTTCGCATTGCGTTCCTCGCGCACCTCGCGTCCGCGCGAGACCTCGCGATGCGTGCCGCCGTCGCGGCCGCGCCGGACCCGCTCGTCGACGAGACCCGTCGCGATCACGGTGACCCGCATCTCGCCCTCCGGCATCGACTCGTCGATCACGGCCCCGAAGATGATATTGGCGTCCTCGTGCGCGGCCTCCTGGATCAGGCTCGAGGCCTCGTTCACCTCGAAGAGCGAGAGGTCCGGGCCGCCCGTGATGTTGATGAGCACGCCGAGCGCGCCGTCGATCGAGAGATCCTCGAGCAGCGGGCTGGAGATGGCCATGCGCGCCGCCTCCTCGGCCCGGTTGTCGCCGCGGGCGATGCCGGTCCCCATCAGCGCGACGCCCATCTCGTTCATGATCGTGCGGACGTCCGCGAAGTCGAGGTTGATGAGGCCGTGGATCGTGATCAGATCCGAGATGCCTCGCACCGCGTTGTAGAGGACGTCGTCGGCCAGCTTGAAGGCGTCCTTCACGCTGGTCTGCTTGCCCGCGAGCGCCAGCAGCCGCTGGTTCGGGATCGTGATCACGGTGTCGACGACGCGGTGGAGCTCCTCGAGCCCGCGCTCCGCATGGCGGAGCCGCACCCGGCCCTCGAAGTGGAAGGGCTTGGTCACCACGCCGACCGTCAGCGCGCCGCACTCGCGCGCGACCTCGGCCACGACCGGCGCGGCGCCCGTGCCGGTGCCGCCGCCGAGGCCCGCCGTCACGAACACCATGTCGGTGCCCGTGAAGTACTCGCGCAGCCGCTCGCGCACCTCGAGCGCGGAGGAGCGGCCCTTGTCGGGGTCGGCGCCGCAGCCGAGGCCGCGGGTGACCTCGCCGCCGAGCTGGAGCTTGATCGACGCGTGGTTGTGGCGGAGCGCCTGGGCGTCCGTGTTGGCGGCGATGAACTCGACGCCCTGGAGGCCCGAGACGACCATGTTGTTCAGCGCGTTGCCGCCGCCTCCACCCACGCCGACCACCTTGATGACGGCCTGATGCGTTGCGGCTCCCTCGAACTCGAGGAGATCGTCGCCGAGCTCCTCCTGGCGGGGCCCGTTGCCCCGGTCTTCGCGGTTGCCGTGGTGATCGGACGGACGATCGGACGAGCGCCTGGCCATTGTTCTCCCCCCCCAAAGCGCGAACGCGCAGATTCTTACAGGAATCCCTGTTTTTGTTAAGTCCTCTCCAGACCGTGGAGCGCAATTTTTCTGAGCGGTCTACTCGAACTGGTAGAACCAGTCCCGCATCCGCTGCTTGACCCGGCCGAAGATCGACTCGTCGCGGATGCGGAAGCGGGCTCCGTCGCGGTCCTGTGCGGCGCCGAAGAGCACGAGCCCGACGCCGGTCGCGTACATGGGTCCGCGCACGACGTCCTGCAGCCCGCCGACATGGCAGGGCGTCCCGACCCGCACGGGCGTCTCGAAGATCTCCTCCGCGAGGTCGAGCAGGCCCTCGAGCGCGGAGCAGCCGCCGGTCAGCACCACGCCGGACGGGATGCGGCTCTCGAGGCCTTCCTTCACGAGCGCCTGGCGCGCCAGGGTCAGGATCTCGTCCACGCGCGGCTCGATGATCTCGCACAGGATCTTGCGCGAGACCTCGCGCGGGCGGCGGCCGCCGACGCTCGGCACGCTGATCACGTCGTCGCTCTGGAGGTAGCGGGCCGACGCGACGCCGAAGCGCTTCTTGATTCGCTCGGCCTCGTCGAAGGGCGTCCGCAGCCCCACCGCGATGTCGTTCGAGATGTGGGCGCCGCCGAGCCCGAGCACGTTCGTGTGCTGGATCGAGCCCTCCGAGAAGACGGCCACGTCGGTCGTGCCGCCGCCGATGTCGATCAGGCAGACGCCGAGGTCGCGCTCGTCGTCGGCCAGCGAGGCCTCGGCCGAGGCCAGCGGCTCCAGCACGATGTCGATCACGTTGAGGCCGGCCTTGTTGGCGCACTTCACGATGTTCTGCGCGCTGGTGACGGCCGCCGTGACGATGTGGATCTTCGCCTCGAGCCGCACGCCGCTCATGCCGAGCGGCTCGCGGATGCCATCCTGCTCGTCGATCACGAACTCCTGCGGGATGACGTGGATCACCTCGCGGTCCATCGGGATCGAGACGGCCTTGGCCGCGTCGATCACGCGCTTCACGTCGCCCGGCGAGACCTCGCGGTTCTTCACCGCGACGACGCCCTGCGAGTTGAAGGCGCGGATGTGGCTGCCGGCGATGCCCGCGTAGACCGAGCTGATCTCGCAGTCCGCCATCAACTCCGCCTCCTCGACCGCGTGCTTGATCGAGGCGACGGTGGCGTCGATGTCGACCACGACGCCCTTGCGGAGGCCTCGCGACGGGTGCGTGCCGATGCCGACGATGTCCACCCCGTTCTCGGTGCGCTCGGCCACGATCACGCAGATCTTCGTGGTTCCGATGTCGAGTCCGACGATCAGGTCTTCCTTCCTGGCCATTGCGTGTCTCCCCCCTGAGACTGGAAATGCGGGCTCCGGTCTAGCCGGCGCTCCGCGGTGCAGGCGACGGGCCACCACGTCCGGTGACCGCCGCGTCTCGCGACCCCTCCCGGGTCGCCGCGCTTCGCAGGACCGCCTGGTCCGCGAAGCGGAGATCGACCTCGGCGGCGCGCGACACTTCGTCGCGGCGCAGCTCGAGCAGCTTCGCCAGATCGCGCAGCCGCGAGTCGAGCGACTCGCGGCCGAGCACCACCACGGGCTCGAGGCCCTGGAGCCGCAAGGTCACGCCCTGCGGATCGCCCGGCTCGGCGATCTTCACCTCGTCCGGCGCCGCGAGCCCGAGCTCGGAGAGCTGCGTCGCGAGGTGCGCAGCCTCGACCCGCAGCGGGTCGGGCGCGCCGCGCTCGGGCGCCTTCTCGGCCAGCAGGCGCGGCAGCGCGGTCTCCTCGTCCTCGCGCAGCTCGGCGAAGGCGGCCCCCTGCGCGTCGATCGCGAAGCGGCGGCTGCCGACCGCGAGCTGCGCGACCGGCTCTCGCTCCACCACCGTGACCAGCACGCGCCCGCTCGGCTCGCGCTTCGCCTTCGCCGACTCGATCCACGCGTTGTGCGCGAGCGACTCGGCGACCGCGCCCGGGTCGACGTCCGCGAGCTTCGCGCCGCGCGGGATGCCGGTCGCGGCCGCGACCTCGCGCGGTGACAGGCGGTGCGCGCCGCGCACGGCGATCGACTCGACCCGGCCGCCGCCGACGCGCATCCACAGCTCGCTCGCGCCAGCTCCGACGAGCGCTCCGGCCGCGAACGCGATCGCCGCGAGGCGCCGCCGCAGCGGGCGCAGGTCGCGCTGCACGCGCCCGCGCTCGCGCAGCCGCGTGAGATGCGAATTCGCGCGCGTGCGCCGCGCGCGCGCGTCCCGCTCCAAGCGACCCGGATCCATCATGTCACCCCTTTCTTCCGATCACGCGCACTTCGGGCTCGAGGTGGATCCCGCTCGCGGCGCGCACGCGCTGCTGCGCCTCGCGCATCAGCGCGCACACGTCCGCGGCGCTGGCACCCCCCGTGTTGGCGATGAAGTTCGCATGCATCGGAGAGATCTGCGCCCCCCCGACGCGAAATCCTTTCAGCCCGACCGACTCGATCAGCCGCCCCGCGTAGTCGCCGGGCGGATTCTTGAAGACCGATCCGAAGGAAGGCACCGAGAGCGGCTGGGTCGCGGCGCGCCGCGCGAGCAGGCGCTCGATCTCCGCGCGCACCGTCTCGGCCGGTGCCTGAGTCACGCGCAGCAGCGCCGACACAAGAATGGATCCGGGTGCCAGCCCGCGCAGCGCGCGGTAGACCAGGCGCAGCGCGCCGGCCGGCAGGTGGCGGAGCTTCTCGCCGGTCGGGCTCATCACCTCGAGCTCGACGAGCACGTCGCGGAGCTCGCGCCCCGGGACGCCGGCGTTCATCGCCAGCCAGCCGCCGACCGTGCCCGGGATGCCGGCCGCGAACTCGAGCCCCGAGAGCCCGCGCTCGGAGCAGAAGCGCGCGACCTGGCTGTGCGAGACGCCGGCCTCGAGCCGCAGGAGTCCGCCCGGCCGCTCTTCGATGCGGCGGAAGCGCGCGAGCTGCACCACCACACCGTCCAGCCGGCCGTCGAGCGCCAGGGTGTTGAAGCCGCCGCCGAGCACGAGGTGCGGCAGGTGCTCCGCGCGGCAGAGCTTCAAGAGGAGCGCCAGCTCGGCGCGGTCCTCCGGCGTCGCGACCGCGTCCGCCGGACCTCCGACCCGCAGCGAGGTGAGCTTCGCCAGCGGCACGTCGAAGCGGACCCGCGGGCCGAGCGCCCGCTCGAACCGCTCGCGCGCCTCCGACGAGATCACGGGCGCTCCTCGCGAAGCGCGGCCAGCAGGCGGTCCGAGAGCGACGACACGCTGCCCGCGCCGAGCGTCAGCACGAGATCGCCCGGGCGCACGCGCGCCCGCAGGCGCGCCAGCACCTCGTCGAGATCGGCGACGAACTCGGCGTCGTGGTGTCCGTGCGCGCGCAGCGCCGCGACGAGCCCCGCCGCGTCGACGCCCGGGATCTTGTCTTCGCCCGCGCCGTAGATCTCGGAGACGATCAGCACGTCCGCGTCGTTGAAGCTGCGCGCGAAGTCGTCCCATAGGTCGCGCGTGCGCGTGTAGCGGTGCGGCTGGAAGGCGACCACGATGCGGCCCTCGTGCACCGCGCGCGCGGCCGCGAGCGTGGCGCGCACCTCGGCCGGGTGGTGGCCGTAGTCGTCGACCACGCGCACGCCGACCGCGTCGCCCTTGATCTGGAAGCGGCGCTCGATGCCGCCGAAGCTGTCGAGCGCGTCGGCCGCCTGCGCGAAGGGCACGCCGAGCTCGAGCGCGACCGAGAGCGCGGCCAGCGCGTTGCGCACGTTGTGCTGGCCGGTGAGGCGCACGCGCGCGGGCCCGAGCAGCGCGCCGCGCTGGCGCACGCTGAAGCGCATCGCGAGGCCCTCGACCGCGATCTCGGTCGCGACGAGATCGGCCTGCGACGCGGTGCCGTAGGTCAAGGTGCGGCGCGACATGCGCGGCACGATCGCCTGCACGCCGGGGTGGTCGAGGCAGAGCACGGCCGCGCCCCAGAAGGGCACCCGGTTCGCGAAGGCGGCGAAGGCGTCCTTCAGCGCCTCGTAGCTTCCGTAGTGGTCGAGGTGCTCCGGGTCGATGTTGGTGACGACCGCGATCACCGGCGCGAGCCGCAGGAAGGAGCCGTCGCTCTCGTCGGCCTCCGCCACCAGCAGGTCGCCCGTGCCGAGGCGGGTGGTCGAGGGATCGGCTCCTGGCGCCAGCACGCGGCCGCCGATGATCGCGGTCGGGTCGAGCCCGGCCTGCGCGAGCAGGTGCGCGATCAGCGAAGTCGTGGTCGTCTTGCCGTGGGAGCCTGCGACCGCGATTCCGTCCTTGAGCCGCATCACCTCGGCGAGCATCTCGGCGCGCGGGATCACGGGGATCTTCCGGCGCTCCGCCTCGAGCAGCTCCGGGTTGCTGCGGCGGACCGCCGACGAGTAGACCACCACGTCGGCGTCGCCGACGTGGCGGGCGTCGTGGCCGATCGCGATGGCGATGCCGTGCGCGCGCAGCCGCGCGAGCGTCGGGCCGTCGCGCAGATCCGAGCCCGTGACCTCGTAGCCCTGCGTCGCGAGCAGTTCGGCGATGCCGCACATGCCGATGCCGCCCGCGCCGACGAAGTGAACGCGCCGGATGCGCCGGTACACCTCAGGCCTCCTCTTCGCGCAACAGCGCCAGGCAGGCGTCGACGATCCGCTCGGCGGCGTCCGGACGGGCGAGCTTCGCCGCCGCGAGCCCCATCTCGCGCAGGCGCTCCGGCTGCGCGCAAAGTTCGTCGAGCGAACGCAGCACGTCGTCCGGAGTCAAGGTCTTCGCGGGCAGGAGCCGCGCGGCGCCGGCCGCGACGAGCGCGCGCGCGTTGGCGCTCTGATGATCGTCCGCCGCGAAGGGGTAGGGCACGAGCAGCGCGGGCAGCCCGGCCAGCGCCAGCTCCGCGACCGTCATCGCGCCCGAGCGACACAGGGCTAGGTCGGCCTCGCGGTAGCGCCGCGGCATCTGCGGCTCGAAGGCCATCACCTCGGCGCGAAGTCCCGCCGCGGCGTAGGCGTCGGCGACGCGCGCGCGGTCGGCCTCGCCGGTCTGGTGCACGATCTCGAGGCGCGCCGGATCGAGGCGCGGCGCCAGCGCGATCATCGCGTCGTTGAGCTGTCGCGCCCCCTGGCTCCCGCCGAAGACGAGCAGGCGCAGCGGCGCGCGCGGCGTCCGCCGCGGCGGCGCGTCGTGGAAGGCCCGGATCAGTGCGTCGCGCAGCGGGATGCCGAGCACCTGCGCGTTCTCGCCGCGGCCCGGCGCGAGCGCGCGCGCCGCCTCCTCGAACTGCACGAAGATCCGACGCGCGAGCCGCGCGGCGAGTCGATTGGCGCGGCCGGGCTGCGCGTTCGGCTCGACCAGCGCGATCGGGATCCGGAGCGCCGCGGCCGCCAGCACCGCGGGCACCGACGCGTAGCCGCCGACCGAGATCACGAGCTCGATCCGCCGGCGCCGCAGCAGCCCTCGGGCCGCGAGCGCGCCGCGCGCGATCGCGAGCGCCCCGCGGAGTCGGGCGCCGAGGCCGCGGCCCATGATCTGTCCGGCCGGCAGCACCGCGAGCTCGAAGCCCGCCTCGGGCACGAGCCGGTTCTCGAGGCCCTGCGGCGAGCCGATCATCAGCACCGCGTGGCCGCGCGCGGCGAGGCGCTCGGCCAGCGCGAGCGCGAGCACGACGTGTCCGCCCGTGCCGCCGCCGGCGACGGCGAAGCGTCGCGCCGCGGAGGGCGCGCTCACGCGACGCCTCCGCGCAGCCGGGATCCGGCGGGTGCGCTTGCTGCCGGCGCGGCTTCGTGCGCAGCGATGCGGAGCAGGATGCCGAGCGCGATGCCGGTGCAGATCAGCGAGTTGCTGCCGTGCGAGAGGAAGGGCAATGCGAGCCCGGTGGTCGGCGCGAGGCCCATCACGACCGCGGCGTTCAGCAGCGCGGGCACGACGATCGCGGCCGTCATGCCCGTCGCGACCAGCAGGGCGAAGGGCTCGCGCGCGCGCCGCGCGACGCGCAGCCCATACACCGCGATGCCCGCGAAGGCGCCGATCACGAGCAGCACGCCGACGAGTCCGAGCTCCTCGGCCACGACCGAGAGGATGAAGTCGGTGTGCGCCTCGGGCAGGAAGAAGAGCTTCTGCCGGCCCGCGCCGATGCCGACGCCGAAGGGTCCCCCGCGGCCGAAGGCGACGAACGACTGCACGAGCTGGAAGCCCGCGCCCTGCGCGCTCTGCCACGGATCGAGGAAGCCCCGCACGCGCGCGAGCGCGTAGGGTCGCAGCGCGACGTAGCCGCAGGCGCCGATCGCCGCGAGCGCGCCCGGCGCGACGAACCAGCGCAGCGGCAGACCCGACGCGAAGAGCAGGAAGCCCGCGAGCGCGATCAGCACGCCGGCGCCGCTGAAGTTCGGCTGGAGCAGGAGCAGCAGCACCGGCGCGAGCACCATCGGCACCACCACGCGCAGCACGGCCGGCTTCGCCGCGCCGCGGTGCATCGCGCCGGCGAGCACCGACGCGAGTGCCAGCACCAGCGCGAGCCGCGTCGGCTCGGCGGCCTGCAGTCGGATCGGCACGCCCGGCAGGGCGATCCAGCGCCGCGCGCCGTTCGCCTCGATCCCGAGGACGAGCGTCGCGGCGAGCAGCAGCGTGCAGGTGAGCAGCGCCGGCAGCGCGATGCGCCGCCAGAACGAGAGCGGCACGCGCGCGGAGAGCGCTGCCGCGACCGCGCCCGAGAGCACGCCGAGCCAGTGCCGGATCGCGAGCTCCGGTATGGCGGCGCCGATCTCCTGCGCCGCGGTCGTGCTGTAGTTCATCACGACGCCGATCCCGACCAGCAAGGTCGCGCAGGCGAGCAGCGCGCCGTGCCACGCGAAGGGCGTCACGTCGTCGTGCGTCGCCTGCGCCGCCGCGCGCGCGTCCCTGGTGCGCGTCGCCTTCTTGCGCCAGCTCATCCGCCGACCGCCTCCGCGCCGTCGAGGGCGCGGGCGGCCGCCGCGAAGCGGTCGCCGCGCTCTTCGTAGTTCCGGAACTGATCGAGGCTCGCGCAGCCCGGCGCGAGCAGCACGACGTCGCCGGCGCGCGCGTGCGCGGCCGCGCGCGCCGTCGCCTCCTCGATCGTGTCGGCGCGCTCGACGGCGACGCGGCCGCGCAGCGCGAGCGCCAGCGCGGACGCCGACTCGCCCATCACGATCGCCGCGCGCGAGCGCGCCGCGACGGCGTCCGCGAGACCGCCGAGGTCGAGGCCCTTCGCGCGGCCACCGCCGATCCAGATCAGTGTCTCCGGAAAGCTCGCCAGCGCGCGCAGCGCCGCCGCCGGATTCGTGGCCTTCGAGTCGTCGACGTAGAGCGCGCCCGCGCGGCGCGCCACGGGCCGCAGCCGGTGCGGCAGGCCGCGGAAGTGCGCGAGCGCGCGCCACGCCTTCGCGGGATCGGCGCCGAGTGCGACCGCGGCGAGCAGTGCCGCCATGCGATTCTCGGGCGGCTGCGGCGGCAGCCCGGAGAGCGGGAGTCGCAGCGGCGGCGCGTCGCTCGTTCGCAAGACTACGTCGCCCGCGTCGAGCCAGGCGCCGCGCGCGACCGGGGCGCGCGTGCTGAACTCGAGCACGCGGGCGCGCGCGCTCTTCGCGAAGCCGCGCACGCAGGGGTCGTCGGTTCCCAGCACGGCGAAGTCGTCCGCGCCCTGGTTCGCGAGCACGCGCCGCTTTGCCTCCGCGTAGGCCTCGAAGCTCGGATGGCGGTCGTAGTGATCGGGCGTCACGTTCAGCACGACGGCCACGCGCGCGCGGAAGCTCTCGACGCTCTCGAGCTGGAAGGACGAGACCTCGAGCACGGCCACGTCGAGCGGCGCGCCGACGAGGCCGAGCGCCGGCGGGCCGAGGTTGCCGGCCGCGCGCGCGCGCAGCCCCGCCTCGTTGCAGAGCGACTCGACTAGCAAGGTCGTGGTCGACTTCCCGTTCGTGCCGGTCACCGCGACGATCGGCACCGCGAGCGCGCGGTACGCGAGCTCGACATCGTTCCAGACGCGGCGCGCGCGTGCCGCATAGCGCTCGCGCGGCACGCCCGGGCTCGGCACGACGAGGTCGAACTCCGACGCATCCGGGAAGGGGCGCCCGATCGCGAGCTCGATGCGCGAGTCGAGCGCGTCGAGGCCCGCGAGCGCGGAGACGTCGCGCTCGTCGGCGGCGGTCACGCGCGCGCCGCGCGCGGCGCAGAAGGCGGCCGCGCTGCGGCCGGAGACGCCGAGTCCCAACACCAGAACGCGTCGATTCGCCAGGTCTTCCATCAGCGCAGCTTCAGCGACGACAGGGCGATCAGCCCGAGCACCGCGGAGACGATCCAGAAGCGCACGACGATCTTCTGCTCGGGCCAGCCGAGCTTCTCGAAGTGGTGGTGGATCGGAGCCATCAGGAAGACGCGCTTGCCGCGCAGCTTGAAGGACGCGACCTGCACGATCACCGAGAG
>Ga0335069_10011409_pt1 | contig 12536 bp, 3 predicted proteins | sample Lox_Sample_11_FD_206714 | JGI IMG/M metagenome (GOLD analysis project Ga0335069, IMG submission 206714) | Soil microbial communities from Loxahatchee National Wildlife Refuge, Florida, United States - Lox_Sample_1.1 | ecosystem: Environmental > Terrestrial > Soil > Wetlands | place: USA: Florida...
CTACTGCGCGCGGCAGCATTTCGCGGTGGAGGAGTTCGAGAAATTCCGCCTGAGCCTGGGCAACCGCGAGGCGATCCAGCATCTGCTCGAGGTGGCCAGTGGAATCGACTCGCAGATGCTGGGCGAGACGGAAATCTTCGGCCAGGTGAAGGAGGCCTATGCGGTGGCGCAGGCGCGGGGCCACACCGGGGTGGTGCTCAACCGGGTGTTTCAAAAGACGTTTCAGGCCGCGAAACATGTGCGCACGCACACCGCCATCACCGAGGGGCAGGTAAGCGTGGCCAACGTGGCGGTGGATCTGGCGGTCAATATCTTTGGCGAACTCGGGCCGCTGCGCATCCTGCTGTTGGGGGCGGGCGAGATCGGCGAGAAAACGGCCCGGGCCTTTCAGAGCCGCGGCGCAGCGGGGCTCGTTGTCGCAAACCGGACGCTCGAACGCGCCACGGAACTCGCGGTGGCGCTCGGCGGCACGGCGCTGCCCTTCGAGCAGCGCGAGGCCCGGTTGGGCGATTGCGACATCGTGGTGTGTTCGACGGCGGCGCCCCATACGGTGGTCTCGGCGGCGGCGGTCGCCGCCGCGATGAAATCCCGGCCGGCCCAGCCGTTGTTTTTCATCGACCTGGCGATGCCGCGCGATGTCGACGCCGCGGTGACCGCGCTCGACAACGTGTATCTCTACAATCTCGACGACCTGGCGCGGATCGCCGAGGAGAACCGCCGGGCCCGCGAGGCCGAGGTGGTGCGGGCGAGGGCGATCCTGGCGGAGAAATCCGTAGCGCTCTGGCGCGCGGTCGCGGACCGCCTCGGGCTGATGGCAGGCGAAGGAACGTAAGCCGGCGGAGCGACTGCGGCGCAGTGCGACCTGAGCCGGTCATTGGCGTCCGTGGTAGCGCGATGCCTTAGGTCGCGCCACTGTCGACGGCGCGCGGGACGCAGGTTGATTTTCGACGAATAAATTGCAGTTGGCCCGGACGTATTGCGGGCAAATTTTTGTAGCAATTGCTACAAAAATTTGTTGCATGGTATCGTGAATCTCGGCCAATTTACCTAGTGCAAACACCACACCGCGCCGAGTCGTCCATATTCCTGTGATACATACAGTGTAGCAATTGCTACATTTTTATGTCGTGCGGACGACAGTGGACCGGTGGAGTAATCGATGAGGTGGTCGGGGAGGCCGCTACTTTGTATGCTGCTGGCCCGATCCAGCCGCTGCCAGCGTGACGTTACGCCTGGTGTTGCTGTCGCCGCCCGAGGACGACCTTTAGTTCATCGAGCTTGATCGGCTTGCTGAGGTAGTCGTCCATGCCCGCCGCGAGGCATTGTTCGCGGTCCTCGGTCATGGCGTTGGCGGTGATGGCGATGATCCACGGCCGCTGGGGACCGTCCGGCCAGAGTGCGCGCAATTTTTTTGTGGCCTCAAGACCACTCATCTCGGGCATCTGCACATCCATGAGGATGATGTCGTAGTGCTGGCGTTGGGCGGATGCGAGCGTCTCCAGGCCATTGGCGGCGACGTCGGCACGATAACCGAGGCGATGGAGCATCTGCAACGCCACCTTCTGGTTCACGACGTTGTCCTCCGCCAGAAGGATGCGCTCGTCGTGATGACCATCAGCTGGACCGGCCGGCGGGGGCGTCGGCGCGGATGAGGCCGGGGGGGCGACAGCCGGTTTCAGCACCCCGCCGCCCATCAGGCCGACGAGAGCCTCCCGTAATTGCGAGGGTTTGACGGGCTTCGTGAGGCTGATCGCGAACAGGGTCCGGTCCGGAGCGTCGCCCAGACCCAGGGCCGAAAGCAGGATGAGCGGGAGCTTCTCGGGGGGGCGCAACTGGCGGATTTCCCGCGCCAGCATCACGCCATCCATGCCGGGCATTCGCAGGTCGATCAGGCCGGCATCGAACTGCTCGCCCTCGCGCAGCCAGGCGAGCGCCTCGGCGCCCGAGGAGGCGGTGCGCGACAACAGGTTCCACTTGGACACGAGCGTGGCGAGGATGCGCCGGCTGGTGGCATTGTCGTCGACAAGGAGAAGCCGCCGGCCGGCGAGCGGGCTGGCGCCACCGCCCTGATAGAGGCGCGCCTTGCCGGGCAGGATCTCGCCGCGCAAGGTAAAGCTGAACGTCGAGCCTTTCCCGGGTGAACTCTTCACCCACATGGCGCCGCCCATGAGCTCGGTCAGGCGCTTGGAAATGACGAGACCGAGCCCGGTGCCGCCGAAGCGGCGGGAGGTCGAGGCGTCCAGCTGGCTGAACGACTGGAACAGCCGGCCGACCGCCTCAGGCGGGATGCCGACGCCGGTATCGCGCACGGCAAACTGCAGTTCGGTGCGCGCGTCCGAGAGCGGCTGGGCCCGCACAGTGAGCTCGATTTCGCCCTGGGGGGTGAACTTGAGGGCGTTGCCGAGGAGGTTGACGAGAATCTGGCGCAGCCGCGTGGCATCGCCCCGCACGGTGCCGGGCACGCTGTCGGCGATCTCGCACAGCAATTCGATGGATTTTTCGGCGGCCCGCGCCGCGAGCAGATCGAGCACGCTCTCCACCGTTTCGCGCACATCGAACGGCTCGCGCTCGAGTTCGAGCTTGCCCGACTCGATCTTGGAGAAGTCGAGGATGTCGTTGATGATGGTGAGCAGATTGTCGCCGCTGGAGCGGATGGTCTCCACCCAGTCGTGCTGCTGCGGGGTGAGGGGCGTATCGAGGAGCAACGAGGTCATGCCAATGACGCCATTCATCGGGGTGCGGATCTCGTGGCTCATGGTGGCGAGGAATGCGCTCTTGGCCTGGCTGGCGAGGGTGGCGTCGAGCGTGGATTGCTGCGCATGGGCGATCGCCTGTTCGAGCTGGCGATTGATCTCCTCCGCCGCCTCCTTGGCCTGGTTGAGCTCGGCCGCCTGGCGCTTCTGCTCGGTGACATCGACGTCGGTGGTGATCCGCTGGAGTTCGCCCTGCGAATCGCGGAACTGCCGGATGGTCAGCACCGCCCAAAGCACCCGGTCGCCGGGATGCAGATAACGTTTTTCCAGCGTGAACGAGTCGATCTCGCCGCGGTTGAGTTTCGCGAGCAGCTCGCGCTGCGCGGCGGCATCGTCGGGATGGGTGACCCGCAGGTAGGCGTCCGGGTCGTTGCATTGCTCCGCGGGCACACCGGTGATCTGCACATGCGCCGGATTGGCGATGCGGGTTTCGGTTTCCCGGCCGGGCATCAGCCAGGAGATGCCGACCGGCACGGATTCGAAGATGATCCGGAAACGTTCGTGTTCGCGAGTTGCCGTCTCCTGCGCCTGCTTGAGCTGTGTAATGTCGATCAGGGCGGTGACCACCTGCTTTTGCCCCGTGGCGGGGTTGGTGAAGCTGCGGGCCGTCAACGCTCCCCAGACGATCCGCCCACCGGGATGCAGGTAGCGAATCTCAGTGGTGTAGTTGTCGATGTCGCCTTGCGTGAGCTGGCGGTGGAGTTCGCGCTGCCGCCGGGCATCCTCGGGATGCACGAATCCGTCGTCGCTGCCGGGACTCGGCAAATGCCTGGGCTCGATGCCGGTCAGGCGCGCATAGGCCGGGTTGAAGATGCGCCCGGCTTCGTCGCCCAGCATGAGCCAGGAGATGCCGACCGGCACCGATTCGAAGATGAAACGGAACATGGCCTCCTGTTTGCGCAGTTCCTCCCGAATCCGGCGCCGTTCCGTGATGTCGGTCTCGATGGCCATGTAGCCGGTGACGGCGCCGGCCGGGTCGCGCAACGGCTGCACCTCGATGTCCGCCCAATAGAGGCGCCGGCTCTTCGTGTAGTTGGCGATTTCGACATGGAACCCCTGCTGCGCGGCAAGCGCGGCGTGCATCTGCGCCACCGTGTCGGGCGAAGTGGCGGGACCCTGGACCAACGCGCCCGGTTTTCGACCCAACACCTCGGCGAGCGGGTAGCCAGTCATCCGGGTAAAGCCGTCGTTAACCCATTCGACGCAACCCTGGAGGTCGGTGATGACCACGCCATTGGTCGTCGAACTCGCGACCAGCGCAAGACGGCGGTTCTCCGCGGCGGCGCGATGAAACTCACGGGTTGTTTCCAGGGCCAGCCGGTTCGCCCGGTCGCGCGCCCCGGTCAGGCTATAAATAAATCCGGCGACCAGGACACTCACCAGGATGCCGGCCCCCAGCACAAACCAGGGCAACCAATGACTGCCGGCGGCCATGAATTCCGGCCGGCTGCTCAGCCAAAGGGTCCATTCCCGGCCATAGGCCGTGAACGGCAATTTCAATCCGAAGGCCCGTGAGGCGAACACGGCCGCCTCCAGATTCTCGCCGGGATGATTGCGCACGGACCCATCCGAGTCGAACAGGAGGGCCGAGTGGTTCACCGTCGCGCCCTCGAATACATCCAGGTCGACCTGGCCCTCGGTCGTCTGGTCGATGCCGGCAAAGAAATCGTTCAACCGGATAACCGCGGTCACCCAGCCGGTGAGGCGCTCGCACCGTTCCGCCGCATTGACCGGCTCGACGGACGGGTCGCGATAAACCGGCAGCAACATGATGAGACCGGGGCTAAGGTCGGCCTGCACGGTGATCCGCCGGGTCAGCGTCGCGCGGCCGGTCAGCATCGCCTGCCGGGCCGCCTCGTACCGCGCCGGCTCGGCGGCGAAGTCGCGCCCAAGTATGGCGCCATCTTTGGCCTCGTTGCTGACCCGCGTGAGCACGTACAAGGCATCGCGGCCGGGAGCCAGTTGCAGGCTGCTCATATCGCGTCCCTCGGCGCGCTGCGTTTGCATAAATTCCGCCAACCGGTCCGGCTCGACCCTCTCGACATAACCGAGCAAAAATGTCCCGTGCTGCGTGTGCGGGGAGGCGCCGCGATCATACTCCGACCACTTGTCTTGGGTCACCCGCTCGCTGGCCCGCAACAGCGCCCGCGTTCCGTACAGCGCCTGTTCCGTCGAGAGAAACCGCCGGTTGAGCTCCGTCGTCACCCGCTCGCACAGCCGTTCGAAACGCGCCGTATCGTTCTGATGCACGGTCCGCTGCGCCAGCTTCCAACCGAGGGCCGACAGCGCCAGGCCGCCAACGAAAACCAAGGCGCAAAAAAATGTCGTACCCACAAACCAAGAGCGGGAAGCATCTTGTCCAGCTGGCATGTGATTAGTTTTCAAGTACTCTCAGCCGAACTTTTTCAGGAGACAATGCCAGAATCAGCCGGCGCGGCACGAGAACCGGCCGGAGGCCCGGGCGAGGGCGTTTTTCAGCTCTTCGGGCTGGAGCGGCTTGCTCAGATAATCGTCCATGCCGGCGGCGAGGCACTGCTCGCGGTCCTCGCGCATGGCGTTGGCCGTCAGCGCGACGATCCACGGGCGTTGCGCCTGGTCGGCGGTGCGCTCGCGCAGTTTGCGGGTTGTCTCGATTCCGCTCAGTTCGGGCATCTGCACGTCCATGAGAATAATATCGTAAGGCTGCCGCTGGAGAGCTTCGAGAACTTCAAGACCGTTGGTGACGACATCGGCGCGATAGCCGAGACGCTGCAGCATCAGCAACGCCACCTTCTGATTCACGGCATTGTCCTCGGCCAGCAGGATGCGTTCGGAATGCGTTACGGACGCGAAGGACGGGGTCGCGCCAGCTGAGACCGCAGAGGAGCCCGCCGCCGACCCGGGCGCGAAGATGCCGGCCAGCGCGGCATACAGCTGGGCCGGCTTGGCCGGCTTGGTCAGGTGCGCGGCAAACATCCCGCGCTCTTCCCGCGGCGTTTGCCCGAGCGAGGAAAGCAACACGAGCGGCAGCCGTCCCCTCGGGCCCAGTTGGCGAACTTCCTGCGCGAACGTCACGCCGGTCAGGCCGGGCATCTGCATGTCGACGATGGCGAGGTCGAAGGTCTGTCCGGTGCGCAGCCACGCAAGGGCTTCACCGCCGGTTGCGGCGGGATGCGCGACCGCGCCCCACTGGGTGGCAAGTGCGGCGAGGATGCGCCGGCTGGTGGCATTGTCGTCCACGATCAGCAGGCGGCAACCGGTGAGCAGACCGGGCGGGACCGCGGGGAGAGGCGGCAGCTTCCCGGGTGCCACCTCGGCTGCGATCGTAAAACTGAAGGTGGAGCCCTGGCCGACCGTGCTCTCCACCCACATGCGACCGCCCATGAGTTCGGCCAGCCGTTTGGCAATTGCGAGTCCGAGGCCCGTGCCGCCAAAGCGACGCGTAGTCGAGGAGTCCACCTGGCTGAACGATTGAAAGAGCCGCCCCATCGCCTCTGGCGGGATGCCGATGCCGGTGTCGCGTACGGTGAACTGCAGCGTGCAGAAACCTGCGGTGGACGGCGGCGGGTCGATCCGCCGCACGTTGACCAACACCTCGCCCTGCAGGGTGAACTTGAGGGCGTTGCTCAGGAGATTCATCAAGATCTGCCGCAACCGGGTGGAATCGCCCCGCACGGTTTCAGGCACGTCCCCGGCGATTTCGTAGAGCAGGTCGAGTTGCTTTTCAGCGGCTGTGGTGGCGAGCAGATCGAGCACGCCTTCGACCACTTCGCGGAGGCTGAAGAGTTCGTGCTCGAGTTCGAGACGAGCCGACTCGATTTTGGAAAAATCGAGGATATCGTTGATGATGGTGAGCAGGGAATCGCCGCTGAGGCGGATCGTCTCCACGTAATCGCGCTGCAGCGGGGTGAGCGGCGTATCGAGGAGCAGCGAAGTCATGCCGACAACGCCATTCATCGGCGTGCGGATTTCGTGGCTCATCATGGCCAGGAAGGCACTCTTGGCCACGGTGGCTTTCTCGGCGACCTCCTTGGCCTCGTGCAATTCCTCGGTCGTGCGTTTCCGCTCGGTGATGTCCACCACGGTGGACAGTTCCTCAAAGGCACCCCGGAGGTGATTCTTGCGGATGATGGTATAGGCCACCCAGACCACGCGGCCATCGCGATGCACGTAGCGTTTTTCCGTCGAAAATCGGTCGATCTCCCCCCCGGCGAGCTGGGCGTATAGCGCCTGCTCGGGGATCAGGTCATCGGGATGCGTGGCGCGAGCCAGCGCCCCGGGGGCCTGCACTTCCTCGGCGGTCAGGCCGCATAAGGTCAGATAGGCGTCGTTGATCAACCGCGTGGCGTGACCGTGCTCATCCACGTAGCGCCAGTTGATGCCGATCGGCATGCCCGAGAAGATCAGCCGGAAATGCTCCTCCTGCAGGGCCAGCTCCCGGGCGATGCGTTTGCGCTCGGTGATGTCGAGCTGGAGCGCCATGAACCCCTCGACCACGCCCTGGGCATCGCGCAGCGGCTGGATTTCGAGCGCAACCCAGACTTCGCGGAAGTCCTGCGTGCGGTTGAGCACTTCGCCGTGAAAGGGGAGGCCGGCGCCGGAGGCCTGCGCCATGGCCGCCATCGTCGTCTGGTCAGTCGCGGCGGTGGACAGAAAATCTCCCGGCCGCCGGCCCCGCACGTCTTCGAGGGTGTAACCGTAGAGTCGCGTGAAACCCTCGTTGATCCAGACGATGCGCCAGGCGGCATCGGCCAGGATCACGGCATTGCTCGTATGGCGGGCGACGAGCGCCAGCCGGCGCGCCTCCTCCTCTTTGCGGGCGAGGTCCAGCTGGGCCTGACGGCGCGCCGTAATGTCGACCTGGAGGCCCATGTAGCCGGTGAGCTTGCCCTCGGCATCACGCAAGGGCTGCACCTCGATCTCCACCCAGTAGGAACGGCCGGATTTGTGGTAATTGAGTACTTCGACTTTGAAACCCTCGTGGACGGCGAGGCGCTCGTGCATGTGCGCGGCCACGGCTGGGTCGGTGCCGGGGCCCTGCAAGATGGGGCCGGGTTTCCTGCCGCGCACCTCCTCAAGGGTGTAACCGGTGATGCGGGTAAAACCGGGATTGACCCAATCAACCCCGCCATCGACGCCGGTGACCACGACGCCGTTGATGGTATGGCTGGCGACGAGGGCAAGCCGGCTCGCCTCCGCTTCGGATCGCCGCAGGTCGGCCGTCATCTGCCGGGCCAGGAGCGCCGCCCGGCGCCACGCGCTGGTGAGCGACCAGGTGAAACCGGTGGCGAGAAGGGCGATCAGCAGCGCGCCTGCCAGCCGGACCCAGGGCAGGGCATGATTGCTTGCCTGGTCGAATTCGGGCCGGGTACTCAGCCACAAATACCAGGTGCGGCCAGCCAGGGCCTGCGGTTGCACCGTATGGAAGGTACGACGCTGAAAGTCTTCCGGTGGAACCGGCTGGTTGGCCTGGCCCGGCAGTTGTCCGGCGGCGAAAACGAGCGATCCGGGCCCAGGTTCGTCGCCGTCGAAAATTTCCAGGTCGATCTGCCGCTCGGTGGCGTCCAACACCGGCTCGAGGAAAAGATCGGCACGCAGGGCCGCGTAAACCCAACCGCACAGGGCGGCTTCGCGTTCCGCGGGAGTGGTCGCCGGGGCGTCCGGCGCGTAGACCGGGCTCAGCAACGCCAATTCCGGCGCCATACCTTGGCCCCTGAACACGTTCGTGAGTCCGGTCAGCATCATCGTACCTGCGCGCATCGCCTGCTCAGCTGCGCTGCGCCGGTTGAGGTCGGTCGTGAGGTCGCGGCCGAGTGCGGCGGCGTTTTCGGGCAGCGGCTCGAAGTGCGTGACCACATAGGCCCACTCACCCTGGCCACCCGGCTCGACACGAAAACCGGACACGCCCTCGCGTTGCATCTGGTCTTCCAGCTGCGGCAGCACGGCGCGGGGGATGCGGGCGACATAGCCGAGGCCCACGATGCCCGGCGACAGATAAGGTTGGATGGTGCGGTAATAACTGCGCCACACCTCCTGTGACACCCTCGGTTGCGAAGCAAAGTTGGCCTTGGCGCCCCGGACAGTCAGGGCGACCGTTTGAAAGCGCGTTTGAATCGCCGATGTGACGTTTGCGCTCAGCCGTTCGAACCGGGCCCGGTCGTTTCGCTCCAATTGGCGCCGCAACTGCCACCAAGCGACGAAGGCCAGCGTCACTCCCACGACCAGCACCAGCCACGGCAGAGCGGCATTGAGCCACGTCCGCTCACGGTGGTTGTCAGCATCGGCTGCCATGGTTCCAAATATGCGTGGGCGATGGCATCAGCCAAATGCTATTTTTGCGTATTGGACGGCGGAGCGCAGCTTGGCTTGGGGAAAAACGCCGGACAATTGGCGCTCGCGGCCACCTCCCGATCCAGAAGCTGGAAGCGATAGACAGGAGATACATCCGTTACGCTGCCTGCTGCGTGTGATCCAGCGCCCGCAACAGCCATTCGGCGGCGGTGCCGGCGGCAGGCTGCCGCAGGATCTCCTTCAAGCGGGCCGCCGCCGCTGCGGTGCGCTCCCGTCGTGCGGGCTCGTGCAAGCAGGCGCGCAACTCCGCCGCCAGGGCCGCCGGGGTCGCCGCGCCCTGGATCAGTTCCGGATACATCGGTTCCTTGAGCAACAGATTGGCAATCCCGAGATGCGGCACTTTCACGAGACGGCGGCCGATCAGATAAGTCAGCGGATGGGCGCGATACGCGACCACTCCCGGAATGCCCGCCAGGGCGCAGTGCATCGACATCGTGCCCGAACTGGTGAGCACGGCGGCCGCCGCCACGGGCGTGCCCAGACGTTGCAGGCGCACCCGAGCCGGCGGTGCCGCCGCCTGCAGCACGGCGAGGATTTCGTCGCTGGGATAGAGCACGACGGCTTCGCGTTCGCCCAGGGCGCGGAATCCGCGGAGCAGCACGGGAAAAATCCGCTGCACCGCCTGGCGCCGGCTGCCGGGCAGCAGGAGCACCGGGCCCGCCGGATCGTAGCGCACCGGCGCCGCGTAGCCCTCCGCCACAAACGGATGGCCCACGAATTCCACCGGCAGGCGCGTGTCGGCGTAGCATTCGACCTCGAAGGGGAAGATCACCGCCAGGGCATCGAGATCGCGCGCCATGGTGAAACGCCGCTGCGCCTTCCATGCCCAGATTTGCGGCGAGATGTAATAGAGCGCGCGGATCGGGCCGCCGCCCGCCGTCGAGAGCCGCCGTTCCCGCAGCTTCGCAGCCAGGCGCAGATTGAGCCCCGGGTAATCGACGAAGCACACCGCACGGGGCCGGTGTGCGGCGATCCAGCGCAGCGTCTCCCCATGGAGAGCCTGGAAAAACCGGTAGTGTTTCAACACCTCCCACAAACCCACGACCGACGTGGCCGTGAGGTCGTGCAGCAGCTGCGCACCGGCGGCCGCGAGTGCCGGGCCGCCCAGGGCGGCCACACGCAATCCTGGTTGCCGGGCGAGCGCGCCCCGGACCATGGTCGCCGCGTGTTCGTCGCCCGAATGTTCCCCGGCGATGACCAGCAAGTCGACACCGCCGTCGCGGGGCGGCGGCAGGCGCAGAGGCAAAAGCGGGGCGGCGGTCACGGAATCCGCAGCCGCTGGCCGGGACGCAGCGCATTCTCGCCTTTGAGCACGTCGCGGTTGGCGTCGTAAATCTCCTCCCAGCGGGTGGACGTGCCGTAGTAGCGCATGCTGATGCGCGTGAGCGATTCGCCCTCGGCCACCACGTGATAACGCAGCACCGGCGGCACCTGCTCGGGCGCGGGCAGCACCGGGGTGACGGGCGCCGTATTCGCAATGGGCCGCGCCGGGGCAATCTGGGCGCCGGGTACTGCGGCCGCGCCATTGATCAGGCGCGCGGCGGAGGCGATCTGGTCGAGGGTATTTTGGGCCTGCCGCAGGCGCGCGTTGAGGGCGGCATTTTCCTGCTGGGCCTGGATGAGGCGGGTGCTGCGGTCGCGTTCCGTGGCCTGCAACTGGTCGCTCACCCGGGCGGTTTCGGCGCGAGCGGCGGCGAGGTCGCGCTGGGCGGCGGTGTATTGCGCGGCGGCGTTGGCGAGGGTGGCGGCGCGCTGCTCGGCATCCTGCCGCGCTTGATCGGCGCCGGCCAGCCGGGTGACGTCGGCGCGGGCGCTGGCGAGGTCGCGCTGGGCGGCGTTGAGTTGCGCGGTCAACGCATCGAGCTGCTTCTGCTGTTCGGCGCGCTCCCCGGTGAGTTTGTCGTTGAGCTGCGTGAGCTCGGCGACGCTGGAGCCCTGTTTGTCCACGGCCTTGTCCGTCTCGGCGAGCTTGGCCTTCAAATCGTCGATCTCCTTGCGCTGCGCCGCCACGGTATCATTGGTCTGCGCCAGACGGGCGGTATCGGCCTGCAGGCCGGCGATCTGGGTTTGCAGGCGGCGGTTGTCGGCGGTCAGCTCGGACAGGGTGTTCGCCTGATCGCTGGCCACCCGGACGTTGGTGACGAGACGGGCGCGCATCTCGGCGAGATCCGTCGTGGCCTTGTCGAGCGCCTGGCGGTCCTGCGCCTGCTGCACTTCCAATGCCTTCTTTTCCCGGCCGAGCCGGTCGTTGAGGGCGGTGAGCTCGGCGACGCTGGAGCCCTGCTTGTCCACGGCGTTGTCCGACTCGGCGAGCCGGGTGCGCGCGTCGTCACGCTCCTGCTTCAACTTGTCGTTGGCGGCGGCGAGATCGCGGACGCGGGCGTTGAGCTGATCGAATTCGACCCCGCGGGTTTCGGTGAACGAGCGGTTGGTTTCGGTGAGGGCGCGGTTGGTTTCACGGGCCCGCTGGAGCTGCGCGGCGAGCACGGACACTTCCTCGGCGGCGTGCTTGCGGTCCTCGTCGAGCTGCGTCTCGAGCTGCCGTACCTGTGCCTGCAACGTCTGCATTTCGAGCTTGGTGGCCTGGACGTTGGGCATCGCCTGGGCGGCGGACGCCTGGGCGGCGAGGGCCGCGGCGGCGCTTTGCTTGGCCACTTCGAGATCTTTTTGCAGCTCGACGATCGTGCGCTGGCGTTCCTCCAGGGTCCGGGCCGCGCTGTCCTGTTGCGCGGTCAGTCTGGCGATGGTGTCAAGGTGGGCGGCCTGTGCCGCGTTGAGATCCGCCACTTCCTTGTCGCGATCGGCGCTGCCGGTGCGGTTGGCTTCGGTCTGGCGGCGGCTGGCGGCCGCGAGCTGGCTGTTTTGCTCGGTGAGCTGGGCGTTTTTCTGCGCGAGCTCGGCGTTGGCCGCCTGGAGGCCCTGTTGGGCGGATTCGGCGGTCGTGACGCGCTGGCGCAAGTCGGCCAGTTCCCGCACGCTTTTCTGAGCCTCACCACGCTGGTTTTGGGCCGCGGCCAGCTGGGAGTTGAGCGTGGCGAGCTGCGCATCCCTGGCGTCCAGCTGCTGGTGCAGGTTGGCAAGCTCGGCAGTCACCGTGTCGCTCACCTGTGCCTTGCGCTGGGAGGTGTCGATCTGGGCCGTGAGTTCCTGGATGCGCGCGGCATCTGCGGTCTGCTGCTTTTGGGCGGCCGCGAGCTGCAGCTTCAAATCGTCGGCCGTCTTCGCCCAGCTCGCCCGCTGACGGAGATCCGACTTGAGATTGTCGATCTGCAGGGCGAGTTCGGCGTTGGTCTGTTCGAGCTTGGCGACAGCCGCTTTGCTGTCGGCGAGCTGGCGGCTGAGTTCGGTCGGGCCGCCGATTGCGAGCTGGCCGGTATCGCCGGGCGAGGGAAGGCGCGCCTGCAAGGCAGCCACCTGGTCGCGGAGCGTCGCAATTTCGCGATCGGACGCGGA
>Ga0335069_10011410_pt1 | contig 12534 bp, 18 predicted proteins | sample Lox_Sample_11_FD_206714 | JGI IMG/M metagenome (GOLD analysis project Ga0335069, IMG submission 206714) | Soil microbial communities from Loxahatchee National Wildlife Refuge, Florida, United States - Lox_Sample_1.1 | ecosystem: Environmental > Terrestrial > Soil > Wetlands | place: USA...
GCAACCCCACCGGTGGCGATGAAGGAGCCGGAACGATCAACGTCGCCAGCAACTACTACGTTCAGGGCTCCGCGATCGCTATCGCTACCAGCGGAACCTTCACCCTCACTTACAGCAGCGGGTGCAGCTCGGGCTCGGTCGCACCTACGTTTTCGTATGTAATCACTGGGCAGGCTGCCGTCCTCACTGTCACCGGCGGGACGCTGACATGCACCACAACGAGCTCTTCTGGTATTATCATGACCGGAGTTGGAGAATGGTGGCGTGCCTAGCTTCGGGTTTTTCAAAACCACCGCTAGCAGCGGCACGGTCACTCTTGCGCTAGCGACCGGGACGTTCAGTGGCGTAGCGGGGATCTTCACCAACGGAACGACTTTTGCTACGGCGTTGAACTGAAGCCCACGCCATGAGCAAGTTGGCCCAGCTGATCGGCAAGCGCGAAGGCTTCGGCGTGCCGGGCGACCTGCCTACGCGCAACAACAACCCCGGAGACCTGATGCACGCACCCGGGGAGGTGCACCCGGCCGATGCGCCCAACTCGATCGGCTCCTTCCCCACCCCCGCTGCTGGCTGGGCGGCCCTGGAGCGGCAGCTGTCGCTGTGGGCCGCGCGGGGCCTGACCATCGCCCAGGCGATCGAGACCGAGGCACCCCCCTCCTGCAACGACACGGCCGAGTACATCGCCTTTATTTGCGAGGGGTTACCCGCCCCGAGTACCATGCCCGTGGCCGAGGCGCTTCAGATCCCGGATGACCCGGGATTGCCGCCGGAGGAGGGGATGTGACTGACGCTCCCAACAAGGACTCTGCCGATAAGCCCCGCGCCGGGTGGGCCCCGTCTGCGTCCACGGCCGGCAGCGGCCTGGGCGGCTCGGTGGCCGTCATTGTCCTGGCGATCCTGCATCAGAGTTTTCACATCACCGTGGACCTGGAGACCGCTTCAGCGATCACGGTGGTGTGCTGCACCCTGGCCGGGTACATCCCGGCCAGCGGTCGCACGCAAGTTCCCCCCTCGTAACCGCTGGAGATCCCCATGCCCGATCAGCTCGCCTCGGCTGCCGAAGCCGCCGCCATCCCCACCGCCATCAACATCGTGCTCGCCCTGAAGCAGTTCAAGACCGACCTGGGCCCGGATCCGCTGAAGGTCCCCCTGACGATCGGCCCGGCGTTCCTCAAGCTTACCGCGACCGTGGAGCTGCAGGCTCCGGGGCTTGCGACGGCTGAATGGGGCGCGGTACAGGCCAACTTCGACTCGCAGGCCGACAGCTGGATCGCCTCGCTCAAGGCGAAGCAGGCACAGCTGACGGCGCCCGCCGCCCCGGCGGCCCCTGCCGCCCCGGCGCCTGCCGCGGCCTGATGCCCCGCCCGCGCATCATGGTGACCCGGGGGGACGCGCTGTCCTCCCGGGCCATCGAGGGGTACGGCGGCGGGTGGCCCTCCCACATGGCCAACCTGCTGGCCGATGGATCGGTCTGGGACGCCCGCAGCGACGTGATCAACTTCGGCGGGGTCAAGTATCCTGCCGGTGTCCAGCATCGCCCTGCGGGCTACCTGGAGGCCGAGAACGCGAAATGGGCGATCTTCGAGGCTCCGCCCGGTTCGGAGCGCGTGTACCCCTACTGGGTAGAGCTGCTGCAGTCCCAGGAGCACAAGCCCTATGACCATGCCGGCATCATCGCCTTCGGCGTCGGGGTCTTCACCGGAAAATTCCAGGACCAGAACTATGCCGATGACAAGTCCACCGCCTGGTTCTGCGACGAGTATTCGATCTGGGCGGCCGGCAAGCCAGGCCTCATCCCCTGGCCGCTACCCCTGAAGATCTCCCGGCAGACTCCCGGCGCGGGGCTCAACCTGTTCATCGGTGCCCGCTGGCGGCTCACCGCGGCCAAAGGGTGGGAGTAGCGCCATGCGCGCCTCGAAGGCGCGCTCCTCCGGGGTAGGTTGACGCAGCCAGATCGGCGCCTGGCAGTGGCAATACGGCCCGCGGTGGTCGCACCCGGGCGCCAGCCAGCGCGGTTCGCAATAGGCGTTCACGCACCCTCCTGCGCCATGTCGTCCAGGAATGCTTCCATGAGACTCTTGCGCTGCACCCGCATCGGGGTGGTCACCCGGTCATCTACCGTGTTACGCGCCACGATGTGGTCGATGTAGACGGGCCGATCGTAGCCGGCCTGCAGCTGGCGCACGGGACCTAGGCGGTCCAGCATCTGCTGGTAGAGCTCCTGGTCGGAGATCGGGGAGTAGTAGACGATCACGTGGCCCCCGTGCTGCAGGTCGATGGCGTGCCCCGCGGACTTCGGGTGCGCCAGGAGCAGCGGGATCTCCCCCCGGTTCCACATGGCGATCGCATCCGGCGCGTGGATCTCCACGGCGCGCTTGAAGCGCTTCTTGATCATGTCCAGCTCGTGCAGGAACTGGTAGACCACGAACAGGTTGTATCCGGAGCGCTCCTCCACGATCGACTCGAGCGCGGCCAGGCGCTCATCGTGCACCACCCCGTAGCGGTTCTCCTCGTAGTACACCGCACCGCTTGCGAACTGGCGCAGCTTCCCGGACTTCACCCCGCAGTTGACCGCGCTGACCTTGCCCTCCTCGATCTCGGCGTAGAACTTGCGCTGCATGGAGTTGTACTGCGCGCGCGCCGTGGCTGGCAGCTCGATCTCAAGCGTGCGCTCGATCGGATCCTTGATGTCGAAGTAGTCCTTGGCGCGGATGGTGTGGGTGGTGGGCCGCATCCGCGCGATGATCTCGGCCTCGGCGCCGGGGAGCAGCTTCTTCTGCCGGTACAGACCCTTCTGCACGGCGCTCGCATAGAACCAGCGGCTGATCATGGCCTCGTAGCTGCGGCCCAGGGCGTGTCCCCCGTCCACGAACCATTGCGGCCCCCACAGCTTGTCGTAGCCGTTGGCGTTGGGTGTGCCGCTCAAATTGATCCACCGCTCCACGGCGGGGCGCGGAGAGTCCAGCGACAGGAAGGCGTGCTGCGCCAGGGAGTTGGACCGTCGCGTGGCCTTGCGCAGCCGGTAGCCGGCCAGGCGCGTGGACTCATCGAAAATCACGCACCGGAACGGCCATTGGTCCTCGGGAATGGTCCGGTACAGCCAGATCAGCTGCTCGTAGTTGACGGCGCAGATGCGCGGCAGGAAACGCAGCAGCTGCTCGCGCGTTGACGGCTCCCCGATGATCGGAACGACGTTCAAGTGCGCGAACTGCGCCCACTTCTGCGGCTCCTTCGCCCACACCTCCCGCACGGCGAGCCACGGCGCGACGATCAGCACGTCCTCGAGCTGCAGCGCCTCGATCACCGAGAGCATGATGACCGTCTTACCCAGTCCCGGGTCCGCGAAGAGATTGCCGCGGGGGACGGCGGCGAAGAAGTCCCGCGCCGGCGTCTGGTACGGCCGCGGGGCGTAGTCACGCATGGCGCCAGGCGGTCCTTACCCGGATATAGCGCAGGGTCTCCTCGCGGGTGTACAGCAGCCACACCTCGGTGCCGAATTCGCGCATCTTCCTGTGGATTTCTTCCTGGTTGTAGGACACCACGCCGGTGTCGCGCTTCTTGAATTCGGCCAGGTCCTTGATCCCGCGCGGCCAGAAGATCAGATCATCCGGCGCGCCGCGGCGACCGGGGAAGGTGATCTTCTGCATGTACCCGCCGGCCTTTTCGATCTCCTTGCGAGCCCACTCCTCGTGGTCGGTCTCGAGCTCCTCGGTCATAAAGCCCTCTCAGCCTGCTCAACAATGGCGTTCAACTTCCGCGTCTCGGCATCGCGGATCTGCCGCAGCGCCTTGCGCAGCTCGACCACGAGACGCTGGGCGCAGTACAGCGACAGCTCCCCTTTGCACTCGTAGCGCGTTTTGCCCATGTAGCTGCCCGTGGTGATCGTGATCGACTGGCCCAACACCTCGACCACCGGAGAAAAGTTCAATTCGACATTCCGGCGGTAGGTCATCACAACTCCTTGTAGTAGCGATCGGTCTCGAAGCCCTTGGCCGCCAGCGGCAAGCCGGTGCTCCAGGCGAGCGGGTGCGCGAGGCAGCCATCGAGCTCCTTCACCGTGTGACTGCCGATCGGCACCTCGCAGATGATCTCATCGTGCACATGCAGTACCGGGTTCAAGCCCGCGGCCTCGGCGCGCAGGAGACCTGCGGCCAAGACATCGCGCGAGAGCCCCTGGGCGGCATTCTCCACCAGCGTGCCACCCCAGGTGGACAGCCGCTGCCAGCGCTTGGAGTACGGCGCCACACCACAGAAGGTGAGATCCCCGTGCAGGACCCGAGGCGAGGGGTAGCACAGGAACCGTCCCGAAGGCAGGCGCATGCGCAGCCAGGCGCCCTCCTTGTCGAAGAGGATCTTGCCCACCAGGCGCGGCGTGCCGTCCACCGCGGTCCACTTGGCGGCGCGCTCCATGTCGCCCCACAGTTCCGAGATCCGGGGATTGGCCGCGCGCCAGATCCGCGACAGCGCCCAGCAGGTGGCATAGACCTTCTCGGTGAGCTCGAAGGTCTCATCGTCCAGCACCGCCCGGGTGTAGGCGGCGAGGCCATCCAGCTGCCGGCCGCGGGGCAGCGTGGGCCAGGCCTTCTCAGCCATCTCGTTGAGATCGATCTTGTAGGTGGCCGCCCCGGTCACGAAGGCGCCCACCGCGCCCCCGTAGCCCATCATGAGCTTCAGCACCTTGCCGATCTGCCGCTCGAGCCCCGTGACCCCGGAAGGGTCCGCCAGGCCGAAGCAGCGGGCGTACTCCACCCGGTAGGTGTCGGGGCCTAGCCCTGCGTCGTGGTCCCTGAAGGCCTCCAGGGCGTCCTCCTCGTCGGCCAGCCAGGCGGTGCCGCGGCCCTCGATGTTGGCCAGGTCGCTCACCAGGAGCATGTGGCCGGGCTTGGCGATGACAGTGCCGCGTACGCCCTCGGCCGCGTACTTGGACAGGGGTTCCAGGCCCACCTCCCGGTGCAGGCCGCAGCGGATCGCGCGCACCCCCATCAGCACCTCGGATGCCGGCATGGTGGGCCGTGGCATGTTGTCGGACTGGAACTTCTGCGCCGCCCAGCGCCCGGTGCGTGACGCACCGCAATACGTTTTGGCGCCCCGCAGGCGGCCATCCGAGCTCACGCACTTCAGGAGCGTGGAGTACTTGGACGTCGACGTCCGGGAAGACTCCATGCGGATGCGGATCAGCTCGCGCACCTCCTCGGGGAGCATCTCGTCCTTCAGGCGTCGCTCGAGCGTGGAGACGGTCAGGTCCGGCAGCTGCACCTTGTGGAAGGCCAGGATGTGCTTGAGCAGCCGGTCGCGCTGCGTGCCGCGGTCCACCATCCCCAGGGAGGCGTCCACCATGTCGGCGTCCAGCTTCTCCTTGTCGGCCGAGAGTGCCGCGACGGCCGCCTGGGCGAATTGCGTGTCCACCGCGAAGCCGCGCTCGTTCAACACCTGATCCAGCTCCCAGATCGGCCGCTCGATGGCATCGTTCCAGTGCGGCATGCGGTAGTAGATCTCCCGCATCGCCGTCACATCATTGCCCAGGTACGCCTTGAACCGCCGCCACTCTGCCGGGTGCGAGCGCGCATCATTGAAGGTGCCGTCCTTCTTCGGCTTGCAGAAGAGGTTGATCAGCGCGCGGCCGTCCTTCAACTTCTTCGCATCCTCCGCGACGTTGAAAATCTCGCACAACTTCTCCAGCGCCCCGGGCAGACCATGCCGTCGCGCCTGGCCGATCGTGCAGTAGCGCTTGTGCATCGGGACAGTGATACCGTGCCGGGCCAGCATGGTGGTGTCGAATTCCGAAGAGTGCATGACCACCTGCTCGCACTCGGGCTGGTCGATCTGGCACTGCAGCTGCTTCGCGCGCTGCTCGGTCATCTCCTCGATGCTCAGGGTGCCGTGATCGGCCGGCCCGTGCGACCATTGTGTCCCCACCAGGATGACCTCGCCGGCTTCGCTGCAGCGGTACACGCCACAGGACAGGTCGATCGTGGAGCGCGTCTCGGTGTCAAGGAAGAGGATCACGACGGGCCCGTGCGGATGTCCTCGCCAGCACCATCAAAAGAGCCAGCTCATTCACTGCGTCCCGGCGCTCTTCATGAAGACATACCAGTGCGTGCTGCGCGTCGTGCGATGGCCGAATAGTGGCTGCTCGGGAGTCAGGGCCAGCACGTCCTTGAGCGGGTAGCAGTGCTCAGACCATTTGAACACCAGCGTGCCGTGAGGCCTCAGCACCCGAAAGCACTCGGCAAACCCGGCGCGCAGCATGGTCTGCCAGTCGTTCGGCAGCACGCCGTATATCTTGCGGAAGCGGCCCTGCTTGCCAGCGCGGCGGTGAGGCGGTCTATCACTTCAAGGGCAGCACGGTCACCTTGCAGGCGGGCGGTTGTCTCGTCGCGGTCCATTGGTCTCATGTTAACCATTGGTGGCAGCCTGTCAGTTAGATCGCTCATCGCGCGCTCCCGGGCGGTACATCGTTATTGCCAACCCATCCATGCCAGCCGCAACCGCCGCCGAGCGCGATCGATGAACTGCCGGCGACAAGGGTCAGATCATCAAGCCCAGTTCCGCGCTGATCCCATCGTCCTGGCCCGGGCTCGATCCCAGCAGCCACCGATGGCTTCCAGCAGATGACGCTGTGCGTGCCGATCGGCCCGTTGTTCTTCTCGAAGCACAGCGGGCACAGGAACATCACGCCATCGCAATCGGCAAAACTTGCAGCTTCGTACCAGCTGCCGCCGGCCGGATCTGCGAGCTTGCAGAACGTAGCCTGAAGCTCTGACAATCGATATGCCTTAACTGGACGATCGCTCATCTATCCTCCTTGCGCTCAGGCGCTGCGTGGCGGGACGGATCGCTCGCTTCCCAGATTTCGAATAGCCGACATCTGACAGCGGCCATTGCAGCTACGGCTGCTTTGTTTTGTTCTACTAGATCAGTAGGAACTTGGCAGATGCGATACAGGTGCGGAGACTCCCGCGCCAGTTTTCGACGAATGCGATCCGCTGGTTCAAGACTCACACCAGCTTCTGGGCAGCAATCGATGACATAGGTCTTAGTTTTCACGTCCTCACCTCATCGCTGGCGCTCACGGCTACTGGCGCCCGCTGAATGACAACCGATAACTGCACTCGCAATGCGGGCAGCCCCAACCGTACCAGGGTGCATGACCCTTTGTGACGCGGAACTGACCGCGCCAGTCGCAATTTGAACAACTCGCATTCAGGATGTACGAGCCTTTGCCTTTGCAGTCGCTGTGATCGCAACGCTTGTCGATTGGCGCGGCGTTCTTGCGCTTCATCACGGCTCATCGTCCCAAATTGAGCCCGCCACCATCCCAACTGGAATCCCCATGACCGTGCCATAGAGAGCGCCCCAAAGAGCGCCGAATCCGACACCGATCGCTATCGACGTCCCAATTAGGGCCACCATCATAGTCAGGGCCATTTTGCGCGAACGTCTCACGGCTGCTCCTTCGGCGGGGCGGGCAGGGGTATCTCGCTCACCACCTCCAGAAACCTCGCGGCCTGCGCTTGGCGCTCTGCATCTCGCACCGCCGTCCGCACCGCCGCCCGCGCCGCCAGCGCCGCCTCCGCCGCCCGCGCCGCCGCCTCCGCCGACGCCCACGCCGCCGACGCCGCCCACGCCGCCGCCTCCCACGCCGCCCGCGACGCCTCCCACGCCGCCGCCGACGCCGCCGCCGACGCCCACGCCGCCGACGCCGCCGCCGTTCTCAGCTCCTCTTCCGTTGCCTCACCGTTGGCGTATCGTTCAGCGACATCAAGCGCAGCCTTGGAGCGCGAATCGGTCATCAGGTGCTCGACGCGCCGCGCACACCATACGGCGTATAGTCGCCACTCGCGGTCGTGCCCAGGCACGGTGCGGCAGCACCACAGCGCATCGTAGAGGCCGTTGATCTTGAGGATGGTTGCGAACGGCAAGGGCGCGTCATCCGCCTCGGTCTTGCCCAAGCCCTTGAGCAGTTTGCGCCAGCCTCTCTCACACGGGCCAGCGGCGCGGATCTTGTTCAACGTTGTGCAGATCATGACTTCCCTCCCGCCACCCACGGCAGGCAGCGGTCAACGTTGTGGCAGGTGCCCGAGCCGATGTCGTGGTAGTGCAGGTGCGGAAGGACGATGCATCCCATGCCACAAGCGCAGAGCTGCGGTGTGCAATCACCAGTTCGGTCGCGAACCCACCCGCCTGGCACATACCGCTCTACAAACTCCCTATGCACCGCGTACCACGCAAACCCGTAGCCGTCGATCATGTGCGTGCTCCTTGAGCGAACTGACTGCGCGCTACTTCAGGCGGTCGAATCCACAGCACGCGCTCGAGCACCGTGCCATGTCGTTGCTGCCGGCTCCTACTAGCGCCGATAGCGCGCAGTCAGAATTACATCATGCTGGACAGATCAGGCCCGGCGCCCGCGGGCGTGGACAGATCATCGAACTCCTCCGGATCCGCCGGCGGGCCACCGGCGAAGGCATCGCCATCACCCACGAACTGAATGCCCTTCAGGCCCGCTGTGACGCCGTTCACCGGGTTGGTGTAGGCGTAGATGTCGATGTTCAAGTTCACGTAGCAGCCGCCGTACGGGCGGCCATCCGTCTCCTGCAACTCGTTCGGGATCAGCTTGCCCTTGGCGTCCCGCATCGGCTGCCCGTTGTCGTCCACCTGCCAAGGCACCAGGCCCACGATCAGCGGCTTCGTCTCCGAGCGGGCGGTGAGAAAGTACATGCCCGCGTAGCCGTCGTAATCGGCCTTGAAATCGCCGTTGTGCAGCGGCACCCGATCCTTGGCGCGGATCTCCTGCAGCATCAGCGGCGCCTTCTCCTTCCACTTGTCCGCCACCACATCCTCGATGGCCTTGTTGATCAGGGCGATCTGGGGATCGGCATGCGGGATCAGCACGTTGCAGTTGTAGGTGGGCTTGCCTTCTTTCTCGCCCTGGCGGCCCTTGACGACATCGGGGCGCCAGATGTTCGGGAACGACAGGCGCACGTTGCGCAGCATCAGTTTCACGTTGGGATCTCCGGGTGGGAAAAAAGGATGTCAGCTGCGCGAGTTGAAGCGGCTGTAGAAGTGCCGGGTGGGGCGCGCGTCAATCTCGCGGTGGAAGCGGGCGAGGCGATCACGCTCGTCCAGGTAGCCGTAATCGCGCTCGAGCTCCGCGCGCCGGCGTCGCTGGTAGCGGCGTTGCGGAGAGTAGTGATCGATCATACCCAGCAGCACGAGGACGGCGATCACCGCGATGCACGCAATCAGCATCATCGCGCGCCAGCTGTACTCGGGATGCCGGAAGGCGATCGATACGACCAGCACCGCGCCCAGGAAACCCACCAAAAAGCCGATCAACTTACGCATGTCAGTCTCCAGGTTTGAAAAAGCAATGCCACATGACGGTCCGAAAGGCCCACCACAGCAGCAGGAAGATGACGAGGCCTAGCACAGCGCGCTCACGTCGTGGGAATCGAAGTCCTCCACCGAGTGCGGACTCCAGGGCGGACGCGGATCGGACTCCGGCGCCACGGAGGGCTTGCCCTCTTCTTGCTTGATGATGGCCTGCATGCTGGCCCAGACCTCGGGCTGCGCGTCCTTCAGCACCGCCTCCATCTGGGAAGGCGTCACGATGCGCGGCGCGGTGAAGGCGCCCGGGTACGGCACGCCGGTGGGGTCGCACGCCAGCATGGCCGCGGCCTCGGCATCGGCCCAGGCGCGCGCGCCCTTCCTGCCGCCCACGATCTTGAAGCCCGGCACCGTCTCGCCGGCGAGCAGCGAGCGCTCCACGGCGGCGCGGGTGGCCAGACACCACTCCTCGATCAGCTTCACGCGCTTCATGCCGCGGGAGAGGAGCTCCGCCTTCTTGTCCGGCTCGAGTACCAGCGCCCGATCCTCGAGCGGCACCGGCACGGCGTTGGGGTCCGCGATCTTCTGGAACTCGGTGAACACCTCGTCGTGCACCATCTTCGTGAGGGCCGGGCAGCGGTACTTCGCGCGGCAGAAGCGGCACTGCTTCTCCCCCGGATTCAGGTGCGAGAGGGCCGTCACGTTGCCGCGCAGGGACAGCGCCAAAGCCGCGGCCTCCGTGACCTTGGCGCCGAAGAGGTACAGCTGCTCGAGCGTGACCCGCCACTCCTGAGGCTTCTCGCTCACCCGCGGCTGGTGAATCACGAGATTCACCTCGCGGAATTCCTGGGTGAGTCCGTGCAGGGCGATCGCGGCGAGGGCGTAGATCATCTCCTGGCCGTTCTCCACCGGGGAGACCAGCACCCCGATGCCGAACTTCAGGTCCCAGACGTCCAGCACCGAGTACTCGGGAAACTCCGCGATGATCACCGCATCGCCGGTCCCCCGCGCGCCCTTCTCCCCGGTAATGACCGAGATGTCCAGGTGCTGCTCGACCAGCAGCGTGACGCGGGCGCCGGCCTGACGAAAGGCCGCGATACGCTGGCGGATCGCCGTGACGTACAGCCGCACGCCGGGCACGAGCTGCTCGGGCATGCCCTCGGGCGCTGTTTCGCCCGCGCCGTGACGCAGCCAGGTAGCCGCCCATTCATGCACGAGCTGCTCGGGCATGTCCTCGGGCGCTGTTTCGCCCGCGCCGTGACGCAGCCAGGTGGCCGCCCATTCATGCGCGAGCGTGCCCTCCTCCGAGTAGGCGGAGGGTTGATCGGGCTCGTTCTCCTCGAGCGCCGGCTTGCCGGGGCAGTTGCTCCAGCCTTCCCAGTCGGAAGGTGCGCAGAATGCGTGGCCTTCGCTCATGGGCCGTTACTTGAACAGCGGCAGCCCGGCGGCGACTTCGGGCGGCAGCTCCGCCTTGATGGCCGCGGCGAACTCCGGATAGCGGGCGGCGGGGATCTCCTTGCCGTTCTTGACGCCGAACTTGGCGAGCAGCGCGATCGCGGCCTGCGAGCCCTTGAGTTCCCCGAGCTTCGTGAACGCCACGCGGATGTCCTCGTACTTGATCCCGGCAGGCGCGGGAGCGGCAGCAGCGCCGGCCGTGAGCGGTGCAGCAGCGGCAGCCGCAGGGGGCAGCCCCGGCGCCGCAGCGGCAGCGGGATTTGCCGCGGGGGCGGCGGCCGGGCGACGACCACGACCGGCGACAGGAGCGGCGGCAGCGGCCGGAGCGAGACCTTCGGCCGCCTTCTCGGCGGGTGCCGCCGGTACAGTCGGGATCGCGGCTTTCAGGCCGGATAGCGCCGTGACCCCGCGGATGAGGGACTCGGCAAGCAGCGTGATGGCATCGGCGTGGCGATTCAGGGCGTCTTCGAGCGACATGGTGGTGTCCTTGTGGGATTTGACTTACAGCGGCCGGTCGGTGCAGCATCCTTTACCAACTGCTAACGCCGTGTCAAGCCCCCAGGAGAGCGCACCCATGCTGGCCGCCCGTGACCGCAAAGCAAAGTACAAGGGAATCGAGGACTTGCGCCGCCGGCGAATGGAGAACCTGCAGCGCCTGGTGGACGACCACGGTTCCCAGGCCGCCTTTGCCCGCGTCTACGGGTGCGGGGAGTCCTTCATTTCGCAGATTCTCTCCGGCTCGCGGAACATCGGGGAGATCCTGGCGCGCGACATCGAGGCGAAGTTCGCGCTCCCTCACGGCTGGCTCGACATCCGGCACTAGCCGTGACGCGGGCGATGTTCCCCGGCGCGACCCGGGAAGAGTGGCTGCACTTCAGTCAGCGGTTGGGGTTGACTTCTCACCTGCTGCCGGTGGTATCGGATGTGACGGCGACGATCGCGCCGGATTCGACGCTCAAGGCGCTGGGCAAGGTGCCTTCGCGCTACAACGCGCAGCGCCAGGCGGTGGGGATCGCGAAGTGGACGGAGCTGCAATCGACCCCGGCCCAGGTGGCCATGTGGTCACAGGAGAGAAACTATGGCATCAGCATCCAGGCGCGCGAGATCCGTGCGATCGACATTGACCTTGAGGACGCGGAGGCAGTGGGCCGCGTTCTTGCGAGTGTGCTGTGCGACCTCGGCCCCTTGCCGCAACGACTACGAGAAGGATCGCCGCGAACACTACTTGCATTCCGGTGTGCTCATCCTCTCGCAAAGCGAGTCATTCGCCGCGATGACGGGATCATCGAACTACTCGCAGACGGCCAGCAATTCATCGCCGCCGGCGCGCACCCAAAAGGTGGGCGTTACTACTGGGAAGGTGGGCTCCCGGAAGAATTCCCGCTGATCGAGCCCGCCGCGCTCGAGGCGCTGTGGGCGGTGCTGGGCGGTGAACCGGCGAAGCCTGCGCGCCAGCCTGCTGAATTCGCGCTCCAGGGCCAGGAGGATCCGGTGGTGGCCTGGCTCGCACAGCATGCGTGGATCCTGGGCGAGCGGCAGGGCGTCTACCAGATCACCTGCCCGTGGAAGGCCGAGCACACCGGGGATTCAGGCCCCACGGAATGCTGCTACTGGCCCGCTGGCACGGGTGGGTACGAGATGGGGCATTTCAAGTGCCTGCACGCGCATTGCGAGAGCCGCACCGATGCCGACTACCTGGACGCGATCGGTTACCGATTCGCTGATTTGACCGACTTCGAGGAGGTGGTG
>Ga0335069_10011411_pt1 | contig 12533 bp, 12 predicted proteins | sample Lox_Sample_11_FD_206714 | JGI IMG/M metagenome (GOLD analysis project Ga0335069, IMG submission 206714) | Soil microbial communities from Loxahatchee National Wildlife Refuge, Florida, United States - Lox_Sample_1.1 | ecosystem: Environmental > Terrestrial > Soil > Wetlands | place: USA...
TCTGGGCATCCAATGGCAGTTCGCCGATTTCGTCCAGAAAAACGGTCCCGCCGTCTGCGTCCTCGAACTTTCCGCTCTTCCGTTCATACGCTCCTGTAAACGATCCCTTTTCGTGCCCGAAAAACTCGCTTTCGATCAGCATCGTCGGAATTGCGGTACAGTCGACGACCACGAACGGCTTGACTTTTCTGCGGCTCGTGAAATGAATGGCGCGTGCCGTCAGTTCCTTCCCGGTGCCGCTCTCCCCCTCGATGAGAACCGTGGCATCCGTCGCGGCGACCTGGGCGATCTGGTCGCGCAGCCGCCTGATCGGCCCAGACTCCCCCAAAATATTTTGCAGGCCGTAGTGGCCGTGCAGTTCCTTCCGAAGTCCGTCCACCTCATCCGTGAGACGCGACACCTCCACGGCGCGGCGAACGACAAGCAGGATCTGGTCGTTGTCGAACGGCTTGGTGATATAATCGTACACACCCTGCTTGATCGCCTCGACGGCGGACGGAATCGAACCATGGGCGGTCAGTATGATCCCGACGGTATCCGGCAGTTCATCCCGGATCCGCGCGATCGTCTCCAGACCGTCCATGCGGGGCATCTGCAGATCGACGATCAGCAGGCGGGGCGCGAATTCCCGGGCAAGGCTGAGGGCGGAGATACCGTCCGCCGCCGTTTCGACGATATACCCCGCGTCGCGGAGAAGCAGGGCCAGGATATGCCGGATCCGTTCCTCATCATCGACGACCAGTATTCTGAAACCATTGTCGCCAGTAGCCGTCATGCGTCGGGCCGGAATTCGGATTGCGGAAGGCGGATTCGCACCAGTGTCCCCTGCTCTCCCTTCCTGTTCATGTTGAAGATCTCGATATCCCCCCTGTGCTTCTTGACGATGCCGTAGGCAATAGAGAGCCCGAGCCCGGTCCCTTCCTCCTTGGTTGTGAAGAAGGGCTGAAATGCCCTGGGGATGTTTTCCTCCGGAATACCCGGGCCGGTATCGGCGATTTCGACCCGCACCATGGCACCGCGCTGGGCCTCCCGTTCGTTGCCGGTCGACACCTGAATCTCCCCGCCGGAGGGCATCGCCTGAATGCTGTTCATGAGGATATTGACAAACACCTGTTTGAGCTGTGCGGGATCGCCGGAAATCCTGGCGCTGGCGGTCAGATAACGACGGGTCACGCCGATCCGGTGCCGGCGCATTTCAGAATCGAGAAGCAGAAGGACCTGATCCAGTACCTCCTGGATGTTCAGCACCTCGCTTTTGAGTTCGGAAGTCCTGCTGAACGAGAGCAGGCCGGCAATCACCTGATCGATCCGGTCAACCTCGCAGATGATGCCTTCGATGAGATCCTTCCGGTTCTCGGCAATCTCGCGGCCGAGATACTGGACTGTACTCCGGATGGATGTCAGCGGATTCCGGATTTCGTGCGCGGCCCCAGCCGCCAGTTCCCCGACGGTCGTCAGTTTATCGGCATGGAAGAGCTTTTTCAGCTTGTCTTCCTGGAATTCGTACATCGTCGCATTTTCTATGGCGAGAGCGCTCTGGGAAGTGAGCATGGTCAGCGCATCGAGATCGGCACGGGTGTAGTCCGATCCGTCGTCCCTCCCGGCGAGGAGCAGAGTGCCGGTCAGCCTGTTCCCGACGATCAGCGGGATGCAGAGCCGGATCCCTGCCCGGCCGAGGAGATCGCGCTCTCTGGGAAGGAGATAGTCGACGACCGATTTTTCCCGCTGGAGGTCGAGGGGTGATCTGTTGACGTTCAGCCATCGGATGAGGTTGTCGGTATGGGCGAAGGAAAAATCACCGAGCAGTTCCCCTCCGTTTCCCCTCGCCATTTTACCAAGATACTGACGGGTGATCGGTTCAAACAGAATAAGGTAGACAGCCGACGCCCTGAAAATCTCCCTCACCTTTGCGGTGAAATTTTCAAGGAGCTGGTTTAAACCGACGATGGAATTGAGTGCGTGCAGTATTTCCGTCACAGGATCAGAGGCCGATGCAGGGCGAAAGTGTCCAAACCATTTCTTCATACGTCGCGGGGCAGGTATTGGTTTCGGTCGTATCGGGGCGACCTGCGGGGCACCGGAACACCGGCGACCGGTCAGGGTACCTCGCCGGACAGCACGCGCACCATCCGGGTGTGGTGAAAAAAGTATACAAACAAGTATGGAAAATCGATCCGTCGAATCGGTTTCCGGCTTATTCCGTGTATCGCCAGTAATCGGGCTGAAGACTGCTCCCGGTGGCAAGTCCCGAACCGATGTAAATATCTTTGCCGATAACGAACGCGACGCCGCCGCTTCGTGGGGCGGCGGGAAAATCGGCCTGCCGGCGCCAGCTGTTTCCGACATCATCGAAACGCCACCAGTCTTTGCGGATCGTTCTGCCGTCGAATCCGAGCCCGCAGAATCCGCAGGAGGCGTCGGAGGCGCCGAATGCACCGCGGCAGCCTCCGCCGGGATAGTCCGCAATTCTTTTCCATCTATCCGCAGCCGGGTCATAGACATAGAAATCCGCCAGGTTGCGGCTTCCGCTCATTCCGGTGCCTGCATACCCTTTTCCGTGCAGGGCAAATCCCGCGGCAAGCCGCCTCCCCGGCCCCGGTAGCGAAGCTTTCCTGAGCCAGGTGTCACGAACGGGATCGTATTCCCAGCAATCGGACAGATCGGCCTGCTTGTTCAAGCCTCCCACAAAATAACCGCACTTATCGAGAGTAAACGCAACGGGGAAATTTCGCGGCGTGCCGGGGAAATCGGCCCGTCGCTTCCACGAGTCGGAGGCAGGGATGTATTCCCAGAACTCCCGGGAATTCCCCATCAGGAGATAGCCATTTGCACCGATAGCGACAGCGCCTGCTCCCATCGTCGGTCCTCCTCCGATATCTGCGGCTTTGCTCCATTTATTCGATCCACTGTCGTATTTCCAGAGGTCGCGCATCGGTCCGACAAAACCGCCCCCAACATATCCGAACTTGCCGATCGCGAAGGCGAAAGCGTACTGTCTGTCGGGACCGTTTTTGACATGTTTCCAGACGTCGTGGACGATCGGAGCCAGTCCACCCGGTTTAGTTTCTATTCGCGTAGTTTGGAAAACCGATGCGATAATCAGTGTTAAAGTAAAGAGATATTGAAAGTAATTCACGCGATAAATCAATATTTGTTTTAATGACCGAATGTCGATACGGCGGTGAGTAGTATATCAGACGCCAGATTCATGTCCTGGTGTCTTTTTGAAATACTGAATGAGGATGTCTGCGGACTCGGTGGAGATCCGGCTCGTGTGGATTTTTGATTATCCGTGTGGATAGACAGCCGCCATGCTCCCCCGTTCGTTCCTAAAGGAAAGTACGTGATCGGCCGTCAAATATCAACTTTCAGATCCGGGTAGATTCACCATAAGGAAACATTTCGGGAAGCCCTTCTGAGCAATCAGAAAAAATTCAACGGATGAAAAAGGACAGATAATGCCTGGAAAAACCGCTATGATGGGGAAATCAGCGGTTGAATAGTGCGCAGGTTGATTGGCGGGAGTGCAGGAACCGCTTCGGAAAAAAGAAGTTAACCACCGGGTAATCATGCGTGTTAACTTCAGTTATTTTTGGGAACCACAAATGGTTTTAATGAGGGGCCCAAATGGTGCGCCCACCAGGACTCGAACCTGGAACCCGCTGATTAAGAGTCAGCTGCTCTACCAATTGAGCCATGGGCGCCTGAAAAAAACCGGTTGCGGCCGGTACAGGGCAAATTACTTGGCCGGCTGTTGCGCGGGGGTGGTCTGCGGAACTGTCCGCGGAGCCGAAGGCCGCGGAACGCTCGTCGGGGCGGTGCTCCGCTGAATAATGCTCTCCGCCGCTTCGTTCCTGCCGGGCAGAAAGAAGATGTTGATGATGAGGCAGAGTCCAATGAAAATTGCCGCAAGAACCCAGGTGGATTTGCTGAGGAAGTCCGCTGTCCGCCGGACACCGAACACCGTCCCCATATTCCCTCCCCCGAACGACCCCGCCAATCCTCCTCCCTTGCTGGATTGCATTAAAACGACGATGATCAGCAGTATGCTGGTCAGAATTTCCAACGCGATCAGTACACCGTACATATACTCCTCAATTTTTTTGAATCAAAAAATATACGAATTTTGGAGAAGAATATCAAGGTAATTTTTGAATTACCCCTTAAAAAGCCTTAAAATCCATTTGCCCTGAGGTCGTCGACCGAATATCGGCCACCCTGTTGTCCTATCCCTGCCCGGAGCATCCTCTCAATATATTTGCCGATCACGTCGAATTCGATGTTTACCCCGGTCCCCGGTCTGTATTCCGGAAAAATCGTTTTATCCAGCGTATGGGGAATGATCGCCACCTTGAACGACGCATTGAGGACTTCCGCCACCGTCAGGCTCACGCCGTCGACCGCGATGGATCCGGTGTGCACGAGGTAGTGCATCTTCTCCGCGGGGAGCTGAATTTCATAGACGGTGCTGGTTGCCAGCTGCTCGACGGACCCAACCTTCGCGACAAGATCGACATGCCCCTGGACGAGATGTCCTCCCAAGAGTTCTTCCGGACGGACCGGCAGTTCAAGATTGACGTTCTCCCCCCCTTTGATGCCGCTGAAGGTCGTTTTTTTCAGCGTTTCCTCAACGGCAACGACTTCGAAACTCTGCGTATCGCGTGCCACAACCGTCTGACATACACCGTTGACGGCGACACTGTCGCTCACCTTCAGTTTCTCAGCGAGCCGCGAATGAATGTTCAGCCTGATGCCGCCGCCGAGAGGCGCGGCACCCACGATCCGCCCAACATCCTGTATGATGCCGGTAAACATACTCAGCTCCGCAAAGTGGTGCAATATCCCGTGATCAATATGTCGTCCCCGATCCGCTCGTACGAAACCCGATGCAGGCGCTTTGCCCCGGTGAGCGGGAGCGGCTTCTCGTACGATATCGCCGGGAGTCCAGCTCCCAGAATAAAACCTGTCGTATAGCAGAGGATGCGGTCCGCGCAGTCCTCCTCCAGAAACCGGGAAAATATTCCCGCTCCGCCTTCCACGAAGAGTGCTTTGATGCCGGCGGTTCCGAGGAATCGGAGGATATCCCGCAGTGATATTTTCCCGGCAGTGGCGGTGCGGAACGCGAAGAGCGCAATTCCACGGCGCTCGAAAGCTCTCTTTCGGGTCGGGTTTTTTCTCAGATACCTCCCATCCGTCAGGAGAATGGTTTTGGCCTCCCGCTGATTGCCGAAGATCCGGGCGTCCGGCCGGGTTGTGAGCCTGCCGTCCAGGACGATGCGGAGCGGTCCGGGTGTGCGGCTGATCCGTGCGGTCAGGCGCGGGTTGTCGGCGTTTACCGTCCCGGCGCCGACGAGGATTGCGTCGCTTTCCGCCCTCATACGGTGGACCGAAGCCCGTGCCGCCGGCCCCGTGATCCATTTTGACCGGCCCGAGGTGTCTGCAATGCGTCCATCGAGGGTCTGTGCAATTTTCAGGGTGACGAACGGGATATTCTGGCGGATATACTTTGCGAAGTCCTCGTTCAGCGTCTCGCATTCATCGCGGAGGACGCCTGTGGTGACGCGGATGCCCGCCTTCCTGAGCTGACGGATCCCGCGTCCCGAGACCGCGGGATTGGGATCCAACGATCCGACCACGACGCGGCGGATGCCGGAGCGGATGAGGAGATCGGTGCAGGGAGGAGTTTTTCCGTAAATGTTGCACGGTTCCAGATTGACATAGATCGTCGCGCCCCGGACAGGTCCCCGGGCATTGCGGATGGCCATCACTTCCGCATGTGGACCCCCGAATATCCGGTGCCATCCCCGTCCAATAATCCGGCCGTTCCGTACGAGGAGTGCGCCGACGCGTGGATTCGGGCTTACACCCGATCCCCCTCTGCGGGCCAGGCCGATCGCCAGCCGCATGAACTGTTCATCGGACCGGCGGAGATGTGTTGTGCGGGTGTGCGGCATCTGTCTGGGCGTGCGGGTCAACTGCGGCGTACCGGAAGAGGGTGGTGAAACCCCTCTCACGGATTTTTGAAGACGATCTCCTTCCCCTTCTGGGCCGACTGGTATATTGCATCGACGATTTTCATCCGGCTCACCGCTTCCTCGGCGGTGGAGACGATCTGGTGAAATCCGAGGGAGGCGCCGACAAAGTGCCTGAGTTCGTTCTCGTAGCTTTTTTTATGAAGATTCTGGGGCGATTCAATTTTCGCCGGGGTCACATTCACAAGGTTCCCGTGCAGTTGTTTGTTGATCCGGAGAGGGTTGATCATCGCGCTTCCTTCCGAACCGAAGAAGTCGCAGAAAAAGAAGTCGTCGGCGGACTGGAACGACCAGCTTACCTCGATGGTGACCGCGATCCCGTACTTCATTTCCAGGAAAACGACACACGAATCCTCCACCGATTTCGTCTTGTGCATGTACATTTTGGCGCTGACGCGCGACACCGGGGGAAATCCGATCATCCAGAGGATCAGATCGATCATCACGATGCCGAGATCGAGCAGAACTCCCCCGCCCGCCTTGTCCTTGTGGGTGATCCAGGGATTATTGTTTGCGAGTTTTTTGAGCCATCCGGCCTTCGCATAAAATATTTTGCCGAGCTCCCCCTTTTCGATGAAGCTCTTGAGGATCATCGTATCCGGCCGGAACCGGTTGTTCATGCCGACCATCAGGTGCCGCTTTGTCTCGCGGGCCTTCTCGGCCATGAGGAGCGCCTCGGAATAGCGGCGGGCGATCGGTTTTTCGACGAAGACGTCCTTCCCGGCTTCCAGGGCGGCCAGCGTGATCGGCAGGTGAGCGTCCGTCGGCGTGCAGATGGTGACGGCGTCGAGATCCTCCTTCATGAGCATCTGCTGATAGTCCGTGTAGGTGCGGAACTTTCCGAACCGCTCGCTGATCATCCCAGCCCGGGAGCGGTCCCGGTCGCACAATGCGACGATTTCCACATCCTCAAGTTTTAAAAGGATCGGAAGATGAAAGACCTGGGATACCCAGCCGAGGCCGACGATGCCGACGCGAAGTTTTTTCATGGGTCCGTGGGGTCAGACGACCGTTGTGAGTGAGGGGAAATGTGGCTGATTTCTGAAAAAATCCTTGGTGATGCTCGCGATGCCCGGAGCGTCGAGTTTCAGCATCGCATACAGTTCCGCAGGAGTTCCATGTTCGATGAAGGCGTCCGGAATGCCGTGCACCATCACCTGCGGCGTCTCCCGGTGCTGTGCGGCGACCGCTTCGAGGACGGCGCTTCCGAAGCCTCCGGTGACGACATGATCCTCGATCGTCAGGACATAGCGGAACCGCCTGCAGACGTCCGCGATGCGCGCGGTATCGATCGGCTTGACAAACCGCATGTTGACCACTTCTGCGTCAATGCCGTCCTTCTGCAGAAACTCGGCCGCCTTCAGCGAAGGGGCGACCATATTGCCGATGGCCAGGAGAGCGACGTCCTTCCCGGGGCGCAGGCATTCGCTCACGCCGACGGGCACCGGGGCAAAGGGCGTCTGCGGGACACCAAGGCCGTTTCCGCGCGGGTAGCGCATCATGACCGGACCGTCGATCCGGGTGACCGCTGTGTAAAGCATGTGGCGGAGCTCGTTTTCGTCCTTCGGCGCCATGACAATCATGCCCGGCAATGCGCGGCCGTAGGCAAAATCGAACACGCCGTGATGCGTCGGTCCGTCGGCGCCGACCAGCCCGCCCCGATCGAGGCAGAAAACGACATGGAGCTTCTGAAGCGTGATGTCGTGCGTAATCTGATCGAACGCCCGCTGGAGGAAGGTCGAATAGATCGCCACCACCGGCACAAATCCCTGGGTGGCGAGACCTCCCGCAAATGTGACTGCGTGCTGTTCCGCGATGCCGACATCGAAAAACCGGTCCGGCATCGCCTTCTGGAGCTGATCGAGGCCGGTGCCGTCCGGCATCGCCGCGGTGATCCCGACAAGCCGGGGATTTTCACGTGCGAGCTCGACCACCGTTGCCCCGAAGATTTTCGTATACGGCGGTGTGGTTTCCGGTTTCTTGGGGGAGATCCCCGTTACCTTGTCGAACGGCGTCACGCCGTGCAGGGCCTGAACGTCTTCTTCCGCAGGTTTGTACCCCTTCCCTTTTCGGGTGATGGTATGGACGAGCACCGGACCGGAAAATTCCCTCACTTCGCGAAAGATCCTGACCAGCTGGGCGATGTTGTGCCCGTTGATCGGGCCGAAGTACCGGAAACCGAGTGCCTCGAAAAGCATGCCGGGGGTGACGATGACCTTGATCCCCTCTTCGACGCGAGAGGCGATTTTCCGGATCCGGTCGCCCAGCGCATCCATTTTGCCCGTCAGGTCCCAGACGTTCGCCTTGAATTTATTGTACGACGGATTGGCGATCAGCTCCGTGAAGTAATTCGAGATCGCCCAGACATTCGGCGCGATCGACATATTGTTGTCGTTCAGAACCACGACCAGATTGCTTTTCCGGATCCCGGCGTTGTTCATCGCCTCGTAGACCATCCCCCCCGTCATGGAGCCGTCGCCGACGATGGCGACCACCTTGTAGCTCTCTTTGGCAAGGTCGCGTGCGACCGCCATGCCGAGAGCGGCGGAGATGGCGGTGCTGGCATGGCCCGCGCCGAAGCTGTCGTATTCGCTCTCCGCCCGCCGGAGAAAACCGCTGAGGCCGTCGAGCTGGCGGATGGTATGAAACGTGTCCCGGCGCCCGGTCAGGACCTTGTGGGGATAGGCCTGATGACCGACGTCCCAGACAAGCTTGTCGATCGGGGTGTTGTAGACGTAATGGAGCGCGACCGCCAGTTCGACGCTTCCGAGACCCGCGCCGAGGTGACCGCCGACCTTCGAGATGGTGTCGATGATGAATTCACGCACTTCTGCGGCGACCGTTTTAAGCTCCGGCACGGAGAGTTTCCGGAGATCGGCCGGCGAATCGATTCTGCTCAGATATGGATATTGCGTCTCGGGCATGAAGCCGTTCATTCCTCCTCGGTCAGCGTAAAACTCCCGTCCAGTTCCTTGCTCAGCCGCTTCAGCTTCACTTCCGTTTTCCGGAGGTGTTCGAGGCAGAGCTTGGAAAGGCCTATTCCTTCTTCATACAGCTGAACGGATTTATCGAGGGGGAGATCCCCCCGCTCCATCTGCTCGACGATGGTTTCAAGCCGTTTCATGATCTCTTCGAAACTCTGTTCCTTCTGTCTCGGCATGCTCATGGTTCCTGAACGACGGCCTGAACCCGGCCGTCATGAAATTCAATCTCGATCCGCTCCTCCGGCCGGACCAGGCCGGCCCGGGGAACGATCGTTCCATCGCGGCGGATAATGGCGTACCCGCGCTGGAGGACACTTACCGGGTTGAGAGCGTGCATGCGTTTGGTGAGCGAGGTAAGCCGTTCACGGGAGAGTTCCGTCCGGTGATCGAGCAGGTGATCCATACCCCGGGTCAGTTCATCAAGGCGCTGGGAATACTGCCGGAGTTCTTCTGACGGCCGGTTGAACGCGTAACTCCTTATCAGGGAAGCGATATGAGTTCTGGAGGAGATTATCTGTTCGCGCATTCTTTGGTGGGAATTATAGCAAAATTCGCGTACAAATTCAAACAGATGATCCGCGGTCGGAACGACCAGCTCGGCTGCCGCCGACGGCGTCGGGGCACGGAGATCGGCGGCGTAGTCTGAGATTGTCACGTCGATTTCGTGACCTACGGCGCTGATCACCGGGATGCGCGATCCGGCAATCGCTCGTGCGACGATTTCCTCATTGAACGGCCAGAGATCTTCCAGCGATCCTCCCCCCCGGCCGACGATCAGAACATCCAGTTTTCCGTATGAATTGCAGAGGGCGATCGCCCCAGCGATCTCATCGGCCGCACCGGGACCCTGGACGGTGGCCGGTGCAAGCACGACCTCGACCGCAGGACAGCGCCGCCGGAGAATGTTGAGAATATCCTGGAGCGCCGCACCTGTCGGCGACGTTACCACGCCGATCCGCATCGGATAGGCCGGCAGGGGCTTCTTACGCGCCTGATCGAAAAGCCCTTCAGCCGCAAGCTTCCGCTTCAGCCGCTCGAACGCGAGCTGGAGTTCGCCGGCGCCGAGCGGTTCGATCCGAACCACATCGATCTGATAGACCCCCCGGACCTCGTACACTGTCACTGAACCGCGGACGACAACGATCATTCCGTCCTGCGGCGTAAACGAAAGGGTCTGGGCCCTGCTCCGCCAGAGAACAGCCTGGATCTGCGCCTGGTCATCCTTCAGCGTGAAATACATATGACCCGACGTGTGCCGCTTGAAATTGGATATCTCCCCCCGAAGTGTCACCGATCCGACACCTTCCTCGAGGACCTGCCGGATCCTCCGCGTGAGTTCCCCGACTGTCAGGACCGTTGTTGTCTGTTGTGCCATGGTCAACCGTGTAATGTGCCCCAATATAGGAATATTTTGTGAATGTTCACTTTTTGCCTTTTTCAGCATGACTGTCTATATTCAAATCATATTACGGGAAAATTGCTGAAGGAGCAGACGTGGAAATTGACATACTTGCGATCGGTGCGCATCCGGATGATATCGAGCTCTGCTGCGGCGGAACGCTTGCGAAGGCTGTTGCGCAGGGTTCCGCCGTTGGAATCCTCGACCTCACGGAGGGAGAACTCGGGACCCGCGGTTCACGGAGCATCCGAAGGCAGGAAGCCCGGCGGGCCGCGGAATGCCTGGGGGTGCATTTCAGGGAAAATCTCCGGCTGGCCGACGGCGACATCCGGGTCGACAGGGAATCGAAGCTGAAGCTGATTCAGGTTCTCCGTCGGGTGCGCCCGAAATACCTCCTCATTCCCTACCACCGGGAGCGTCACCCTGATCATGTGCACGCTCACCATCTCTGTGTCGAGGCGTGGTTTTACAGCGGACTCACCAAGCTTGGCACGAAACTGAAGGGAAAAGCACAGGAACCCTGGCGGCCCCACGCCTATTTCCAGTTCATGCAGTGGCACGAATTTCAACCCTCGTTCATCGTCGATATTTCGAGCGTCTACAACCGGCGACGGGACGCAATTCTTGCCTTTTCCTCGCAGTTCTATAATCCGAAATCGAAGGAACCGAAGACGATGCTGAGTGAAAAATCGTTCCTCGAGTTCGTAGAGGCCCGGGCCCGGCAGTTCGGAGGCAGGATCGGGGTTCAGTACGGAGAACCGTTTTTCACTTCCGAACTGGTCGGCATCCGCAATCTGTTCGATCTGCAGATCGTTCGGGGTGCCTGATAATGTGTTAAAAAACACACTTTCACCAGATAATTTGGAAGTCATCCTGTCATTTCATAGATTAGTGACATGAAGACCCGCACGCGGACATTCCGTCTTCTGCAGATGTTTTTTGCAGTCGTCTTTACGATCTTCACGGTCGGCATTCCGATCATGGTGTCCGCATGTTCGATGATGAAGGACGGCAATCGCGGCGCCGCCTGCTGTTCAGCCTGCGGAAAAGCCCTGCCGGCAGGCATCAGCCGACCCACCGGCACGGCATGCTGTCGGACATCCATTGCGGCGTCCCGGAGCACCGCGGATTATCTTTCCGTGACCGAACACGCGTTCACCCGGACTGCTCCTCCGTCATATCACATTCACGATGGAATCCTCACGGCGCAGTCGCGGCCGGCCGAACACCCCGCGTTTTCTTTCATGTACCGGACGACATCCCCTCCCATCCCCGCTCGCGATCTCCGCGTCAGCTTTTCGTCTCTTCTGATTTAGGCGTTTCCATCCCTCTCCGGCGTCTCCGACGCCGTGAAATTCACCTGTGATCATTCACCCGGCCGGTGATCCACTGCCGGTCACGCGTTACGAGGGATTATGAAACGATTCCTGTTGTCCGTCATTCTGTGCGGGACGGTCATTCATGCCCGGGCCCAGACCGATTCCCTGGTCCTGCCGGCTCCTGAAATACGGAGCGTCAAAGCGCTCATCGACGCCGTCCTGCTGAACAGCCCGGAACTCGAAACCGATATCGCGCGGGTTGAGAGCAGTGTGGCCCATGCCTCTCAGGCGGGAATTCTTCCGCCCCCCGATCTGAAGCTCATGGAGGAGAACATGCCCGGATTCGATCCCGGCAGGGCGATGTTTCAGAGGATCGAATTGATGCAGGTGATCCCCTACCCGGCGAAACTGAGCGCCGAACGGGAGATCGCGGACATGTTCACCCTTCACGCCGGGCATGATGAAGCCGAATACGTCGGCGACCTGATCGCCCGTCTCAAGAAACAATATGCGGAGCTCTGGTTCGTTCAGCAGGAAGAGGTTCTGCAGGCCGAAGAACTGAAGCTGCTCGGCGAGATCGGCGCAATCGCCTCTGTCCGCTACAGTACGGGAAAGACCGGGCAGGATGAGGTGCTGAAAGTCAGTCTCCGGCGGTCAGAGGCGGTGAATGATTCCCTCATGCTCCGCCAGCGTGAACAGAGTCTTCAGGCGATGCTCGCCGGGGCTGCCCGCGGCATACGGGTCGAAACCGCTGTTGTGAACGAAGGCCTGACCGTGATTCCTCCGATCGACACCCTCC
>Ga0335069_10011412_pt1 | contig 12533 bp, 14 predicted proteins | sample Lox_Sample_11_FD_206714 | JGI IMG/M metagenome (GOLD analysis project Ga0335069, IMG submission 206714) | Soil microbial communities from Loxahatchee National Wildlife Refuge, Florida, United States - Lox_Sample_1.1 | ecosystem: Environmental > Terrestrial > Soil > Wetlands | place: USA...
CGCAAACGGATCAATACGCTTTGTATGTGATTCAACTGGAGCGGCCGGTAAAGCAATGGTCGTTTGTGGGCGGCTATGCCGGAGAGGGTGTGACCCGAAGTACTGGCAATCCGTTATATTTCGATCCCGAACGAGGGTTCGCGAAGAGCTTCGTGGGCCGAGCGGACTGGACTATCGATCCCAGCCGCAATCTGACAATCGAAACGATCATTCGTTCCGCCGGGTCTTTCGCTCGCACCGACTACTCGCAGATATTCGGGCAGCACTGGCGCGGCACCGCGGGGTTCGCTTGGATCCGCGGCAGCATGACGGACTTCGTCGGCGAATATCGCCGCAACAGTTACGGATTGCTGGCGATCCGCTATAGTTTCTAGTTGAAGTGGCATTCATCCTCGCATTGCTGATTACGGCGGCGGCGCTTTCTGAAGAAGCGAACGCCCAGGAGTTTCCGAGCGTCACCGTCGAGACCGTGGTCAAGGACGCGCATTTCGCCGAGGGACCAGTCTGGTCGCCCGACGGGTTTCTGCTCTTCAGCGACACAACCATTGATCGGATTCAGAAGCTGACTCCCGGAAAGGGCGCGTCCGAGTACGCAAGCCTTCCGGGCGGCGCATCCGGCTTAGCCTACGACGATCAAGGCCGGCTCTATGTTTGCGAGTTCCGCGCGCGCAGGGTTACTCGCATCGGAAAGAACGGCAAAACGGACGTGATTGCCTCGCAGTTCGAAGGGAAGCGCTTGAACGCCCCTAGCGATATTGTTGTGCGCCGCGATGGCAACATCTATTTCACCGATCCCGCCTTCGGCAATCAGCAGGATACGCGGGAGCTGGATTTCTACGGCGTGTATCGCGTCAAACCAGGAGGGACGCCGGAGGCTGTGGCGCGATGGAAGACCCGGCCCAACGGAATTACGATTTCGCCGAACGGACGGCTGCTCTACGTGGCGGATTCAGATGCGCGATTGATCCGTGTATACGATCTGGCCGGAAACGGGTCGGCTTCCAATGAACGCGTGTTCGTCGACAAGATCGAGGGTGTGCCGGCCGGATTGCGAACGGACGCAAAGGGAAATGTCTTTGTTGCCGCGAAGTACGTCTACATTTACTCGCCCAAAGGGGAGATGCTCCGCGAGATTCAGCTTTCGCAGACGCCGTCGAATCTGGCGTTCGGCGATCCGGACTTCACCTCACTCTACGTTACGGCGCGGACTGTGATTTATCGGGTCCGAGCGGGCGGCTTGAAAGGTGCGCCGCCATATGCGCCGCAGGTACCCTGAACATCCGCTGGTGGGCGTGGGCGCGCTCATCTTCACTCGATCGGGCCGGCGCGGGCCGATCTTATTAGTCGAACGCGGCGGCGAGCCGCTCAGGGGATATTGGTCGCTTCCAGGAGGGCTGCTCGAGACCGGAGAGCTCCTCGAAGACGGCATTCGGCGGGAAGTGTTCGAAGAAACCGGTTTGCGCATCGAGCCCGTAAGGCGGTTTGATATCTTCGAACGGATCATGAACGATAAAGCGGGAAAAACGGAATACCATTACATCCTGGTTGACTACGTGTGCCGCGTGATCGGCGGAGAGTTACGCGCCGGTGACGATGTGAGCCGCGCCCTTTGGGTGAGACGCAAAGAGCTTGACGGATATCTCATGACTGAGGGTACGCGGGAAGTGATCGAGAGGGCGTACTCGGAGTAGCCCTTCACAAGACACATGAGTGAATTCATGCATGCCGATCCGGTACTGGAGTTCGAAGCGGTAAAGACGCTGATCGGCCGGTATCTTCGCACGGATCTCGGCCGCGCGGAGTTGGAAACCATCGCTCCGATGACTGACCGGCACGCGATTGAATCCGCGTTGGCGGACGCTGGCGAAGCAATCGAACATCTGAAGGCGCGGTCGCAGCCTCAACCTGCTTCACGTGGTGCTGCGATTCGGATTCGCTTCGATTTGGGGGCCGATCCGAGGCCGGCGGCCGCGAAACTGCGGATCGAGGGCGCGACACTCGAAGCCACGGAGATATTCGAGCTGACGCGGCTGCTGGATGCCGCCGGAGAAACTCGATCGGTATTGATGCAGGCCCGCGATCGGTTTCCACGTTTGGCGGCGCACGCCTCGACCATCGCCGACCTGCGCGAGATCACAGGCTCGCTACGCGGCAAGATTCTTCCGGATGGTTCGCTTACAGATGACGCAAGCGTTACCTTGGGCAAGTTGCGAAGGGATCAGGAAAAGCAGCGGCGATCGATCGAGCAGTCGCTCGAACGATTCTTGCGCGCTCACGGCGAGGATGGGACGCTTCAAGAAGAGTTCGTTACCATTCGCAACGATCGCTTCGTGGTCCCCGTGGTTACGGGACGCGAGCGCCGGGTCGAAGGAGTGATCCATGGATCGAGCGGCAGTGGTGCGACAGTTTTTGTCGAGCCTCTGGAAACCATTCAGCTCAACAATGAGCTAGTGAGGCTGCATGAAGAGGAGCTCCGCGAGATCCATCGCCTGTTGCGCGAGTTCACCGGCCGCTTAAGGGCGCAATGGGGCGGCTGGAGCTGCTGTTCGCGAAAGCCGAGTTCGCCTCCGAGTTCAGATGTTCGATACCGCGATTGAGTGCGGCAGAGAATCGGCGGCTGGCGTTTACCGCCGCGCGGCATCCGGTTCTGGAAGACATCTTGCGGCCGCAGCGCAAAAAAGTCGAACCTTTATCGCTGGTTCTGGAAGGCGTGCAGCGCACTCTCCTTATTAGTGGTCCAAACACCGGCGGGAAGACCGTGGCGCTCAAAACCATTGGTCTCCTCGCGTTGATGGCTCATGCTGGGTTGCCGGTCCCGGCGGAGGAAGCAGAATTCCCGCTATTCGATCAGGTGCTGGCCGATATCGGAGATCATCAGTCGATTCAAGAGAGCCTCAGCTCCTTTTCCGCCCACATCCAAACTTTGCGAGTGACGCTGGAACTGGCCACTCCGAACTCGTTGATCCTCCTGGATGAGTTGGGCCGGGCAACGGACCCCGAAGAGGGCGGCGCGTTGGGTGTGGCTTTGCTCGAGCGGCTTCGCGTGCTTGGCGTCTTTGCTCTGGCTTCAACGCATCTGATGGCATTGAAGGTTTACGGCGCGTCGACCGAGGGTGTGTTGAACGGCTCCATGGGATTCGACGAGCGAACGCTAGAGCCGACATATGTGCTTCGCCTGGGAGCGCCGGGACAATCGGCCGGATTGGATATCGCGAGCCGCCTCGGCTTGGACTCCGCGCTTATCAACGATGCTCGCGGGCGGATGACCACGGAGGAACGCGATGTTTCGAGATTCTTGAGCGAGATGCATGAGCAATTGGCGGCCGTCGAGAAGGAGCGCGCGGAGATCGCGGCGCGGGAGCGCGCGGTGGAAGCTCGCGAGCAAACGATAGAGCACTCGTGGGAAAGAAAGTACGCCGCCAGGTTCGCCGACCTCGAGAAGCGCGCGGCAGAGCTTTCAGCCGAGTTCGAGAAGCGCGCGCAGGAGACTATCGGCGAGTTGAGCCAGAAGGCCCGGGCGAAGATCGCCAGGACGCGGAGGGAATTTCAGGAGTCTGTTGAGTCGCTCAAACCGGAACGGGCGGCAGCGCCCGCAACACACGCTAGCATGCAAACGCCGCCAGCCAAGCTTGCCGAGGGCGCGAGAGTAAAGCTAAGAAACGTCCGCCAGCCCGCGACCGTGCGACGCATGCTCTCTGATGACCTGGTCGAAGTCGAGGCCGGATTTCTGCGCATGCAGGTCGCGAGAGCGGATATTGAAGAAATTCTTCCGTCCACGGAAACGTCTGGCCGCAAGTCAAGCATCGGATTCTCACAGGGGCCAAGCTTGGAGACTCCCTACCGGGAGATCAATTTGATCGGCCAACGGGCAGAACAGGCCTGCGAACAGGTCGAAAAGTTTCTGGACAATGCGACGCTCGCACAGGTGGACCGCGTGCGGATCATTCATGGGCACGGCATGGGAGTTTTGAAAAAGGCAGTCGCAGATGTGTTGAAGAACAATCCGCACGTGGAGAGCTTCCATGTGGCACCCCCCGAAGAGGGGGGTTCCGGCGCGACCATCGCTGTCTTGAAGTAGCGCTGTGTTGAAGTGAGAAAAAACTGCCGAATAGAGAGGGGCGGCTCGGGGTACTGAAACCGCTAAAATCAAAAAGCAATGATAGCCAAAGTACGTAAAGCGGTATTCCCCGCCGCGGGTCTGGGTACCCGCTTCCTTCCGGCAACGAAGGCGCAGCCGAAGGAGATGCTTCCTCTTGTGGACAAGCCGCTAATTCAATACGGCGTAGAGGAAGCGATTCAATCAGGAGTCCAGAACATTATCATCGTGACCGGCCGCGGCAAGACCGCGATCGAGGATCACTTCGATGTCAGCTTTGAGCTGGAGCACTTACTCGAGACTCGCTCGAAGAAGGACTTGCTGGCGACCGTTCGGGCCGTCTCGGACATGATCGATGTCTCCTACGTCCGGCAGAAGGAGGCGTTAGGACTCGGTCACGCCGTTCTCCGAGCGCGAGAGCTCGTGGCCGAAGAGCCGTTCTCGGTAATCCTTTCCGATGACGTGATCGACTCCGGCGTGCCAGCGTTGCGACAACTGTTAGACGTGTACGAGTTCTACGGCGCGCCCGTCGTCGCGCTAATGGAAGTGCCGCGCGAGAACATTTCGGCGTACGGCGTCGTCGATGCGGAGCCGGTATCGCATGCCGGCGGCCAAAACCGTCTGTATCGAATCCGCAATATGGTCGAGAAGCCGAAAGCCGACGACGCTCCCTCCAACCTGGCTATCATCGGCCGATATGTGCTCACGCCGGAAGTGTTCAAATCGCTGGACGCGGTCGAGCCCGGCAGCGGCGGCGAAATTCAGCTTACCGACGGATTGAAACACCTGCTGCGCAGCCGTCCGGTCTACGGGTACCGTTTCGAAGGTACCCGCTACGACGCCGGCGACAAACTCGGCTTCCTCAAGGCCACTGTCGAGTTCGCTCTGAAGCGCTACGATTTAGGAGAGGACTTCCGGAGTTACCTGAAGACGCTCAATCTGTAATCGACTTAGGAAGGCGGGCCATGGCGCGACGAGTTCTTGTGGGCGCTGCACTATTTGCCGCGGCGTTCGTATTCGCCGCCGGCGACATTATTGAAGATGTGCAGGGCCGGATCGCGCTGAACGATTTCAACGGCGCGGCGGCGCGGATCCAAGCGTATCGCAAGAGCTACGGCATAACTCCTCAAGGACTTGAGGCGATGAGCTGGATCGCCCGTGGCGAGCTCGCTCATCGGGATCTCGCCCAAGCCGAGAAGTGGGCCGACGACACGTATCAGCTCGCGGCTGCCGAGTGGAAGAAGCGTCCCGTTCCTAAGGATCCGAACGCACCGCTGTGTTTGGCGCTTGGCGCCTCCATCGAAGTTGAGGGAGCTGTGATGGCTCTGCGTGGAGAGCGCGCCGGAGCGGTCGGATATCTTCAAGGCGAGCTCCAGAAGTTCTACGCGACGCCGATCCGCGCACGAATCCAGAAGGTGATCAATGAACTGACGCTGGAGGGAAAGCCAGCGCCGCCTTTAGCGGGCATGACGATTCCCAAAGGCAGGCCCGCCATGATTTTCTTTTGGGCGCACTGGTGTCCGGACTGTAAAGCGGAAGCAGCGGACCTGGCTCGCCTGAAAGCGGAGTTCGTGCCGAAGGGTCTTGTATTCCTCGCGCCGACGCAGAAGTATGGATACGTCGCGGGTGGGCAGGACGCGCCTCCGGCTGTTGAGACGCGCTACATCGAACAAGTTCGCAAGACCTACTATGCGGGCTTGATCGATGCGCCGATCGTGATCAATGAAGAGAACTTCAGGTTGTGGGGCGCGAGTACGACGCCGACACTGGCATTAGTGGATCGCGGGGGCATCGTGAGGATGTATCATCCGGGAGCCGTACCGTACGCGCAACTGCGCGCTCGAGTTGCCGCGCTCTTTCAGTAGTCGCTGAAGCTACCGGAATCGGTGAACACTACCAATCGGTCTCGATTGCTCGGCACACAATAAAAAACGGCCCCGATTGCTCGGGGCCGTGCAATAAACTCGCTCTTAAAGAGCGCCGTGGCTACTACTTCTTTTTCTTCGGAGCAGCCTTCTTCTTGGCCGGCGCCTTTTTCTTCGTTGCGTTCTTCATCGAGTGATTCTCCCTTTACATCAGATTACGCGCATCTCATGGAGAGAGCGCGGTTGTGTCCCCTTTATAAGGTTCTTTGAACCGAATGTCAAGAAAAAAATGAATGAGCTGCTCTTCTGACGAACACGCACTGGAGTGAAGCGATACGCAAATCGAAAAAAGAACATGCTCGTGTAGAATTGTTTTAGTGTTCGCGAGGCCATTTTACGCGGGTGCGGCGCTCATTGCGGCATCTCTCGCCGTGACGGAGGGATGCGGACGTCACGTCACTGCTCGCGTGCCCGCGACTCCGCGTCCAGCTCCGATCGGATGGAGTGAAACTGGTGTCGCGAGTTGGTATGGAGTGCCTTACGATGGCCGCCGCACTTCATCGGGCGAGGTTTTCGATATGCGCGGCATGACCGCGGCCCATCGCACTCTGCCATTCGACACTTGGTTGCAAGTCACCAATCTCAAAAATGGAAGGCAAGTAGACGTGCGCATCAACGATCGCGGACCTTTCGTCGATGGGCGCATCATCGATCTCTCCATGGGCGCGGCGCAACGCCTCGACATGCTGCGCGATGGAATCGTGAAAGTGCGCCTGAAGGTGATCAAGGCTCCGCGGTACCCTGGCGCCGTGCAAGCCGGCGCAGAGTAGCGTCTCGGTTTGCCTCCGCGTCCCTTTGACTCCGCGCGGGTGCTTCGTTACCATCCCTTCTAACAACAACCTGGAGGAACACGATGATGAATCGGCTACTTGCGACCCTTGCCACCGCGACGTTGATCGTACCGATGGCATCGGCGCATCACTCGTTTCAGGCTGAATACGACGGCAGCAAGGTCGTCATCATTAAGGGAGTGGTGAAGAAAGTCGCGTGGGTGAACCCGCACGCTTACGTCTATGTGGAATCCACAGATGACAAAGGAAAGGTGACCACGTGGGCCTTTGAGTCGCTGAGTCCGAACGCGCTCGCGATCCGTGGCTGGTCCAGGAGCTCGCTCAAGGAAGGCGATCAGGTCACGGTGGAAGCCTACCTCGCTAAAGACGGCAAGCCTCTCGCGGACGGATCCCTGCACGCGAACTCGCGACTAATCACTTTGGCAGATGGGCGTAAGGTGTTCGCCGGATCCTCGGCGGATGATGATTCAAATTCTGGCAAGTAGGATGCTCAAACTTCTTTTTGCCTTGAGTTGCGTCACAGTGTGCGCTTGGCCGCAACAGACGCCGCCCCAAACCCAGCCGAAGGCTTCTTCGAAATCTCCTTTCGATCAGCCGCCCCCTTCGGGTCCCACGCCCAAGATGCCAAATGGCAAACCGGATTTTTCCGGAGTGTGGAATCCGGGGCTAGGATTTGCGACTCTCGGTCAGGTGTCATTGCAGCCCTGGGCGGACGCTCTATACTAGGAGCGCCGCGCGAACTTAAGCAAGGACGATCCGGAGGGGCACTGTTTGCCGGCGGGAGTTCCACGGATCTCGCCGTTTCCACAGAAGTTCGTGCAGACTCCGACTCTCGTCGTGATTTTGGATGAGGGCAACACCCACAGCTACCGCCAACTGTTCATGGATGGGCGCGGGCACCCCAAGGACTTCGAGCCGTTATGGATGGGCGATTCCATCGCCAACTGGGATGGCGACACACTGGTTGTGGATACGATCGGGTTCAACGATAAGACTTGGTTGAATGGGCAGGGGCTGCCGCATAGCGAGCAGTTGCATGTGATCGAACGCTACACTCGTCCCGATCTCGGGCACTTGAACGTCGAGATCACCCTGGATGATCCCAAGGCTTTCACGCAGCCGCATACGTTCAAACGAAGTTTTACGCTCATGCAGAACTGGGAGATTCACGAGTACGTGTGCAATGAGTTCAACGTGGACGCAGACCACCTAGTGGGGAAGTAAGTCTACAGCTCGAAGACCAAATGCTCTTCGTCCTGGAGTTCGCCGCCGACCTTTAGCGCGCGCGGCTCCAAACCCCACGGACGAAAACCCGCGCTCACGTATAGCGATCGCGCCGCAGGCTGCTTCGGATTCACCGAAAGACAGACAACGCGCACTCCCTCCATTCCTCGCGCGGCGCGGATCGCTTCTTCGAGCAGAGCCCGGCCTGCTCCTGTGCCGCGATGCGTTTCATGAACGAACATCCCCCAGATGCCCGCCTTATGATTCCGCTTGAGGCCGGTCATCCGGTAAATTCCGATAGTTCCGATTAGTGTCGAGCCATCGAACGCTCCGAACACCATGGATTGTTCGCCGCCGGTCCGCAGGCGCTCTGCCGTTTGGCTAGTGGTGGAGCGGCGGTGTTCCTCCGGCGATTCGCCGAAGGCCGCAGGTTCAGTCTCCAGCGCATGAAGCCTGAGCTTCCAGTGCGCTTCCGCGTCGTGCTCCGTCAAGCGCCGAACTTCCACCGGCTTCCTCGGTGCCATTTTCCTTAGAATACTAGTCAGCTTCCAAATGATTCCCGCCAACGACTTTCAACGACAGTGGCAAGACATTCAGGAAGATGCGATCGCTGCCTTTCGCGCGACGGGCGCGAGCGGCTGGTACATCCTGGGGCAGGAGGTGCGGGAGTTCGAATCTGCGCTTGCCTCTTACTGGGGCATTCAGCACGTCATCGGGGTCGCGAGCGGCCTGGACGCGATCGAAATCAGTCTGCGCATCCTGGGATGCCAAGCCGGAGATTCGGTTCTGACAACTCCCGTTTCAGCTTTCGCGACTACGCTCGCGATCTTGAAATTAGGCGCCGTGCCGGTGTTCGTCGATACCGATGATAACGGACTGCTGAATCTGGATCGTTGCCGCGATCTATTGTGGCGGCGTCCCGACATCCGCTTCTTTGTCCCGGTTCATCTCTTTGGTCACGCGTTGGATGTTGCGCAATTGCGCAAGATCCGCGAAGAGCACAAGATCCACATCATCGAAGATTGCGCGCAATCGATCGGCGCACGATCTCGCGGAGCCGCCACGGGAACGGCGGGGCAGATGGCGGCGGTCAGCTTCTATCCCACCAAGAACCTGGGCGCGCTTGGCGATGGCGGTGCGATTCTCACGGACAATCCTGAATGGCGTGATCGCGCCGCTGTGCTTCGCGATTACGGTCAATCGAGCAAGTACCGGCACGAAGCCGTGGGATACAACAGCAGACTCGATGAGTTGCAGGCGGCTCTTCTCCGGCGGGCGATGCTTCCCCGTTTGAACGGATGGATCGAGCGCCGCCGCGCGATCGCCGCCAAATATCAGAATGGCATTCGTCATGCTGATGTTGGGATTGCCGCTGCGCCGGAGGGATCGGAATCGAGCTGGCATCTCTTTCCGATTATGGTTCCGGCGGAACGCAAAGCGGCTTTCATTGAATACTTGAAGACTTCCGAAATCATCCCCGGCGAGCATTATCCTGCAATCATCCCGGACCAGCCAGTCATGGCGCACGTCGCATTCGAACTTGCCGATGATTGCCGCAACGCCCGCCGCTTCGCCGCTTGCGAAGTCAGTCTTCCGATTCACCCGTACCTCACAGACGACGAAGTTCAGCGCGTGATCGAAGTCGTTAACCAGTGGAAGCCGGAATGAAGCCGTTGCACCTGCCCGATCCACTCAAGCCGAACCCTTCGCGTCCCAAGCGGCCGCCCGAGCCGCGCTGGCCGGCGATCCTTGCTTTAATCAGCCTGGGCGCAGTCAATCTTGCGCTGCCATCCGCGCTTTCGCCCGGGCCGGACTGGCTAGTGCCAGCGGTGGTCGCGGCGCTGGTCGCTCCGACGGCGGTCTTACACCACCTTCGCTTCTACCGGGCCGTGCAGATTCTCGGTTACGCCGCTATGACTGTCGTGACTATCGCCATGGTCACTTCTCTCGCGTTTCTGATTCGCGGATTGCTGATGCACACCGAAGCGCCGGGACAGTTGCTGCTCTCGGCTTCGTTATTGTGGATCAGTAATATTCTTGTCTTTGCCTCGTGGTACTGGCGGTTGGATGCGGGCGGTCCACACCAGCGGGACCTTAAGGGCGCGCATACCGACGGAGCCTTCCTTTTTCCGCAGATGGTTCTGGACGCGGAATTAAGAAAAGAGATGGGCGAGGAGCACTGGAGTCCCGGGTTCGTCGATTACCTGTTCCTGGCGTTCAACACCAGCACCGCATTCTCGCCGACCGACGTTCCGGTGCTCTCCCGGTGGGCTAAAGTATTGATGATGCTGCAGGCTTCGATCTCCCTGGCGACCCTGGCGCTCCTGGCGGCCCGAGCCGTCAATATTCTATAAGGCCGGCAACATCCTTTAAATAGGTAAGGTTTCCTGCACGCCCTTCCCCTCCGGCGCGTCATATTGGATGGAGGTACTGCCCCGAAGGGTGTGGTGTCCCCGAGCTAAGCTGCTGATTCAAAACGACCATGGCCGCTAGTGACCGGTTGATTCCCGTCGATCCGACGCAGGAGGCAGCGCGCGCCCGCGCGCTGGCGGAGCGCTACTACCACGAATACGTGGATTTGCGCGAAGTCCGGATCGATCACGACCTGTTCCACTCCATCCCGGTCGACCTCATGTTCCGCTATAACTTCGTGCCGATTCAGGGACATAACGGAACCCTCGAGATCGCCATGTCTGATCCGCGCAACCCCAGCATGGTCGACGAGTTGGGGGCGCTACTTAATAAGAAGTTGCGGGTCAAGGTTGCGACCCTGTCGCAGATTTCCGACCTGCTCAAGAAAACGGAGCAGAGCCAGCGCGTTCTGGACGAGGTCACCGAGGGTTTCGCGCTCGACGTGGTCGGCGACGAAGAGAATCCGGACGAAACGCTTTCGATTGACCGGCTTGCCGCGTCGGACTCGAATATCGCGCCAGTCATCAAACTGGTGGACACCACCATATTCAATGCCTTGGAGCGGCGTGCGAGTGACGTCCACATTGAGACGCGCGATCAGGAGGTCGCCATCAAGTACCGCATCGACGGCGTGCTGCAATACGCGATGCCGCCGATCGCTAAGGAATGGCACTCGACCATCATTTCCCGCATTAAGGTGATGAGCGAGCTGGACATCGCGGAACGGCGCGTTCCGCAGGACGGCCGCTTCCGCGTCCGTTACAAGACGCGCCTCATCGACTTCCGTGTCTCGATCATGCCGACCATCTACGGCGAAGACGCGGTGCTTCGCGTTCTCGACAAGGAGTCGATGAGCGAGAAGTTCTCGCATCTGTCGCTCGATGTGGTCGGATTCGCGGAATCGGATCTGACCAAGTTCCGGCGCTATATCAAAGAGCCCTATGGCATGGTGCTGGTTACCGGACCGACCGGATCGGGCAAAACCACCACGCTCTACGCGGCCTTGAGCGAGATCAAGAACGACGAAGATAAGATCGTCACCATCGAAGACCCGGTCGAATATCAGATCAAGGGCATCACGCAGATTCCGGTGAACGAGAAGAAGGGACTCACCTTCGCCCGCGGACTTCGTTCAATCCTGCGCCACGACCCGGACAAAATCCTGGTCGGCGAAATTCGTGACCAGGAGACCGCGCAGATCGCGATCAATGCCGCGCTGACCGGCCACTTGGTATTCACGACGGTTCACGCCAACAACGTGCTGGACGTGCTCGGAAGATTTCTGAACATGGGCGTGGAGGCGTACAACTTCGTCTCCGCCCTGAACTGCATCCTGGCGCAGCGACTGGTGCGCGTCATCTGCCCGCATTGCAAGAAACGCGTTGAATATGACGATTCTTATCTTGTCGAAAGCGGACTCGATCCGGCCGTGTGGCGCGGCCTTCCCTTGTATGAAGGCGCGGGCTGCTTCGAATGCGGCGGAACGGGATATCGCGGCCGCAGCGCGATTCATGAACTGCTGGACCTGAGTGAACGAATTCGCGAAATGATTCTGGACAAGCGGCCCGCCTCGGAAATTCGCCGCGCGGCGCGCGAGGAAGGCATGACTTTCCTGCGCGAATCGGCGATCGCGAAGGTGCGCGAAGGAGTTACGACCCTGAAGGAGATCAATAAGGTCACCTTCATCGAAGGTTGATATGTCGCTGTTCGATTCCATCGTGAAGCTGGTAAAGGATCCGCCGCCCGCCTTCGTCTTCGAGCTTTCCGAAGCGGGCGTGGCGCATGCGCGTGGAACGGACACAGGTTTCGAACCGTTGCCCGCCGGAGTGCTGGAGGTTTCTCCTCTTGAAAACAACGTTCGCCAAGCCGAGGCGATTACGCCGGTGCTCACCAGCGTTGCGCCCGCAAGAGGGCCCGGTGCGAAGCGTCGCACCGCAGCGCTGCTGCTCCCGGACGCCTGCGCGCGGATAAGCGTGCTCGACTTCGATGCGTTTCCAGCGACTCCACCGGAACAGCTCTCGCTGGTCCGCTTTCGTGTGAAGAAGACGATTCCGTTCGACATCGACTCCGCCGCGGTCGGTTATA
>Ga0335069_10011413_pt1 | contig 12532 bp, 7 predicted proteins | sample Lox_Sample_11_FD_206714 | JGI IMG/M metagenome (GOLD analysis project Ga0335069, IMG submission 206714) | Soil microbial communities from Loxahatchee National Wildlife Refuge, Florida, United States - Lox_Sample_1.1 | ecosystem: Environmental > Terrestrial > Soil > Wetlands | place: USA: Florida...
TCATAGTTCTCTCCTTGATTAGTCTGCAGACAGAATGCAATTCCCCGATGAGATGATCCGGCAGGAAAAAAGTTACAAAGCACTTTATCCGCGTTGATCCGCGCAAATCCGCGGCGAAGATTTATTCGTACCTCAGCGCTTCCACCGGATCGAGCCGCGACGCCCGCAGCGCCGGGATCATTCCGGTGAACACGCCGACCACCAACAGTACGAGCGCAGACAAAGAAACTGTCATGAGAGATATCTGCAAATGGATGTCGCCCTTGCCCGAGGTGTCTTCGAAAAGCGGCCCCATCATCGGCAGCGTGCCGACAGCCGCGGCAATGACATACGACAGCAGGACTCCGATCGCGCCGCCGCACAACATGATCAACAGAGTTTCCGCCAGGAACTGAAACTTGATGTGGCGTTTTCTCGCGCCCAGAGCGCGCCGCAGACCGATTTCGCGAATGCGCTCATCCACCGAGACCAGCATGATGTTCATTACCCCCACGCCGCCAATACCCAGAGTCAACGTTCCGATGAATGCCAGCAGCACTTGCAGCCCGATCGTCAGGGCATCAATCACCGGGCGGAATTCATCGCGCCCGAACATTTGGATTGCCTTCGGGTCCGTCGGCGAAAACTGCTGACGCGTTGCCACCGCCGCCAGCACCTGCGCCATCGCGCGCTTCTCGAACTGCGGAGCCACGGGTTCGAACACCATCACCGCCGCGTCTTTCGTGTTCCACAAATCTCCCGCCGAGGAGAACGGAATCCAGACGGACTCGTCGTCGCTGCTGAAGTAATTGCTGAGCTGGATTTTTCGCGCCATCACGCCGATCACGGTGAAGCGCACGCCGCCGATTTGCACGGTTTCGCCGACCGCCGGACGCCCGCTGAACAACTGCTCGCGAATACGGCCTCCGATGAAAGCTACGCGGCGGCGTTCCAGTTCGTCAGTCGGGTTGATCCAGCGTCCTTCGGACGGCACCTCGTTGCGCATCTCGCCGTACTCGGGACATACGCCGCGAATCGCCGCCGTGCCTACCATGCGGTCGCCATAGGCGATGCCGGGACGGCGCACGGTTTCCAGGCAAACATGTTTCACGAGAGTCGCCGTCTCTTTGACCATGTCGAGGTCCTGCTGCTCAAACACGACCTTCTTGCCGGCGCGCTGGCCGCCGGGTTGTTCGCTGGTCTGCTGCGGCCAGCAGATGACGACGCTTTTGCCGAAAGCGTCGAAGCCGCCGACCAGGATCGATCGGAAACTGCTGCCATAGGCGATCAGCAGCGTGACCGTGGTGATGCCCCACACAATCCCCGACATGGTCAGGATGCTGCGCGTGTAGTTCCGCTTCAGTGCGACCCACGCTTCGCGAATGATCTCTGTCAACATAGATGACTCGTGTGGGAACGGCCGCCCTCGGCCGTTCATGCCGAGCGTAGCTCGGCCGCGTCTTATCCCCCAGCCTCGAATCTAAGCGCCTCAATCGGATCCACCGACGCCGCCTTCCGCGCCGGATACAGCGACGCCAGAATCGCAATCGTTCCGAGTAGCCCCGTGGCCAGCAATCCCGACTGCCACGTAGGCAGCAGCCCGGCAAAGAACGCCGGCATCGGCAACAAGTCCACCAAGGTACAAATGCCGTAAGCGATGCCGAGCCCAATCCCGCCGCTCATAGTCGCAATCAGCAGCGCTTCAAAAAAGAATTGCCGCAAGATGGTATGCGCCGGCGCGCCGAGAGCTTTTCTCACGCCAATCTCCCTCGTCCGCTCGCGCACCGCGACCATCATCACGTTCATCACGCCCAATCCACCCAAAAGCAGCGTCACCACCCCCACCGCCCCCAAGAAATACTTCATCCCATCCGTCATCTGTCGAAACGCCTGCGCCTCTTGAACGGTGTCCCAGATAGGGCAGGCTTCTTTGTCGTTGGGGTCGAAGTTGTGCATGGTGCCGAGGGCGACACGGACCTCGTGCTTGCAGGCTTCGTGCTGCTCGACGGATTTGGGAGTGACCAGCAATTGGTCGAAGGTGGTGGGCGTGCCGGGGGGCTTGTCGGGGAAATCGCGTCGCATGGCGCCGAAGGGGATGAAAATTTTGTTTACGTCCCAGCCGTCGTAGCTGGAGTCCTGCTTCTTGGTGGCCATGACGCCAATGACGACGTAGGGAAAATCATTCAAGTAAAGGTTCTCGCCGACAGCGTTGCGGCCTGGGAAGAGCTGCTTGGCGGCGTCGCTACCGAGGAAAGCCACGCGACGGCCCTCGCGGTTGTCATCCCAGTTGTAAAAGCGTCCGTCGCCGACGTTGAGGCTGCGAATGTCCTGAAATGGCGGTTGCGAGCCGGTTACCAAGAACGCCGCATTATTGAAATTGCTGTGGGCGCGTACATCTTCCTGCTCAAGTTCAGGAATCGCGTATTGGCAATCCGGAGCCTGAGACTGCACGGCGGCGACGTCGGGATCTTCCCAGTGCACGGAGCGCCCAGCGTGAATGCCTCCGGCCTGCAGGCTGGTGCGGCCGTGGAAAACAATCATTACATCCTTGCCCAGGGTCTCGGCCTGGACTTCCTGTCCCTTGCGCAAGCCTTCGCCGGCGGCGACCATCAGCACGATAGAGACGATTCCCCAGGCGATGCCGAACATGGTCAGGAACGTGCGCAGCTTGTGAGACCAGAGGGTACGAAGAACGTCGCTAATGAGATCGCGTAAAACCATGGACGCAAATTGGACGGTCTTGGCGGCGGAATGTGAGCCAAAACCGCTTCCGGAATAAGGTACGCAGGATTATGAGGTTTCGTTCCGTTGAGTTGGGAGATTTCAACAGCGTGGGGCGGCAGATTTGGCTGAGTTGACAGATGTTTAGGTGGCCAGGGAAACCTCGTACCACAGAGGGCACGGAGGTGCACAGAGGGTCGCTGCGAGCGCAGGGGGCGGAAAATCAGGTCCCTCACTTCGCTCCGGATGACAACTTTATTTTTGGATCGTCGCTACGATCAGGATGACAGAGGTTGGTGGAGATTTGCTGACAGCCATTGAGCGAATTCGCGGAGGGCGAGTTCGCATTGCTGGCGATGGCGTTCTTTGCGGTCTCGGATCTGGCGATCGAGAGGTGGCAGAAGATCGAAGGTGATATTGGCAGGCTGAAATTTTGTTGCGTCGGCGTGAGTGATGTAGTGGGTGAGCGATCCGAATGCGGTGGAGCGTGGAGGCGCGGCGGGGGGAGCGCCCATCGCGACGCTGGCGGCGTGAATTCCGGCCAGCAGGCCAGTGGCGATGGATTCGACGTAGCCTTCGACACCGCAGATTTGTCCGGCAAAAAAGATATTCGGGTGCTGCTTCATTTGCAGAGTTTCTGATAGCAGCGTGGGCGAATTGATGTAGGTATTGCGATGGATCTGGCCATAGCGCAGGAAACGCGCGTTTTCGAGGCCCGGAATGAGGCGCAACACGCGGGCCTGCTCGCCGAACTTCAGGTGGTTCTGAAAGCCGACAAGATTGTAGGAATCGGCGCGCAGATTTTCCTGGCGGAGTTGCACTACGGCATAAGGCATCTTGCCGGTGCGCGGATCTTTGAGGCCGACGGGCTTCATGGGGCCGAAGCGCAGAGTGTCGCGGCCGCGGCGGGCGATTTCTTCGATGGGCAGGCAGCTTTCAAAGTAGTTCAGTTTCTCCCAATCTTTTTCTTCGACCGATTGTGCGGCGACGAGCGCGTCGTAGAAGCGGTCGTAATCCTCTTTCGACATGGGGCAGTTGATGTAGTCGGCGGAACCCTTGTCGTAGCGGGCGGCGAGGTAGACCTTCGACTGGTCGATAGAGTCGGCTTCCACGATCGGGCTGATGGAGTCGTAGAAGAAAAGATGCGAGGCGCCGCTGAGGCGGGCGATCTCTTGCGACAGGGCGTCGGAGGTCAAGGGGCCGGTAGCGACGATGGTGATCTGGTCGTCGTCAAGTTTCGTGACTTCCTCGCGGCGGACAGTGATGAGCGGCTCGCGGACGACAGCTTCGGTGACGCGGGTGGCAAAGGTATCGCGATCGACGGCGAGGGCGTGTCCGGCGGGCACGGAACACTCGCGAGCAATCTTCATTAATAACGATCCGGCACGGCGCATTTCTTCTTTCAGCAGCCAGGGCGCGGTGTTTTCGGAATCGGATTTCAGGGAATTCGAGCAGACGAGCTCGGCAAAGTTTTCGGTCTGGTGGGCGGGCGTAGGGCGGACCGGGCGCATTTCAAAAAGATCGACTGCAACACCCCGCTGGGCGCACTGGTAAGCGGCTTCCGAGCCGGCAAGACCGGCGCCAATGATACGGATCATCTTCTTATTTTAAAGTCAAAAGCTCTTCGCCGCGGATTACGCGGATGAACGCGGATCTGCAATTAGAAAAATCAGCATTGATCCGCGTGCATCAGCGGCGAAGACTTACAGGATTATTCTGGCGTCGCCTTCGCGGCGGGTTATGCGCTCGCGGTCGAGGTACTCGAGCAGCGGGATAGCGTATTTGCGGGTCACGCCGGTGATGTCTTTGAACCTGGCTACATCAATTTTCGGCGATTTGAGTTTTTCTTCGGCCATGCGGCGGCGGAGAGCGGCGAGGGTGTCGCGATGGAATACGAGATCGTCGGAGATTTTAACCAGGACTTTGTCCCGCAAAAGCAATGTGACGATCTTCTGGGCGCGGGCCTTGTCTACTTTCACGCCTGCCAATACGTCGCGCATGAAGGGCACGGCGAGCCCGGCGGATGAGAAGGCAGCTTCGATGATCTTCTGCGATTCGGCTTCTTCGTCTTTCATGGCCACGCCGCGGCCGGGCAGGTGAACCAGTTCACCCGCGAGAGCAATGGCTTTCGACTTCAGGGCGTCGGCGAAAAAATGTTCGAAGATCTCCGGCGAGGCTTCGGGCAGGTTGCGATGCAACTCTTCTTTACTGATACCGGCGACCAGCGCGTTTTTCTTGTGGAACGAGTCGAGAACCGTGACCAGCTTCTTGCGCAGCGTTTGCCACACGGAATTCAGTATGAAGTGATCGCCGGTGCGAACCAGGTCGCTCAGCTTTGCGGCGGTATCGGTGATTCGCCGGGCGGTCATGCCGGTGCGAGCGATAGCTTCCGCCAAGCTCATTCCTTTGGCGCCAGAGGCGGAAACCTGGGCCTGCAGAATCTCGGCAGGATTTTCGCCGGCGAGGGTTTTCAGAAATTCCAAATAGCCAGCGGCGTCTCTGATCTTTTTGGGGGGCGTGTTCTCGAGAATGCGCCCGCCACCGATGGTGATGACCGGGGAAAACTGGCGGAGAATGAAGCGGTCTCCGGGAAGTAACAGCAGCGACTCCGGCATGCGCAGTTGCGCGAATGCAGTTTCGCCAGGCTCGATCTGTTTGCGACCGTAGAGAACGACGCGGGCGATTTGTTCCGAGGTATAGCAGTGGAAGTGCAGCCTCGCGCGTTCCTTGAGCGGCTTGGCCGATGGCAACAGCGAAAGTTCGACGTCGACGCGGCGCGTGGTTCGAAAGATGCCGGGAGAAGCGAGTGTCATGCCTCGTGACAGATCTTCAGTGGCGACGCCGGCGAGGTTAAGGGCGGTGCGTTGTCCGGCAAAGGCTCGATCGCCTGCCTGGCCGTGCGTCTGAATGCCGCGGACGCGCGCGGTCTTCGCCTTGGGGAAGATTTCGAGTTCGTCCTCTTTATGAATAGTGCCGGAGATCAGGGTGCCGGTGACAACGGTGCCAAATCCCTTCATGGAAAAGACGCGGTCGATGGGCAGTCGCGGAATGGCATTGGAGTCACGCGCGGGAGACTCAGCGGCGATTTTCGCAATGGCCTGCTTGAGATCGTCGATGCCGGCGCGGGTCAGCGAACTAACCGGAACGATGGGAGCGCCTTCAAGGAATGATCCGCGCAAGAAATCTTCGATCTCGAGGCGGACGACTTCGAGGGTGTCGGGATCGACGAGGTCGGACTTGGTGAGCACAGTGATGCCGCGGCACACGGAGAGCAGGCGGCAGATGTCGAAGTGCTCGCGGGTTTGCGGCTTGATGGATTCGTCGGCGGCGATGACGAGGAGGACGAGATCGATGCCGCCGATGCCGGCCAGCATGTTGCGCACAAAGCGCTCGTGGCCGGGGACGTCGACGAAGCCGAGGCGGAGGGTTTCGCCGTTTGGAGTGCCCAGTTCGAGATGGGCGAAACCGATGTCGATGGTGATACCGCGGCGTTTTTCTTCTTCGAGGCGGTCGGCGTCGATGCCGGTGAGAGCCTTAACCAGCGCGGTTTTCCCGTGGTCGATGTGGCCGGCGGTGCCGACGATGACGGAGTGCATCAAAGGGGAATGATACTAAAAGTGCTCAACGCAGAGGGCGCGGAGGATGCAGAGTTTAAGACACTCAACGGGAAAAGCTTCCGACCACGAAGGACACAAAGGGCACGAAGGTTTTGCAACGCCGCTTCGTTCACGGTGATAATTTTCGGGACGGCGGTTAGGGATGCAGGAACAGCGGCGAACATGCGAAAATAGAGATTCCCCATGACTACAGCCGCGACCGCTGCCATCACTCCGGAACTGGTGCAGGAGCACGGGCTCACCCCGGACGAATACGAGAAGGTCAAACAACTGCTGGGCGGACGCGAGCCTACCCTCACCGAGCTGGGCATCTTCAGCGTGATGTGGAGCGAGCACTGCTCCTACAAATCGTCGCGGGTGCATTTGAAGCGGCTGCCCACACGCAGTAAACGGGTGTTACAGGGGCCGGGAGAGAATGCCGGCATCATTGATATCGGCGATGGCTGGGCCTGCGCGTTCAAGATTGAGTCGCACAATCACCCGTCATTTATTGAGCCTTTTCAGGGAGCTGCGACCGGGGTCGGCGGCATTCTGCGGGACATCTTTACTATGGGTGCCAGGCCAGTGGCGGTGATGGACTCGCTGCGGTTCGGGCCGATTGTTTCGTCAAAAGCCGCGGGCGAGGGCGCCCGCGCCACACAAGCCATCCCCACACAAGCTGAGATCCACAAAAATCATTCGATCATGGAGGGCGTGATCAGCGGAGTCGCGTCCTATGGAAACTGCTTTGGAGTTCCGAACCTGGGTGGGGAGACGAAGTTTGAGCCTTGCTACTCGGGGAATCCGCTGCTGAATGCATTTGCTTTAGGGCTGGTGAGGCGCGATCAGATCTTTTATGCCAAGGCGGCGGGCGAAGGCAATCCGGTCATTTATGTGGGGTCGAAAACCGGTCGTGATGGCATTCACGGCGCGACCATGGCCAGCGAGGAGTTCAGCGAGGCGTCGGAGGCGAAGCGGCCGAATGTGCAGGTGGGCGATCCGTTCCTGGAAAAACTCTTGCTCGAAGCTTGCCTCGAGGCGATGCAGACCGGCGCGATCGTCGGCATTCAGGACATGGGCGCAGCCGGGCTGACGTGTTCGACCTGCGAGATGGGCGCGCGCGGCAAGGTGGGAACGGAAATCGAACTCGACAAAGTGCCGCAGCGCGAGACGCACATGAGTCCATACGAGATCATGCTGAGCGAATCGCAGGAGCGCATGTTGCTGGTCGCTCAGAAGGGACGCGAGCAGGAAGTGTTGCGCGTCTTCGAAAAGTGGGGGCTCGACGCGGTCGAGATCGGGCGTGTCACGAATGATGGCAAGATGCGCGTGCTGCAGCATGGGCAAGTGGTGTCGGAGATCCCAAATGAAGCGTTGACCGATGATGCGCCGGTGTATAAGCGACCTCTTGAACGGTGGGAGCCACCGGTTCCGCGCGAGATGCCGGAGGGGCTTCGTCTGGCGCAAGGCGGCGATCTGACGGAGAACTTCAAGCAGTTGCTGGCGAGCCCGAATATTTGCGGCAAGCGCTGGGTGTGGCAGCAGTACGACCACATGGTACAGACGAATACCGTTCAGGCGCCGGGCGCAGGCGATGCAGGCGTGATCCGGATTAAGGGATCGCAGCGCGGGCTGGCGATGGCGCTCGATGGCAACGGGCGATGGTGCTACCTGGATCCGCAGCTGGGAGCAAAGCATGCGGTGGCGGAAGCGGCACGGAACGTGGCGTGTGCGGGCGCGAAGCCGGTCGGCGCGACCAATTGTTTGAACTTCGGCAATCCGGAAAAGCCGCACATCATGTGGCAGTTCTCGCAGGTGGTTGATGGCATTACCAAGGCGTGCGAGGCGCTGGATATTCCGATTACGGGCGGCAACGTCAGCTTCTACAACGAGACCCTGGGCGAGGGGATTTATCCAACGCCGGTGCTGGGCGTGGTCGGACTCTTTGAGGATGTGCACAAGGCGGTGTTTCCGCACTTCCGCGAGCTCGACCGGGCAGTGGTGCTGCTAAGGGCTTCGGAGCCGGGCGACCCGGCGGATGCGGAGTCGGAGTTTGGGTCATCGGAGTATGCCAAGGAAGTGTTGGGTGCGGTGTGGGGATTTCCTCCGGCTCTGGAATTAGAGAATGAGGCGGCGCTGCAGACGGCGATTTTAGAGATGATCCAGGCCGGGTTGGTTGATTCGGCGCATGACTGCTCCGATGGGGGAATCGCGATCACATTGGCGGAGGCGGCGTTTTCGAAGGGCGTTGGGGCGAGGGTGGATTTGAGTTCGGGCGGGCTTTCGCCGGAGTTCGTGCTGTTTGGCGAGGATGCGAGCCGGGTGGTCATCTCTTGCGACCGGCACCAGGTTTCGCGAATCGAAGAAGTAGGGGCGAAGCACGGCGTGTCGGTGACGGTGATCGGAGAGACGCTGCCGGGTTCGCTGGAAATTAAGATTGATGGCCAGGCGGCGGTATCGGCTAAGATCAGTGATCTGCGCGAGGTTTATGAGACGGCGCTCGAGGGAGCGCTGGTCGTGAGTGCATAGGTCCTTCGCTTCGCTCAGGATGACGATATGGGGTGAGGGACAGAAAAGCAGATTCCTCGCTTCGCGCGGAATGACAAAGTGTTTTAGGTTTTGCTAAGAGCTAGGAGCTAACAGCTAGAAGCTAAACATGCTTCCTTTCGACAAATTTCGTGAAGAGTGCGGGGTGGTAGCGATTTACCAGAACCCTGAGGCGGAGAAGCTCGCGTACCTGGGGCTGCACGCTTTGCAGCATCGCGGGCAGGAGTCGGCGGGCATCGTCACTTCGAACGGAATGGCCTTGCATGCCCACAAGGCAATGGGACTGGTGGCTGACATTTTTGTGGAAGACGTGCTGTCGAAGCTGCGCGGTTCGCTGGCCATCGGACACACGCGCTATTCCACCGCCGGAGATTCGGCGATACTCAATGCCCAGCCAATCATGGTGCAGTCGAACAAGGGCATGATGGCGCTGGCGCATAACGGCAATCTGGTCAACGCGGCAGAGATTCGCGGGCGACTGGAGAGCCAGGGATCGATCTTTCAGACCAACAGCGATACGGAAGTTATCGTTCATCTCATCGCGTTATCCAAAGAACACACACTCCCTGAAGCGATGGCCGATGCGTTGCGCCGGGTAGAAGGTGCGTTTTCACTGGTGATGTTGAGCCCGGACCGCATTTTCGCGGCGCGAGATTCGCGCGGCTTCCGGCCGCTGGCGATGGGCAGAATTCCGGCAGCGTCTGGTGAGAAGCAGGACACGATTGTTTTTGCTTCGGAGACTTGCGCTTTCGATCTGATAGGCGCGGCTTACGAGCGCGACGTGAAACCGGGTGAACTGGTGGTCGTCGGTCCGGAAGGAATCAAGTCGTATTTCTACGCGCCGGCGCAGCCGCAGTCGAGCTGCATCTTCGAACACGTTTACTTTTCGCGGCCTGACAGCCTGGTTTTCGGACGCGCCGTGCAGGACAGCCGCGAGGAGATGGGGCGTGAACTGGCGCGCGAAGCCCCGGTTGAAGCCGACATCGTGGTTCCCGTTCCGGACTCAGGCGTTACCGCCGCGATGGGTTACGCGGCTGAGAGCGGCATTCCCTTCCGCTTCGGATTAATTCGCAATCACTACGTCGGGCGGACGTTCATCGAACCGCGTCAATCTGTCCGCGACTTCGGAGTCAAGCTGAAGCTGAATCCGGTGCGCAGCCTGCTTGAGGGCAAGCGCGTCATCTTGATCGACGACTCAATCGTGCGCGGGACCACCAGCAAGAAAATCGTTCGCCTGGTGCGGGGCGCGGGCGCGAAGGAAGTTCACATGCGGATTTCGTGTCCGCCGACCATTTCGCCTTGCTTCTACGGTGTAGACACTCCGTCGAAAAAAGAGCTGATCGCGGCGAACAAGTCGGTGGAAGAGATCCGGCAGTTCATTGGGGCGGATTCGCTGTCGTATCTGTCACTTGATGGACTGAAGAAGGCCTGTGCAGACGGCGAAAAAACTACCTACTGTTCCGCTTGTTACACCGGCACCTATCCCACCAACTGGGTGGACATCGAAGATGTGCATCCGGCGGGCGTGATTAAGCGGTAGTTTCTTACAAAACCCGATCACCACAAAGGGCACGAAGGACCACTAGGGTCAACATAACAACCTCCCGTCGAAACTCCTCGTAGGCCAAAAGGCTCCATTGACACTGCTATGTACCTGCAGCATACTGCGGGCACTTAACCCTGTGGGTTCGGGCAGTTCTATCTGCACTGATCCTCAGATCAATCTGTGCCGCAGCGCACGCAGCTGCGTGGGGCAATCTTGAAAGGGTGTGCGTTCAAGGCAAGCCACGCCCACCAAACTAATTCAACCTGAGGAGTAGAGAGGAGACTGTATGGCCACTTTGCGTTTGCAGAAACTAGGCCGTCTAGTACTGCCAATGATTATCGCTGGCGCCGTGAGCGTACCGTTCGCTCACGCGGGAAGTGTGCGCGTAATCCAGGAAGTAAAACACGATGTCTCGCTGCCCTTGCGGGACATGGCAAAGATGGTGCAAGTTCCTACGCACCCGAACCGTGAGATCGAGTTGCGTTCCCACGCCGTCATTCGGCAGTTGCCAGGAGAAGACACAGCAGTGCAGAGAGAAGTATTGCCGGATGTCTCGACGATTAACTTATTGAATTTTGACGGTCAGGCCGCAGACAGCGTGGCCCCGCCCGACACCGAAGGCGCAGTCGGCGGAAACCAATATGTGCAGTGGGTAAATTTACGTTACAACGTGTACGACAAAACGACAGGGGCGCTGGTCCTCGGTCCAGTGCTGGGCAACGCTTTCTGGTCGGGCTTCGGTGGGACCTGCCAGACCAGCAATTCTGGCGATCCCATCGTGGTCTATGACAAGGCCGCGCAGCGCTGGTTCGTGTCGCAACCGGTGTTCACTACTCCTTATATGTATTGCATTGCAGTATCCACGAGTAGCGATGCAACTGGCAGCTACAACCGGTACGCGTTTGCCACGACTCCGGCGAACGACTTCCCTGACTACCCTAAGTGGGCAGTATGGCCGGACGCCTACTACTCATCGGTAAATGAATTCATCGGGAACAGCCACGATGGCGTTGGGGTCTGTGCCGCGGACCGTGCCAGCATGCTGGCCGGGAATAAAGCGACACTGCAGTGCTTCAATGTACCGTCGCCGAACTTCGGGTTCTTGCCCAGCGATGTGGATGGCAACACGCCTCCACCCGCCGGTTCCCCCAATTACTACATCAGCCTGGGAAGCGACACCTCACATCTCAACATGTGGGCGTTCCACGTGGATTGGAACAATCCCGCCAACTCCACCTTCAGCGGACCTAAAGCTATTCGAGTACCGAACTATACCTTGATCTGCGTGAATGGACCGGACGAGAACCGTTCCTGCATCCCGCAACCTTCGCCGGGAGAAAAACTGGCCAGCATACCGAATCGCATGATGTACCGCTTTGCCTATCGCAACTTCGGCGATCATGAGTCGCTGGTGGCGGCGCATACGGTAAAGCCGGGAAACGGGTCGACAGCGGTGGCTGCAGTCCGCTGGTACGAAATCCAGAACCCCAAGGCACCGGTCGTAGCGCAAGCCGGGACGGTGCAGCATGCTTCGATCAGCGTGTGGTTGCCGGGCATTGCGATGGATAAGAATGGTGACATCGCCCTGGGGGTGAGCGCTGCCAGCCCGACGGTCGATCCCAGCGTGGCTTACCTCGGCCGAACTCCCAGCGACCCTAAAAATAAAATGGAGTCGCCGAAGACCGTGGTCGTAGGCACTGGCGTGCAGCAGAACACCTCAAATCGCTGGGGCGACTATAGCGCCATGCAGATCGATCCCGCGGACGACTGCACGTTCTGGTTTACCACCGAGTACATCAAGACGAGCGGATCATTCCGCTGGAGCACGCGGATCAATTCCTTCAAATTCAAGAACTGCCAGTAGAGAGGTATTGAGTTGCAGGGGCCAGGATGCGTTCTTCGCGTCCTGGCCTTTTTCTTTGAATCAACGACCCCGAAAGTATTCGATGACGAGGGCTGCGATTTGTTTTCCGGTAGAAGTTGTGTCCTGGGCATTTGATATTGCAACCTGTTTCTGTAGCACAGGGGCTGGGGACTTATGTCCCTTGAACAAGGCGAAATTGATGGCGATGTCCTTGGCGGCTTCGGCAGTGGCTTTTTGATCCGCTGGTGGATTTGTCTTTTGCACTTCAGCCAGCAGCAT